>MTKY01072388.1_pt1 | contig 10426 bp, 9 predicted proteins | sample 1042731 | NCBI WGS metagenome assembly MTKY01 (sample SAMN06212206, study PRJNA360538) | anaerobic digester metagenome | biome: Wastewater treatment plant; material: sludge; isolation source: anaerobic digester fed with sludge from wastewater treatment plant | place: Denmark: WWTP Soeholt ... | reverse complement strand
GCGAGTACGCAGGGCACAGCTTGCGCATCTGGTTCAAGAACGAGCATCACGTCTCGTGGCTCGACGGCCGGCCCTTTGTGACCAGCCCTGACCTTCTCTCGGTGGTGGAGGCTGACACAGCCGAGCCAATCATCAACACCTATATGGCCGAGGGGCAGCAGGTAGCCGTGGTGGGAATGGCGGCCCCGGCGCAACTGCGGACTGCTGCGGGCGTGGCGGCCTTGGGGCCGAAGCACTTTGGTTTCGACCTGCCCTACCAGCCCATCGAACAACTTGTGACGCTGGGCTAGCGCTACTCTGTCACCACCGCAAGCAGCGCTCGGCGCCTTTGTAGTGGTGGCTTCTGCCGCTCAGGAAGGGCTAAAGCCCTCACTACGAAGGAAGTCTCTATGTAGTGGTGGCTTCAGCTGCTCGGGAAGGGCTAAAGCCCTCACTACGAAGGGAGCCTCTATGTAGTGGTGGCTTCAGCTGCTCGGGAAGGGCTAAAGCCCTCACTACGAAGGGAGTCTCTATGTAGGGGTGGCTTCAGCCGCTCGGGAAGGGCTAAAGCCCTCACTACGAAGGGAGTCTCTATGTAGTGGTGGCTTCAGCCGCTCGGGAAGGGCTAAAGCCCTCACTACGAAGGAAGTCTCTATGTAGTGGTGGCTTCGGCCACACAGGAAGGGCTAAAGCCCTCACTACGAAGGAAGTCTCTATGTAGTGGTGGCTTCTGCCGCTCATCTCGGCAAGGTGGCGTTTCGGCGGCAGGCGAACGGCCAAAGTCGTTACTGCGAAGAAGGGCCTGGCGCCGCATATGGTGCGCTTGGTGACGCCGTGCAAGTGCCGAACTATTCGGGCGCCGGCGGTTGTGCCGGCGCTGCTCGGGACGGGCCTTGCCTGCCAACAGCCTGCGGAAGGAGGTGATGGTTTCAAACGTTCACGGTCGGGATCCTTTTCGCCTAGTGCAGGAGGAAACAACGTGAAAGCCCTACACCTGTTCATCGCTGTGGTGCTCTTGCTCGGGTTGGCCGGCACAGGGTGCCAGGCGCCGACCCCTACGCAGGCCCCAGCCGAGCCAACGACGGCCGGGCAGCCGGTCGCCGCGAGCCGCCCGCTGTCGGTTGCGGTCAAGTTCGAGGCGGCCTCGCTGGACCCACATCAGAACGACTATGACTACTCGCAGAAGGCTCAGCACGGCGCCTACGAGTCGCTGCTGAATTACGTCGTCAAGGATGGTAAGGTGGAGGTGGGGCCCGGTTTGGCCGCTGAATACCAGACGGACGACGCCAAGGTATGGACTCTGACGCTGCAGAAGGACGTCAAGTTCACCGACGGCACGCCCTTCAATGCCGAAGCGGTCGTGTACAACTTTGAGCGGGTGCTCGGCATGAAGCAGGTGCCCGCTGGCCGGCTGCCGGCCATAGAAAAGATCGAGGCGGTCGACGAGTTCACGGTGCGCATCACGCTCAAGAACGCCTACCCGGTGTTCGCCGAGAACCTGACCAAGCTCTACATGGTCAGCCCCACGGCTGCCAAGGAACATGCAACGGCCGACGATCCTTGGGGCAATCAGTGGCTGTTCGACCATGCCGTTGGCACCGGCCCCTACCTGATCGAAAGCTGGGTCAAGGGCCAGACGGTCACCCTGGTCAAGAACCCCGACTACTGGCGTGGCTGGAGCGGGAATCACGTGGACAAGATCGTCCTGCGTTTCGTCAAGGACGCCTCCACACGTCGCCTGCTGCTGGAGAACGGCGAGGTCGACATGGCCGAGGGTATCGGTGTTGACGATCTCAAAGCGCTGGGCGAGGTTCCGGGTGTGGTCGTCGAGGGCTACGAGCAGCCATCGCTCGTGCACCTGATGATGCGCCAGCAAGGCCCGCTCAAGGACGTCAAGGTGCGCCGGGCCCTGCAGTTGGCCTTTGACTATGACGGTTTCATCAAGGGCGTGCTCGATGGCAAGGCAACCTATCCTCAGGGACCGCTTCCCTCACCGGTGTGGGCCTTTGACAGCAGCATCCCGCCGGTGAAGCAGGACATGGAAGCAGCCAAGAAGTCGATGGCCGAGGCCGGCTACCCCGACGGCGGCTTTTCGCTGGAGGTCGGCACGATCTCGCCCTACGGCTGGTTCCAGCCACGAGAGGCGCAGATCCTGCAGGCTAATTTGAAGGAACTGGGCATCACCGTGACCATCCAGGATTATCCGGATGCGGCTGCCTACTATGCGGCCATCAGCACGCCCGACGAGGGCCCGGATATCTACGCCTGGTCGTTCAACAACTCGTTCAATGACCCCGAGGACAACTTCCGTCGCATGTATCACTCGGACTATGTCCCCGAGAAGGGCGGCATCAACTACATCCGCTACAGCAACGCCAGGTTCGATGAGCTCTTGGACCTGGGGCTGCAAAAGAGCACGCGCGAGGAACGCTTCCCGATTTACCAGGAGGCGCAGCAGATCCTGGTCGAGGATGCCGTCGCCATCTGGACGGCCCAGCCACATTTCTTCGTGACCATGCGCGACTCGTTGCAGGGGTACGTCTGGAACCCCTTCTCCGTCAACAACGCGTACGAGTGGTACGATCTCTGGTTGTCCAAGTAGTCTTGTCTGATCGGGGCAGGGGGTTGCTTCAGCCCCCTGCCCCACGGAGGATGGACCATGTCGAGGTGTGAGAGCTTGGTCTTGCATGTCGATCTCTCGGACGGCAAGATCTGGCGCGAGAAGCTGCCCGCTGAAGTGGTGCGCAAGTACCTGGGGGCGCGTGGCGGGAATGCCTTCCTGTTCTGGCGCGAGGCCAAGGCCGGCATCGACCCCCTGGGCCCGGAGAACCCGCTCATCTTTGGTGCGGGGAATCTGAGCGGTACCAATGTGCCCTGCAGTGGGCGCACCACTGTCACGACCAAGAGCCCAGCCACTCATCTGGGTCTCAAGACTAACGTAGGTGGGGGCTGGGGCGCAGCACTGCGCTTTGCCGGCTATGATCACCTCATCATCCACGGCGCATCGGCCACGCCTGTCTACCTGCGCATCCGGGGCGACCAGGTGGAGATCCGCCCCGCAGAGCACTTGTGGGGCAAGGATGTGCGTGAGACCAACCGTCTGTTGGCCGAGGGCGACGAGCGCATCGAGGTCGCCTGCATCGGCCCGGCGGGAGAGAACCTGGTCAAGATGTCGGCCATCATGTGCTCGGTCTACAACGCGGCCGGACGCGGGGGGGCTGGGGCCGTGATGGGCTCCAAGAAGCTCAAAGCGATTGTCGTCTCGGGGCGGAAGCCCATCTCCGTGGGCGACCCGGCCCGCTTCCGGCAGTTGGTGGCAGAGGGCCGGCAGCGTATTGCGGATGCGCCCCCGGCCAAACAAAAGTACCTCTACGGGACGGCCGCCAGCCTGGCTGCGCTCAATGAGCTCAAGGCGCTGCCCACACGCAACTTTCAGCAGGGTCACTTTCCCGAGGCAAAGCGTCTGACCGGCCAGTACCTGGTGGAACAGGGCTATCTCAAGCGGCGCGTGGGCTGCTACGCCTGCCCGGTGGCCTGCCACCGCTACACAGAGGTAGACGAGGGGCCGTATGCAGGCACCTTCTCGGGCGGCCCTGAGTACGAGACGCTGGCCGCCTTCGGCGCCGGCACCGGTCTCAGCGATACCGAAGCTGTGCTCAAGGCCAATGAGCTGTGCAATATCATGGGCCTGGATACGATTTCCACCGGCTCGGCGGTCCAGTTCTTTCTCGAGTGCCAGCAGCGTGGCGTGCTGTCGCCGGAACAGACCGGCGGCCTGACCCTCGAGTGGGGCAATGCCGAGGCAGTGGTCGCCCTGGTGCGCATGATCGCCACGCGCGAGGGCCCCGGCGACCTGCTGGCGGAAGGGGTGCGCAGCGCGGCTCGCGCTATCGGCCAGGGTGCCGAGCGCTGGGCGATCGAGTCCAAGGGCCTGGAGCAGTCGCGGGTGGAGACGCGCTCGGCCAAGGCCTACGCCCTGGCCTTTGCGGTCAATCCCCGCGGGCCTGACCATCTGCACGCTCAGCCCATCGCCGAGTTTGGCTTCCGCCCTGCCGGCGTAGCCCTGATCGCGCGCATCACGGGCGATGCCAAGTACGCCAACCCCTACATCCCCGACAAGAGGGCCGAGATTGTGCTGTGGCACGAGGACTTTTACGCCGGAGTCGATTCGCTCGGTCTCTGTTCCTTCCCCACCACAGCAGACTTTGCCATCGACCCCGACCTGGCGGCAGCCTACCTCTCGGCGCTGTGGGGCGAAGAGGTGAGCACCGACGAGCTCTTGCACATCGGGCGCCGTATCGTGACCCTGGAAAAGTGCTTCAACGTGCGCGAGGGTGCTACGAGGGATCTGGACCGCCTGCCCTGGCGCCTCGAGCATGAAGAGAGCCCCGACCGCGAAGGGGCCATCAATGCGACGGAAGAGATGCGCCGCATGCTCGACGAGTACTATACCCTGCACGGCTGGGACCTGGCCACGAGTTGGCCTACCGAAGAGACGCTGCGCGGCCTGGATCTGGGCGAGGTGGCCGACGAGCTCAAGCGAATGGGGAGGCTGCCGTGAAGACCCTAAAGACCACGCCCGAGTACTGCACCGGCTGCCGTCTCTGTGTGCTCGGCTGCAGTTTCCGCCACGAGCAGGCGTTCTCCGAGGCCCTGGCGCGGATGTGGGTGCGCGCCGATGAGCTTCGTTGGTGCTTTGGCCCGATGGTCTGTCACCAGTGCCCCGACGCGCCGTGCATCGAAGCCTGCCCCACCGGGGCGATCACACGTGACCCCGCCACCAATGGTCTGCAACTCGATGAGGATGCCTGCGTGGGCTGCCGTGCGTGCCAGGATGCCTGCCCGCACCAGGCTATCGTCTTCAACGATGACACCGGGCTGGTGCAGCTCTGCGACTTGTGCGGGGGCAGCCCAGAGTGCGCCAACTCGTGCCCTCATGGGGCGATCGAGTATACAGAGACGTAAGGGGGTACGTTGGACAGGAGTCAGATCCGCATCGTGGGCATCTCGTCAAGCCCACGCCATGCCAATACCGAGTTCCTGGTATGGGAGGCTCTCGAGGCTGCCGCCAACAAGTACGGTGTGCGTACCGAGCTTGTCTCCTTCAAGGGCAAACGGATTCTGGGCTGCATCGACTGCAAGGCCTGTGTTCGCCGGCGCATGCCCACTATCCAGGAGCAGTGCATCCTCGATGACGACTGGCGCGAGTTGATCACGCCGCTGGTGGATCCGGTGCCCAATGGGATCATCATCGGCTCACCTGTCTACTTTTTCAACGTCAATGCGCAGCTCAGGGCATACATGGAGCGCTGCACGTCACTGGTCAAGGGCTACTGGGGCGAGGTGGCGCACCGGCCCCCCGATTGGTCGCGCACAGCAGGCGGCGCGGTGACGATCGGCTTTCACCGCCACGGCGGGCAGGAGCAGGTCATCAACACCATCGTGCACTGGTTCCTGACGCTCGGCATGGTGGCTGTGGGCAGCCACGACCCCATTGAGGGGCCGCTCGGCTATACCGGCGGCGCCGCCTGGCAGGACGCCTCGGGCAGCAAGGCTCCCGATGCCGTGCGCGATGATGAGTGGGGTCTGCGCTCGGCTCGCGCCGTAGGCGAAAAAGTGGCGGCTACGGCCATCCTCCTGGCCAGCGGCAGCCTGTAATGCGGTGGATGCAAGTAGCGTACTTAAGTGGAATATAGTACAATACGCGGTGAGACAAGACCATGACTGAGACACAGCGACAGGTCACAGTGTCATTCATGGGAGGGGCGCTGGTGCCCGGCTTGCCCAAGTCGGTCACCCTGACGCTGGCCGAGGCAATCACGGTGGACGAGCTCTTCCAGCGCATCGAGAAGGAAATCGGCATGCCCGACCTGCGAGCCAAAACGTCTCGGTACTTTGTCGTCCTGGTTAACGGCACAAGTATCCAGCATCTCCAGGGCTGGGATACACCGGTCCGTCCGGGGGCCAACGTCTCGGTTGCTGCGCCTATGGGTGGAGGCTGAGGTCACGATGAGCCGCTACCTCCTGCGCCGCATGCTCACCCTGGTCCTCGTTCTGTTCGGCATGTCTCTGCTGACCTTCACAGTCACGCGCCTTCTCCCTGCCGATGCCGCCCGGGCGGCAGCCGGCATGGACGCGAGCGCCGAGACGCTGGAAGCGGTCCGCCACGAACTGGGTCTCGACCGGCCGCTGCCCGAGCAGTACTGGCGCTACATATCTGGCGTGCTGCGTGGTGACCTGGGGAAATCGTTCATGAACCGCCAGCCGGTGATGGACGATATCCGGCAGTTCCTTCCGGCTTCTATCGAGCTGGCCGTGGTGAGCATCCTGATCTGCGTGCCGCTGGGCATTCTCATGGGGGTCGTGACGGCACTCAAGGCCGGCACGTGGACCGATGCCATCACTCGCGTCTTTGCCATTCTGGGCGTCTCGATACCCATCTTCTGGCTGGCCTTGCTCATGCAGCTCGTCTTTTACCGCAACCTGCGCTGGCTCCCGGCTGCCGGTCGCCTGGGCGTGCAGTACTCGACCCCGCCGACAGTGACAGGTTTCTACCTCATCGATACCCTGCTCGTTCGCGACTGGGCTGCCTTTCGCAGCGCGCTGCAGCACATCATCATGCCGGCCGTGACACTGGCCGTGGCCAACATCGCCGTGATCACGCGCATCACACGCTCGAGCCTGCTCGAGGTGCTCAGTGCCGACTATGTGCGTACAGCGCGGGCCAAAGGCCTGGCCGAATGGGTCGTGCTGGGCAGGCACGCCCTGAAGAATGCGATGGTGCCGGTGGTGACGATCATCGGCCTGCAACTGGGCGCACTGATCGCATGGGTGTTCCTGGTCGAGACAGTGTTCTCCTGGCCCGGCATCGGTTCGTACATGGTACGGGCCATCATGGACAGCGACTTTAACGCCGTGATGGGTGTGACGCTGGTTACCTCACTCATCTACGTGCTGATCAACCTCTTGGTCGATCTGTCGTATCTGCTGCTGGACCCAAGGATCAGGTACTGATATGACCGGCTCAATCGCGATCGTTCGTCGTCCGCCATCCTTCTGGCGCCGCCTCACCCGCAACGTGGGGGCGATGTTCGGTGTAGTGCTCCTGGGCGTGGTGGTACTGGTGGCGGCCTTTGCCGCCCAACTGTCACCCTACGACCCTTACGAACTCGACGTCATGGGCAAGTTCGCCGCACCCAGTGCCGAGCATCTGATGGGCACCGACGACCTGGGCCGAGACGTCTTTAGCCGCGTGATCTGGGGTAGCCGCATCTCCTTCCAGGTGGCAGCGGAGGTGCTCATCATCGCCGGAACCATCGGCGGCGTTTTGGGTGCGCTGGCCGGCTATCGAGGTGGCCTGGTCGATGAGGTCATCATGCGCCTGGCCGACATCTTCCTGGCCTTTCCAAGTTTTCTGCTGGCCATGGCTGTGGTGGCTGCGTTGGGCCCGGGCATCGGCAACACGGTCGTAGCCATCGGCGTGGCCTGGTGGCCGCGCTACGCACGGCTCTTGCGGGCCCAGGTGCTCACGGTGCGCAACCGGCCCTTTGTGGAGGCTGCGCGCAGCCTGGGGGCCAGCGACCTGCGTCTCATGGCTCGCCACGTGTTGCCCAACTGCATGGCGCCGCTCATCATCCAGGTAACGATGGATGCCGGGGCGGCGATCCTTACGACTGCGGGGCTCAGTTTTGTGGGGCTGGGGGCGGCCCCGCCTATGGCTGAGTGGGGCTTTATGGTGGCCCAGGGACGTGCCTATATCACCAACTACTGGTGGGTGCCCACCTTCCCCGGGCTGGCTATCGCTGTGACAGTGGCCGGGTATACCTTCCTGGGGGATGGGCTGCGCGATCTCTGGGACCCGCAACTGCGCGGCAGGGTGCGTTTCTAGCTGCGGCCAACGCTGCCTGGCCTGCTCTAGAGGGAGTCGAGAGATGACGCTGAAGCCGATACGGCACCAAAACATGACCGATGCGGTGTATGCCTCGCTACGAGAGGCGATCTTTAGCCGCGAGTTCGCTCCCGGCCAGCGCATCGACGTGGACGGGCTGCGCCAGCAGCTCGGCGTGAGCCGCACCCCTCTCAAAGATGCTCTCAACCGCCTGGCGATGGAAGGTCTGATCCGTGTGTTGCCGCGCCAGGGGACCTTCGTGACGACCCTGCAGCCTGAGGAGATGGCCGACATTTGCGATGTGCGCGTGGTGCTGGAGCAGTATGCCGTGGAGCGAGGGATCGCCCGCATCACGCCCACGCACCTGGAGCACCTGCGCGCCCACGTGCGGGGTCTGCGTGAGACGCTCGACGCCAACGGGCACTGCTGCGATCACCTGGGCTTTGTGGCCCACGATCACGGCTTTCATCGTGTGATCGTCGCAGCCGCGGGCAGCCCCAGGCTGGAAGAGGTCTACGAGGCGCTGAATGTGCACATCCAGGTAGCCCGTGTCTACTACATGGATGCCGACAAGCGCATCGATCAGGTGTGCACGGAGCATATGGCTATCCTGCGAGCCTACGAGGCTCGCGATGTGGAGGCCGCCAAGGCAGCCATGTCGATCCATCTGGCCACGTCCAAACAGGCAGTGCTCGAGCGCCTGCGCTGAGCCCCGGACGTCAGGCAGCGGCGGCCTCGCCCACAAGAGCCCCAAATGGGAGGCCGCCAGGATCCCGCCCGCTTTTTCGCGCCCTTGGAGCACGACGCTCTGCTATGGAGCGAGCGTGGCCGGTGGGCCAGGTCAGATCGCATGTCAACAGGAGCATAGGGGTCGAATCGTGACCAGGAGACTCTTGCAGGGCAACGAAGCGTGCGTGCAGGCCGCCATCGCGGCCGGGGTACGCTTCTTTGCAGGCTATCCCATCACCCCGGCAACGGAGATTGCCGAAGAGTTTGCTCGCCTTCTCCCCGGCGTCGATGGCGTCTTTGTGCAGATGGAGGACGAGATTGGCAGCCTGGCAGCGTGCATCGGTGCTGCGATGGCGGGCGCCAAGGCGATGACGGCTTCCAGCGGGCCCGGCATCTCGCTGATGCAGGAGAATGTGGGCTTTGCCGTCATCTCGGAGACGCCGGTCGTGCTGGTGAACGTTATGCGAGGCGGCCCCTCCACGGGCCTGCCGACCTTCCCCGCCCAGGCCGACGTGATGCAGGCGCGATGGGGAGCGCACGGTGACTGCCCGGCCGTGGCCTATGCTCCATCGAGCGTGCGCGAGGTCTATGATCTGACCGTGCAGGCCATCAACACGGCAGAGTTGCTGCGTACGCCGGTGTACCTGCTGCTCGACGCGACGGTCGGCCACATGCGCGAGGCCATCGACCTCCCCGACCCGTCGACGTTGACACTGGTGGAGCGCCGCCGGCCTGCCGTTGGCGAGACAGATTTTGCGCCGCACCGGGCACAGTCACATGCTGAGATCCCCCCCATGGCCCGCTTCGGCGACGGCTTTCGCTTCCACGCCGACAGCAACGTGCACGATGAGTACGGCTTTCCTGCCACCGAACGCAACGACATCGCCGACCGCTTGATCCGTCGCCTCAACGGCAAAGTCGCAGCCCACGCCGATGCGTTGACCCTGGTGGTCGAGGAGCGGCTGGATGATGCCGAGGTGGCCATCTTTGCCTTCGGCTCGACCGCCCGCGCGGCTGAGCAGGCTGTGGAACTGGGCCGGGCGCGAGGGCTCAAGGTTGGGCTGCTCGCAGCCAAGACGCTCTGGCCCTTCCCTGCCAAGGTAGTCGAGCGCTGGACGCAGAGCGTGCGCGCCTGGGTGGTGCCGGAGATGAACCTGGGCCAGATGGTGCGCGAAGTGCGGCTGGCTGTGCAGGGCCGCGTGCCGGTCTGTGCGCTGAACCGGGTCGATGGTCTCCTGATTGAGCCCGAACAGATCCTCGCCGCGGCAGAGAGCGCTGCCGGGGAGGTCCAGAAGTGAAGCCCACACAACATCTAGGCACACCCGAACTGCTCGAACGGTACGTGCTGACCGAGCGCCTGCCCACCATCTGGTGCCCGGGCTGTGGCCTGGGCACTGCGACGGCGGCCATCCTGCGCGGGTTCCACGCCAGCGGCCTCGACCGTGACAAGACTGTGCTCGTCAACGGCATCGGCTGCTCGGGCCGGACCGCGGCCTATCTCGATTTCGACGTCCTGAAGGGCACGCATGGCCGGGCGATCGCCTTTGCCACCGGCATCAAGCTCTTTCGCCCCGAGCTTACGGTGATTGTCATGGCCGGTGATGGCGATACCCTGGCCATCGGCGGCAATCACCTCATCCACGCCGCGCGGCGCGATGTCGGCATCAAGGTCTTTCTGCTGAACAACCAGATCTACGGCATGACCGGAGGGCAGGTATCGCCCGCCACACCGACCGGCGCCAGGGCTTCGACTGCGCCGGCCGGCTCGAGCGAGCCGGCGTTCGATGCCTGCAAGCTGGCTGCGGCGGCCGGGGCTTCCTATGTGGCGCG
>MTKY01055605.1_pt1 | contig 10431 bp, 13 predicted proteins | sample 1042731 | NCBI WGS metagenome assembly MTKY01 (sample SAMN06212206, study PRJNA360538) | anaerobic digester metagenome | biome: Wastewater treatment plant; material: sludge; isolation source: anaerobic digester fed with sludge from wastewater treatment plant | place: Denmark: WWTP Soeholt ... | reverse complement strand
TTCAGCGAAACATCGTGCAACGGGCGCCACGCTGGCGGGTTGCTCCGCCGACGCGTCCACCCCCGGACGCCCGCTCAAGGAGCCCTATCATGCGCAAGACCTTTGTCCTGCTCGCCGCCGGCACCGCCCTTCTCGCAGCCCCTGCGCTCGCCCAGCTGGGCACCGTCGCCGACGTCAATGTCGGCGGCCAGGTCGGAGTTGCCCCCGGCGGCGTCGTCGACAGCGTCACCAATCCGGTCGGCAAGACCGTCGACCGCGTCGATGGCACGGTGAACAACGCCGTGGATGCCACGACCTTGACTCTCGCCACTCGCGAACAGGTCCGCGCCGGCGCCGAAATGCACGGCCCCGACGGCAAAAGCATCGGCACCGTCCAGAGCGTTGAGGGCGGCACCGCGGTCGTGATTCGTGGCGGCAAGCTCTACAATGTGCCGCTGTCGGAGGTGTATCACGGCGCGGTCGGTGCGACCCACGGTCTGGTGACCAAGCTGTCGAGCGCTGAGATCCAGGCGCATACCACCGCCAAAGCCGAATAAGAAACGTATCGCATCGCGATCGGGGAGGGAGCCGGAACACCGGCTCCCTTTCGCCGTTTGGCAGCCCGCAGAATTCGCGTTCACGAACGTGTCAATCGCGCGCGGGCGCCGCTGGCTGATATGAAAATGGCCCGCTCCAAGGGGGGGAAGAGCGAGCCAGTTTCGGTGCCAGGATGTCAAATTACGCCGCGGATCCTCGATTATGACGCGCGCTATTCGGCTTCTTCGAACAGATCGACCGCGGTCGCGCCGGTCGCCGACAGGCGGATCGTATCGCCTTCGACGCCCGCGACCAGCCCGGCAGGCAGATAATGATGCTTTCCGTCGACGCTGTCGCTCTTCGCCATCTTGATCCGTTCGCCGTCGAGATGATCGACGGTGCCTACATGGACGCCATCGGCGCCAATGATGGTCATATGTTCCTTGATCGCGCTATGGTCATGCTCAGCCATCGTCATTCTCCTTGCCGCTTTGCGGGAAAGCCCGCGAAGTACCCACCAGATACGTTTGACAGCGGCGTTCGATCCGGCCCCGCCGACAAGCTGCCCCAAAGCAAGGCTTGTTTGCAAATCGCCCCGTTACCGCTCGTTCGGTCCTGCCGAGGTGCTGCATGCTGACGAACCGTGCAGCTGGTCGGATGCACCGCTACACGAGCAATAGCACTCGGCAGCCGACGCCGCGCGCGGTTACGCCGCCGTCGCCCGCCGAACGGCCGCGCGAGGCCGTCAAACTTGCAACAGACAACCCCCTCGCTCGCGCCAAACCGGAGCTCGTCCTGCGTTCGCGTCATCGTTTTGACGCAGATCAAGGACGCCGAAGGGCAACCGGGCGAAGGTGAGACACCGTCAGATCAAAGGAGGCGACGAATGACTCACCCACTTATGCAGACACCCGTACTCATCTTCGCATTCATGATGATCAGCTTTATGCTTACGCTGGGTCCGATCGCGATCGCCGACCTTATTCGTTCCAAGCGATAAGCATCACGGCGCCCCGCGCGGCTCATCATCGTCAATACCGCCGGGCCCCAGCTCGCCGTCCTCGTCGTCGTCGCTGCGTTCGCCGCGATAGGCATCCATGTCGATCTGACCCGAGCGTTCCATCTGCGTCATATGATCGACCAGATCCTGCACGTCATCGCTGACGTCGCCCGAGCTGACCTTTGAGCTCTCCGGCAGCGGGCGTTCGTGCCGCGCCGCCTCGGCCACTGTCTGCGCTTGCGCTTCCTCTTCGTCCTGCTCGCGGTTGATCGCTTCGGGGGCTTCGCTATCGGGATTGCGCGGGCTATCGGCCATGATCGGCTCCTTGAAAGAGGGACGATCGGGAAACGCGCCGGCGGGCCGACACGTTCCGTGGCCGGCACAGTCGTCAAGCCGCGGCGGCGAGCACCTTGTTCTCGATCACGCGAATAAACACCTCGGGATCCTGTGCGCCGGGGATCAACATCCGTCCCCCCAGAATGAAAGCCGGGACCCCAGTAATATTCTGATCGGCCCAATAGACTTGTTCGGTGCGGACCATCTCACCGAACTCGGCCGATCCCAGGATCGACGCGGCGCGGGCACCGTCAAGACCGACCGATGCGGCAACGTCGGCGAGCACCACATGGTCGCTGACATCGCGATTAAAAGTGAAATGCGCCGCAAACAAAGCTAGCTTCAGCGCGGTCTGCACGCCGGTCGCGGTCGCCTGCTCGGGCTCTTCGAGCGCGCCCGCCCAGGTCAGCAGCCGGTGCGCGTCAAAACTGTTGCGCATCCGGAAATCGGGGCCGCGGTTGAACGTAAAGCCCAGCTCGGCAGCGATGCCCGCCATATTGCTGCTATTCGCGCGGCTTTGTTCGGCGGTGATACCATATTTGCGCATCACATGCTCGCCGGCATCTTCGCCCGCGGGCGGCATGTCGGGATTGAGCTCGAACGGGTGCCACTGCACGCGGAAATCCAATCGACCTTCGAAATGCTCCATTACGGTCTGAAATTTCAGCCAACCGATGATGCACCATGGGCACATCACGTCGGACACGATGTCGATGCTCAGGCGCGGTACGTTCGGTTCAGCCAACGAAAGTCTCCTGCCCGTCACGCTCCGTCAGGTGACCGGCGATCCTTGCCCGTCCGCCGGTCGTCTTTGCGACGCTCCGGTCCTTTATATGCGGGATCGTCGGTAACGCGTCTGTCCGTCGACCGTCTGTCCGAACTCGCCCGTTTGTCGTCATCCGCTGCCATACGCCCCCTCCACCACCAAAGGAAAAAGAAGCAACCCGGCGCACATTTGTTCACAAAATGACTGAAAAGACAAGACGAGCGCCTTTTCGGTGCGCCGTTAGCGGCTTTTTATCCGGTCAGATCGTCCGCGCCGCTGACATGGACTGCGGGTTCCTGAACCGTTACGGGACGCGACAGCACCCACCAGCTGGCCAGCATCAGCACAACCGTGAGCGCCTCGACGATCATCCCCTGAATAATGCCCCAATTGGTTGGATCGCCCATGGCCGCCCCAATCAGACGACCGACAAATGCCATACCGAACAGTGCGGCGGGCACCAGCAAGGCGCGCACCCAGCTTGGGACCAGCGCCCCGATGACCGCCGCACCCGACGCAATGATGAAAAAAGCCGATAAATCAGCGCGCAGCGTATTGATCGCGACCCCGGTGATGGAGAAATTAAAGGTCTCGGAATAGCTCATTGGATCGAAAAGCCCGCGCAAACCGACGATCGCAAAAAAGGCAGCCCACAACAGCACCGCGCCGCGCCAGATCCAGTTGGTCATCAAAGTCTCCCCGTTGCCGTGGTCCACGCTGAACCAACAGGCGGGAATGTCAATGGTTGCACCGGCTTATCGCGCGTCGACGGCGAAAGTCTCTTCGATCCAGGCGCCGCCCAGCACGCGTGTGCTATCGGCGGCATCGTAAAGCACCGCCGCCTGTCCCGGAGCCACGCCATATTCGGCGTCGCTAAAGATCAGCCGCTCGCCGGCGACGCTCGCCGCCACCGGTCGTGCCATGCTGCGCACCTTGGCGAGCACCTTGCGCCCGTCGACTTCGCCCAGCCAGTTCGCTTCGCCCAGCCGCGCAGCCGACACCGCAAGCGCGCGCCGCGGACCGACAACCACCTGCTTTGCCGGTGCGTCGAGGCGCACAACATACAGCGGTTCGGCCTGTCCGCCGATCTCGATCCCGCGCCGCTGGCCGACGGTATAATGGATCAGCCCCTTGTGTGCGCCGAGCACCGTCCCATCGATATGGACGATGTCGCCTTGATCATCGGCCTCGGGGCGCAGCTTGCGGACAAGCGTCGCATAATCGCCGTCGGGTACGAAACAGATGTCCTGGCTGTCGGGTTTCGCCGCGACGCCCAGTCCCAGCTCGCGCGCGATCTCGCGCACAGCGCTCTTTTCCATGCCACCCAAGGGGAAGCGTAGGAAATTGAGCTGGTCCTGCGTCGTTGCGAACAGGAAATAACTCTGGTCGCGCGCCGGATCGACCGCGCGATGCAACTCGGCACCGTTGGGCCCCATCATGCGCCGGACATAATGACCGGTCGCCAGGCAATCGGCGCCCAAGTCCTTCGCCAGCGCGAACAGGTCGGTGAACTTCACCCCCATGTTGCAGCGCACGCATGGAATCGGCGTACGGCCATTGAGATATTCGTCGGCGAACTGGTCGATCACCGTGTCGCGAAAACGGCTTTCATGGTCATAGACGTGATGCGCAAAGCCCAGCCGGTCGGCGACCGCGCGCGCATCCTTGATATCCTGCCCGGCACAGCAGGCGCCAACGCGTTTCGCCTTGGCGCCATGATCGTAAAGCTGCAGCGTGACCCCGATCACTTCGGCGCCCGATCGCGCCGCGAGCGCGGCGACTACGCTCGAATCGACTCCGCCCGACATCGCAACGACGATTCGCCGATCTTGCAGCGGCATGGCCAGCTGAAAGTCGGCCTGGGCGAGCCCGGCAGGAGAAATCATCGTCGCCATGATGCGCGCCATCTAGGGACCCGCAGCTAAAAATGCCAGCTTTTCCGCCATCGATGTCAAGATATTGACGGGGGTTAAGCTTCGCTAACAAGGCATGAAATAGGCATTTACGTGACCTTAGGCGGTCGGCGCTAGACCGGCCTCATGAATGTCGCCCCGTCCGAATTTCCGCGCCTTGCCGGTGCGGCCAGACTGTCAAAGCCCGGCTTTGACATCATTCTGGCCGTCACCGGCGCGCGGCAGGCTGCGCAGCCCACCGTTCGGTTGCTCCGGGCGCAGGCGACGCGTCAGGCGCATGCCGCAACACTTAACCAATTGCGTTATTTGCTCTGCGCAAAGCGGCGTACGCCGGAACAAAATGGGCAGCATGTTGTTCGTTTCTTCGACCTGTCGGACAGTGTGAACGCCCTGCCCGAAACTATGAACGGCCTGTTTACCAGAGGATTTCAGCCGATGTTGAGCCCCTCTGATTTAGAGACAAATGCGTCGGACCAAATCCCCCCCGATGATGAAACCATGGAATGAATATGATCGAGAATCAGAAAATCCGGCCGGCTCAGGTCATCGGCCCCCTCGGTGAACCGCTGACGATCGACTCGCTGCCGCCGCCGTCGACGACTCGGTGGGTCGTGCGCCGCAAAGCCGAGGTCGTCGCGGCGGTCAATGGCGGTCTGCTCAGCGTTGACGAGGCGTGCGAACGCTACAGCTTGACGCTCGAGGAATTTGCCAGCTGGCAACGATCGATAGATCGCAGTGGCATGCCCGGGCTGCGCGTCACGCGTATCCAGCACTATCGCGACCTCTACGAGCGCCAGCAGCGCTTCTGATCGCACTCGGAACAGGATCGACGAGAGAGGGCGCTTATGGCGCCCTCTTTTTTTGGCTGTCGCCGACACCGCAACGCGGAAAGTAAAGGACTTTCTGCAATTTGACGTTTTCTTTGCAACCCTCGCGTTCACCCCGCGTTAAGCCCCGGAGTCAACTTTGGGAGTCACTCGATTATGCGTAAGATGTTTATTACCCTCGCCGCCACCTCGGCCCTTGCGCTTGGCGCCTGCCAGAGCCCTGCTGCCGACAAGGTCGAAGATCAGGCCGAAGCGCAGTCCGAAGCCATCGACGATCAGGCTGACGCTATGCCCGAAGGGCCGACGAAGGAAGCCATGGAAAACAAGGCTGACGTCGTCGAAGAAATGGGTGAGGAAAAGGCGAACGCCATGGACGATAATGGCGAAATCGCTCCGTCCGAAACCGGCGTCGGCGACACGCAAACCAAATAAACACTGCCTCCCCTAATGGGCAGTGCGAAGGGCGCCGGCAGCAATTCCGGCGCCCTTTGTCGTGAGCGGGACATTTTTCATCAATTTGTGACCTCATGTGACGATCGTCACCACTTTGTAATCCCATCATCGCTATGCGAGCGGGGTGGCCGGAGCGTTTCGGCGATTTCGCGCCACGGCCTACCCTCCCGCCGTCGGTAGCGACCCCCGACGGCGGGAGGGACTAGCCAGCTCTCTTCCCGCCAACTTCCAGTGCGCGCAGGACATCCTGCACCCCGGGCACATCGACGTCGGCCCGCAGCGCGGCCAAGCCTGCCGCAACGTCGAGCCGATATTCGGCAACGCCGACCGACTCGCCGGTCCATTCGGCGTTGAGCGATTTCACTAGCCGTTTTGCTGCGGAATTTTCCGAGAGGATATGGACATCGAGCACCGCCAACCCCTCTGATAGGCAGTGGACCAGCAGCGCAGCGGTCATCATCTGCGCCAGCCCCTGTCCCTGGAATGCATCGACCACCGCGATCGAAAACTCGCCCGCGCGGCCGCCGTTGCCATAACGCACCGCATGGACCGCTCCGATCGCCGGCTGCCCTTCGCACTCGGTGCAGATCGCTCCCCAAGCGATATGGTCGTGGCCGTCGACATCAACCAGCCGCTCGATCACCGCGTCGGGCAGGACCGGGACGGGAGAGAAAAAGCGCAGATAGCGCGACTCTGCCGACAATTTGGCGATCCCGTCGCGCAGCAACTGCTCGTCGTCGGGCGTGATCGTTCGCAAGCACACCACGGTACCGTCGTTCAGCGCGCTATGTACCGCGATGTCCTCGATCGCCTTCGCCCGTCCCGGTGCCTGTCTGTCCGTCGCGTTCATTGCGGCCTCCCAGCCCCCATACGATAGGGACCGCCGATGCCGCTGGCAATTCGCCGCTCACCTATTGCTCTCGGATGAACGCGAGGGTGAAAGCAGTTCAACTTCTGCCAAAGGCAGCGCAGTTCTATGCGCCGACGCAGCGGCGCAACGCCTCGTCCGTCGGACCGCTCAGCAGCGCCGATTTGACCGAAAGGTAAAGCTCGTCGACCGGATCGTGCGCGCCCGCGCCGAAATCGCGCGCGTCGCCGGCACCAATCCGGCGAAGGTGCGAATCGCTATCGAGATGTAGGCGCGGCGGCTGGCCGCCCCAGCGCCGCCAGGATCGCCGCGCGCTGTTTGCTCCAGCTGACTCCGTCGGGCGCAATCAGTTCGACATGACCTTCGCCCGGGGTCACCTCCATGGGCACCGTTACGCCGCGCTTCGCCATTGCGGCGCTGTAAGCTGCGCCGGTTGCAGGCGGAGTGACGGGGTCGCGGTCGTTGTTGAACTGCATCTCGCGCGCGCTGCCGAGCGGCATTTCGGGGGGTGAGGTGCGCGCATAGTCGCCGCGCGCCATCGCCGCGGGGGCGTCGGCACCGGCCACCCGGGAGGCGTTCGCCGCACCCGCGCGCAGGTCGGGGAGTCCACCCTGGCTGATCGCGTGGTCGATCCGGATCGGATCGGCGCCGCGCAGCGCATCGTCCGCCGCCAGCGCTGGGCGCCGCGCCAACCACAGCGCCAGATGCCCGCCCGCGCTATGCCCGATCGCAATCCGCGTGCCGCCGGTGTCGAGCCCATGTCTGCCACCCTCGGCAACGAACAGATCAGCGGCGCGCGCCACATCCTCATAGGTGCCGGGCATTCCGCCGCCGCGGTCGACGCCGCGATACTCGATGTTCCACACCCCGACGCCGTGCGCGCGCAGGTCGTCGGCGATCCAGTTCATGATGTCACGCTCGGCCACCGCGGTTTGCCAGCAGCCGCCGTGGATCATGATCACCGCGGGGTGCGGCCCCTGTCCCTTCGGCACCCAGACATCGACCAGCTGCAACGCCTCATCGCCATAGCGGACGGTCGCATCGGCGACCGGCTTGGCGCGGGTCAGCAGGTCGGGCCACGTCATGATCGGCTTGTCGTCCACCGCCCGCTCTCCATTCACTGGTCCAACCGACGCCGGGGCGCAGGCGGCTAGCAGGAGCATCAGCCCGGGCACCGCGCTTTTGCCAAGCCTGATCAGGCGTCATCGCCCATCCGCAGCGCGGCAATGAACGCCTCTTGCGGGATGTTCACATTGCCATATTCACGCATCCGCTTTTTGCCCTCTTTCTGCTTTTCGAGCAGCTTTTTCTTGCGGGTCGCGTCGCCGCCGTAGCATTTGGCGGTGACGTCCTTGCGCAGCGCGGCGATGGTTTCGCGCGCGATCACCTTGCCGCCGATCGCGGCCTGAATCGGGATCTTGAACATGTGGCGCGGGATCAGGTCCTTCAGCCGCTCGCACATGCCGCGGCCGCGCGTTTCGGCGGTGCCGCGGTGGACGATCATCGACAGCGCGTCGACCGGCTCGTTGTTGACCAGGATGCTCATTTTGACGAGGTCGCCGGGGCGGTGGCCGATCTGGTGATAGTCGAACGACGCATAGCCGCGGCTGATACTCTTCAGCCGGTCGTAGAAATCGAACACAACTTCGTTGAGCGGCAGTTCATAGGTGATCTGCGCGCGGCCGCCGACATAAGTGAGGTTCTTCTGCACCCCGCGGCGGTCCTGGCACAGCTTCAGGATCGAGCCGAGATATTCGTCGGGGACATAGATCACCGCTTCGATCCACGGCTCCTCGATCTCGTCGATGCGGTTGGGGTCGGGCATATCTGCGGGGTTGTGGAGTTCAATCTCCTTCGCAGCCTCATTCTTGGTGTGGCCGAGCTTGAGCTTATACACCACCGACGGCGCGGTGGTGATCAGATCAAGGTCATATTCACGGGTCAGCCGCTCCTGGATGATCTCGAGGTGGAGGAGGCCGAGGAAGCCGCAGCGGAAGCCGAAGCCGAGCGCGGCGCTGCTCTCCATTTCGAAGCTGAACGACGCATCGTTGAGGCGCAGCTTCTGGATGCTCTCGCGCAATTTCTCGAAATCGTTCGCGTCGGTCGGGAACATGCCGCAGAACACGACCGGCTGGACTTCCTTGAACCCCGGCAGCGCCTGCGCCGCGGGGCGCTTGGCGTCGGTCACAGTGTCGCCGACGCGCGCCTGTGCGACGTCCTTGATCTGCGCGGTGATGAAGCCGATTTCCCCTGGGCCAAGCTCGGAGAGCTGCTCGATCTTGGGCGTGAAACAGCCGACGCGGTCGATCAGGTGGGTGGTCCCCGCCTGCATAAACTTGATCTGCTGGCCTTTTTTCAGCACCCCGTCGATGACGCGGATCAGGATGACGACGCCGAGATAGGGGTCGTACCAGCTGTCGACGAGCATCGCGGTCAGCGGCGCATTCGCGTCGCCTTTGGGCGGAGGGATGCGCGTGACGATCGCCTCGAGCGCTTCCTCGATCCCAATCCCCGATTTCGCCGACGCGAGCACTGCATTGTCGGCGGGCAGCCCGATGATATCCTCGATCTCGGCTTTCACCTTGTCGACGTCGGCGGCGGGCAGGTCGATCTTGTTGATCACGGGCACGATTTCATGGTCGTGCTCGATCGACTGATAGACGTTCGCCAGCGTCTGCGCCTCGACCCCCTGCGCCGCGTCGACAACCAGCAACGCGCCCTCGCACGCCGCCAATGACCGCGACACTTCATAGGCGAAGTCGACATGGCCCGGGGTGTCCATCAGGTTGAGCTCATAGGTCTCGCCATCATGCGCCTTGTATTTCAGGCGCACCGTCTGCGCCTTGATGGTGATTCCGCGCTCTTTTTCGATGTCCATATTGTCGAGCACCTGCGCCGACATTTCGCGCGCGGTGAGCCCGCCGGTGAACTGGATCAACCGGTCGGCGAGCGTCGATTTGCCATGATCGATATGCGCGATGATGGAGAAGTTACGGATGTGGGACATGGGCGTGGTCATGCGGGCGCGTTAGCAGGGGAAATGCGCGCTGTCAGCAGGGAGCGGACCGCCCCGAGCGGACGGCGCGCTTTTCGGTCCAGGCACGGGCAAAGTTCAGGGAAAGTCAGCCCAACGCGCCCAAATTTCGGCCCCTGAATGCCAACGGAGCGCCCGGCAGGCGAAACTCGTCAAATTTGTCACCGCATCGACCCCGCAAACAAGGGGTTGGCGGCCAGCCATGCGCCAAGATCGTCAAGGTCGCGCATCGCGGCGGGGGCATGAAAGATCGCAAAGGACGCGCGCGGCCGCGATGTTTGGCGCGCGGTGGAGCAGAGGCAGAGGCCGCACATATCCGACCGGGAAAAGCGGTCGCCGCCGACAGGGCTAGGAAGCGGCTTCCGCCGCTGCCAGTTAACTTCGCATAATGTCGTGCGGTGGGGCGAGCCAGATCGACAGGCCGGGCCGCGGATCGTCCGGCGCGGCATCGATGACGTGCCGCACCGCATCGGCGCGGGCGCGGGCGAGGATCGCGGCGGGGATGCTCGCGGGGTGGAAGATATGGTCAGCCTCGCCCAGCAGGCGCGCCGCCCGCAGGGTGAGGTCGTCGGGGTCGGCGCTGGCGAGGTGGATCGTTTCGAGGCGCGACGGCCGGGTGGCGGTGTCGCTTGCCAGCCATGCCGCGACCTTGTCCGCCGCAGCCGCGTCGAGCGGGTCGAGCGCGCCGCCTGGCGCCAGCGCGACGTCAGATCGGAAG
>MTKY01005293.1_pt1 | contig 10435 bp, 10 predicted proteins | sample 1042731 | NCBI WGS metagenome assembly MTKY01 (sample SAMN06212206, study PRJNA360538) | anaerobic digester metagenome | biome: Wastewater treatment plant; material: sludge; isolation source: anaerobic digester fed with sludge from wastewater treatment plant | place: Denmark: WWTP Soeholt ... | reverse complement strand
AGACCGCGCTCGACGCCGGCGCGACGCCCGGCCAGCCGCAGCAGGCGACCCTGCCCGCCATGTCCGTCGTCTGGATCGCCGGCGCCGCCGACAATCCGGAAGCCCAGATCAAGATCGCCAAATACGGCTCCGTCGTCGTGCGCAAGGGCTCGCGCGTGCCGGCGACCGTCAACATGACGGTCGACAAGATCGACTCGCACGGCATCCTGATCAAGGACGCGACCGGGCAGCTCTACCCGATCTCGTTCGGCGGTTAATCCGTCGCGTTATTCCGTAAGCAGAGCGGCGCGGGTGTCCTAAAAACCGCGCCGCTGGACAATCCGCCCGCCGCGGTTATCCTTCGGTTAAATCCCCTTCGCGCCGCAACGGTGGAACCGCATGGCCGCTATTTCAAACCTCAGTTTCTTCCGTCGCGTGCGCGAAACCGGCGCAAAAAGCGTAGGTCCCGCCCACGAAGCCAACGCCGCGACCAAAATCGCGGCGATCCGGGAATCCTCCGGCGACGCGCTTCCGGTCGTCCGCCGCCAGGTCGCGCCGCCGCGGCCGGTCGACGGCGAGGTCATGCCGGGCGCCGATTCCAACGTGTTCGGCACCAAGGATCTCCTGGACGTCAGCCGGCGCGAACTCACGCTCCTGACGGCCACCGAAGGCCATCCGCTGAACCTCGATCCCGAGACGCGCAAGTCGATCGTCGTGTTCTCCGACATGACGATGGTCGTCGCCAAGGCGCACCGCAATTACCTGATCGTGTCCGACGTGCTCAACCGGGCGCGCGAAAGCGGCCATCCGATCGAACGGATCAAGGTCGCCGACTTCGAGGTCATCGCGCAGATCTACGGCCTCAGCCAGTCGGTCGACACCTCCAATGTCGACTTCACCAAGAACCAGCAGGCGCTCTACGAGCGCATCCAAGACGCCGGCAAGCAGCGCGCGTCCGATATCCATCTCAAGATCGACGGCGCGACCGCCAAGCTCGCCCACAGCATCAAGGGCGACTTCACGCACCTCTGCGACATGCCGGCGCGCGAGGCCGAATACCTGTTCCTCACAGCATTCAACGCGTGCAAGACCGGCGACAAGCAGTACAATCCGCTGAAATACATCGCCGCGCGCCTCGACAACTCCGACGACTTCAAGTTGCCGCCCGGCATCCAGGCGCTTCGTCTCCAGTTTTCGCCGCTCGACAACAACGGCCGCGAGCTCGTCGCCCGTCTTCTCTACAAGGACAATGGCGATGAACTCGGCGATATCGACCAGCTCGGCTATCGCGCGCCGCAGCTGCGCAATCTGAATGCCATGCGTCGTCAGGCTTATGGTATTATTCTCGTGACAGGCCCGACCGGTTCTGGTAAATCGACAACGCTGAAAGTTGCGCTGGAAAAGACTTACTTGGATCGCAAAGGTTTGGCGAAGATTGTTACTCTGGAAGATCCCCCTGAATACGTAATTCGGGGCGCCAGCCAGATGCCCATAGACAGTGGAAATACCTTGGATGACAAGGCGGAAGCCTTCACAAGAGCCATTTCTGCTATGCTGCGTATGGCGCCGCACATTGTCATGATCGGTGAAATGCGTGAAGAGCGCGCCGCGCGCGCCACCTTCGACGCCGCCAAGACCGGCCACCTGGTCTGGACAACCGTCCACGCCAACACCGCGCTCGATTCGATCATCCGTGTCCGCGACATGCAGATCAAGGACATCGATCTCGAGGATCCGCACCTGATGCGCGGCCTGATCGCCCAGCGTCTCGTCAAATCGCTCTGCCCGCATTGCGCGCTGCCGTTCAACGAGGTCGCCAGCGGGCAGATCCGCAACATGCAGGCCGAGTTCCACATGGACGAGACCGTGCGTCGCTTCTACACCGACCTCGGCCCCGAGATGACCGCGAACATCCGCGTCGCCAAGGCCGGCGGCTGCCAGCAATGCACGACCAGCGCGATTTCGGCGACCGGTCATGCAGGTCGTCGCGTCGTCGCCGAAACCATCGTTCCCGATCGCCACATCCTGCGCGCCGTCACGCACGGCGACATCGAGAAGGCGCAGGATCTCTGGCTGAGGCAGACCGACGCCGTGACCATGCTCGAACATGGCCTGCAGCGCGTGCTGACCGGGGAGGTCGATCCGCGCGATCTCACCTACGTCGGCGACGTCACGCGCGACATTCGCAAGGAACGCATCAGCACCGTGCTCGATCTGCTCGCCGGCTGATAGCGATTTAGGAACCTCATCATGGCGATTGCCTTCCTCGATCCCGATGCCGGATGGCGCCGCAAACTCTCGTTCACGGCAGTGGTGCAGAGGCGGCTTTATATGAAGATCGGCCAGATGACCCGCAATGGCATGCAAGTGCCGGTTGCGCTGGAAACTCTGATGATCCAGCGCCGCGAGCGGCTCGGCAAGAAGTCGAAGGACGACACCTATCTCGCCGTTCTTTCGCGCTGGCGTCGCGGCATCCTCGACGGCCAGCGTCTCGCCGAAGTCGCCGTCAACGATCTGCCGCCCGCCGACATCATTCTCCTGCGCGCCGGCGAAAAGTCAGGCCAGCTCGAGCGCGCCATCAACAACATCCTGCACCTGCAGGACGCCGTGAAGCGTATGAAGGGCGCGATCCGCGGCGGCCTCGCCTATCCGAGCGTGCTGCTCCTGCTCGCCTACGGCCTGATGAATTTCGTGACCTATCAGATGGTCCCGGTCTACGCCGAATTCTCGCCGCCCGAGAAATGGACAGGCCAGGCCGGCGCACTAGCTTCCGGTGCATGGTTCGTCGCCAACGTGCTGCCGTACCTGCTCATCAGTTTCGCCGTTGTTCTCGGCGTCTCCATCTGGTCGCTGCCGCGCTGGACCGGTCCGGTGCGCGTCAAGTTCGACAAATTCCTGCCGTGGTCGATCTACAAGCTCTACAATGGCACCGGCTTCCTGATCGCGCTCGCCGGCCTCGTTCGCGAAGGCGTGAAGGCGAACGACGCCCTCGAAATCATCATGGACGGCGCGAACCCCTGGTATCGCGAGCGCATATCGACGGCGCTGCGGCTGATGGAAGACGGCCAGAAGATCGCCACCGCGCTCCACAACACCGGCTTCGACTTTCCCGACCGCGAAATCGTCGACGATCTTCGCGCCTACGAAAATTTCGAGACCTTCGACACGATGATCGAGACGCTCGCCAACGACGCGCTCGAAACGTCGATCGCGCGCGTCAACGCGCAGATGAAGGTCTTCTTCAACATCGCGATCTTCATCTTCGGCGGCGTGCTCGCCTGGTACATCCTCGGCATGGCCGGCATGAACGCGATGATCGGAGAAATGGCCGGCAAATAAAGGATGCCCATGACCCGGTCGACGATCACCACCGTCGCGCTCGCTCTCTATGATGTCAGCGGCCGCGAAACGCTGTTCCCCGTAGCCGCCTTCGGCATTCGCGCCGAAGCGGAGGCGTTTGCGCCTGTCGCCCTCGCTGCCTTCAAGCAGGACAGAGACGCCTACGTCGCCTGTGCATTGCCGATCTTCCAGGATCGTCTCGTCCCGAATTCTCGCGAGGCAGCCAAAGCAGCCGCAGCCCCGATTGTCGCCCGCTGGGAGGCCTTCGGGCTCACCAACAGCGACTTCATCCAGACCTGCGGCGCAACGCCGACTCCAGGCTACGCGATCCGCGTCATCAACGCGCCGGTCCATGCTTCCGCCGAAGCGGCTGCCCACGAGCTCCTCCCGTGCAACCAGGATGCAATGGAGGCTGCATGTTCCTGAATTTCGTCCCCGCGATCATGATCGCCACGATGATGATGGGCGCGCTCATCGAATTCATCATGTACGACCCGGTGAAGACCGCTGCGTTACAGAACGTCGCGATCAACCTTCTCCAGAAGGTGCAGAACGCAGCCGAGACGCAGTGCAAAGGCACATGCGCCGACGGAGCAATCATCTTGCCCGGCGCCATCCTCGAGCCGCTCGCCCAGAGCGCCCAGATGCTCAAGGGCTCGATCGGCATGATCTCGCTCAACGGCAACGTCATCTGCTGGTTCACCTATGCGGCAAGCGACACCAACGCGCAGCTGATGTCGCCTTCGCTACAGATGACCGACGCTGCGCGCTCGACGCTCGGCCAGTACTCGGCCGCGCTCGGCGCGGCCCAGGGCTACCCCATCCGCGTCGCAAGCGGATGGACCGCGCCCGCCATGAACCTCGCCATCCCAGCCGGGGCCGGCGTTCCGGACAAGGCAATCATTCTCGCAGCCCACAGGTAAGCCATGCATCGCACCCGTCGCGCCGCTCTCACCCTCGTCGAAATCACGATCGCGCTCGCGGTCGCGTTCCTCTTCACGTCAATGATGCTGCGCCTCTACGGCCAGCAGCGCGACATCCAGAACGCGCGCGCCATCGCGCTGCGCCAGACCGAGATCGTCAACGCCGCCAACGCCTACGTCACCGCCAACCTCGACAAGATCAACCAGGCGATCGCGTCCGCCGGCGGCGCGCCTATTGTCATCCCGGTCGGCCGCACGACCTCCGGCGGCGCGCAGCCCGCCGCCCCCACCGGCCTCACCACCATCCAGGCTGGCGGCTTCCTGCCGAGCATGTTCGTAGACACAAACTTCTACGGCCAGCACACCTCCCTTCTCCTGCGCGCCGGCGCCCTCGCCGGAAGTGTCGAGGGCGTGCTCATGACGCACGGCGGCCGCGCCGTCTCCGATTACATTCTCGGCCTCGCCATGGAATTCATGGGCCCGAGCGGCGGCTACGTTCCAACCGCGCCGCTTGCCGGCCAGACCGGCAACATCGTCGGCTTCAAGGGCGGCTGGACCTCGCAGATTGCCACCTACACAGCGCCGACCTTCACGCCGGCCGCAGGCCACCTTGCCGCCTACATCACCGGCAGCAGCGGCGCGCAGACCGTCGGCGATTACCTGTGGCGCACGGACACCGGCAATCCCGAAGCCAACCGCATGCGCGCCTCGATCGACATGGGCAAGCACGACCTTGCCCATGTCCAGCAGATCACCGGCGGACCTTCGCCGCTCGCCGCCGGCGCCGGCGAAGCCGGCAATGCCGCGACCGCGACCGAGACTGCAATTCACGTCGCCAACACGATCGTGCCAGGCCTCACGCCGCTCGCCGACGCCTCGCTGGCGGCGGCGCCCGGCGAATATCGCGACGCAAATGGCAACCAGTACAATTATTACATCCGTCCGGACGGCAACACGCGCCTCAGGACCATCGATCCGAGCGTCGTCATCGACCAGACCGCATGGGACACGACGGCCAATGGCGGCACACAGCAGGCTGTCGGCCAGCGCAATTTCCCCGCCGGTATGCGCCTCATCGACGCCATCCCGCCGATCGTGAATTACGCCTCCTATGTTGTCGGCGACAACACCGTCATTCCGCAGCCGCCGTGCGGCAATCCGTCCAACCCGGACTACACGAAGGCGCGCATCTTCGCGATGCCGATCTCGACGCTGGACTATGTCGCGCCGACCGCCACGACCACGACCACGCTCAGCTATCAATCCGTGCCGGTCGTCACCGACGCCTCGCTGTCCCTTGCCGGTACCGACCTAACCCTGAACGTCGTCAAAGGCACGCTCAACAACGTCCAGGGCGTGCAGTCGACGACCCTCGTGGATGCGCAAGGCGTCGCCTCAACGGTATGGGCGACACCCAACGGAGGAAACTCATGGCTGTTCCATTCGCGCCGCATGTCCGGTGTCTACGGATCAAATCCGCTCAAGGCTGACGGATCATCCGATCCAAATTTTCAAGCACCCCTTGCCACGGAACAACCAACGTCGTTCTATGACAATAAGTATCCGTCGCTCTCCCTGGTCCAGACGGCCTGTTATTACGGCAACTGATGGAGGATCTCATGCGCAACCTGAAGTCGACCGTCGCCCTGCTTGCTCTCGTCACCGGTTTCATCGCCGCTGTCCCGACGATCGCTCTCGCTCAATCCGCGCCTACAGTCACGGGCGTCGAGGGCTGCCTGACCAGCAATTTGAACGTCGTGTCCTGGGGCGGCGGCTACGGCTCGCCGAATATCAGCATCCAGTACCTCGGCCCCGGCTTCAATTACTACACCGGAGTAAACTCCACGCCCGGAACGTTCGGCGATGAAACCATTGCGGCTGGCACGTATATCTACTCGGGCTCCGTCGCCAATTACGACAACTGGGTCGCAACCACCCAGAACGGCGTCGACCCCCTCATGGGCATCGCAACCGGATCGCACGGCTATGGCGCCCCCCTCGGCGGATCCTGGACGAACAACTACGAATGCAGGAATCCCACGACGTTCGCCACGACAGCTTCCGTCAACAACGCCATCAACAACCTGTACCAGGACATCCAGAACAAGGGCGGCAACACAGTCAACAACTACACGACGGCAGTCGGTCTCAGGCCGACCAACGTCAGCTCGTACGCGCCGGGCACCACCCAGAACGGCGGCACGCTGATGGGTCAGGCGACCCGCACCGCCGTGATCGTCGGCGCCTCGGCCTCCATCAGCAACGCGGCCGGCGGTTCGACCGACGTCACCGCCAATGGCCTCGTGCCGCGCTGAAAATCCGTTGGCGGATAAACATTTCTGCTTTTCAACCGTCCGCCGGACGGGCAGACTCAGTCTGACACTCCGTCCCAAGCCACGGTTTAATCGAAATGATGCGATCGCTTTTCGGCGGCAAGAACGAACATGAAGCTGCGCCGCAGACCACTTCCCAACAGCCTGCGGCGCCCGGCGTCCGCCCGCCGCTGCGCCCACCGCTGACCCCGCGCCCTGCAGCCGTCCTCAATGGCGACGACGCCCATCCCGCCCAGACGCCGCAGGAGACACGGAATAACGCCCGCATGTCGGGCGCCGAACGCAACGCCACCGCGCCGGCCCCTGCTGAAATGGAAGACGTCGAGTCGATCTTCGACCTTCCCTTCACTGACATCTTCATGCCGATCCATTGGCCGGTCGACCAGGAAGTCGAACCGGCCCGCTGGGCGCCCGAGGTCATTGGGCAAGGACAGGCCAAGACCTGGCCCTTCCCCGACAGCCTGAAGAAATCCCTCGAGGAGCTGCGTCAGGAAATCTTCCGTCAGAAGGAAGCCAAGACCGGCGAATTCGTACACCCGGACGGCACGCGCTACCCGCGCTGGTGGAACGGCGCCGTCACCTTCGACGGCATGCGCTTGCGCTACGCCATCTCGATCACCGCCTTCGGCGAGACCTGGGCCGTCGTGCGCCGCGTCCCGCTCGAGATCCCGCGGATCGAGTCGCTCGGCATTCCGCTCGAAGCCGCAACCACCCTCAAGCGCCTCGGCCTTCAGACTTCCGGGCTTATACTTGTCGCCGGCGCCACCTCCGCAGGTAAAACGACCACCGCCGTTGCGATGTTCGGAGAATTCATGCGGAAGTATGGCAAGGTGGGATATTCTATCGAAGATCCCGCCGAATACCGCCTAGCAGGCGTTCACGGCGACGGATTGTGCATCCAGACCGAGGCCGAGTATAACGGCGGCTTCTCACACGCGATCAAGACCGCTCTACGTTCGTTCCCCAATTATATACTGATCGGGGAGATTCGCGACACCACGGTTGCTCTCGCCGCCCTGCAGGCGTCGATGTCCGGCCACCTCGTGATTTCGACCCTGCACGCCGGCAATGTCTCCGACGCCCTCGATTCCTTCGTCCGCCTGATCCACGGCTCGGCGTCGGAATCAGTCCGTGAGCAGTTCGCGCAGCAGCTCGTCGCCATCGTGCACCAGACCCGCTTCAACGGCGCGGTCGGCTTGAGCATCATGGAGATCACCTCCGATATCCGTCGCGATCTCCGTCGCCTCATGGGCGAAAACAAGACCGGCGCGCTCGGTGACGATTCCTGGGTCAAGCAATATCCGGCGCGCCAGAGCTGAGCGTCCGATCATGTTGACCTTCGCCACCGTCTTCACGGTTGTTGCCGCGCCCGCGTTCGCCTCCTTCGGCATGTTGATGGGCGACCGCTGGCGTTCCGAACGACCGACCGCCGATTATCTGCGAGACATCGCCATCCGGCCATCGACCTGCGACGGCTGCGCCGCGCCCGTTCGTCCGTGGGCCCTCACGCCGATCTTCGGCTGGTGGTTCGCCGGCGGCAAATGCGCCTGCAAGAAGCTGCGCCTCACGCCCTTCTATTTCATCATCGAGACGCTGGCGCTCCTGTTCGCGCTTGCCGCCGTTCGCCTTTACGGCGATCTCGCCTGGACTTTCCTGCCGGCGATCGCCGGCATGACGGCCGCCGCGCGCTCGGATTATCGCACGCGCGAAGTTCACGAGAGCGCCTGGGCGCTGATCTGGTTGTCGGCCGCACTCTTTCTGTTCCAGACGCCCGACCCGCTGTCGCATCTGGCGACACCCGCCATCTTTCTCGGCCTCTTCCTGCCGATCTGCTTCCTCTATCTGAAGATGGGACGGATCCCCGCCATCCCGATGGGCGACTTCTTCCTGATCGCCGGCCTCACCGCCTTCCTCGACATGGACCGCGGCATCCTGTTCGCCGCCGCTCTCATCCCTGCGATCCTGATCGTCGCCATGAGCCCGAAGGGCGGCATGCCCTTCCTGCCGAAGGCGCCGGCGCTCGCCTATGCGGCTGCCGCCGCCCTGCTCGCGCCGCATGCGACCATCGCTGCGCTCGAGAAGGCGATCAGCGCGCTCGTCGGCTGACCCCTAGTTTTCATACCTTATTATTCCGTCGCGCCACCGGCTAACGCTCGCCCTCAAATTCTTGTTTCTCCGTCAAAAAAATATTTCAAACCGTCTTTCAACACCGCTTGACCGTTTCTCCGAACCGCACCTATGTTTTCCACCGTCAGGGAGACGGACCCCCTGACACGATCCTCCGGACACGGAACAACAAGCGGGTCTCGGATCGTGCGTTTCTCGTCAACCTCCAGGCCATAGCCGTCGCTGCTTTCCAGCGCCGGCCAGCAAAGGACGCATACCCACATGAAGCTTCTCGAAAAGATCCGCGCGGCGAAGGCCGGCAAGTCGTTCGGCGCCCGCCTCGCCATCACCCTGGTCGAGCTGACCCTGGTGCTGGCCCTCGCCGCCATCGTGGTGTTCGTCGCGGTCCGCGCGTATTCGAACGCCCAGGAAAACAGCCGCGTTCAGCAGGCTGCTTCCACGGTCGGCCAGATCCGCTCCGTCGTCGAATCGCTGGCCCAGGGCCAGGCGAGCTACGCCTTCCTCGGCGCCGACACGGCGGCCGCGACGGGCGCGATCAGCGCTTCGCTGCCGTCCTCGTTCGTCAGCGGCGGCAACCTCGTCCAGCCGTTCGGCACGATCGACATCGCGCAGACGGGCTCGGACTACACCGTCACCCTGAACAGCCTGCCGGCCGACGCCTGCCAGCGCCTCGCGGTGATGGACATGGGCCGCTCGGTGTCCGCCGTGAAGGCCGGCTCGACCGCGATCGACCTGACCAGCGCCACGGCTGCGGCGACTGCCGCGACGGCGTGCGCCGCCGGTGGCGTTGCGGTCGCCTGGACGTTCCAGTGATCGCCTGCGCCTGATCCGTCCACGGACGGCTGGCGCAACAGAAGGCCCGGCAGCGATGCCGGGCCTTTTTCTTTGCCGAAAGCGAACGGAAGAACTCCTTCAAAAAACTCCGCGATCCATCGAAACACCGTTTGACAATATGCGAAGCCCCCGGAACACTCGCACGGACATATCGTCAAATACTCCGTAGAAAGTCATGACGCTCTCTCGCGCCATCCTCATCATCATCCCGCTCGCGCTCTGCGGCTGCGCAAACGACCGTGTCGTCTACGTGCACGACGGCGCCCGGCCCGAAAAACAGTTCGGCGACGCCCCGCGACCCGCCCTCACCGCAGCGATCGGCGGCGTCGAGGCGGCAACGCCCCATCGCAATGAAGTCGGTTCTTCATGGATCAAGCGCCACCTCGTGCTCGAGAAGCGCATCGCGCCGGCCGTCATCAATGCGCCGGCCGCGCAGGTCGCCAACCGCGATCCGCCCCCGCCGATCGCCGCCTACGCGCCGCGCCCTGCCAGCTCACGCGGCCCGTTTCCGTCGAAAATCCTTTCGCCGGACCAGTTCGATCCCAACCGCGTTTTCTGACCCGTCGACCACAAAGGACAATTCCATGCGCATTGCAGCCCGCCTTCTCTTCTCCGCAAGCTTCGTCGTCTGCGCGCTGAGCGCCGTTCACGCGGAATCCTTCGCCGAGAAGGAATTCCCCGAGCTGAAGAAGCCGAAGGCCGTCGTCGCCGCCGAGGCGCCCATCGCGCCCGTCGCCGTCCCCGACAAGAAGACGATCCGCGTCATCCCGCTAGCCGAGCAGCCGCGCCCGAAGCCCTCGATCGCCGCGCCGCTCGACATCGCGCCTGCGAAGATCGAACCTGTCTCGGCCGTCGCGGAGCCTGCGCCGACCAAGCGCGCGCCGCGCGCCTCGCGCGTCG
>MTKY01056053.1_pt1 | contig 10436 bp, 6 predicted proteins | sample 1042731 | NCBI WGS metagenome assembly MTKY01 (sample SAMN06212206, study PRJNA360538) | anaerobic digester metagenome | biome: Wastewater treatment plant; material: sludge; isolation source: anaerobic digester fed with sludge from wastewater treatment plant | place: Denmark: WWTP Soeholt ... | reverse complement strand
CGGGCTGGTGGTTGAGCCGACGCCGGAGACGGAGGCGTCGGATGATGTGTTGGCGGCGATCAGTGACGCGGTCTCGGACGCAATCGGGCGCGCGGAGACGCCGGCGGGGAGCGTTGTGTTGCCGCCGGGTCTATCCCGGCCGGGGGCAGGAGTCGGGCCGCATCTCATCGCCGCGCGGTCGCATCTCAACTCGGGGAATCCCGGCAGGGCCCTGGCGATCATCGAGGGCGCGCTGAAGCGCTGGCCGGACAATGTGGAGCTGTGTACCTATCATGCGGTGACCCTTGCCGCCCTGGGCAATCTGGAGCAGGGCGTTGCGGCCTACGAGCGGGTGCTGGGACTGAGCCCGCGGAGTGTTTTCGCGCTGTCGGGAGCGGCGCAACTGCTAATCCGCCTGGGACGCTGGCGAGCGGCCCGGAGGTACATTGATCGCGGCTTAGAGCTGCGCGCCGACGATCCATCACTGCTCCATCTCCTGGCCCTGTGTCACGAGTATTCCCGCGAATACGAGGCCGCCGAGGAAGCGCTCAAAAAGGCGCTCAAGGCAGACCCAGACCTGCACGGAGCGATGGCAGACCTGCAGCGCATCCGCACCTCGCGGCGGGTGGATGAGGAAGTCGAGTTCGTGGACGAGGATCATGTGGGCCAGGAACCGGAGATCGTGCTGGGCACAGCGGAGACTGTCCCGGCGAAAGCTCCCCCAACATCTAACCCGCAGGGCGCGGGGGACGACCACGGCGCAAGCTGGGCAACGGCTGTCCGTACCCAGACTCCCGCTGATGCTGTCCCGTGCCCGGACTGCGGCGAACCCAACCCCCGCCAGGCTGCCTTCTGCATCAAGTGCGGCTATCGCATCGAGCGATAGAGACGAACACGAGACGCGGCGGGCGCGAGCTACGAGAGACCCCGGGAGGCGGGTGCTTCCCGGGGTCTTTGTATGCGTGGCTACTGGTGGGTCGTCAGCGCCTGCGTCCTCCGCCAGCGGATCTGGGGCTTCCGGAAGGCGTGGTGGCCTGTCTGCCGCCGGAGGGACTGCCTGTGATAAGCCCGTAGCCGGAACCCGATGGCCGACCGGGGCGACCGGGCGAGGACCATGAAGGGCTGGTTGAGCCGCCGGGCGCTGACCAGGACGGCCGGGCCTGGGAGCCGCTCCAGGGCGAGGGTCCTCCCAGACGCTGGGAACCCAGAGCCGGGCTGCCAGAGCGGTGCGCACCACCATAGCCGCTGGGAGCGCCGATCACCTCGCCGAACCGCGTGGCTCCGGGCGGAGGACCGTTGTAGACTGGCCCACCGCCAACGGGCGTGTCACGCCCCGGGTCGAAAGACCACGATCTGTCGGGCTGCCCGCCCGGTCGCTGTGGCATCTCGAAGCTCCGGCCGGATGGCGCCTCGAAGCGAGGCGTGGGTGCGCTGTCATGGCGCGGACCCGACGGGGCCTCGAAGCGCGGACCGGACTGCTCTCCGTAGCGGGGTACCGGCCTGCTGTCATAACCGGGCCTGCCGGAGGGCTGGTACCGCTGGCTCGGCGGCGCCGACTTGCGGCCCTCGATCAGACCGGGGGTGCGAGACGGACCGGACGAGCGGGAGGGGCCCGGAGTGCCGCCGCGGTACTCTGGCCCAACGGGGCCTCGGTGGATAGGCGCGCGAGGCGGCTCGTAACTCTTGTGTCCCTCGATGATGCCCACTCGCCGGCCATGCAGGATGTCGGTCTCCCGCAGGTAGTCGGCGCGGTCCCTGATATGGTGAGGGTAGTCACGCCAACTGCGGCCGGAGCGGCGCCAGTGGTAGTATTCGCTGAAAGGTACGTGGTGCCGGTGGTAGATGCCGCCGTAGAAGATGGCATCGCGCCAGGTGAACCATGGGTCATAGTAGCTATAGACAGGAACGGGCACGAAGCCTCGGTGGTACAGAGCATGGCCCAGGAGGGCATCGCGCAGCACCCAGGCGTCCACCGCCAGGAAGTCGACGGAGCCGCCGACCCAGATGGACCAGTCCGCGAAATGCCTGCGCGGGACGCCCAGGCCGACAATGGTGGGGCCCCAACTGCGCCAACCGTCCCAGACATAGTAGCGGGCAACACGGTAAGGATCATACGGACCGAGATCCGAGAGGTAAAAGGTGATAACCACCTCGGATGGGCTCAGAATGTACTTGCAGCGAACGTCCCGCACCGTCTCGTACGGAACCTTGTAGCTCTCAGCCGCAATCTCAAGCGCGTAACGGGTCTCGAGATCACTGCGCTGCGCCTGTTCGCGCACCAGCGGCTCCATGTTGTCCCGCACGCGACCGCCTTCAGCGGCCATCAGCGCGAGATCAACGCCCGCATCACGAGCGACTTTGAGCCAGTCGATTTCGCGCGGTGTGCCGCTGAGAAGCACCGCTACCTCGCGACCGCTGCGGCGGGCGATCTGGGCCGCGGTGAGGACATCCAGGGGGTGCCAGCCTACCCGGTACAGGTCCATGGTGCGGTCCGGGTCCTGCCCGAGACTCAAGGCCAGGGCGGAACAGGTCATCATGTCCAGCATCACGTCGTCAGGAACCGTCGAGAGAGTGGTAAAGCGGAACGCGGCGGGGAGCACCAGGTCGTTGAGAGCGTCAAGCTCGACCTTGAGGTTCTCGGCGATCTGCGCCCAGGTCTTGCCCTCAACCCGCTGTTCAACCACCTTCCGGTAGCTCTCGCCTGACAGGTACGAGAGTGTGAAGACAGGGACGATGTCCGCGGTGGGCATATCCATGGCGCGGATCTGGTAGAGCATTTCCAGGCCGTCGTAGCCGAAGGTGTCGGCAACCACGCCGACAGTGGCCAGTTGCACCAGCGCGTTGGTGTCCGTAATCGCGACCGGGTAACGGGGCGGAGCGCCCTCCTGCCCGTATGCCGCGGTGAGTCCAGCGATGAGACCCAGAGACAGAACCATAGGCACGACTGCATGTAGAGTGGTTCTCATCGTGATCAACTCCTCATCAATCGCCTGCGACGGCAAGTATATACTATTTACTGTAGTATGTCCAGTAGAACACCACTTCAATCCCGAAGATCTCAGCTCGGGGACACGAGAAGGCCCGGCGGGTCATGGTAGACCGTGCCGGGCCCGGGGATGTCAGAGACGGCTGTGATCGGTCAGAATGCGACTTCCATGGCCCTGAAGGGGCATGCAGGGACGCAGAGCTCGCAGGCGATGCAGCGATTCGCGTTGAAGACGACCTCGCGGGTTTCGAGGTCGATGGTCAATGCATCCGTGGGACAGACGTTGATGCAGGCGCCGCAGTGGGTGCAGGCCTTCTCATTGCGCACGACGTCCTTGGACAGGGGCTGTATCTCAACGCCCTGCTCGCGCGCCCAGCGCAGGCCCTTCTCGAGATCGGCCTTTTTCCCGGTGAGCCCCATGATGAGCAGGCCCTCGGATTCCTGGGTGATGTCCGCGCGCAGGATGTTGAAGTCCAGGTCGAACTGGCGCACAAGCTGGGATGTGATGGGCTTGTCCAGCAGGTGCTTCGGGAAGCGCAGGACCACTCTTCTGGTTTCCATTTACGCCACACCTCCGCTGACCGGGCGCTCTTTGAGGGGCCTGAACTTCTGCCCCGTGTCGGGTGTCGGCAGGAGCTGCACGGGTTCCTGGATGAAGAACTCGCCCCGGGTGATCCATTCCTTGAGGATCCCGGCGATCTGCTGGGCCTTGCGGTAGCTGGACAGCGGCGTGGTCGGGATATCCCGCCCGTTGATGTTGATGGAGCCGCTCTTGAGCGCCGCGTAGCTCACATGCCCGAGGGGCTTGCCCTCGTTGTGTCCGTAGTTGTGGCTGTAGTCGATGACCGGGGCCACGATGTCGGCGTCCTTGACCGCGGTGTACCGGGCCATCTCCTCGTCGAGGATCGGGATGGGGATGCCGATTCCCACTGCCGCCGTGCAGCCGTATCCGAGCATGCTGGCGCCCCGGAAGAACTCGGTATCCATGTCCTTGAGATTACCGACCACGGCGAGGGTGCCCGATCCGCCCTTGGGCACACCGTTCTCACCACGAGCGTCCGAGGGACTGTGCTGGGTGCCCTCCCAGTACACGTACCCCTGAGCCCCGGCAAGGAAAATGCGGGTGCCGATGCCGATGGTGCGGTAGTAGGGGTCGTTGAGGAGGGGGCTGAGCTGTCCTGCCGAGCAGAAGCTGGCCGAGCCCAGATCCTTCTTCACCACGCCCATGTAGGTGTAAATGTCCCGCTGGGTGCTCAGGTTGACCGCAACATTGTAGTTCTGGTAGCTGTTGCGGGGATTGAGCAGGTATGCCTGGTTCAGAGTCTTAACATTGATCCAGGTGTCCAGTTGTTTGCGCGGGTAGCAGTCGGTGCCGTAGGCCTCGGCTACAAGGCGCACGTCCTTGCGGGCTATGAGGTCTTCGATGACGTGACCGCCGCCGTAGCGAAACTGCCCGGGATGGTTCGCGTTGAGCGGGTCATCCTGCTGGGGTTCGGTGACCCCGACGTACAGATCCACGGCCGCCAAGCCGCAGTAGGCGGGGACATCGTTGAGCCAGGCCTTGGCGATCTTCATCCTGGGCGTGGTATGCCCGGTGTTGAGGACTGCGCCGCTGGAACACATGGGCCCGAAGGTGCCGGTGGTGACGACGTCAACCTTCTCGGCAGCCTTCTTGACGCCCTCCTCCTCGACGAGATCGATCATCTCCTCGGCGGTGACGACAACGGCTTGGCCCTTGCGTATTCTCTCGTTGATCTCAGCGTAAGTCTTGGGCACGGTGAATGCCTCCTTCACTGTCCCTTTGTCTCGATGGTGGGTGGGAACGTACAGAACGCATCAGGGAAGGCTTGCGTCGGAGGCTGGACCGGGGCTGGCAGGCCTGAGATCTCAGGCCGCGGGCGACGGAACAGCCACGCGACAGCGCAGGATGGCGCCGGAGGCCCGGCGCCGAGGCATGCCCATCCGGTAATACCGTTCTCTCAAGGCTCCAACCGGGCTCATGCCAAGCGCCTCCTTTCGCGCAGTCGTGCTCCGTTATGGCCCATATAGCGCGGATACCGCGTAGGATATACCCGCCTTTGTCTACGTGTCAAGTATGAAATGCGATGTATGCGGTTCAGACCCGCCCGATTTCGAATTCGCCCCACACTCCCATGGCACTGCCCACGATTATAAGCGCCTGCCGAACGCCGTCAAGGCTTGCAGCCCATTCCAGGCCGGCCTCGATATCCTGTGGTGAGGTGACGCGATTGCCGAGGGCCGTTGCAGCGGCATCGGCGAAGGCACCGTCACCGCTGGCGATCAGGGCGGCATCCGCCTTGCCGAAGCTCTTTGAGTGACCCACGGTGCCAGAGGAGGTGCAGACGGACAGTTCGCACGGGCCGGGCAGCTGGAGCGCTACCCGGTTGCTCAAAGGGGAGTCGCCGGCGAAAACGGCGATGGTACGGGGTCTCGTGGTTATGATGTAGAGGTCTCCCCCATTTTCGACGATGACATCGCTCACCAGGGCAGACAGGCGGCGCGCAACGAACTCGGCAACCGCGCCAGCAACCGCGGCCATGGGACCGACACCAGCGGAATGGGCGGCGCGGGTCATTCGAGCGATGGTTTCGGTCGCATCCGGGCGCAGGCCAATGGGTTCCAGACTCGTGGCGAACTCTGGGCGGAGGGCGATCTCCGCTGCGATCTCGCGGCGGACCGTCTTTGTGGCTTCGAGGGCCGTCTCGCGGCACTGCTCCAGCAGTTCGCGGCCTGCCTCACCAGGTCCGGCAGCGACCTGGACATGCAGGTCGGACTCGGCTACGACCACGCGGAACGCGGTGAGGTCGGCGGCCTGCATGGAACGGCGATATGTGCGGGGCTGGAAGCCGGTCATCTGTTGGCTCCGGGTTGCGGGGGGAGTGAGCGGGTGTTAGCCCTGCATGGACGCGAGGGCGGCATGGAGGCTCGCGGCAGTGACGATCCCGCCGAAATTGCCCCACTGGTCCACCAGCATGAGGCTGGAACGTTTCTCCCGATGCATAAGGTCCAGGGCGGCCGTTGCGGACTGACTGGTGCGCAGCACCATGTCCTCGCGCAGTGTATCCATGACGTCCTCGACGCGCAACTGGGTCCACTGCCAGGGCGGGATCGCCGCCACGATGTCGCGAGACAGGACGCCCACCGGCTGGGAATCGAGCAACACCGGGACGAGCATTCCGCCGCCGCGGGCCAGGAGGTATGGCGCGGCATAGCTCAGCGGCGTGCCAAGGGGGAAGCTGGCTTCGGGGGGCACCGCAAAATGCCACACCGGGGTGGCGTCCAGGGCCGCCTGAACCAGTTCGCGCTTATAGGTGCCGCGGGCAACGGAGGCCAGCAAAAGGCCCATGCCCACGTAGAAGATGCCCAGCCAGGGGGATCCCAGCGCGACACCTTGCAGGACGCCGAGGCCCGCCAGGGCGTACCCGACCAACTGCCCGAACACCGAGGCGACGCGGGTGGAGCGCACCCGATCCGACCAGCCCATCCACAGCAGGGAGCGCAGGATGCGGCCGCCATCCAGTGGAAAGCCGGGGACCATGTTGAAGATCGCCAGCACCAAGTTCACCTGCGCAACGCGTTCCAGGCACAGACCGGGGATGGTCGTGCCCCACCGGTTGCGCAGGAGCATTGCTGCCGCGCCGAACACCGCCGCGAGCAGAACGCTCATGGCAGGGCCGGCGATGGATATGAGCAGCTCCTGGCGGGGCGTCTTCGGCTCCTCGTCAACCTGTGCGACGCCGCCGAAGATGAAGAGGGTGATGCGGCTGACGCCGATACCCATGCGCCGCGCCACGAAGGAATGGGAAAGCTCGTGGAGCAGGACCGAAGCGAAGAAGAGTAGTGTAGTGGCGAGGGCGGCCGCGTACGCGAGGTACTCGCGACCGGTGGCGGTGAGCTGCGGGAAGGCGTGACGGCCAAGGTCCCACACCACCAGGGCGAAGATGATGAGCCACGAGCTGTTGATCTCGATGGCGATGCCACCGATGTTTCCGACTTTCCAGCCTCTCAGAGCAGTTCACTCCGCGGGCCCGCGCGACTGCGGGCGAGTGCATGTAGGATGGGGCGCGGACATCCGGACGCCCAAGATAGTCGAACAAAGCCTCGGCGCCTTTGGTTTCCCAGATTTCCCGTCCGCGGGTTGGTATGAGAGTGAACTATGTGCGCACCCGATCTGTCAAAGGGGTATCTGATTGCCGCGCTCCCACACCCGCGGACCGACCGCGAAGGATGAGATCATGAATTCCCGCCGGCGCTCACCCCTGGCCTGCTGTGCGGCAGTCGTGGTTGCACTGGCTGCCGTTTCCCCCGCACTGGCCGCAATCACTCTCCTGGACGAACCTGTCTCGGGCGAAGTAGACATCCGCGCAGAGCTGCCGGAACCCGCGGCATTGCGTGGTGACGGCCGCTTGAGGGTGGTCTTCTGCTACCAAGACGAAGGGAACAACCTCTATCTCGAAGCCGCTTCGGACGGCCTGCGACTGGGCATGCGGCGCGACGGCCAGGAGGAGGAACTGGCGTCGAGCGCGGATGTGCCCGGCAGTGGGGAGGCGCCGTGCGAATTGACCATCAAGCGCCGGGCCTGGAGCATTCGGGTGCTGGTGGACGGGCGCTGCGTACTCGCGGCATACGAGGATTTCGCGCCCGGTGACCGGATCGGCTACGAGGCCGCGGGTCTGAAGATCGGGGAAATCTACAGCCAGCCCATCGGCGAGATGGTGTTCGACGATGACTTCGCGCGCCCCCCGGACGAACCGAACCCCTGGGAGACGGTGGAAGGGCAGTGGAGCACGTCCCTGCCGGAGACGCGGAATCGGCAGGTTGAGACGACGAAAAGCGCCAACCCCTTCTCCTACGCCGGGCAGGGCTCGCGCGCTCTGGCGCTGGCCGGGATGGGATTCTGGGATGGTTATCAGGTGCGGGCTGCGGTGAAAGCGAAGGACCCGGGGTTTGTTGGCCTCGCGTTCTACGCGCAGGACAAGGGGAACTACTACCTGCTGCGAGTTCCGGTCACCGAGGCCGGCGCAACTGAGAAGCCTCGGGCGGAACTGCTCGCGGTTGTTGATGGGAAGGCGCGCAGCCTAGCCGACGGGGAATGCTCGCTTGTGAAGGGCCAGTGGGCTGAGCTGAAGGTCCGCGCCCACGATGGGGTGCTGGACGCCAGCGTGGACGGCGAGACGGTCTGCTCCGCACGTGATGATACCTTCGGCGAGGGACGGATCGGCCTGTACATGGAGGCGTGCGGGAAGGGCTATTTCGACGACGTAGCGCTTCGTCCATACCGGCATTTCAGCGACGGGTACTCGGCAGAAGGAGACATGCCGGTGGATCAGCTTGCGGGCAGGTGGTTGATCCACGAAGACCGGCTCTGCGGGAGCCCCGACGCCGCCAACAAGCTGGGGATCGCTCTGACGGGATGCACCGCGTGGGAGAATTATGAGCTGTCGGCGGATGTGCTGCCCTGGTCGGCGACTTCGGTTGGCCTGTGTTTTGGCTGTACCGACAAGCAGAACTACTACCTTTTCCGGTGGGGGCCGTCCCACGACAACCCGGCTGAGATCCGGCAGGAACTGTGGCGCATTGAGGACGGCAAGGGCGAGGTGCTCGCAACGCGCCCGAAGTCCTTCGAGCCGGCGCGGACTTACCCGGTGACAGTGACGGTGGATCGGCAACTGGTGAGCGTCAGCGTGGACGGGGAGCGGGTGCTGGAGACGGTTGACTTGGACCGCGTGTCCGCGGGCAAGGTAGGGTACTACGTGGAGGGCACCAGCCAGGCAGTGGCGGCTTTCGACAATATGGACGTGCGCTTCCTCGACCCGCCGGCTGCGCCCGTGTCTATCACCGAGCAGTTCGCCAAGGAAGACACGATGGCGGACTGGGCGCGTCCCCTGGCCTCCTGGCAGGCGCTGGGGAACCGGCTCTATGCTTACACCCTCCCGGCGTGGGGCGACTACACCCTGCGCATGGAACTCGAGTATTTCGTGGGACGCACGGGGACGGTTGACCTGTGTATGGCCGACAGCGTGGACGGGCTGCCCAGGGCCGAGAGCCTGATGCAGGTAAGCTCGCAGCGTGATGAACAGTCCATCACCTGTGGCCCGGCCGAATCCGTCGACGGCGTCAGCGGGAAGGTTCAGACCACTGAGAAGAGCCCGATGCTTGTGCTGGAGCGCCGCGGAGGCACGCTCACCGCGCGCCTGGACGGGAAGGCGTTTGCGTGGGCGAGAGTGCCGGACGGGATCCAGGCGCCCTGGGTTGCGCTGAAGCTGGGCGGCGTGGGCGTTAACCTGAACAACGTGACTTTGACCTCGCCGAACATTCTGGACGCGAGTTTTTCAGGCGCTCCGACCGACTGGCGCCCGCAGGATGGTCTGTGGGAGATCTCGGACCGCTGGAACTGCCAGCCGCAGTGGTCGTGGTTCTGCGGCCGAGACGCCGAGACGCCGCTGATCTGGAACAAGCGGAAGTTCAGCGGGGACATGGTCTTCGAGTTCTGGGCCTGCATGATGATGGACCTGCCAAGATCCCCGGGGTACAGCCATCCCAGCGATATCAACGGGATCATCTGCGGGGACGGCGAGAATCTGTGCAGCGGCTACGCCTTTGTGCTCGCGGGAGACAATAACACCCGCAGCAAGATCATAAGGCAGGGGAAGACAGTTGCGGAGACCACCGCGGTGAAGTTCGAGAACCCCACCAGCGGCGGAGACCTGAATGCCTTCCACCGGCACTGGTTCCACTGCCGCATGGAGCGGTCGGGGAGCAAGCTGACCTACTACGTGGATGGCAAGAAGGCGCTGGAGTTCGACGACCCGGACCCGCTGGGCGACGGATACGTGGGGATCTGGACCCACCAGCGCAACGGCATTCTGCTGGCGCGGACGCGAGTGGCGTTCCAGGGGGAGTAGTCTGTCTTACCTTCCCGCGGGTTCGATTGTGACCAGCGCTCTACGGGCGTTGAGGGTCACTTCCAGCGCCCGGCTCAGACCGCCTTCGACGCGCATGCGCTCGACCCGGCCCCGGCCGTGGTCGAGCGTTACCGTATGTGAGGACCCGATACTGACCCCGTAGGCCCCGTCCCGCAGACGCAGGCGGACGGCGGTGTCCTCTCCCTCGCCGACTGCAAGCACCCCGTCAGGCCCCGGGGCAATGGGCGCTCCCGTGCCCCCGAGCTCGAAACGCACCCGCTCCCCGGAATACTCCAGGAGCCTTGCCGCGCACGTGCCCCGGTATGGCTGGAGCGTGACCGGCGTTCGCGGGCAGTGGACTGTTCCCATGGCAGGCACGTCAACGGACACCTGCACCGCCCCGGAACGCAGGCCTTCGGGTGTACGGGCGAGGGCGGAGAAGGTGCAGACACAGTTGCGGTGCAGCGCGTCAGATGCTGCGTGAGCGATCACATCGGCCGGTGCAGTCTCGGCGGTCCCATTGAGCACCGCGACGCCATCCTGAG
>MTKY01053035.1_pt1 | contig 10449 bp, 10 predicted proteins | sample 1042731 | NCBI WGS metagenome assembly MTKY01 (sample SAMN06212206, study PRJNA360538) | anaerobic digester metagenome | biome: Wastewater treatment plant; material: sludge; isolation source: anaerobic digester fed with sludge from wastewater treatment plant | place: Denmark: WWTP Soeholt ... | reverse complement strand
TAGTTATTTCACCTGGTGAAATGTCCGCATAGATGCTCCTCGAAACACCGTCTTCGACCGCCTGGGTGCACCCGCCGGTGAACCGTCCAGCGGCGCCGCGCGGGCGCCGGCCATGGAAAGGAGGCAGCGCTCGATGGTCAAGCAATCTGCTCTAGACATCATCACCGAGAGTGGGGTGATCGCGATCATGCGCGCAGACAGCTCCACGCAACTCCTGGCCGCTGCGGAGGCGATATTGGCCGGAGGTGTGCGCGCCATTGAGGTGACCATGACCACACCGGGCGCGCTCGATGTGATCCGCCAGGCCGGCAACCGCTTTGGCAGCGATATTCTGATCGGTGTCGGCTCGGTGCTCGATGGGGAAACCGCCCGCTCGGCCATCCTTGCCGGCGCTCGCTTTGTCGTCTGCCCCACCTTCAACCCCACCACGATGGAGGTCTGCCGGCGCTATTCGGTGCCGGTGATGCCCGGGGCCTATTCGCCCAACGAAATCCTCACCGCCTGGACGGCCGGTGCCTCGCTGGTCAAGGTCTTCCCGGCCAGTGTCGGCGGCCCCGCCTATATCAAGGCCGTTCGTGCGCCCCTGCCCCAGGTGCGCCTGGCCGCCGTGGGCGGCGTGAATCTGCAGAACACTGCCGACTTTATCCGCGCTGGGGCCGAGGTGGTCGGCATCGGCAGCGAATTGGTCAGCCAAAAGCTGCTCGACGCCGGGGACCTGGCCGTCATCACCGAGAACGCGCGCCGCTTCCGCGAGCAGGTGGAGGCCGGCCGCGCCAAGTGAACAGGGAGGAAGCTGTGATCGAACGCCACGTCACCTTTGCCGTCCTGCCGGGCAAGGGGCCGGAATTCGAGAGCTTGTTCATCAAGGCCTACCGGCCCGCCATGTCCGTCATGCCGGGCTTTGTCAAGGCAGAGCTGCTGCAGGAACAGGAGAGCCCCGATCACTATCAGATGGTCATCCGCTTCGAGTCGGCCGAAACCGCCGCCGGCTGGCGCAACTCGGAGGCGCACAAGGCTTTGCAGCCCGAGCTCAAGGCGTTGTATTCCACGAGCCGTTTGGAGGTCTACGAGGTGGTCCAGTGACGCCACGCCCTAGGGTTCGAGACGAGAACGACAACCGCTACAACATCCGTGTGCTTGATCGGGCTCTACGCATGCTCTCGCTCCTCGCCGACGGCAAACCGCGCTCGGTGAATGAGATCAGCGAGTGCCTCGACCTCAGCCCCAGCACCACGTTTCGCCTGCTGGCCACACTGGGCCAGCACCACTATGTGCACAAAGACGAATCCGCCAGCCTCTATGGCCTGGGCCTGGCCTGCCTCGAACTGGCCTGCGCCTATCAGGATGGGCACGACCTGCGCAAGGTCGCGCTGCCGGTGTTGGAGGCCCTGCGTGACGAGGTAAAGGAGACGATCCACCTGGCGGTGATCGACCAGATGGAGGTGGTGTACATCGAAAAGCTCGCCGGGCTGCACGCCATCGGCATCATGGGGTCGCGGGTGGGCGGCCGCTCACCCGCCTACTGCACGGGGCTGGGCAAGGTGCTGCTGGCCTACGAGAGCCCAGAACAGGTGCGCGCCTACTACCAGGTGCACGGCATGCGCGGCTTTACCGATACCACCATTACCGACATCGACCAACTGCTCGCGCACCTGCAGCAGGTACGTGAGCGGGGCCTGGCCTTTGACGACGGCGAGCACGAGCCCGAGGTCTGTTGCGTCGCTGCGCCCATCTTTGACTCCACGGGGCGAGCGGTCGCTGCACTGAGCATCTCGGGCCCGGCCCACCGGCTGGCTCCGGTGGAGAACAACCTGGCGATGATCCAAGAGGCCTCGCGTTCGGCCGCCAGCATCTCGCGCCAACTGGGCTACTCTGCCGGCCACCCCTGAGGGCCTGCCCGGCAATCAGCAGAGCGGGCGCACATGCCCGTGCATGTACAGGGAAAGGCGACGACATGCGCAAGATCATCCTGCAAAGTGACAAAGCGCCCTCAGCGGAGATCCTGCAGGGCTACAGGGAACTGCTCAAGGTCTACAGCCCCTCCTGTGTGCTGGCCGACGCCCAGGAGCGGGCCGGCGTGATGCGCAGCTACATGCGCCCGCTCATCCCGGGCACGCGCTTTGTCGGCCCGGCCCTCACCGTCCGCCTGGAGCCCGGCAACCAGGTCGACTGCCTCGATGCCCTGGCGGTGGCGCGGGCCGGCGATGTGATCGTCGTCGATGCCGCCGGAGAGACCGAGACCTCCATCTGGGGCGGTCTGATGGCCGGCCTCTGCCAGATGAAGGGCGTGGCCGGCGCCGTGGTGGATGGTGCCATCCGCGACACCGACGAGATCCGTGACCTGGGCTTTTTCATCTTTTCCAAGGCCATTGTGCCCCGCTCTACCCATTCCCCCTTCTCCGGGCGTATGGAGCCGATCGAGATCAACGTGCCCATCCAGTGCGCCGGCGTGCTGGTGAGCCCCGGCGACCTGGTGCTCGGCGACGAGGTCGGCGTGACGGTTGTGCCGCTGGAGAACGCCGCCCAGGTTCTGCAGGCGGCGCGTGAGCAGGCCGACAAGGAAGAAAAGACCCGCGCCAAAATCCGCGAGGGCAAGACGGTGGAAGAGCTGCTGGCCGAGTTCGGCCGGCTGTAGAAGCAAGCATTCGGCCGGGCACATTGCACCGGAGCGGCCCACTCCGAATGCTGCACCCCCTTGCCCGATAGGACGCTTCACAGTGCAGGAGCGAGACGTGAAAGGAGAGGCATCGATGGCGGAGACTGACAGGGCGCGTCTGCAGAGGCTGCAGCAGCGCATGGCGCAGGAGGACCTGGCGGCGCTGGTCTGCAGGCTGCCTGAGAATGTCGTCTACCTCACCGACTATTGGCCACACCACGGCTTTTCCTTCGCCATTCTCCCCCGCGAGGGCAGGCCGCTCCTCTTCGTGCCCGAGGTCGAGGAGGAGTATGCCCAGAACGGCTGGGCAGAGGTCACCACCTTTGGCTGGGGTCTATTGAAGGATGGGGACCTGTACGAGGGCTATCGCCAACTGCTGCAGCAGGCGCACAAAAGGCTGCAGCTGCAGGGCCAGAAGGTGGGCAGCGACGAGAGCATCGAGGTCGTCGCGCCGCCCTACCGCCTCGCCGAGCCGGTGGTGGCCCGCGCGCCCTGGAGCAGGCTGTTGGCGGAGGCGCTGGCCGGTGTGGAACTGACCGACGCCGGTGACCTGATCCAGAGCGCGCGTGCCATCAAGACCGGGTACGAGCTGGCCAAGCTGCGCATCGCCAACGAGATCAGCGAGCTGGGCATACAAGAGGCGCTCTCCAGGCTCGAGCCGGGCATGACCGAAGCCCAGGTCGGCGCGCTGGTGGAGTACAAGATTCGCGCCGACGGGCCGGGCTACAAGGGGGCACGCCTGGTGCGTCCCTCGGCCGAGGTGGCCGCGGGGCCCGTCGGCAGCACCAAGGCTACGCTCCTCATCCCCTCCACCGGCTACAAGATCCAACGCGGCGACCTGGTGATGATCGAGCTGGCGACGGTGGTCGACGGCTACTGGTCGGACCTGACCTACATGGGGGTGGCCGGTGAGCCCTCGGCCCGGCAGGTAGAGCTCTACAACCAGCTGCTGGAGGCGCAGCAGGCAGCCGCGCACGAGATGCGCGCCGGCGCATCGTTCTCCGACCCCGACCGCGCCGCCCGCGCTGTGCTCGAGCGCGCCGGCCTGGCCGAGTATGACCCGCACATCACCGGTCACGGCGTCGGCTTTCGCTATCACGAGTTCGTGCCCTTCCTGATGCCGGGCGCCGGCGGTACGCTGGAAGCGGGCATGGTCTCGAGCATCGAGCCGGGCATCTACATCCCGGGCTTTGGTGGGTTGCGCATCGAAGACAATGTGGCCGTGGGCGAGCAAGGCCCCATCTTCCTCTCCACGCCACGCAAGCCCTGGTAACAAGCAGAGGAGGCAGAAAATGAGGCACGAGAACAAGGTTGCGATCGTGACCGGCGCGGCCAAGGGCATCGGCTGGGGGATTGCCAAGGTGCTGGCCTCGGAGGGGGCCAGGGTCGCCGGCATCGACTGGGACGCCGAGAACGGCGAAAAGACGGCCGCCGAGATCCGTGCGGCAGGCGGTGAGGCCATCTTTATCCGGTGCGACGTCTCGCAGGAAGACCAGGTCAGGGCCATGGTCCAGCAGGTGGTCGAGCGTTATGGCCGCATCGACATCCTCTGCAACAACGCCGGCGTGGGCGCCTACAAGACCGTGGTCGACACGACCAGCGAGGAGTGGGAGCGCGCGCTGAACATCAACCTGAAGGGCGTCTTCCTCTGCTCCAAGTACGCCATCCCCGAGATGCAAAAGGTGGGCAAGGGGGCCATCGTCAACACCTCATCGGTGCATGCCTTTGCCGCCAGCAACGGCGACTTTCCCTACTGTGCGACCAAGGGCGGCGTCGCCGCCATGACCCGCAACATGGCCATCGACTTTGGACCGGCGATCCGCGTCAACGCCGTCGCCCCCGGCTGGGTGCTCACTCCGCTCATCCAAAGCATCTTCGACAGCTACCCCGACCCCGCTGCGCAACGCAAGGCGGTCGAGGAGCACCAGGTGATGAAGCGCATCGGCCGGCCCGAGGATATCGGCTACGCCGTCTCTTTCCTGGCCAGCGATGAGGCCTCCTTCATCACGGGCACCAACCTCTTTGTCGACGGCGGCTTGACGGCGCAGCTCGAGTCGTGGTGAGGGGTGACGACATGGGCCTGCTTCGCTTCGACATCACGAAGGATGATCTGGCCCCCTTCGCCGGCAAGGGGCCGGCTTTCGTGACCTTTGGCGAGACCATGATCCGCGATACGCCCGCCGACCCGCAGCGCCTGGAGATGACGCGAGAGACGCACATCTCGCTGGCGGGCAGCGAGCTGACCCTGTGCATGACCCTGGCGCGCCTGGGCCTGCCTACCGCCTACGTCACCCGTGTGCCCGACAACCCCTACGGCTGGATGGTGCGCGACGTGGCCCGCAGCCAGGGCATCGATACCCGCTACTTTGTCTGGGCGCCCAAGACCGAGCCGATCGGCCGCCTGCTCTACGAGTTGGGCCGCACGCCCCGCAAGAGCGTCGGCTGGTACCAACGCATGTACTCGGCGGCCAGCCGCCTCGGCGCCGGCATGGTCGATTGGCGCAGCGCCCTGAGGGGCTGCCGCCTCTTCCACACCTCCGGCATCTCCTTCGGCCTCGCCTACCACTCGGGCTATGAGCAGAACCATCTCCTGCAGGCCTTTGAGGAAGCGCTGGCCGCCCGGCCCGACGGCTGCCTCGTGGGCTGCGATTTCAACTATCGCAGCACCCTCTGGAGTGCCGAGCAGTGCCGCACGGTGATGACCCCGCTGCTGAGAGAGCAGGTCGACGTCTTGATCACGACGATCGAGGATATGGCCGCCATCTATGGCATCGGCTGCGGCCGCTACAGCGCAGAGCAGATCGACAAGGGCGACATCGGCGAGTTGAGCGACGCCGATATCAAAGCCTTTGCCGGCGAGGTCGGCGAGCGCTTCAAGACCAGGGTCGTGGCCATCACCATCCGCTACCCCGACAGCTTTGAGGTGCACCGCTGGGAGACGGCCGCCATGGACGACCAGGGGCACTTTTTCCGCTCGCCGGCGGTGCGACCGATTGTGCTCTGGGATCGCCTGGGCGGCGGCGACACCTGGAACGGCGGCTTTTACTATGGCCTGCTGACCGCCGGCCTGGGGCCGGAGGGGATCGAGAAGGGCGTGCTTGTCGGCGACGCGGCTACTCGCCTCAAGCAGACGCTCATGTTCGACCTGCCCATCGTCAGCAGGCGCGAGGTGCAGGACCTGCTGAAGGCCGATGCGCTCGGCGGGGGCAAGCGGGTGGCCCGCTGAGCTCTGCTCTACCGATTCATGCCACAGACAGCCGGCTCACATCCGCGCTTTGGCGCCTTGGCCCCGCAAGAGGGGAAACGGCAGCACGAGGGGGCGGCCGGGCTATAGCCTGCAAGGGAGGAGGTGAAGGAGCCAAGAGCAAGTGGCGAGAACACGAATACGACGTTCGCCGTCGATCCTGAGGGGTGCGGAAAGAGTCGCCGCACTACAGCCAACCCAATCATTGCAGATAGTGGCCACTTGGAAAGGAGAGACCCGGTGAAGCGCACCATCGTTCTCGCAGTCACACTGCTCATCGTTGTTGGCATGCTCCTGTCGGCTTGCGCAGCGCCGGCTGCCCAACCGGCTAGCCAGCCGCAGGCCCAGCCCGCATCGACGGCCGACGAGGAGTACATCTACGTCTCGTGCATGGGCAACCTCGAGTTCTTTAACGCCCACAAGTATGGCTGGAAGTGGGGCGGCGAAGCGCTGGGCGTCAAGGCCACCTATATGGGGCCGGCCGAGTACGATATGAACGCCATGGTCGCCGCCTTTGACCAGGCCATCGCCATGAAGCCCAAGGGCATCTGCGTCTTTGCCGTCGAGCCGGTGCTGGTGCCCTCCATCAACAAGGCGGCCGAGGCCGGCATCCCGGTGGTCACCATCCTGGGCGACCTGCCCGAATCCAAGCGTATCGCCTTTGTCGGCTCGCACCAGTACGACCTCGGCTACACCGGCGGCAAGGCCATCGCCGAGGCCCTGGGCGGCAAGGGCAAGGTGGCCATCCTGAGCATCCCCGGCGTGCAGATGTTCGACGACCGCGAGGCGGGCTTCCGCGCGGCCTTTGAGGCCTATCCGGATATCGATGTCGTGCAGGTGGGCGACACCAAGGCCGACACCGTGACCGCCGTCAACGTGGCCAAGGACATCCTGCAGCGGCATCCCGACCTGGCGGCCTTTGTCGGCACCGACTCCACCGGCGGCATCGGCGCGGCCACCGCCGTCGAGGAGGCCGGCAAGGTCGGCGTGGTCAAGACCGTGTCGATGGACCGCAACTCGGACGTGCTGGAAAAGATCGACAAGGGCACGCTCACCGGCACGGTGGCTCAGGACGATGCGGCCATGGCCTTCTGGGCCCTGCAGGTGCTCTTCAACTATGTGCACCACCAGGCGCCGCTGACCTCCGACAACGTCAAGGCCAAGGCCTCGACCGGCCCATCCATCGTCTACACTTCGGTGAACTATATCGACAAGTCGAACCTGCAGTACTATCTCGAGGCCAACGAGCTCTACAAGTAGGCCGGGGATTCGCCCAGGGCTTTTCCATTGTCACCCTTGAGCAGGGCCAGAGGGGTCTTCCCTGCGCAAGCGAGGATCCCTCCGCTACGCTGCGGGCAAGGGCTTCGCTGCGCGCGACTCGCCACGGTGATCGGCTCGAAGAAGCGCTCAGCATGACAAACCGCGACTTTGGAAAAGCCCCGGCGATTCGCCTGTCATTGTGACAGGCAGGGGAACTTGCCAAGATCGTCGCCGGGCTCGGCGCTCCGCATCCACCCGGCCCCAGCCTGGGTAGGGGGTTTGGCGGCAGCACCCGCAGCCGCCAAACCCCTGCCTGAGGGTCCCGTACCGGGCAAGAGCGAAGCGTGCAGCCCGGTGCCGGCCGCGGGAGCACATCGACGCACAGGGCCACGGTCGAAAGCCGGCCGGCCGCCGGTGCTCCGGAGTACGCCAACGACAGCGTGAGCAGCAACACGCGAAGGCTCTGCGCTAAGGGAAGGGATGCGCTGTCGCATCTGCACCCCTGGCCGTATCCGACAAGAGGCGGTCATGAAGGAACTGCTGCGAGTTGAGGGCATCTGCAAGAGCTTTCCGGGCGTGCTGGCCGTCGATGACGTCAGCCTGGCGCTGCAGGAGGGTGAGATCCTGGCGCTGGTGGGCGAGAACGGCGCCGGCAAGAGCACGCTGATGCTCATCCTGGGCGGGGCATTGCGCCCCGATCGGGGCCGTATCTACCTGCAGGGCAAGCCGGTCAACTATTCCTCGCCCGAAGATGCCATCCGCGCGGGGATCAGCATGGTCTTCCAGGAGTTGTCCCTCGTGGGCAGCCTCTCGGTGGCCGAGAATATCTTTGCCAACCGCCAGCCCGTGGGGCGCCTCAACAACATCCGCTGGGAAGAGCTCTACCGGGAGACACGCGAGTTCCTGCGCCGCTTCGACCTCGACCTTGACCCCCGGCTGGCGGTGAAGAACCTCTCCATGGGGCAGCAGCAGATCCTGGAGATCCTCAAGGCCATCTCCACCGGCCCCAAGATGCTGATCCTGGATGAACCGACCTCATCGCTGACCGAAGGCGAGACCGCCTACCTCTTTCGTAACATCCGCAAGCTGCGCGAGCAGGGCATGTCGTTCATCTATATCACGCACAAGCTCTCGGAGGTATTTCGCATCGCCGACCGCGTGGTGGTGATGCGCGACGGCAGGTACATCGGCTCGCGGCCTGTGGCCGGGGTGACGGAGAACGACCTGATCTCAATGATGGTCGGCCGCCAGATCACAAACCTCTACGGCGCCTCCTCCGGCAGGCCGCCCGGGCAAGAGTACTTTCGCGTCGAGCATCTGTCGCGCCGGGGCTATTTCCAGGATGTCAGTTTTGGCCTGCGCAAGGGCGAGATCCTGGGCCTGGCCGGCCTGGTCGGCGCCGGGCGCACCGAGGTGGCGCGGGCGATTTTCGGCGCAGACCCCAAGGACTCGGGGCGCATATTCCTCCACGGCCGCGCGATCAGGGTCACGCGGCCCCAAGAGGCCATCGAGCACAGGATCGCCTATCTCACTGAGGACCGCAAGACGAGCGGGCTCTTCCTGAGCATGGCCATCCGTGAGAACCTGGTGGCACCCTCGCTGCCACGCTTCTGCGGGCCGCTCGGCTTTCTGCATAGAAGGAGCATCGGCCGCTTCGCCGATGAGCAGGTGGCCAGGTTCTCCATCGCCACCCCCTCCGCTCTGAAGCAGGTGCTCAACCTCTCCGGCGGCAACCAACAAAAGTGCCTGCTGGCCATGTGGATGGGCATCCAGCCCGAGGTCATCATGCTCGACGAGCCGACTCGTGGCGTCGACGTGGGCGCCCGTGCCGACATCTATGGCCAGATCCGCCAGTTTGCCCAGGCGGGCACGGGGATCATCATCATCTCCTCCGACCTGCCCGAGCTCATTGGCATGTGCGACCGCATCCTCGTGATGCACCAGGGCAAGATCACGGGCCAGATGGACCGCGCCGGCTTTAGCGAGGAGCGCATTCTGGCCTACGCAGCCGGGATTGTGAACGGCACCCCGGTGTAGCAGCGGCCGGGTTGGATAGAGAGGACAGGTAGGATATGGCGAGAACCGGCAGTATCGCCTCGATGGCCAGAACCCTCGTCGCCTTTCGCGAGTTTGCACTCATCCTGGTATTGCTCGTCTGCGGCATCGTCATGAGCCTCGCCTCGCCGGTCTTTATGACGCGAGGCAATATCGAGGCTATCCTGCTGGGTCTCTCCGTCGAGGCGACAATCGCTGCAGGCATGGCCGTCCTGCTCATCTCGGGCGGCCTCGACCTCTCGATCGGCTCGACGTTGGCCTTTACCGGCGTGGTGGCCGGCCTGGGGCTGCAGGCGGGGCTGCCGGCTCTGCCGGCGATTCTCCTCGGCCTCCTGGCCGCGCTGGGGGTGGGGCTGGTCAACGGCCTCCTGGTTGCCAAGCTCAAGATCAATCCCTTTATCACCACCCTGGGCATGATGATCACAATCCGCGGCCTGCTGCTGGTCATCGCCCAGGGCAGGGCCGTGCTCAACCTGCCCCCGTCCTTCACCGTCATCGGCCAGGGGCGCCTGTTCGGCGTGCAGTACCCCATCTACGTGATGCTTATCTTGGTGGTGGTGGGCGATCTGTTGATGCGCAATTCGCGCTTTTTCCGACAAAGCTACTATGTGGGGGGCAACGAGCGGGCCGCGCGCCTCTCCGGCGTCAACGTAGATGTGGTAAAAATCACCAATTACTGCCTGGTAGCCCTGCTCACCGGCGTTGCCGGCCTGCTGATCACGGCACGCTTTGGCTCGGCCTCGGTGACCATCGGCAATGGCCTGGAGATGAGGGTCATCACGGCCACGATCATCGGCGGCGCCAGCCTGAGCGGTGGTGAAGGCTCGGTCTTTGGCGCTTTCCTGGGCGCGCTCTTTATGGGCGTGCTGGCCAACGCACTGAATCTGCTGGGCGTCGATGTCTACTGGCAGAACCTGTTCACGGGCCTCATCTTGATCGTGGCCGTGGTGGTCGATGTGGTGAACGAGCGACGCAAGAGCCAGCAGAAGGAGAGGCCCTGAGCGGCAAAGGAGGTGCCTAGCGAACAAGGGGGACCGATACGCGATCACGATGCCCACTGGCTCATCGCAACACATACATAGGAGGAGAAACCGCCATGAGACGCCTCGTGACCACATTGATCTTGCTGGCCCTGGTCCTCGGCGCCTGCACGCCGGCGGCGCAGCCGACCCCGGCCCCCAAGCCGACGCAGGCCCAGGCCCAGCCGACCTCGGCCCCCGAGCCGACGCAGGCG
>MTKY01054188.1_pt1 | contig 10458 bp, 5 predicted proteins | sample 1042731 | NCBI WGS metagenome assembly MTKY01 (sample SAMN06212206, study PRJNA360538) | anaerobic digester metagenome | biome: Wastewater treatment plant; material: sludge; isolation source: anaerobic digester fed with sludge from wastewater treatment plant | place: Denmark: WWTP Soeholt ... | reverse complement strand
ATGGCGCTGCCAGTTCTCGCGCTGGTGCCTGGCGCTGGCGCACAGGAACCGCTCGGCAGCGAAGGCAACCCCATTGAGGTGTACTTCGTGCCATCCAGTGAGGCACAGCTTATTGTCGAGAGCGGTGACGCACTGGAACAGGCGCTCTCAGAATTGACGGGTTATACGTTCGAGGTGTCCGTGCCAACCGCCTACGCCGCGGTAATCGAGGCGATGTGCGCCGCGCCTGACAGGACGATGGGTTTCATCCCGGCGGCGGGCTACGTCATCGCCAACAATCGCTGCGGCGTGGATGTAGCAATGGCGGCTGAGCGTCGCGGTTGGGCGGTTTATTGGGCTGCCTACCTGGTACGCCGCGACAGCGATATCTACACTTTTGGCGATCTCGCTGGCAAGACCTGGGCCTACGGCGATCCGCTCTCAACCTCGGGGTATCTCTTCCCTGCGGTTGAATTGGGCCAGGCTGGTATTGTCCCCGGCGCTGAGGTTCAGACAGGCGGTCACAACCAGACCGTGCTGGCGGTCTACAACGGCGAAGCCGATTTCGGCACAGTCTACTTTAGCCCTCCTGTCGTGCCCGGTGCGCCCTGGGCATCCGGCGACCTGCCCGAGCCATACGACCTGTCCATTGATGAGTCCTACATCGGCGCAGATGGCGAGCTTTATGTCGGCGACATTATGATCCAGGACGCGCGCCGTGCCGTGCGCGAGACTGCACCGGATGTTGTTGACAAGGTTCGCATCCTGCGCCTGAGCGCTCCGATCCCGAATGATACACTCAGCTTTGGGCCAGAGTTCCCCGAGGACATACGGGCTGCGATTGTTGATGCGTTGGTCGCGTATGCCCAAGACACGGAAAGCTGGTCAGCGTCTCCTTTGGCCACGGCCTACAGTTGGACTGGCCTGGAGCCGATTGAAGACTCGACGTTCGACATCGTGCGCGGCTTGTTCACCGTACTTGGTCTGACCGAAGAAGACATCTTCGGCTAGTCCGTTCTTCATCCGTTACCACACCGACGGGCAGAGCGAGGTAACTCCTCTGCCCGCTTTTGCACCCGGCGGAGACGCTGATGCTCAAGATCGAACACCTGACCAAAATCTATGACAGCGGCGTGCGCGCGCTGCAAGACGTGAGCTTTGAGGTGCCGGACGGCCAGTTTCTGGTCATCATCGGGCTGAGCGGCTCCGGCAAGTCCACGCTGCTGCGCTGCATCAACCGCCTGATTGACCCAACTGAGGGGCGTATCATCTGGAACAACACCGACATCACCGATGCCACCGACGAAGAGCTGCGCCAGATTCGCCGCAAGATCGGCATGATCTTCCAGCAGTTCAACCTGGTGCGCCGCGCGCCGGTGATAACCAATGTGCTGGCCGGACGCCTGGGCTACACCAACCCCATGTGGAGCTTCGTCAACCATTTCTCCGCCGAGGACAAGCGCAAAGCCCTGGAGAAGCTCCACCGCGTCGGCATCCGCGAGAAGGCGACCATCCGCGCTGACCAGCTTAGCGGCGGCCAGCAGCAGCGCGTCGGCATCGCGCGCGCGCTGATGCAGGAGCCGGAGCTAATGCTCGCCGATGAGCCGGTCGCCAGCCTGGACCCGGCGACCTCGCACTCGGTGATGAAGTACCTGGAGCTACTTAACAAAGAGGACGGCATCACCATCCTGTGCAGCCTGCACTTCCTCAGCCTGGCCCGCACCTACGCCGACCGCATCATCGCCCTCAAGGATGGCCGCATGGAATTCGACGGGCTGCCCGAAGAAATAGATGAGAAGCGCTTCAAAGACATCTACGGCGAAGATGCCGTGCGCGTGGAGATTGCGTAGGGAGAGCCATGAACAACAGAGCGACGCGATCTTCACGTTCGGCGCTGCACCGGTTGCTGGTGCTCCTAGCCATCGTGATCGGCGTGGTGATCTATGCCTACGGCTGGACGGCAACCGACATCAGCCTGGACGAAGTGCAAGACCCGGTACGCCAGGCGTCGGTGCAGCGCGCCATGCGCGAGCTGCTCTCGCCCGATCTATTCACCCGCGACCGCGAGAACCGGTCATTTTACGTGGAATTCGCCATCGGCTGCCCCAGCGGGGACTTGCCGGAAGGCCGTGCTGACAGCGGCGATAGCGCCTACGTTGTCTTTTCCCCGCCTTGCGCCGACTCGGATGAAGTGATCACGGTTGAAGGCTTCCGCTTCCCCGCCGATGCCATCGCCCGCATTCAGCTTGCCCGCGAAGGTGCCCAGAAGCTGCCCTTCAAGCTCACTACCAGCGCGGCCAGCACGGGGGAGACCAGCGACGAAGCGGTCTTTGATATTGACAGCGATGGCTACTTCAAGGTCAGTGTGAAAGTGCCGAAGGGTCGCGGACTCAGCGGCGCGGTGCATCGAGTTGAGGTGCAGACGGCGGTGCCCAGCGGCTGGCCGCGCCTGAGCGCCACAACCGAGACGGTCATTGACAAGATGATCGAGACGATCTTCCTGGCGCTGATGGCTACCACGCTGGCGCTGCCGGTTGCTGTGGTGCTCAGCTTCGTCGCGGCGCGCAACTTGATGCGCCAGATCAGGCTGCCGCTGGGCAATGTCCTCGTCGGCTTTGTGCTGCTGCCGGTAGGCGCATGGCTCGGCTACCAGGTATTTGGCCCGCTAGGTCAACTGGGCGTGCGCTGGGGCGAAGACCTGCTGCCAGGGATAGTGGGAGCAGGGGGCGCGCTCGCTGGCTTCACCTTCGCGTCCTACGCGCTGGGCCGCCTGACGCTGGCAGAACGGGCCAAGCGCGCGCGAGCAATTGCCCTCAACGCCCTGCTGGTGGCAGTCCTGGTCTTCATCCTGGGGGTGCTGGGCGGCCTGGGCATCTGGCTGGGCAGCAAGCTCCAGACGGGGCTGCTGGCTGATCTGGGCAATTTCGTCGGCACGCTGGGCACGCTGGTAGACCTGATCATCGCCACGCTCGCGGCCCTCGGCGGAGCGATGTGGCTGTCGTCGCTGGGCGCAGGGCTGGTGGCAGGCCCCATGCGCCATATCTTCTCGCCGCTGAGCAACGTGCTTGGCGCGGTGCTGGGCGCGCTGAGCGGGGCGATCCTGCTGGCGATGACCGCCCTGTTTGGCACGCAGGCGGTGCTGCTCGGCCTGCTCACGCCGGTCGTCGCCGCCGCGCTCGGCGGGCAGCTTGCCATCGAGCTCTACTACCTGGTGCCAGGCGCGCGCAAGCCCAAGCGCGACCGCACTGACGTAGACCAGATGATCCACACGCTGGTCTACGCGCTGGGCGCGGTACTGGCCTTTGCCATCACCGCCTACGCCATTGACCTGCTGCGCGCCATCGTGGACGAGCGCCCGCCTTCTCGTGCCATGATTGACCTGGGGCTGTTCGAGATGCGCATCTATGTCGCCAAGTCCGCGCTGATCGGCGGCGTGCTCGGCGGCCTGGCCGCTGGGCTGGCCGGGACACAGGTAGCGTTCCCGCTGGGCATGACCGTCTACAATACCTCGCGGACGGTACTCAACGCGCTGCGCTCCATCGAGCCGCTGATCATGGGCATTGTGTTCGTGATCTGGGTGGGCGTTGGGCCGTTCGCCGGCGTGCTGGCGCTGACGCTGCACTCTATCGCCTCGCTCGGCAAGCTCTACTCCGAGCAGGTCGAGAACATTGACGCCGGGCCGATTGAAGCGATTCAATCTACCGGCGCCAACCGCCTGCAAACGATCGTCTACGCGGTTGTGCCGCAGATCGTCCCGCCGTACATCGCTTTCACCATGTACCGCTGGGACATCAACGTGCGCATGTCCACGATCATCGGCTTCGTCGGCGGCGGCGGCATCGGCTTCCTGCTCCAGCAGCAGATCAACCTGCTGCGCTACAACCAGGCGGGCGTCGCTGTGCTGGCTATCGCCATCGTTGTCTCAGTCCTGGACTACGCCAGCGCAGCCATCCGCGAGCGGATCGTGTAAGGGCGCACACCATCCGGACAAGGACGAGCGTATTCGGATTCTGGGGCAAAGCATCACCGTAGAAGTAAGCTCAGGAAAGTTTCGCGAAATCCGGTAGTTGACCTCACCCCCAGCCTCGCTTCGCTCGGCTTGCCCCCTCCATGCATGGAGGGGGCAGCGAGGCGCGTCAGCGCTGAGCGGGGGTGAGGTAAGCCGGGGCACGCAACTTGCCTCTTCAATTCCTTGTTCAGGAGGTGACATGCGTATCGCGCATCCAACGGGCGTCCGGCTGGTTGATCCAGGCGCACACCCTCTTGTCTTCGCGGGCGAGCGAGGCGAGCGCCTGCAGATCACCGTGCTCGCCCATGACCTCGTCCGCGTGCAGCACTTCCCCGACGGCGCGCCGCGCCTCGACCGTACCTGGATGATCGTGGGCGCTGACGGCGACGTGCCGCGCGAGGGCCGCCGCCGCGATGATCTCTCGCCGTTTCCACTGCCGGACTTCGCCCGCGAGATCGAGGCGGGAAGCGTCCGGCTGCGCACCGGGCGGCTGGCGCTCGACATCGCGCTCGATCCGTTCGCGCTGCGCTGGTCGGACGGCGCAGGGCGCGAGTTCGCCGCCGATGTCAGCGGGCGCGCCTACGCCTACGACCGCGCCTCGCGTGCCGTGATCCACACCCTTCAGCGCCGCAGCGGGGAGCACTATTACGGCTTCGGTGAGCGCACTGGGCCGCTGGACAAGGCCGGGCTGCGCATGAGGATGCTCAACCTCGACGCGCTGGGCTACGACGCGCAGCACAGCGATCCCCTGTACAAGCATTTCCCCTTCTATATCACGCTGGTGCCCGATCTTGGCATCGCCTACGGCCTGCTCTACGACAACCTGGCGACGACCGTCTTCGACATGGGGCGCGAGATTGACAACTACTACGGCCCCTACCGCACTTACCAGGCCGACGACGGCGATCTCGACTACATCCTCATCTACGGCCCGACCATCCCCGAAGTGGTCGCCAAGCTCGCCACGCTGATCGGGCGCATAGCCCTGCCCCCGCGATGGTCGCTCGGCTATCTCGGCTCGACCATGCAGTACACCGAAGCGCCCGACGCGCAGGCGCAGCTTGCACGCTTCGTCGCCCTGTGTGCCGAGCACGATATTCCGTGTGATGGCTTCCACCTCTCGTCCGGCTACACGACCGGCACGGACGGCAAGCGCTACGTCTTCGAGTGGAACCGGGACAAGGTGCCCGGCCCACAGGAGATGGTCGCAACCTTCCAGCGGGCGGGGATGCACGTCATCGCCAACGTCAAGCCGTGCCTGCTGACCACACACCCCCGCTACGCGGAAGTGGCGCGGCTGGGCGGCTTCATCCGCCAGGCAGACGCTGACGCACCGGAGATCAGCACCTTCTGGGGCGGCGCGGGGTCGTACCTTGACTTCACCAACCCCGTCACCTACGCCTGGTGGCAGGAGCGTGCCCGCCAGGCATTGCTCGACATGGGCATTGACGCGATCTGGAACGACAACAACGAGTTCGAAGTGTGGGACGACGAGGCCCGCTGTGGCGGCTTCGGCGATCCGCTGCACCTGGGGCTGCTCCGCCCTTTGCAGGCGCTGCTCATGGTGCGCGCATCCTACGAAGTGCAGAGCGCCGCGCGCCCCGCTGAGCGCCCGTTTGTGCTGTCGCGGTCAGGCTGCCCCGGCATCCAACGCTACGCGCAGACTTGGTCGGGCGACAACGCCACGTCCTGGCACACGCTGCGCTACAACCTCCCGATGGGCCTGGGGCTGAGTCTCTCCGGCGCGCCCAACACCGGCCACGACGTGGGCGGCTTCGCCGGGCCGCGCCCCGACCCTGAGCTATTCGTGCGCTGGCTGCAAGTGGGCATCTTCCACCCGCGCCTGTGCATCCATTCCTGGAACGACGACGGCTCGGCCAACGAGCCTTGGATGCATCCCGAAGTGCTGCCGCTGGTGCGCGCGGCCATGCACTTCCGCTACCGGCTAATCCCCTACCTCTACACGCTGCTCTTTGAGGCGGCGCGGACGGGCGCGCCGATCGTGCGCCCGCTGGTTTACACCTTTGCCGGTGACGCGCGCTGCCGGGCGGAGTCCTTCGACTTCATGCTGGGGCCGAATCTGCTCATCGCGCCCGTGCTGGAGCCGGAAGCGCGATGCCGCGAAGTGTATTTGCCGCCAGGTGTGGAATGGCACGATTTCCACAGCGGGGCGCGCCATGCGGGCGGGCAGACGGTGACGCTCGGCGCGCCGCTGGATCGCATTCCCCTGGTCGTCCCCGCCGGGGGGATGATTCCCCTGGGCCGGGTCATGCGTCACGTGGGCGAGGTGCCGGACGATCAGCGCCAGGTGCTGGTCTTCCCGCACGGAGAGCGCGGCGAGGGGCACTTCACGCTGATCGAGGACGACGGGATCAGCCTGGGCTACCAGCGCGGCGAATTCAGCGAAGTGGCGCTCAGCGTTACGGCCACGCCGGGCGAGATTGCGCTGGCCTGTACCGTCAGCGGCGGGTACGACCTGCCCTACGGCGAGATTGAGTTCGTCCTACCGCCGGGCGAGGAACGACCCATCCGGGCGGGTCAAGGGGCGCGCGCCACGACCAACGCCGATGGAAGGCGCGTTCTCGTGCTGCCGCTTTCCGATTGAGGCGAAAAAGAGGGCGTATGCGATACGCCCCATCAAAGACCTCTTTTGCGCGCGGAGAGTCACGTCTCGAACGGCCAGGTGTCGCTCTCGTCCATGACGCGGGCGGTCGTCCAGCAGGCGTGGGCGGCGCGCTCCAGCGTCTCCGGCACAACTGCATGGATCGTATCGCTGACCTGCCACCAGTGCGGGATCAGGCCGCTCGCGCGGTCGTAGCCCATGAGCGCGACGGCGCGCAGGTCGCGGTCGCGCAGAATAGCCAGCTCATCTACAGTGAGCACGGCCTTGCCCATCAGTCCCAGGTCAGGGCGTGCGTCGGCAGTGCGCTCGATGACGCGCACGGCGTCGGGATGCGGGTAGTAGTAGGCGTAGGGGCTGATGCCGTGCCGCGTCACCCAACATAGCTCGCCCGCGCCGACATGGTCCACCACGACCCACAGCGCCTCTTTCCACGCTTCCCCATAAGCCGTCGCCAGCACGTCAGCGCCGGTGCAAGTCGCCGTGCCGCTGCCGGTGAAGGCCAGCACGACTTCGGTGGATTCCAGCGGATGGCGGGCGAGCGCACGGGCAAGCCCCAGCAGAACAGCCACGCCCGACGCGCCGCCAATGGCCCCGTCGGTATCCGGCCCGTTCTCATCGGCCACAGCCAGCCCCGCCGCACCCAGCGCAGAAAGCCCCAGCAGCGCGCGCAGCCCGCGCCAGCGCGCCTGACGCCCGGCCAGTACGGACAGCACGCCGCCAGTGAGCGCCATCAGCGTGACGCCGCCTAACGTGTAGGGCAGATAACGGGCGAAGCCATTGCTGGTCGTCAGGCGGTGAACGCTCGAATCAAGGTGAGCCACGAAAACAACACGGCGCTCGATCCTGCGGCGTGGCGGGATACGCACGATCACGTTGCCGGACTCGCCGCGCGGCAGCCATGTCTCCCAGACCGACGGGCGGGCCAGGAAAGCATCGCGGCTCATGATGCTGAGCGCAATGGAGAGCAGCCCGCCGGTGATCTGCGCCTGGCGGTTCCGGCGCAGGCCAAAGAGCAGGCTCAACCCGGTCAGCGCGGCCAGCGGCGCGATGCGCGTGCGGAATCCACTCACGCTGCGAAAGGGCTGGTTGGTCAGCTCCCAGTGGCGGTTCAGGCGTCGAATCGTCTCGTGGACGTAGTCCGCCGCTTCGCGCTCGCCCCGGCTGGTCGGGCGGCGCGGCCCGATGGTTACGCTCAGGTGGCGGACGGCATCCAGCAGGCGCTCGGCGTCAAGCTCGTGGGGCAGGTTGGGGTCAGGCATGGTCTGCTTCCCTGTGACTGTGCGCAATGGCGGTCAGGCACACCCCAAGTATGCCGCAAGTGGCCGGAAAAGGCACATCGCCGCCCTGCACATCAGTGGGAACCTTTCCGCGCCTGCCAGCGTCTAAGGCATAGCACAGAAGAGATTTCGCGCCGCCTGGCGCTGAGAGAGCTATTGCGGAGAGGGAGCCATGAAACGCACCACGACAGTCTTAGTCCTGCTCGCGCTGCTAACCGTAGGGATCGGCCCGGCACTGGCCGCCGCCGCAGTCCCCAACGCAGCGCATCTGCCCTTCCTGCGCGACCAGGGAGTGATCATCGAGTCGCACCGGGTCAGCGTGGAGATTGACAACCAGGTTGCGACCACGCGCATCGAGCAGGTCTTCTACAACGACAGCGCGCGCATCGCCGAAGGAACCTATGTCTTCCCGCTGCCGGTTGGCGCTGCCGTGTCGAACCTGGTCATGTGGGTGGACGGCAAGCCGATTGAGGCGCGGATTCTCGACGCCGACGAGGCGCGCGCCATCTACGACGAGATCGTGCGCCGGATGCGCGACCCCGCCCTGCTCGAATACACCGGCGCGGGCGCTATCCAGGCCAGCGTCTTCCCCATCCAGCCCTTTTCCGAGGTGAAGATCGAGATCGAGTACGGCCAGCTTCTGCCGGTCGAAGACGGGCTGGTGCGCTACAACTATCCGCTGCGCACCGATCACCTGACCCGCCGCCCCGTCGAGCGACTCAGCATCAGCGTCAGCGTGCGCTCGAACGACCCGATCAGCACCATCTACTCGCCCACGCACCGTGTCGCCATCTCGCGCGATGGCGAGTACCGCTTCCGTGTTGGCTACGAGGACAGCTACGTGCGCCCCGACAGCGACTTCAGCCTGTACTATGGGCTGGCCCGCGAGGAAATCAGCGCCAACCTGCTGAGCTACCGCGAGAGCGCCTACGAAGACGGCTTCTTCACCCTGCTGATCACGCCGCCGGTGAGCGTCGAGGCTGAGCGCATCATCCCGAAGGATGTCATCATCGTGCTCGACCAGTCCGGCTCGATGCACGGCGAGAAGTGGGATCAGGCGCGCGAAGCCGTCAAGTACGTGCTGAGCAACCTCAACCGCCGCGACCGCTTTAACCTGGTCGTCTTCAGCACGGGCTACCGCGTCTTCGCCGAGGATATGGAGCCAGTCAGCGTGGCGGCTGAGGCCAAGGATTGGATCGCCGGGCTGGAGGCGCTGGGCGGCACCGACATTGATGGCGCGCTGCGCGAAGCGATGCGCCTGGCCGACCGCGAGCGTCCAACAGTTGTTCTCTTCCTGACCGATGGGCTGGCAACCGAGGGCGAAATTGACACGGCCAAGATTCTCGACAACGTAGAAGCGGCTGCCCCACCCAACGTGCGCATCTTCACCTTCGGCGTGGGCGACGACGTGGACACCTTCCTGCTCGACCAGCTTTGCCAGACATTTCGCGGCGCGGGCACCTACGTGCGCCCCGGCCAGCGCATTGATGACGAAGTGAGCAGCCTCTACAACAAGATCAGCGCACCGGTACTGACCAACGTCTCGCTGGAAGTGGACGGCGTCCGGGCCGAGGAAATGTTCCCATCCGCGCCGCTGCCCGACCTGTTCGCCGGAACGCAGCTTATCATCGCCGGGCGCTACCGCAGCGGCGGCCCAGCGACGGTGCGCCTGATCGGTGAGCTGGACGGCCAGCGCAAGGTCTACACCTACGAGGTCAGCTTCCGCGAGCGGGCCGGCGGCGAGGTGTTCATCCCCCGTCTGTGGGCGACGCGCAAGATCGGCGCGCTGCTCAACGCCATCCGTCTGCACGGCGAAGACCCGGAGCTAGTGGATAGCATCGTCCGGCTGAGCATCCGCTACGGGATCATCACGCCGTACACGTCCTTCCTGATCACCGAAGACGACATCTTCACCCAGGAAGGGCGCGAGGAAGCGCAGATGCTCTTCGAGGCGGAGGCGGATGCTTCGCTCGCCGTGCCGTCGGGCGGGGCGGCAGTGGACGCCGCACAAGCTACCTCGAATCTGGCCGGGGCCGAAGCGCCCGCACCGGCGATCACCTTCCGCGAAGGGACAGCCGCCCCCGCTGATGCGGAGAAATACGCCGCCGCTGGCGGCCAACCCCTGCGCTACGTGGGCGACCGGACGTTCGTCTGGCGGGACGGCGTGTGGGTAGACACGCTCTATGACGCCGACACGATGACGCCGGAAGAGGTCACGTTCCTCAGCGACGCCTACTTCGCCCTGCTCGATCTCGATCCGCAGATCGGCGAGTTCCTGGCCCTGGGCGAGCAGGTGCTCTTCGTCTGGGAAGGGCAGGCATACGAGATCGTGCCGGAGTAACCGGCGGGCATCCCCATCATCACCGTCTCGACTTTCCCGGCTGCCTGAGCGTTGAGGCAGCCGGGTTCGTTGGGCGTGTGCAGAACCTGTCAGGTAGAGCAGCGCCTCGGTTTGCCTCACCCCCGCTCGGCGCTGGCGAGCCGAGCGCGGCAGTGTATCCTTGTCGGTTGAAACTCGTTACACAGGGATGGCCCCCATCCCCGGCCCTTCCCCCACGAGGGGGGAAGGG
>MTKY01053873.1_pt1 | contig 10460 bp, 6 predicted proteins | sample 1042731 | NCBI WGS metagenome assembly MTKY01 (sample SAMN06212206, study PRJNA360538) | anaerobic digester metagenome | biome: Wastewater treatment plant; material: sludge; isolation source: anaerobic digester fed with sludge from wastewater treatment plant | place: Denmark: WWTP Soeholt ... | reverse complement strand
GGCAAGGGTCTCATCGATCTGGCCGCGCTGGAAAGTGGTCTTGTTCGTCCATCGGCTGCGGGGGGCGAGATATTCTCCGATAAATTTCTTCCCCTGCTGTCAGCCTTTGAACGTGAACTGACGGCGTTCCTGGCAGGGTCATTTTGCTCCGGAGCGGACGGGATCGGCGGGCTGCGTCGCAGCACTGGCCTGCGGAGGGTTGGCCAGTGAAACACGCGCATTTCCATCTGAAGCGACTGAGGGTCGTCAAAGGCGGCAAGCCTGCGTACGACCAGAGCTTCCATCTTGGCGTGAACATCATCCGCGGCGAGAACGGTTCCGGAAAATCGACCATTTCGGATTTCATCTTCTATGTGCTGGGAGGCGAATTCGACAACTGGAAAACGGCGGCGAGCAGCTGCGACGAGGTTCAGGCGGAGATTGCGACCAAGAACGGCGTGGTGACGTTGCGCCGCGAGATTGCCCGCGCCCTGACACCCATACATGTGTATTTCGGGTCGTTCGAGGATGCCGAGAAACATGGGCTGGATGGATGGGAGCGGTTCTCAATTCGTCGAGGTGAAAGCCGCGAAAGTTTTTCGCAAATTCTCTTTCGCTCGGCGGGCATCCCTGAAGCCCAGAGCCAGAATGCTTCCAACATCACGATGCATCAAATTCTGAGACTTCTGTATTCCGATCAGAGAACTCCGTCAGCGCTTCTGTTCCGGTATGAGTCGTTCGACACCCGCGAAATCAGAGACGCGGTGGGCGATCTCGTGTGCGGCCTCAGCGTCTATGAGCTGTACGAAGCTGAGCTCCAAGCTCGGGAACTCGCCAAACAATTCGATGAAAAGAACAAGCGGTTTTCTGCGTTGCTTGCGGCGCTCACACCCACCGACGCCATCACGCGAACGGAAGTTATCGATACCCGCCAGGCGGAGCTCTCAGCTGAGTACGCGCGGTTGAGCCTCGAAATCGACGGCGTCGACGCGATGGTCGATCAGACAGAGGTCGCAACATATGTCAAAGCGCGTTCCGACCACGCGCTGGCGGTACGAAAATTGAGGGCAAAGATAGCGGAGCTCGAAGAGCGTCGGGACACAGTCGAACTCGAGATGGCCGACTTGCAAAAATTTATTGCGTACCTTGAAGATCTCGCCGTGAAAGTTCATCAGGCGCAGGCGGCTTCTGAAATCGTCGGGAGCATCGACTTTTCACACTGTCCTGCGTGTTTGGCGCCGTTGACTGCGGATCACGGTGCGTATCATTGCGTCCTGTGCGGCGCTGAAACCGACGCCGAGCGCGAGCGCTCTAGGTATCTTCAGATCAAGCTGGATCTTGATATCCAGCTGCGTGAATCGCGCCAGCTCCTCGACGACAAAGAGCATGCGATCGTCGCAGCGGGACGGGACATGCGAGGCGTGCGCCGATCGTATGAGGAGCAGCTATCGGAATATGCCGTTCGCTACGACCGCAGCACGTCGCCGCGCGAAAGCTACCTTGCGCAACGCTATCAGCGGCTCGGGCAAATCGATCGTGAAAAAATCGAACTGGACCGCATGCGTGAACGCACGCTTGAGATCGAACGGCTGAGTGAGGAAAAGGCTGCGCTTCAAGATCAACTCAATCGTGTCAAGGACAGCTTGAAAGCCCTTGAGACAGCGAGCCAGCGCCGTCGGACGAAAGCCCTGACGAGGGTTTCCGAGAATGCGAAAGAAATTCTGAAAAAGGATTTGGACAGGCAGGCCGAATTCAAGACGGCGCAGAATGTTTCAATTCAATTTGGCGACAATTCTGTTCTGGTCGACGGCGAGCTGAATTTTGCGGAGAGCAGCAATGTGGTCGTCAAAAATTCGGCCATTCTCTCGCTCCTTCTTTCAGCGTGCCAGGATGAAGAGTTTTATCATCCTCGATTTGTGCTGTTCGACAACATTGAAGACAAGGGGATGGAACAGGACAGGAGCCATAATTTCCAGGCCGTCATAGCGGAAATGTCAGCTTCGGCCACGATCGCGCATCAAATTATCTTCACGACCTCGATGCTCAATCCCGACCTGGATAAGGACACCTATGTGATTGGTCCGCACTACACGCATGTTCGGCGCACGTTGGAATTGGTCGGCCGTGACCGTGCCATCGAAGAAGACGATGGCTTACCACCGCTGGAAACATAGCGCCACTTAAGATCGCGAGGTTCGGTCAGGCGGCGATGGTGTCCGGCAACGCCAACGCCAACGCGTTGTGGTTCGCTCGCTGGTGCAAATTGGTCCTTCGGTTTCCGTGCTGCGATCATCTGCATTTATGTGCTGCGAGGTCCTACGGAGCGCCACGCCAGATTTATCGCGAGAAAGAGCTGGGTTTGGGGATTGCGCCCTGAAAGAGGCATGTGACAACGTAGATGGGCGCTGAAGCGGTCTGCACGGGATGGATGGCGACGCCATCCTCGACAGGAAATGGAACCGCATGGTTGGCGGTGCAATCGAGTACGCACAGGATCGAAACCCGTTTGTTGGTGCCGACCGCATAAGTCGCTGATTGCTGGGCGAAGCGCCTGCAGTCGTCCGGCGAAAGTCGCGCTGTTTTTTCGCTCTTGAGCTCGATCCTGATACCTCGGAATGAAAGGTCGGTAATTCCTCCGGTTGCACGCGGGTGTTCTTCCAGCATGGCGCCAATTTCGGGCCGCGCGCGCAAGACCTGTTTGAGGCGCTCCTGAAATACGGCTTCGCTGACCGCTTCTGGGAATAAGGCATCCTGAACGGTCTGGCCCATATAATTCCCGATAGCCTTCAGCAGGACCAGTAAATCCGCCAGATCGTTCTGGGAGACGTGAGGTTCGAGGCGAAATTGATCGCGAATTGCAATCAGTTTCCTGTCGATGCCGGGATAACCTGTCTCCAGTACGCCGTTGGCCGCGGAGCCATCGAGACGCAGCGTGCGATGGCCGGCAATCGTGACGGGCTGTTCTGAAACCGACGGTTCGAATTCCGCCGCGTAGATAAACTCGAACGGGCGAGCGTTGATGCTTTGTGGCACATGAAGGATCATGCGTCCCCGTTGCTGAAAGTCAAAAGGGGGTTCCCCCTGTGGCTTCCGGAAGCGGAATGTCGGCAGGTCGAAGCTGCGCTGCGGTTCGACCGTTACGGGCCTCAGGATTAGTGCTGCCGCTGTCTCCGGCCAGCGCGAAACACGGATTGCAACGTCAAGATCGTGGTTTTCACGCGCTGTCAGGGCCTGGATGGTTTCGGCGGTCTTGCCGTCAATGGTGAACTCGACGAAAGCCACCGCTAGTTCCGGTTTTTCTTCCGTTGAGGTGGAACGGGAGTGATGCGCCCAAGCGGGCAGCTCCGGCGCCGGGTCGGCATAGATGTTCAAGGGCATGGGGATGCGGGCAATCGCTTCGGCTAGCGGTGAAGCAAGATCAAGCGCACATTCGTCATCGAGAACTGCAAGGGCGGCCTCGATCGCCCGCTCGAACGCGCTTGTGGCGGATTGTTTGCGAAGGTCCGTGCGCTGCGCGCGCGCGGCGCGCAGGAATCGGTCGGCATCGACGGTCGCGGAAAGAGTCGCCGTGCGCCATTCCTTCAGCAAGTGAATGATTTCGAGGACTCCGGCGAATGCGGTCCATTGTCGCGCGGCTGGCGCACGCTCATAGACGCTGGCGATATTCCTGCATTCCGCGACCAAGGCTGTCCAATCGACCGGCTGCGTCTGGTCGTTTGTGTCGCGCAGGGCCATGAGGGCCTTACAGCGAACCGGGAAAGCCTGTTCGAGAACGTCGCTCTTGTGCATCTTTAAGAAATTCCATTTTTGAAACGTGAAGGTCGCACCAATCCTTGTCGAGAGTTGTCGTGCTGTCCGCGGCGCCATCGGCGATCGATTCTTCGAGTCTGACTGCAATCAGCAGAGACTGAAGCGTCATGCGTCGCATCCGCATCTGGATCGTATCCGGAACGGCGGCCAGTGCGTCCTCGAGCAATTGTCGTGCATCGCGCCACGCGCCGGCCCGTGTCAGAAACTCAGCAATCCGGGTCGTGATAAGCATTTGGTCCGTGGCAAGCTGAATGCCGAGCGCGCATAGCTCGTTCTTCCGCCGCAGGAGTTCTTCTGGCGGAATCTTGTCGAGCAGGTCGATTTCGTCATCGTGATCTCGGCTGTCGATGAACGGCAGGATGCGCATCAGGACGTCGATGAAACCGCGAGTGCCAGAGAGCGACCAGGCGCACCGGCGGATTTCGTATCTCAGGGTTTCAGGATCGATCTTGCAGAGCACGGTCACCAGGTAGCGCGCGACGCTCTTGTCCGCATGACCGTTGTGCTTCAATTCGCCCGCGAGCCAGGTAATCGCCTCAATCAGAAAACGCGCCTCCTTCTGGTTGTTTTCGTAGGCCTGAATGACCGTGAGGACGCCCTGCGTGGCGTTACGCATCAGCTCTTGCGGGAGAGCAAACTGCCGAAGCGCATGTATGGCGGCCTGGTGTACGACAACATAGGGATCGTAGAGCAGAACCGAGAACGCTTCGTAGACGAGCGGCGGCAAATTCCGATGCGCGGCAGACGGCAGTTCGGCGATCGTTTCCGCGGCATAAGCGCGAAGCAATGGCGAGGCGCACACAAGATCATGATAAAGGAACGGCAGGATGGCCTGAAGCCCATCGACCGTGTCGCCGAGTTCGGCGAGTTCCTTCAAGAAGCGGCCTCTTAGTCCTTCTCGTTCCTCGGGAATATGGTCGAAACAAGCGATGAGTTTTTGCCTGAGGAGTTGGTCTGACTTCGCGGCGATTGTGGCCCATTTGGCGAACGAGGTCGCCAACCCTGCCAGCGTGTCGCGTGTGTTGGCCCATTCCATATAGCGCAGGAATTCATTCGGGCCTGTCGGTTCCAGCTCTTGATGCTGCTGGACGCGCTGGTCCACCAGGAGCATGGCGCCGATCAGTCCGTCCAATTCCGCCCGGGCAATATCGACAAGGTGATAAGGCTCACCGCGAAAAGCGCCCGCGACGATGCGCAGAGGTTCGGCTTGGGTCAATGTGGTTGCCGCCCATAGCAGGCGGCGAAACGCAATTAGATGCGGCTTACTGTCCGCAGCCACGGGGGCGGCATCGTATTTGCGATCAACGCGCATGCAGCTTTCATACAGCTCCATCGCTCGTTGCATCTGATCGTCTGTCGCGCCTTGCAGATATTCGTGGATCAATTGATCGATGGCGTCCGGGGACCGAAAGAACGCCGCAACGACCGCGCGCTGAAGATCGTGCACGCCTCTATGATACGGTTCGAAATCATGAACGAGATAATTGGCGCGCACAAAGGTCGCGACCATCGTTCGGCCATGCGTCTTGAAGATGGAAGGGTCTTGGGCGCCAATCGTTGAAATGCTGCGTGCGGCGAGATCGATGTTTTCGTCCGTGTATGACGCGATGAGCGCCGCGATAGTCTCGTCGACGACTGCTTTCTGCGCGCGGTAGAGCGCGCGGAGCAGGGCTGGCTCCGGCGGCGGCGGCTCGAACATTGGAATGGGAGAATCGCCGGGGCTTGCGATATGCATGATCGCGGGCAGGGCGGGCGCCAGTCGGTCAGGTTCAATATACGCCGCGTGTTTTTCGAGTATGCGCGCTGCTGTGCGCATCGAGGAAGACCGCGTTAGCGCGCCTATTGCAAGGTTGGCGATGCATGCCGGATCGGCAGCCACCGCATCGAGGACGAGCAATCCTGTTTCCTGAAACCAATATTCGGATTCCGCGAGCGTAGCGATGTAGAACACGACTTCGTCGGTGAAGTGCCGGGCGGCGAGTTGCGCGCTCTGGACAATACGGATCCGATTTTCCTCCGTTCGGTCGAGGTCGAGCTCACCGATGTGCTCGACGATTGCCGACGAAAGAGGCGGCAATTTTGTCTGCAACGCGGTCCGGACCGCTTGCCGCTTGCGAAGCGCATCTTCAGCCTCTGCTGCGGCTCGGCTTTTTTCGCGTTCCGCCTCGGCACGGCGTTGATCGCGCTCGGCTATGAGTGTCGACAGGCTAGGAAAGCCGGCAGGTTTGCGCAGCTTGCAATCGACGCAATAGCGGTCGTGAAAGTCGATAGCGGCATCGCGTAGATCCCATGTCGACATGCCCCCGCCCCCGGCATGTTCGCAGGCGAGGCTGTGATGCCCAATCGGCAGGCCTGTCTGCGCTTCGATCAGGCCGACACCGCCGAATTTCTCGATGCGAACATTGGCGCACCAGTTCCTGACGAGGACCACCGTCTCTTGGTTCCGCGTCCCGGCTTCAATCGCTTCCTGAATTCGCTTGTCCGTCACCAATCGAGTGTTCTCACATCAATGGGGTTCTTTCGTATGAATCGATCGAACATATATAGAACATTTGTAAGTTGACCGCCAGCGTTGCGTCATTGCGGGATCGGCCACGCGACGGACTAAGCTCGATGTTTGCCGTTTGAGATCAAATGATTGGCTTCAAACGGGCGGTCTGACCCGTCCTGCGGAGTTTGCGACAATTAGGAGAGCGCTATTCCCGTTGCAGTTTCGCTGTCGCTTCGGGAGGACCATGACATACCGATGCTGTGCGGAAGGCATCCTCACACACGATTTTTCGGTTCGAAAACGCCCAACAATCGCGTCCAACAAACGTCCAACATTTCGTCCAACACGTCCGAAATGTGGGAAAAGAAAATCGTTGATTCTATTGAAAAATAAGCGATAATCGCGTGCGTTCTTGAGCTCTTCACCCGCTCCATTTGCCCTTCCGCAATTCTCCCGCTGACAAGCCGCCGCTTCGGCGGCTAAGCTCCCTGCATGACCGGATCGCCCGCAGAGGCGGCCGGCGATCCGGGAGGACCACATGACGAATTCCGCGGGCGCTCCAGCTGCGTCCACTGCCCGCCGCGCGCTGCTGCTCGACAGGTTCGTCGGCGCCGAACTGCCGACCTTCGCGTCCGCCGCCGACGTCGCGGAATTCGAGAAGATCCCCTACGAGGATCGGATCGCGGCGCAGAGCACCTACGAGGCGATCCGGCTCGGCGCGGCGCGCGATCCGAACGCGCCGGCGATCCAGTTCCTGCCGAACGCCAGCCACGAAGACACGCCCATCGTCATTTCGCACGCGCAGTTCATCGGCCGGGTGACGCAGACGGCCAATGCGCTGCACGAACTGGGGGTCGGGCCGACCGATGTCGTCAGCTTCATGCTGCCGCTGATCCCGCAGGCGTTCTTCACGCTGTTCGGCGCGGAGGCGGCGGGCATCTGCAATCCCGTCAATCCGCTGCTGGAGCCGCACCAGATCGCGGAAATCCTCGAAGCCGCCCATACCAAGGTGCTGGTGACGCTCGGGCCGACGCCCGGCGCCGACATCTGGGAAAAGACGCAGAAGGTCCGCGGCGAACTGAAGAACCTGAAGGCGATCGTCGTCGTCGGCGCGCCGAGCGATCCCGCCAACAACGTCTTCTCCTTCGACGAGATCGTGGCGCGGCAGCCGGCCGACCGGCTCCTCAGCGGGCGCACGATCAAGGACAGCGACATCGCCGCCTATTTCCACACGGGCGGCACGACCGGCACGCCGAAGCTGGTGCGCCACACCCACAAGAACCAGATTTCGCAGGCCTGGGCCTGCAATCTGATGCTCAAGGCCGAGCCGGGCGCCATGCTGTTCGGCATGCCGTTGTTCCATGTCGGCGGCTCGCTGTCGCAGGCGCTGTCGACCTTGTCGGCCGGCGGCAATCTGGTCGTGCTGTCGCCGGCGGGCTGGCGCAATCCTTCGGCGATGCGCAACCTGTGGGGCCTGATCGCGCGCTACAAGCCGGCGGTGCTGAGCAGCGTGCCGACGATTCTCGCCGCCTCGCTGGCCGTGCCGGTCGGCGACAACGATTTGTCGAGCCTGAAGATGATCGGCGGCGGCGGCTCGGCGATCCCGGTCGCGGTCGGCGCGGCGCTGCAGGAGAAGCACAAGGTTCCGGTGTTCGAGGTCTACGGCATGACCGAGACGTCGAGCGTGCACACGCTGTCCTACGCCGACCGGCCGGCGCGGCTCGGCTCGGTCGGCCATCCCGTGCCCTATGCGCGGGTGCGGATCGTGCGGATCGACGCCGACGGCAAGTTCCTCGGCGACTGCAAGACCAACGAGATCGGCGTCGTCGCGATGGCGGGGCCGGGCGTGTTCAGCGGCTATCTCAACGACGCGCACAACAAGGGCGCCTTCGTCGAGCCGGGCTGGGTCAATTCCGGCGATCTCGGCCGGCTCGACGAGGAGGGCTATCTCTGGATCACCGGCCGCGCCAAGGACCTTGTCATCCGCGGCGGCCACAACATCGATCCGGCGCCGATCGAGGACGTGCTGTTCCAGCATCCGGCGGTGGGGCTCGCGGCCATCGTCGGCCAGCCCGACGCCTATGCCGGCGAATTGCCGGTCGCCTATGTCCAGCTCAATCCCGGCGCCTCGGTTTCGCCGGGCGAACTGGAGGATTGGGTGCGCGAGCGGACGCCGGAACGCGCCGCGATCCCCGTCGCGATCATCCCGATCGAGACGATGCCGCTGACCGGCGTCGGCAAGGTGTTCAAGCCGCAGTTGCGCTGGGACGCCGCGCAGCGCGTGTTCGCCAATGCGCTCGCGCCGCTGGAGAAGGACGGCGTGCGCTGCAAGGTCGCGGTCGGCGCGCACGGCACGCACGGCAGCCTGGCGACGGTGACGGTCGGCGACGTGTCGTCAGCCGAGCGCGAGGCGACCGCGGCGAAGATTCATGCCGCGCTCGACGGCTTCGTGATCCGGCATACGATCGCGTGGGGGTGAGCGTTTTTGACACCCTCTCCCCGCGCGAGCGGGGAGAGGGCAGGGTGAGGGGACGAACGACTGGCATGCGTGCTGGTCGCTGGTCCCCTCATCCTCTGACCGAAGTCGGCAACTCCGACGAAGTCCGCAACAGCGGACTTCGTTGCGCCGACTTCGTGTCGGCCTTCGGCCACCTTCTCCCCGCTGGCGCGGGGAGAAGGGAATATCACGCGAAGCGCGGGAACAGCTTGTTGTTCTCGGTGTGGATGTGCTCCATCACGTCGTCGGTCAGCTTGCGGGCGCCGGCGTAGAGGGCGCGCCAGGTGGTGCAGGCGTCGGCCGGCGGCGTGAAATCGTCGGTGATCGCCTCGAGCGCGCGCAGATTCTCGCCGTGGTCGTCGTGCTCCGACAGCATGACCGAGATCGGGCCGGCGATCATCGGATGGCCGCCCTTGCGCATCATCGGGAACAGGACGTTCTCTTCCTTCTGCATGTGCGATTCGAGTTCGGCGCCGATGCGCTCGAGCATGTCGGCGAGGCCGGCCGGCACGTCCGGGTTGTCGCGATGCACCGCCTCGACGCGGCGGGCCATGCGGATCAGTTCGGGTAGTTCGCGCCGGTGCGTCTCGTGGAAGCGTTCGAGAATCATGTCGATCGTCCCGTCCACGTCCTTCGGCTCGTCGACCGGCCCGGCCTGCGCGGCGAGCGCCGCGAGGCTGGCGACGAGATCGGCCGGATCCTTCTGCCGGGCGGCCATGGCGTCGGCGAGCGACACCTGGCCGCCGCAGCAGAAGTCCAGCTTCTCGGCGCGAAACAGGGCAGTCGCGCCGGGAAGCGTGCAGGCAATGTCGGCCAGCGTGCGGGCGGCGAAATCGGTCTGGGGCATGGCGGTCTCCGGTGGCGCGGCGCGCCGATAAGTGGTATCCGTATTACCAGTTAACGCCGCCGAATGTGGTATTGTCAACTCCACTTTAAGGGTCCGCATGCGACTTCTCGCCTCGACCGACATTGCGCTGCGCGTGCTGATGGTGCTCGGCCGCGACGGCCAGGACATGCAGCTGAACGTCGAGCGGCTGGCGCACGAGCTCGGCGGCCTGTCGCGCAATCATCTGCACAAGATCGTGCAAGAGCTTGCCGCGCTCGGAACGCTGAGGACGGTGCGCGGCGCCGGCGGCGGCGTGTCGCTGGCCAGGCCGCTCAGCGAAATCCGGCTGGGTAAGCTGGTGCGCGATCTCGAATCCGACCAGCCGATCGTCGAATGCTTCCGCGAGGACGGCGGCTGCTGCGCGATCGAGCCGGGATGCCGCCTGCGCTTCATGCTGCGCAGCGCGCGCGAGGCTTTCTACGAATCGCTCGACCGGTACACGCTCGCCGATTGCGTCGGCGGCCGTGCGGGTTTCCGCGGCAAGGCCGGGCTTGCCGACAAAGGCGCCGTCGCGGCGCCGGACCTCAAGGGCGCGGCGAAGAAGCCGGCGCGCCGCTCAGGCTGAAACCTCGGCCTTCAGGTCTTTCGCCTCGACTTCCGTCGCGAATTCGCCGGCGAAGGCGCGCCACGCGTCGATGTCTCGGCGGGGCACGAAGACCACGGTCGGCACGCCGCGCCCGATGGCGTCGGCGATCGCTTCGCGCAGGCCGCCGCCTTCGGCTTCGGTCTTGCCGAACTTGTTGAACATGGCGCGTTCGGCGCCTTCCGCCAGAGCCGTGCGCGTCAGCTCCGCCGCG
>MTKY01058884.1_pt1 | contig 10467 bp, 3 predicted proteins | sample 1042731 | NCBI WGS metagenome assembly MTKY01 (sample SAMN06212206, study PRJNA360538) | anaerobic digester metagenome | biome: Wastewater treatment plant; material: sludge; isolation source: anaerobic digester fed with sludge from wastewater treatment plant | place: Denmark: WWTP Soeholt ... | reverse complement strand
TCGTACAGTTGGTGGCCGTCACCGTGGACTGGTAGGCCTGAATCCCGGCGCCGCGATTGGCCGCGGTGTTCCCCGAGATCACGCAGTTGATCAGCGTCAGCACCGATCCCTGGTTGTTCAGGATGCCGCCGCCGTTCAAGTTGGCCTTGTTGCTGCGAATCACGCAATTCCGAAGCGTCACGCGGGAAGCGGCAATTCGCGCCCCCCCGCCGCCGTTATGGTCATTTGGTACCCCGTCGGCATCGCCGCCGGTGATGACAAATCCGTCCACCACGGCCGTCTGTTCGACTCCGTTCGCGTACACGACGTGGTAGCTGTTCTCGCCGCCAAGGTCACCACTGAGGACGGTCGGGTTCGCCGCGAGGTCGCGTTCCTCCAGCGACGTTTCGTTGCCGGCGAAGCCGCCGTAGAGCGAGACGCCGTCTTTCAGTTGGAACGTGGCCAGCGGGTTGCCGGTGCCCCGGTCGGGCCGGTACGTGCCGCCGGCGACCCAGATGGTGCTGCCGTTTGCGGCCGCCTCCATCGCGTCCTGCAGATCGACGAAGGCGTCCGTCCAGCTCGTCCCGTCGTTGGCGCCGGAAGCTCCCTGGCGGACGTAAATCCGCGGGATGGCCGCGAAGTAGGTCGTCATCGCCGCGAAGTCGGCCAGATCCACGTCCGCATCGCCGTCTTCGTCATATCGCTGGCAGCCCGGTTCGATCCCGCCGCCGGGCCCGGTCAGGCACTGTGCCACCGCCGGATAATCGTCCACGTCCACACGCCCGTCACAGTTGGCGTCGAATACGTTCGTGAGGGAATCGTGCAGCAATGGGCAGACGTCTTCTCCATCCGGGACACCGTCGCCGTCGGTATCGGGGTTCAGCGGATCCGTTCCGTAGATCAGTACTTCCTCCCCGTCCAGGAGACCGTCGCCATCGGTGTCCGGGTTGAGCGGGTCCGTACCGAATGCCTGCTCCTGTGCGTTGGTCAGGCCGTCCTGATCCTCGTCTGTGTTGGGGAGATGGTCAAGATTTCCGAAATAATGCATCTCCCAGTCGTCATGAAGCCCATCCATATCACTGTCAGGCACACGGCGCTCCAGCTCAATCGTGTAATATGCGTCTTCCGTGTGGCCGGCCCAGTATTCTATGTTGAACGCGGCGGCCTCGAGGAACTCGTACCACACGTAGCCGAGGTGCGCAATACGGAGAATCACAACGCTGTTGGCTTCACCGTAGGTATGAAGGATCGGGCCGTTCCTGAAGGGATTCCGCGGCAGGTGGGCGTATCCGTTGGCATCGGTCGTGAAGAACAAGTCCGGCGTGTTGTCGAAAGTCTTGCCGTACCAGCCCGGACCGCTGGTGGCCCGATACACGCGCACGTCCGCCCCGACGCGCGGATGCCCGAAGGGATCCACAAAAAGGATATGGTTGTTCTCCGGCAGGTCCTGAAGATACTCGCCAATGTTGCACGGCGCATTCATGTTTCCGCACCGTGCCCGCTGACCGCCGATCCGATTCAGCGCGCCCGCTTCGTAGGGTGACCACTGGAATCCGTACGGCCCGCTCATCACGCCGCCGTTGACATTGTAGTGCAGCACTTCGTTCCACGCCAGGAACGGCATATACTCACTGCCACCGACATAGGTGTTCCCCTCCCAGATCTGGACCGAGTCATATCCCCCATGGTGCGCGCTGTTGTGCACGTCGAAACCGTAGGAGTCGATCAGATACCGGGCATGGCCGAGTTCATGGATCAGACTCTGCTCGATGAAGAAGGGGTTTTCGATGCTGGTGGACGTGTGATTGTCATAGAAGCCGTCGCCCGTGTACGCCACAAATCCCCATTGCAGGTCAGGTGTTCTGTCCGAGCTGTCGGGGTTGTTCGTCGGCAGGCCGCCATTCACCGGCAACAGGCCATCGGGAACTACGATGATCCGATCGATTCGCACCCGGTCGACGCATCCCTGCGGCGTGTTCGGCCAGATCGCATTCTCGTAAAGCTCGTTCTGTTTGGCCATCTGGGCCTGGATCCAGTCTTCCCAGGAAACGCGCCCCACACCCAATTTGTACTGATGCTCCTTGAAATAGCGCCAGGTGGTCTCCTCTACCCAGAAGCTGGCGATCAGCGCGTCCGTGTAGTCGCAGATTCGGTTGTTCACCTCAGAAACCTCTGCGATCGCATTGGCCGGATCGACGACCAGTTCCACGGTATGCCGCCCCTCCTGCCAGATCCACGGCAGCCGCACCACCCGCCAGCCGGTGGGCGGATTGGCCTCGTTGTAGGCCCAGGGATTCTTCGGCCAGTAGCTCGCATTGCGCAGGGCAGCCTTGCTCTGCGGGTTGGGATAGCCGCTGTAATCGAACGTGTATGGCGGCGTCATAGCTTCAAAGTTCGTAATCGTGCCGGTGGCCACCACCTCCCCGTCGATCCGCCACTCGTACGCAACGCTCGCCAACGGCGTCGCCCCCACTCCTCCCCAATGTCGGATATGGCCGTGGAAGGTCACCTCATCGCCCACCGCCGGGTTATTCTTCGCAGCGTCGTAGTTGTATTTCGGCGTGCGCTCGATGTGGGTCACGTTGAGGTCCACGGCCGCCGCCGGGTTCAACGGCAGAAGTTCGACCGGCTCGCTCTGGGGCGGCCTTGGGACAAGAGATGCGTCCAGCCAGGAGCCCGGGTGCATCGTGGCCGGCGGCGTAGCCCACAGTTCCGGATGCTCTTGCGGGGTCGCGGCCCCGCAGGCCGACCACGCCACCGCTCCCACCGCCACCATGAGGCACGTTCTCAACGATCTGTTCATGGAAAACCTCCTGTCCGCATTGGCGCCCGGCTTACTTTTCTCTGCCCAGATGCGCATTGTTTCGCACTTCGACATCCCGCTCGGCGTCCGATGCGCGTGCTTGCTACTCCGCCAGCCCGGCGCCGAAAACCGACTGAAACACCGCAAAATCCCGCAGATCCACGTCATCATCCCGGTCGAAGTCCGCGTCTACGCCACAATAGACCCCACCGAAGGATGCCGGCCCGGTCAGGCAGTCAGCGAACTGGACATAATCCACCTCATCCACGTCGCCGTCCCGATCGAAGTCACCGATCAGGCAGCCCACGCCGTCCACCGGCCAGCCGCCCGGCGTGTTCTGACACTCGTCCTCGGCATCGCCCACGCCATCTCCGTCGGTGTCCGGATTCGTAGGGTCGGTGCCGAGCAGATACTCTTCGTAATTGGTCAGCGAGTCGCCATCCGGGTCTTCGTCACCGTTGGGAACGTCTGGATCGAATCCGTATCGCTCTTCCCACCAGTAGGGCATGCCATCCCCGTCCCGATCGGTGAACAGCCGCACCGTCGGATCGCCGTACAGATTGAATCGCAGCGAATCCGAATAGTACGCATCCCACCCGTACCAGCCGTGAAGCTCCATGTCGGCGACCGTGTCGGCGAGGATCTGCCCGAACGGCTTGTTGTCGCGCAGGAGCATCGGTAGGAAAATCTTGTACCCCCAGTCGCCCCAGCCGTAGGAGATGCGCGTCGCCCCCAAAGCCGCAATCGCTCCGTGCTGCACAAACGTCGCGCACAAGTTGTTGCTCACCTCCGGCGTGGCGTTGCTGCAGGCTTTCTGGAACACGAAGGCAGGCCGGGTGTTGTCCAGAAGGACGCACTGGCTGGAGTTGATGATGTCCGCCGCGACCGTGGATGAACCGTGCGTGTTGTAATACACGACACCGTAGCCATTCTGCCATTCGGGGATCACCCAGGGCTGGATCGATTTGTTTTCCTCCGTATACCCGATGAACTCGGCGATCGAGACATTGCTCTGGGGCGCCGTCCCCGTATACGTAAGCCGGATGTATTCCTTGCCGCCCACCGTGTTCAGAGAACCCGGCGCCACGTACGTCAGCTCCCAGTAGCCGGCGACGTAGACCGCATGGCCGGCCGCGTCTGATTCGACGGCGATCTGGTAGCGGTCACTGAAGCCCGCGCTCTTCGCCATCTCGATCTTGAACTGCTGAGGCAGGGCGAAGCGGTCCGCTCCGCGGACAATCACCTTGTATGCGGCGAAGCTCCAGCCCTCGTCGTCGCTGTTGGCCGTTTTGAACTGAAGCCATTGTCCGGGATTCAGGGTGGCCGTCGTCCACGCCGTCGTGTTCAAACCATCCGTTAGAGCGGTAATGGGGTAGAAGTTGATGCTACTGCTGGCCGTGTTGAAACCGGCTTTGAAGTAATGGCTCGCATCATACCGGGTGAAACAGGTGTAGCCCAGTGGCGACGGAACCATCTCCGGCGGCGGGGTCACATTCATCGGCGGATAGCCATACTTGTGCTCATAGATGCGGTAGTAGCTGAAACCCTGCGGCACCAGCATCGTGTCTTTGATGAACTCGGCCATGGTCACCGGCGAGAGATTTCCCTCGCGGCCGTAGTAGTCGCTGTAGTCGATCGGATTCGGCATGAAGCAGCTCCACTTCCACGACTCGTCCGCGTTGGGATCCTCATACGCCATGATTTTCTCGAAGATCGAGTCCAGTCCCTCCAGATTGGGCGTGTACCAGGGAATGCGCCCCACAATGACATCCGGCGACGCGAGCGTGACTCCGCCCACCCCCCGATCGTCAGCGTATTCGCCGAACCGGCCGTCTCCGTCCAGATCCCAGCGTCCGGTAAGGTCGGAGTAGAAGCGGTCCGTCGGACCATAGTACTTGTTGCTGTGCTCATCCGGGAAACAGAACTTCATCGGCACGTCACCGACGGAATCCCACGGATCGAACGGATCGTCGGGGTCCGGATTGCCAATCAGAGTGACGTACTCGATTCCGTATTCGATGTACTTGTCCTTGAGGAACGCCTTGATCCGGTCGGCTCGCTCGTCGGTGGTCTCGAACAACTCCGGTCGCAGAGCCTTGGTGTACTGCGCCTCGATCGATTCCACGGTCTTGACCAGGATGGACCAGCCCTGGTCGGTCTTATGGGCGATATAGTCATCCAGACGGAGGGAGTTCGTCGCGATATGGTTCGTCGTGATGATCACATAGTTCCAGGTCGCGTCGCGCGGAACGCTCGACGGTCTCGCCTGCGCCAGGGCCACGGTCAACACCACAGAGCCGGCCGTCGCGATCGCCAAACGGATCATGCGTTGCATCTTTTGGGTTCCTTTCGCTTGCCACGCGCTGGGATCGCTGACGCCGCGCGTGAACGCTTCCGAGGAGATTCGAATGGGCTGGCATTGGATCCCGGCGCCACCAGCCCGCCCCAACGTGTCGCCAAGGCAGGCGTGGTGCCCAGCCCGGCGCATGAGGGTTCGCCCTTACAATCATACCTGGGAAGGATGCCGCGACCAAGCCGATTTCGAGCACGCTACAAGATGCCCGAAACAACTTACAGCCTCACTGAAGTGACGGCGACACGAACGTACCAGAACGTGCGTCGACGCACCACGCGCCGCCCCGGAGCACCAAGCATTCTGCGGAAACAACAGCCATCCGCGGGTTCGTCGCACGGCACAGTTGCTCACTGCTGCCTATACGAGACCGTTTTCGCGCTGCCCCCGCAAAGCCTCAAAGCCTCTTGTCCCACGTCCAATACGACAACGCGCGATGAGTCGCCGGCTGCGTGGATCGTCACCTGTTCATGATCGACGGCCACGGATAGTCGCAAGCCCTGATACAGCAACGGGAAGCGGAGTCTCTTCCAGGCGGCCGGCAGATTCGGCCGAATGCGCAGACCCCGCTCGGACAGGCAGACGCCGCCGAAGCCGAACACGGCAGCCATCCATGCGCCGCCGGCCGACGTGCCGTGCAACCCCGCGAAGGTGTCCTTTCGGCCTGTCAGCTCCTCGTCCACGTCCATTCCCGCGGCGATGAGGAACTCCTCATATGCCCGATCCATCTCGCCCATGTCGGCGGCCATGATGGAGTTGAGCACGAAGCTCATGGAAGAGAAGTTCATGCTCTTGTCTTTGTAGAACTCCCAGTTGGCCTGCTGCACCTGGCGGTCAAACTCGTCGCGGAACATGACCATGGCCATCACCACGTCCGGCTGGTTCAGGGCCTGATACGGAAACACGGTTTCGAACCAGACCTTCCGGTCGCGCGAAAGCCGCGGCGGCAGCGGCTCGAGATCGTAGAATCCGCGGCACTGTTCATACACCTTTGTCCGGGGGTCGAACAGCAGGGTCAGCCGGTCGGCGACGTGATGCCAACGGGTTGGTTCATGGTCCTCGACGTTCAGGCGATTGATCGTCTCGGCGTACCCGTCCGGAGCAGTTTCTTTGAGCCGGTCCAGCATCCGCGCGGCCCAGCGAAGCGTGCGGATGGCCAGGTAATTCGTAAAAAAATTGTTCGTGCTTTCACAGTGACCTTCGTCCGGGCCGGCCACGTCAACCAGATCGTACGCATCGCGGGAGGCATCGTAAACGGCACGCGACGCGTAGAAGCGGGCGAACTCCACCAGCATTTCGACTCCGAAGCGCTGCATGAACTCCTCGTCGCCGGTGGCCCAGTAATACTGCATGAGAGCGTAAGCCGCGTCCCCGTTGATGTGGATGTTCGTATGAACGAACCGCCACCAGTTGCCCAGGCATTCCTCCCCGTAAGGGCCGGCCTGCCAGGCCAGCTTCGCGCCACGGAGTCCGAAGTCGCGCGCGATCTTCCGTCCGGGCTCCAGACCCAGGTATCGCCAGTGCAGACAGGTTCGTGCCACCTCGGGTTGCGTAAAGACAAAATAGGGCACGATGTAGACATCGGTGTCGTAGAATGTGTTGCCCTGGTAGTACTCGCCGGTCAGCAGCTTCACCGGCACGGACAGACGATCCGTATGGCGCGGCGCGGCCGCCAGCAGGTGATACAGGCAGAAGTTCAGGTACTGCTGGGCCGGCGGATCATCCTCGATGTCCACGAAGGCCCGCTCCCAGCGTTTTTCCCAGGCGAGCCCCTGCTCGCCGAGCGCGGCGTCAAAACCCTGCTCCGTGGCCGCGGCCAGCTCCGCGTCCAGATCCGCCGCAACGCCGTGCCGGGCGTCTTCGGAGGAACCGATCACGATGAAGCGGTCAATCGTTACGGCCTGCCCGGGCTGCACGTCCGCTTCGAAAGCCGAGTAGGCACAGTCGTGCTCCACGATTCCCCGCCCGGGGCCGGCCGTCGCGTCGAGCCGCCGGGCGGCCACGCGCAGATACACATCATGCCCTCGGGCCGGGGTGCGCACGTCCGCGCGAGAACGGCCGTGCTCGTCCGCGCCCAGGTGGACGACCTCGAACTGTCTCTCACCGGTCGTGTTCGAGCGGGTGGCGGCATCGATACCGGAAAGCAGGCAGACACGACCGGAGTAGTCCACGGCCACGAAACGGTACCGCATGAAGACGCGGTGTGGATGAATCGCCGAAGCGAAGCGCTCCGTTTCCACGCGGGTGGTTCGGCCGTCTTCGTTACGCAACTCAAGCACGTAGCGATACAGGCCCGTTCGCATATCCAGCGTCTGCTCGAAACGGCTGACCTCGCTCCGCCCAAGCGAGAGTTCGCGATTGCAGACATACAAGCGCACGAACAGCGGACTCGGCAGGTTCGCCACGCACGGGCTTCTCCCGGCGGAGTCAAACTTCGTGGCGTCCAGGTATCGCCGTTCCTGATTTGAGGCACGGATCAGGCTGAACATGTCCAGCTCATCGTAGAGCCCGTTGATGAGCGTGACCGGCTGGTACCCGTCACGATCTTCGGCCAGCGTCCCCTTGAGGCCCAGGTAGCCGTTCGAGATGGTGAATACGCTGTTGTGATGGCCCAGGCTGTGGGAATCGTACCGCTGGTTGTGAATCACCCACGGATCGACGGTCATACGTTCACCTCGTTCTCGGCCAGCAGCAGGTTGCGGGCGAGGATGAGCTCAGGCAGACCGCCGCGGACGACTTCCGTTGCGGCCGTATAATCCTGGCCTGACGTGTCGTGATTCGGCAGAGCAATGGCACAGCCGATCCCCGCCGCCCGCAGCGAAATCACGCCGGGTTCGGTGTCTTCCAGCCCCACGACCCACCGGTACTCGTTCTTCGGAATCGACATCTGGTACAGGGCCAGGGCGTACAGGTCGCGGTGCGGCTTGAGCCGCGGCTCGCAGGCATCGGAGGCACAGACGAAGCCGTCGAAGACCTCCCGGTAATCCGCCAGGCGTTCGCCTAGTCGCTCTCTGCACGCGGCCGGCACTGGCCAGTCCTGCACCTGCCGGGCGGCAACGCGGATGACCTCCTTCATGCTCGCGTGGGTTTCGTAGGCGATGGAGGCCGTAACGAGCGCCACGCGAGTGGGGTGTCGCTGAAAATGCGCGGCCAGCCGGGCGAGCCGCGGGCGCCAGGCGTCCAGTTCGCACGGTTCGTGATGCGGTCCGGTCTGATGCAGCAACGTCGCGCGGAGTTGCTCGAAGAGGGCATCCGCCTCGTCCGGCGCCAGCCACCCTTTCACCAGCGGCAGGAAGAAATCGTAGCCGGGCATGGGTTCGATCAGGCGCCGGCCGCTCTGCCCGAGCAATTCCTGGCTGAGCTGCTCACCCTGGCCTGCCTCGATCCGTCGGAGAATCGAGTGGTACCTCAGGTAGTACACATCCAGCGCCGCGCTGACCAGTTCCGCCGCGTGGTCGCATCGAAATGCCCCGCCGAACCGACGGATGAAAGGTCGTGCCCGGTCGGCCGCGTTTTCCGCCGTCACCGACGGACCCGCAACCAGGCGCTGGAACTCCTCGTCGTCCAGCAGCGAGCCGATTCCGCAGTTGCGGGCATCCAGGCGGATGTCCCGCCGACGCTGCGGGTCCGTCATGTTGGACAGTGTCCAGATCAGCGATTCAAAGAAGGCGTCGCGGAGCGCCTCACGGTCCAACCGGTCACCATAGCGCTGCACCAGAAACTCCGTATGGCGGAAGTTGCTGTTTCCGATGACGTACGGATGGTCGCGTTGGGGGTCGAGTCCCGCCCACTGCTCGCGGGTGCGCAGGCCAGTGAATCGCCTGACCATGTACTCCAGCGAGTTCAGGGCCAACGGCTCGGTGGTCGTACTGGTGCCGTCCATGTCCACGGCAAACGCGACAATCCGCTCCAACGGCGGCCGCACTCGGGGGGCCAGCGGGTAGATCTCAAAGGGAGAAAACACGTAATCCAGGTTGCGGACCTGTGCAAACTCCGTCGTACCCAGTTGCTCGGGCAGTCGTCCGAGCAGTTGACCGGCCTGCTCGGCATTCAGATATTCTGCCAGCTTCTCCATCGGACTTCTCAGAACGCAACGCCCGTACCGTGCTACGGACCCTACTCGATCGTCAGCCCGTCGATCCAGATGTCGAACGGCTGCCAGCCCATCGAGTCGAACTGGAAGCTGACGTAGTCCACCTTATCCAGCGTCATACGATCCTGTTTCGCCCGGGCGGCCACCTCCCGGGCTTCTTCCGCCGAGAGCGGTCTGACCACCCAGAGCTCCGCGTTGGTCGGTCCGAAGTTCGTCCCTCCGCGTTTGATGTACACCTTGCCCTGATGAAATGCGCCCGACGTTCCGGTGCCGGTGGGCTCGGGCAGGGATCCCCGCACCACGAACTTCCCCCCCGCAATGTCATAGATGGCGTAGCCGGCGGAGGGCTGCCCGTAGCCTTCGTTGTTGGAGGGGCTGCACCCGGCCACCAGGAACAACCCGCCCTTCTCCCCGATGCCCGGGCACCAGGCCGGCGGTACGGGGATCAGACACGATCCGTGACCGATTTCGAAAGGCAGCGGCCCCAGGTCCGTGGTCGGCGTCACGGCCGCTGACCAGTTGGCATTTTCCCAGGGGTTTCCATCCCGGAAGGTGGATGCCTTGAAATCGTTCGGATCAAACATGTACAGCCGGTCGCCGGGCTCTTCGGGCGGCGGTGTGGTCCAGTCGTTTTTGGTGCCGTAAATCCGGCCGTCTGCCACCACGAGTTGTCCGGCCCGGCTGAACCACCCTGCGTCCGCGCCTTTGACGTCCAGTACCGTTCGCTCGTCACGGGGGGCGGGATTCTTGAGATTCACCCGGCAGATTGGTCCGCCGTAGTTGCCCATAATGGCATGGGCGATCCCGAATATCGCATCGCCGACCACTACCGCCCCGTGTCCGAGGATCGTGTCCGTGGGAATCCACGACCACTTCTTCTCCGCCAGATCGAAGGACACGAGCCGAAACACGTCCTGGCCAAAAGCGTTTTTCTCGGGCGCCCGGCACCGCAGAATCAGCGAACCCTTCGAGCCGCCGGCCGGGTAGAAGCTCAGCATTCCGTTGATCCACGCCGGGCCCGCGGTCTGCAACCCGGCCCCGACCTCGGTCAGGACCGTCCATTCCCGGCCGTCCGTCGACTGGAAGATCCGACCACTCTCGATCGTCGCCAGGTAAAGCTGCGTGCCGTCGGAGACCATGGAGGACGAATCCTGGGTTTCGATCGGCGTGCCTACCGTGACGAATTCGAGCTGATTGTCCACCTGGGGCGGGCGCCCGCCGGCGATGGTCTCCGAACGG
>MTKY01053318.1_pt1 | contig 10472 bp, 7 predicted proteins | sample 1042731 | NCBI WGS metagenome assembly MTKY01 (sample SAMN06212206, study PRJNA360538) | anaerobic digester metagenome | biome: Wastewater treatment plant; material: sludge; isolation source: anaerobic digester fed with sludge from wastewater treatment plant | place: Denmark: WWTP Soeholt ... | reverse complement strand
CCGCCGCGCCCGCCACTGCCCACGGCATCATCGGTTTCTGCACGGTGAACTCCCGCTGTCTTGCCGCTTGTACTGACGCGCCCCGCACCAGGATCGGGGCTGGGGCGGCCATTGTAAGGCGGGACCGGGCGGAAGGGAAGCGGCCGGGATCCGGACCGGCCCGGTCCTTTCCGCCCCGACCGCGGGGTATCGGATGTAACGTCCGCGCAACAAGAAACGGGGGTTGGTTTGACTTGCTTGATCCGATGCGCAAAGATCGGCCATATCGATCCGGAGGGAGGGGCCGGACCCGCGCGACGCGGCAGGGAGTGTGTTTTCGGTGGTCAGAATCGCGGCGCAGACTCTCGCGGAGATCGTGTTCCTGATGGCCGTCAGCGTGGCCGTCGGGCTCGGAGTCAACACGGTCCGGCAGGTCCGGAAGGATCATGAACGCGCGGTCGTGCTGAAACGCAACTACTTCGCCCGGGCGAGTGTCGCTCCGGTCGCTCCGGTGCCTGGACCGGAGGCGCTGGGGGCGTCCCCATCCGCGGCAACCCCGGCAACCGGGTTTTCGGGAGAGCACCTGGGAATCCACCTCGCCCGGTTTGAGGAAGTGCGGGACCGTTTCGAGAATCCCGAACCGACGGGAGAGCTGTCGGTGTTCGTGGATGCCCGGGACCAGGGGTTGTTTGATTCCGGGCACATTCCCGGTGCGCTGCTGGTGGATCATTACCGGTCCGACCGGTATCTGCCGGAGGTGCTGGACATCATTCTTTCGGCCGACCGGGTGATCGTGTACTGCCACAGCAGCGACTGCGAGGACAGCGTTTTTCTGTCGCAGACGTTGATCGAGAATGGGATCGAGCCGGATCGCATTTTCGTGTTCCAGGGCGGCTTCGAGGAATGGGAAGCGCAGGGCATGCCGGTGGAGAAGACGGAGCCGTCGCCATGAAAGGGGGCCGAAGCTGGGTGCGACGCGTGGATGACTCCGGGGTGCCGCTGGGCGTCGCCCGGCTGGTGCTGGGCGGTCTGTTCATCTACACGGGGCTCACGAAAGCGGCGGACCCGCTGGACTTTCTGAAATTCGTGCATATGTACGGGATTCTTCCGGAGACGCCGCCGCACCTGTTGAATCTGACGGCGGTGATCCTGCCCGTGCTGGAGGTGGTCTGCGGCGTGGCGCTGCTGCTGGGTGTGGCGGTCCGCGGCGCGGGCGTCACCCTGTTCGGGATGCTGCTGGTGTTCATCGTCGCGCTGGTCTGGGAGTCTTTGAGAATCCACGCGTCCGCGCCGATCGCCTATTGTGACATCAGCTTTGACTGCGGCTGCGGGACCGGCGAAATCTTCATCTGCCGCAAGCTGGCGGAAAACGCCGGCCTGATGCTGCTGGCCCTGGTCGTATCGCTCTCCCGATCGCGCCGCTTCTGCCTGTCGGCGCGGCTTTCCCGCGCAGGTTTGTCGACCGGCCCCCGACGCTCCTGGGCAACCGGGTCATAACGGCCTGGCGGACCATTTCCGTGCGGCGCGCTCGGCGGGGACGTAGTACTTGCGCAGGTACTGCTTGACCATCCGCTGGGCGCAGAAGGCGGGCGGAATGGTGGCCAGCGCGTGCTTCATGCGGCCGATCCATTTCTTCGGCAGCCCGGCCGTCGTGCGATCGTAATACAGCGGAACCACCTCGCGTTCGAGCAGCCGATACAGGGCGGCCGCGTCACGGCGGTCGGCGGCGGCGGTGCCGCGATGATCCCGGGCGGGGCCGATGGCCCAGCCGTTTCGTCCGTCGCAGGCCTCCGGCCACCAGCCGTCGAGGATGCTGAGATTCAGGCCGCCGTGCAGGGCGGGTTTCATGCCGCTGGTGCCGCTGGCTTCCTGGGGGCGCTGCGGGTTGTTCAGCCAGACATCCACGCCGCAGACCAGGTGCCGCGATACATCCATGCTGTAGTCTTCGACGAGCACCACGCGCCGGCGAAACGCCCTGGATCGGGCAAACGTCTCAATCCGGGCGATCAGTTCCTGTCCGCCGGTATCGCCGGGATGGGCCTTGCCGGCAAAAAGAATCTGCACAGGCCGGGTCGGGTGATTGAGGATCCGGGCCAGCCGTTTCGGATCGGAGAAGATGAGCGCCGCACGCTTGTACGGAGCGAATCGGCGGGCAAAACCGATGGTCAGCGCGTTTGGATCGAGGATTCGATCCACCTGCTTGATGGCCGCCGCGGACGCCCGCATTCGCCGGAACTGATTCCGCATCCGATCGCGTACGAAGCTCACCAGGTCCGCCTTGAGCTGCACGTGCAGGTCCCACAACTCCGCGTCCGAGATATTCTTGACCGCCGACCACACGCGGGCCTGGTCCTGCCGTTCGTGCCAATCGGCGGGCAGGTACTTGTCCAGCAGCCCGGCCATCTGGGGGGCCAGCCAGGAACGCACGTGGATGCCGTTCGTGATGGACCCGATGGGCACGTTTTCTACGGGCCGGTCCGGCCAGACGCCGCGCCAGAGCTTGCGGCAGGTGTCGCCGTGCAGCGAACTGACTCCGTTGCGGTACTTCGAGAGACGCAGCGCCACCTGGGTCAGCCCGAACGGCTCCGATTGGTTGTCGGCGTCCACGCGGCCCAGGGCCAGGAAGGTCTTGCGGTCCATGCCCAGCCGCTTGCGGTGCGCTTGGTAGTATTCGGCCACCAGGTCGGGATCGAAGGTTTCGTTGCCGGCCGGGACCGGCGTGTGGATCGTGAACACGCTGGTATCGGCTATTTCGCGCAGGGCCCGACCCAGCGGTCGCCCTGCGGTCACAGCCTGCGCAAGTCGATCGATCGAGGCGAACACCGCGTGCCCTTCGTTCAGATGGAGCACGGAGATCGGGATGCGCAACGCCTGCAGCAGACGAAGCCCGCCCACCCCCAGCAGCGTCTCCTGGCAGAGGCGGTCCTCACGGCCGTTGCAGTAGAGACGATACGAAAGCTGTCGCAGCCGCGGGGGATTGTCCGGCAGGTCGGAGTCCAGCAGGTACAGCGGCACGCGGCCCACGTCAAGCCGCCACGCCCGAGCCACCAGGGTCTGCCGGAGCAGCGGGATGCGTAAACGCAGCGGCCGGCCGGAAGGCGACGTCACCTCGCGCAGCGGCAGGTCGCGGGCGGACAGGTCGACAAACCAGTCTTCCTGCGTGCCTGACCGGCCGATGTGCTGCCGCACGTAGCCGTTTCGCCAGAGCACGCCCACGCCCACGAGCGGCAGGCCCAGGTCGCCGGCGGCCTTGATGTGGTCGCCCGCCAGCACGCCCAGTCCGCCCGCGTAGATGGGCAGCGACTCGTGCAGGCCGTATTCCATGCAGAGGTACGCGATTTTGCCGCGAAACCGCCGGCCGTACTGGGCCTGGAACCACGTCTTGCCGTGCAGGTAGCGATGGAACTCGCGATGCACAATCCCCAATCTGCTCATGAACACGGCGTCGCCGGCCAGAGCGTGCAGGCGTCTGGCGGGCAGGGCTCGAATCAGCGCCGCCGGGTTGTGCTCGGTGCGATGCCAGAGGTCGGCGTCGATGGAGCCCATCAGCGCCGCCGCCTGCGGGCTCCACGACCACCAGAGGTTGGAGGCGAGCTCCGCCAGAGGGGCCAGCGGGCCGGGGCAGATGTCAGTCAACGTCCTTGCCGATTGCGTCTTGCGCATGGTGTTGCTCTCCGCGCCAACGGGATTGAAGAACGCGGGGCCATCTTAGTGCGGGCAACTCGCGGCGGTCAAACAATGCATATTGCGTGCGGCGAGGCCGTCGGTCGCCCTGGCGAGTCGCCTGCGGAGACGAGCCGGTCTCTTCCTCTTCTGCCCACAACCCGCAATGTCTCCGGCCTCCGGCTCCTTCCCCTGCGGCCGGACCGTCCTCTCACGCCAGAGTAGGGGATTCCACGTAGAGTGCCGAAGTGCGGCAGTCACATTTGCTTCGGAATGGCCGGTTTCTCTGTGGTTTTCGCTTGGCCCTGCGGATGTTCCGTGGTATGGTTGCGCTACGAGCATTTGGCGCAGCGGCAACAAGCAGATTCTCCCACGGAGGGGGTTCTGTTATTTCTTCGTTCTCGATGGGCCGTTTGGGGACCCATGATGTCCGTCGCGTGGCAGTTTCTATTCTCGCGCAAGAGGAGTGAATCCAATGGAGGGGATCCGCGCACCGCGCAGCGCATTCGCGCAATCCCGCCCCTGACGCCGGCGAAAGAGTCAAGGGCCCGTTCGTAACGACAAAACAAGGCCCGCCGAACCATCCGCGCCCAGCGTGTGCGCCCCGTGTGCCACTGCTCTTGAGCAGTGGGGTTCTGCGGCGTTTCCGGCGGGCGAAGTGACGAGCCGCCGCCCGGCCACAACCCGGCGGTCGAATGCGGGGAGAGTGTTGTCGCCCCGCGTTGGCGATGCCGGTGGACCGGTGAGGCAGGATTGGACTCCACTTGACACGAAGGGACGAGGGCATGAACTGTCTCTGTGGTCGTCGGACCGCTGTTCCGTTTGCACGGATGGAGTGAACCGTACCCGGGGTCTCGACTGCAGGAGGAAGAATGACATGCGTACGCTGATGCTGGTGCTTCTGGCCGGGCTGGCCGGCTGCGGGGATGTCAGGACGGATTGGGCGGGCGGAACGCAAGACCCTCCGCCGCCTCAGGTCACGGTGCTGCATGTGCAGCAGTGCTGGCTCAACGAAGAAGGTGACGAGAAAACCGTATGGTTCGGAGCGGGCTTTCGGATTTCATCCAGCGGAATCATCACCTACAGGCACCAACTCCCGCCCAGCGTAACAGAAGTGCTCGTGGAGGGGGAGGTTGCCTCCGTCCTCGACCGAGGCAACGATGAGAGGGAGTGGGACGACTGGATTTATGTCCGGATCCGGTCCACTAAGGGCGAGATCCCGATCGTGGATCCGAAACTGGAACTCCGCCCGGGGGAGCGGGTCGCAATCGTCGGATTCCCCGCCTCCGATGCGACCACCGAAGAGCTGCTCGACAAATTCTGGGCGACTCCATGCAAGACGGCTTATGGGGAGATCGCTTCCAAGCCGTTCTGGCTTGGGATTCCCGACGACATTGTACTCATCAAGGCAGGGGATGCGTCTTTGAAAGGGATGTCCGGCGGTCCGGTGATGGTTCTTCGAAACAATGAGTGGGTCGTCGTTGGCGTGTATGTCGGAGTGTTGTATCGAGACATCCTCAAGGGCGTCTTCTCCTCCAGGCTCCGAATCGCCCGACGGATACCGGAACACCTGCTTGAGAAGTGAAATGTATCGTCAAGCTTCGTGCGTGTGCGGAGCCAGACGCAATGGGGAACGCTGTCTGTCAGAGAAAGGAGGGCGGGCTTCTCGGGCGAGCAGCCGCAGACAGTGGAGGGCAACACACCAAGGTGGTGTCGATGGCCCTTTGTATCCAGTGGAGGAGGAAGAGGTTTCGGAAGGTTCGTCTCAAACGTCTCTCTGGTTATGTAGGCCAGAGGTGGGACGGACCGGAGTGCAACTCCAGGAAATGGAGGAGGATCATGTTTCACTTGAAGAAGGGACTGAAGTCGCCGGCCGTCTGGATGGCGCTGTTCAGCGTTGTCATCTTGATCACCGGCTGCCATGGCGGCGAGGGTGGCTTCGGGTGGGGCCCCGAAGGACCTCAGGCCAAAGTGAAGGTCTACCCACCCAAGGATCCGCCGGAGCCGGTACCGGGCCCCGACGGTTGGTATTATTGGTGCCCCGAGGGCCCCGATGGCCCATGCTGGCGTATCACTCCCCCCCACGGCCCCATTCAGCCGATTGGCAGTCCGGAGTTTCTGCTACCCCCTGGTCCGGAACCTGAGCAGATTGATATTGGGGAAATCCCGGGGATCCAGATTCTCCCGGTCGACGAGCTCACGGACGCTGGAGGCCAGCAGATGGTGTCCATCGCCGTCTCCCATGTACAGGGAAGCACTGACCCGGGTGTGATGGAAATTCTCACCGAGGAGGGACCGGCCGGGCCGCAGGGACAGCAGACTGTCACACTCAACACGGACCTGAACGTCGTGTTCCACAACCCGAGAAACTCCCCGTATATCCAGACCACCCCGGACGGCGGCCTGATAATCGACTTCGACTCGGCGGGGCTGGAGGGCGAGACGCTGGACACCCTGCTCAATGAGCCGGTGACCGTCTCCATGCTGCTGCCGGCGGCGTACAATCCTTTCCCGGACAACGTTTCACAGGAGGAGCCAGGCGGAGCGGTGAGCGTCTCGCTCGACGGATCGCTCTTGAACTGCCTCCAGACCCTCATGGATCACGGTGTCGAAGAGGTCTCGCTCGGCAGACACGGGTCGCTGGTCCGCAGTGGCTCGTTCATCGTGGGTACTCTGTACCTGGAGGATGACGAGGAGAACCTGGTCCCCTACGACGTGACCATCCCGCTGTGAAGCGTTTCCTGCGGTCATGTCCCGCTTGAACAGGGATCGTGATCGCACAAACCCAGAGAGGAAACGCCACCAGCGTGACGTTTCCTCTCCTCCCATTGTCCAGACGCGGCTCGGTGAGCGAAACCAGACTGCTGACCCTGCTCACCCTTCGCGTCTGAGGCCGTATCGTATAGACCGGGCTCATGGCACGCAAACGCGCGTCGAGTAAGCGTCCGGCACACCAGGTTTCCGCCGGCAAGGCTGCCCGGCCGAATCGCGTTCGCCATTTTACGGACCGATGGTTCACCTCCGGTTGCTTCGGACCCCGTCTCACGAGGACGCCCTTTGCTTTGGTTGCAGGCCGGAGAGCGCATGCCTGGGAGGACTTCCACCTCCTGTCCGGGGACACTCTCAGGCCCACTGGGACCGGCCTTCCAGCCGGTCTTTACTGCTTTCGAGCGGGCATGGGCATCCGCACGGGGTGTGCTCTCCGGAAATTCACGGGATGTCGGCGGTGGGCGGTTCGGGCGCCGGCGGCTCATCCACCTTTGACAGAGGTTTCACGACGGCGTGGACGGCAAACGGCAGAAACGTCAGGGACAGAATGACGCGCACGATCCACCACCCGCGGTTGCCGCGATATTGGATCATACGAGAAATGGTCATGGTCGGCGTCTTCACTTCGACGGGCAGGCCGCGGGCGGTCGCTTTCCATCGCATGTAGCCGAGGGCGCCGCCCGGCCAGTGGTTCTCAACCAGGTATTTCTCCACGGACGCGCGGGCCTGCTGGAGGATGTCGTCGCGCGTGGTCCCCTCCGGCAGAATCCGGAACGTTTTCAACGTGCGTTCGGCGGCGTCCTCGGGGAATTGCCAGCACTCCACCGCCAGTGAGAAACCGCCGCACACCGCCGCCACGATCAGGCTGCCGGTGAGCAACTGCCAGCGAGGTATCGGCCGGGCCGGCAGGGCAATGCGGTACATGACCGCGCCCACCAGGAGTCCGAACAGAAGGAAGAAGAACAGCCCGAAGTACGCCAGGAGGAACGCCCCGTACGAGAGCAGGAATCCGAACGGGAGGGACACGACAGCGGCCACCAGCACCGCCAGCCACCATCGGGCCGGGCGTGGGGCCGTTATCGGCTCCGCGCTGGGTTGTATGGGCAGGCTACTGGTCAACAGAGGCTCCGTGCGCCAAAGGCTTCAGGGTCAAAGCGTTGCGGCGTATCTTGGGCGAACGCCCGTCGGTTCGCAAGACGCGATCGGAGAATGGGGACCGGCGACGGCCGCGTGCCGGCGAGACTGGGGGCGACCGGCCTCGGCTCGGCGGGCTCATCCCGGGGCGCGTGGCGTAACATTATTGTTTGGAATGTGTTAGCATCGCAGCCGGGTCGGGTGGCGTTTGGCGGGCCGGCTGAAACCGCCCTGAGAAAGCGGGAATAATCCCGGCCGGTTCGCGAACCCCACCACAGGGACCGCTTGGGAGCGGGAAACCTGCGGAGTACGATGCCCGGGCTGGGTATTCGGACCATCGTGGTGGAGAAACGCATGTTCAGCCGGTTGTTCAACGCACGGATCAAAGCGGCCGAGGCGGCCCTGAAGTCCGAGCGTCTGGACGAGGCGCTTCGTCTCGCCTCCGCCCCGGACCTCCGTGACAACAGGCAGGCGGCGGCCGTCCTTCTCACGCTGGCCGAGCGGCTTTTCCAGCGGGCGCGACAGCGCTTCGCGGACGAGCAGTTCACCGAGGCGCTGCTCGATCTGGACAAGGCGGAGGTGGCGGGGGCCCCGTCCGACAAGGTTGCCGAGCTGCGTGCCCAGGTCCGCGTGGTGGCGGACGAGGTGAACCGGCAGGATCGGTCCCGTCGGGCTCGGCTGGAGGCGGCGCGAGATCGGATTGACAAAGGGTCGCTGCTGGCGGGCCGGCGGATGCTGGAGCAGTCGCCGGAGAGCGACGCCGAGGCGCAGCGGTTGAAGCAGCACGCGGAGGACCGGCAGGAACAGGCGGATCGCTTGTACGCGGAGGCCGAGCGATTGCTGGATCAGGCGCAGCTCTCTGCGGCCGTTGAGCGGTTCCGGCGAGCGAAGTCCCTGCATTCGAATGCCCCGACGTGTGCCGCGCTGGAAAGCCGACTGTGTGCGGCCGTTTTGACTCGCGTGCGGGAGGCGTTCGAGTCTGGCCGGCCTCGTGGGGCGGCGGACGAACTGGCGATCCTCGCCGACCTGGGCCGTGACACGCCGTCGCGGCGAGAGATCGAAGAGGCGTTACGCTGGATTCGCGAATCGGCCCAGGCCCTGCGGGCGTGGCAGGTGGACGCGGCTCGGCAGGGCGTCCTTCGCCTGCTGAACCTGCATCCGAAGGTGGCCTGGCTGCGCAGGGCCGCGGATGACCTGAAGGTGCTGGATGAACGCCTGATGGCCCTGCAATCCGGCCCGCTTGGCGAGCGCTGGGATGATGCGAAAATTCCGTCTCCGGCCGGGCAGGCCAAGACGCCGGGCGGCCTGGACGAGACCGTTCTGCTGGCCAAGGCGCCGACGGACATGGGCCTGCTGCCCGACCGGCTGCTCCTGATCATTGACGGCGGAGGCAGCTTCCTGCTGCATCGTGGCGATCGGATCAGCATCGGGCGGGCCGCTTCCCGCCATCCGGCGGACGTGGCCGTCTTTTCCGATCTGGCTGAGCACCACGCGGACCTGGTCCGGACGCAAGAGGATTACTTCCTGTTCTGTCCGCGCGAGATGCAGGTGAACGGGGTGGTGACGCGGCAGGCATTGCTGCAGGACGGCGATCGACTGGTGATGGGCCGCAAGGCCCGCTTCACGTTCCGGATGCCCAGTCGCCGCAGCGCCAGCGCTGTGCTCGAACTGAGCAACGGGACCCGCATGGCCGACGACGTGCGCCGCGTGATTCTCTTCCGCGGGCACGCGCTGATCGGAGTCGGACCCACGGTTCATGCCGTGTGCATGGCGGCCCTGCGCCCGCTGATTCTGTACGAGCGCTCCGGGCAGCTCTGGGTGCGGCCGGAGGCCTCCGCGGGCGATCCAACGGCGGCGATCTGCGTGCCGATGGGCCAGTCCGTGGAGGTCGCCGGCGTTCGTTTGATCGTGAAGCCGGTGAGGCGACCCGGCGGGCTGATTCCTGGTTCGGGTGGACGGCTGTAGCCGTCGCTGATGAACGGCGACAAGGTCGGGACGATCGGAGGAGGTTCTGGAACGGTGGCGTTTGCCTTCCAACATGGCGATCGACCGCTGAACGGGTTCACGATCCAGCGCGCCATCGGCCGCGGCGGGTTCGGCGAGGTGTACTACGCGATCAGCGACGGCGGTCGCGAAGTCGCCCTGAAATACCTTCGCGAGAATCCGGAGACCGAATTGCGGGGCATCTCCCACTGTATCAACCTCAAGAGTCCGAACCTGGTGACGATCTTCGACGTCCGCCGCAACGATCTGGGCGAGTATTTCGTCGTCATGGAGTATGTGGCCGGTCCGTCGTTGCGCGACATGCTGGTGGCCGAACCGAACGGGCTGGGCGTGGACAAGACGGCCTATCTGGTCCGGGAGATCGCCCGCGGACTGACGTACCTTCACGACCGGGGCATCGTGCATCGGGACTTGAAGCCGGGCAACATCTTCTACGACGACGAATACGTGAAGATCGGCGATTACGGCCTGAGCAAGTTCATCGCGGAGTCGCGGCACAGCAACCAGACGGTCAGCGTGGGCACACTGCACTATATGGCCCCGGAGGTGGGCAGCGGGAATTACTCCAAGAGTATCGATGTCTATGCCCTGGGTGTGATTGCGTACGAAATGCTCTGCGGGCGGGTGCCGTTCGAGGGCGGCTCGGCGGGCGAAGTGCTGATCAAACATCTGACCGCCCCGCCCAACGTTTCGATCCTGCCGCCGCCGTTCGATCGCGTGGTGGCCAGGGCCCTGGCCAAAGATCCGAACGATCGCTACCTCTGCGTGACGGACATGGTGTCCGAGCTGATGGCGGTGGGTCCGGTGCGGGAATCGCTGGCGGGGTTCCGGCCGTCGAGCCTGTCGCAGGCGGTCGCTCGTGTGCGGGTCGCGGCGCCGGATTCGCCCGCGTCCTCGCCGAATCCCGCGCCCCGGCGGTATCC
>MTKY01054589.1_pt1 | contig 10474 bp, 10 predicted proteins | sample 1042731 | NCBI WGS metagenome assembly MTKY01 (sample SAMN06212206, study PRJNA360538) | anaerobic digester metagenome | biome: Wastewater treatment plant; material: sludge; isolation source: anaerobic digester fed with sludge from wastewater treatment plant | place: Denmark: WWTP Soeholt ... | reverse complement strand
TCGGGCCGCGTCAACGGGCTGGCGATCAGCACATCCAGCGCCTCGGCGCGCATGCCGTCGTCGCCGCGCCGATTGCCGATCTCGAGTTCGTAAAGCGCCAGCGCGAAGTGCGCATCGCGGCTGTTCGCGATCCGCCGCGCATCGGCCAGCGCGCGGTCCTGCCGCGCCGACTGCGTCGCGCGGGCCAGATTGCCAAGGTTCGACAGCGCCCGCATCTCCTGCGGCGACACCGCCAGCCTGCTCCCGCCAATTTGCATGACGGTGCTGACCTTGTCCTGCGCTTCGGCAGCGGGCGAGGTGGCAAAACTGGCGTTGACCAGCAGCAGCGCCGCCGCGGCAAGGCGCGCGCGCGGACCCAACTGCATTTGCGGGCCACTCGCCTTCGGTTGGCCTTTTCGAGGGGTCTGGATCGCCACGATAGCTACTCACCCAAAGGATCGATTTATGCGTGATGGACTACGCTTGTCTCGCAATGCTTACAATGGCTTGTCCGCTTTGGGTTACGGAGCCGAAATCCAAATCCTCTCCCTGAGCAAGAGGATAGCGCAGCTTGCTCCGTAAGGAGCTTGCGAAGCTTGGTGAGGGGGTGAGCCGCCAGCGGGCGAAGACCCCTCTCAACTTCGGCGAGGCAGCAAGCTGCCAAGCCTTCGTATCGCTCCCTCAAGGGGAGAGAGGGAGAATTTCCAACGTCCGCAACTGTTCGTGAACGAAGGCAATTTCGCGGGCAGCGAACCTGACCCCCGTCGAACCGCCTTCTACACCGCCTTCTTCGCCCGCCGGAATTTGTGCAGCAGCGGCTCGGTGTAACCCGACGGCTGGGTCACGCCCTCGAAGATCAGCGCGCGCGCGGCCTGATAGGCGATCCCGTCGGGGGTGAGCGTTTCATAGAGCGGATCGCCCGCATTCTGCGCATCGACCTTGACCGCCATCCGCGCCAGCGCCGCGTCGACCTGCTCCGCCGAACAGGCACTATGCAGCAGCCAGTTCGCCAGCGCCTGCGACGCAATTCGCAGCGTCGCGCGGTCTTCCATCAGCCCGATGTCGTCGATATCGGGTACCTTCGAACAGCCGACGCCCTGGTCGATCCAGCGCACCACATAGCCGAGGATGCCCTGACAATTATTGTCGAGTTCGCGGGTAATCTCGGCCTCACTCCAGTTGCGTCCGGTGGCGACCGGAATGTTCAGCAAACGATCGAGCGACGGCACCGCCTCACCCGCGATCTCCTTCTGCCGCGCGAACACATCGACCTGGTGATAATGCAGCGCGTGCAACGTCGCGGCGGTCGGCGACGGCACCCATGCGGTATTCGCGCCCGATTTGGGATGGCCGATCTTCGCCTCGAGCATCGCCTTCATGAGGTCGGGCATTGCCCACATGCCTTTGCCGATCTGCGCCTTGCCGCTGAGGCCGCAGGCAAGGCCGATGCGGACGTTGCGATCCTCGTAGCTGGCGATCCAATCGCTCGCCTTCATCTCGCCCTTGGGGATCATCGGCCCCGCGCGCATGCTGGTGTGGATCTCGTCACCGGTGCGGTCGAGGAAGCCCGTGTTGATGAACACGATGCGGTCCTTCACCGCGTGGATGCACGCGGCGAGGTTCGCGCTGGTACGACGCTCCTCGTCCATCACCCCGACCTTAACCGTGTGGCGCGCAAGGCCGAGCATATCCTCGACCGCGTCGAACAATCGGTCGGTAAAGCCGCACTCTTCAGGTCCGTGCTGCTTCGGCTTGACGATATAGATGCTGCCCGCACGGCTGTTGGTCAGCGCGCCGAGCCCCTTGAGATCGTGGAGCGCGCACAGGCTGGTGATCACGGCATCGCACAGCCCCTCGGGGGCTTCGGCCCCGCCGGGCAACCGGATCATTGGCGTCGTCATTAGATGCCCAACGTTGCGCACGAACATCACGCTGCGCCCGTGCAGAGCGAAGGGCTCGCCCGCAGGCGACGTCCATTCACGGTCGGATTCCATCGCGCGCGTGACCGTCGCCCCGCCCTTGGCGAAACTTTCGGTGAGGTCGCCGCGCATCAGCCCGAGCCAGTTGGTGTAGCCGAGCGTTTTGTCTTCGCCATCGACCGCGGCGACGCTGTCCTCGAGATCGATGATCGTCGTCAGCGCGGCTTCGAGCACGACGTCGGCGATGCCGGCCGGGTCGGTCTTGCCGATCGCGCTGTCGGGGTCGATTACCAGTTCCATGTGCAGCCCGTTGTGGCGGAGCAGGATGCCGCCGGGCTTGCTGCCGACCCACTGCGCCGGATCGGCGAGCGTCAATTGCCCGCCCTGCCAGTCGGCCCAGCTGCCCGATGCCAGCGGCACCGCTTGGTCGAGAAATGCCTTGGCGCGCGCGATCACGGCGGCGCCGCGGTCGGCGTCATAACCGCCGGGCCGTGCAGGCGGCGCTTCGAGCGCATCGGTGCCGTAGAGCGCGTCATACAAGCTGCCCCAGCGCGCATTGGCGGCGTTGAGGGCAAAGCGCGCGTTGAGCGCGGGGACGACCAGCTGCGGCCCCGCCATCGTCGCAATCTCGGGATCGACATTCTGCGTGGCGATCGCAAACGGCGCGGGCTCATCGACGAGGTAGCCGATCTCGCGCAAGAACGCCTGATAGGCCTGCGGGTCGTGCGCCTGTCCGACACGCGCTTCGTGCCACGCATCGATCTGCGCCTGCAAATCCTCGCGCTTGGCCAATAGCGCCGAATTTTCGGGCGCGAAACTGCCCAGCAAGGCGGCAAAATCGCTCCAGAATCTGGCTGCATCGAGCCCCGTTCCGGGCAGCGCGCGCTGGTCGATGAAGTCGGCCAGACGCGAATCGACCGACAGGCCGGAACGATCGAGAAAATCAGTCATGCTAGCACCCTCTGGTCGGCGCGGCTGCGCCAGTGGACCCGGGGAGGAAAGGGCCGCCGCCCTATGCCGCGATTGACCGGATATGGCAATGGCGGCGATTTCATGCATAGGATTTCAGGCAATGGGTTTCGTTTCGGCACTTGCCGGGACGGCCAGCATGTGCATTATGTTGCAATGCACAACGCAATCTCTCCCCTCCTCCCCCAGGCAAGCTCATGAACGAAGCCCGACTGACATTGATGGAAGCGATCGCGCGCAAGCGCGTCGTCACCGCGCAGTACAACGGCCAGCAGATGAAGCTCGCGCCGCACCAGATGTTCGAACGCCGCGGAGACCTGTTCGTCAGCGCGCTCAACCTCGACAAGAGCTGGCGGTCCGACGACGAACGGCGGCTCGGCCATTTCAAACTCGACGGGCTTGTCGACCCCGCGCTGATCGATGCCAGCTTCGAACCCTTGCCGTCGTTCGAGGCCGCACCGCCACAAAGCGACGATACGCTGCTCCTCGCGGTCTGACTGCCGCGGCATAACCACGGGTCATAAGCGACCGATGATTCGATCCCGGTGGGGTGGCAAGCCCCGCGCCGCTCGCTATAGCCGTACGATGACCTCGCTTACGGCCACCGAAACCGCCACGCTTGAACGCGCCGCCGACGCCCCGATGCTGGCGCAGGTGGAGCGCTGGGCCGCGGTAAACAGCGGTACCGGTAACCTCGCGGGGCTGAAGAATATCGCAGGGCAACTCGCCGATGCGTTCGCGGTGCTGCCCGGCGATGTTCGCCTCGTCGCCGCCGATCCGGTCGAGAATGTCGATGCTGCGGGCCATGTCAACACCATCCAGCGCGGCGATCATCTCCACGTGCGAGTGCGTCCCGATGCACCGGTACAATTGCTGCTCACCGGCCATATGGACACCGTGTTCGCCGCCGATCATCCGTTCCAAAACCTGAAATGGCTCGAACCCGGCGTGCTGAACGGCCCCGGCACCGCCGACATGAAGGCCGGGATTTCGGTGATCCTCGCCGCGCTTGGCGCGCTCGAAGCCTCGCCGTTCGCCGAACGCGTCGGCTATGATCTGATGATCAACAGCGACGAAGAAACCGGCAGCCATGCCTCGGCGCGGCTGATTGCCGAACTTGCCGTCGGAAAAACCGCCGCTTTGACCTACGAGCCCGCGCTGCCCGACGGCACGCTGGCGGGGGCACGGCCGGGAAGCGGCAACTTCAGCGTCATCATCCACGGCCGCAGCGCCCACGCCGGCCGCAACCCCGAAGAGGGCCGCAACGCCCTCGTCGCGGCAGCCGACCTCGCGATGCGCCTGAATGCACTCAAGTCCATGGAATTAAAAGTTAATCCTGCCCGGATCGACGGCGGAGGCCCGAATAATGTCGTCCCCGATCAAGCCATCCTGCGCGTCAACCTGCGCCCCGCGACTCCGGAAGCGATGGTGGCCGCCGAAGTCGCGCTACGTGACACTATAGCCAACATCCAGCGCGACCACGACGTCCACTGCCACCTCCACGGCGGCTTCAACCGCCCGCCCAAACCGCTCGATCCCGCCGGCACCAGACTGTTTGAACTGGTGCGCGACTGCGGCGCCGCGCTGGGCTTGCTGCCGATCCGCTGGAACGCCACCGGCGGGGTGTGCGACGGCAATAATATCGCCGCCTGCGGCATCCCGGTGGTGGATACGATGGGCCCGCGCGGCGGCGCGATCCACTCAGCGGACGAATTTCTGATCGTCGACAGCCTCGCCGAGCGCGCGCAGCTGTCGGCACTCACCATGATAAGATTAGCGGAACGGGGGACAGTGTGAATTACGTGATCCGGGCAGCCAAGCCGGGCGATTTGCAGAGCATTTACGAGATGGCAAAGCTGACCGGCGGCGGCTTCACCAACTTGCCCCCCGACAAAAAGGCGCTGCGCTCAAAGCTCGAACGCACCGAAGCCTCGTTCGCGAGCGACAAGGAATATCCCTCGGACGAACTGTACCTGCTCGTGCTCGAAGACCTCGACAGCGGCGAAGTGCGCGGGACCTGCCAGATTTTCGGACAGGTCGGCCAGCGCTGGCCCTTTTATTCCTATCGCATCGGTACCGACAGCAAGCATAGCGAACAGCTCGGCCGCACCTTTCACGCGCAAATCCTGATGCTGAGCAACGACCTCAACGGGTCGAGCGAGGTCGGCGGACTGTTCCTGCACCCTGCGGCGCGCGCCGGCGGGCTCGGGCTGCTGCTCGCGCGCTCGCGCTATTTGTTTATCGCGCGGCACCGGGCGCGTTTTGGCGACCGGATCCTCGCCGAGCTGCGCGGGGTGATCGACGAAGCCGGGGGCTCGCCCTTCTGGGACGGAGTCGCGGGCAAATTCTTCGGGATGAGCTTTCAGGAAGCCGACCAGTTCAACGCGGTCCACGGCAATCAGTTCATCGCAGACCTGATGCCCAAGCATCCGGTCTATATCGCGATGCTCAGCGAACATGCGCGCAGCGTCATCGGCGTGCCGCATCCTAGCGGCCGCGCCGCGATGCGGATGCTGGAGAATGAGAATTTCGCGTTCGAAAATTACGTCGACATTTTCGACGGCGGCCCGACGATGACCGCGCGCACCGACCAAGTGGCCAGCATCGCCGGCGCCAGACATGTCGAGATTTCGGGGATCGCCGGCGCCGACGACCCGGGTGCCAACGACGCACTGGTCGCGACGGGACAGCTTGCCGATTTCCGCTGCTGTTTCGGCAAGGTCGGCCAAAGTTCGACGATCAACAGCGAGGCGGCAAAGCTGCTCGGCGTCGGCAAGGGCGCCAACATCAGCTGGATCGGACGCTAAAGATGCTGACCGAGATCAATTTCGACGGGATCATCGGCCCGAGCCATAATTACGCCGGGCTCAGCCGCGGCAATATCGCATCAGCGAACAACGCCGGCGACGTGTCGCAGCCGCGCGCCGCGGCGTTGCAGGGCATCGAGAAGATGCGCCACAATCTCGCGCTCGGGCTGCCGCAAGGCTTCTTCATGCCGCTCGACCGCCCGGACGTGGTTTGGCTGGAAACGCTCGGCACAACATTGGAACAAGCCGAGGGCCATTTGCGCGCGCAGGCTTGGTCGGCGTCGTCGATGTGGGCGGCGAATGCCGCGACGGTCTCCCCCGCGCCCGACAGCGGCGACGGCAAATGCCATCTGACCGTCGCCAACCTCGTCACCATGCCGCACCGCAGCCACGAATGGCCGGGGACGCTGGCACAGCTTCGCCTCGCCTTCGCCGACCCCGCCTTTGCCGTCCACGCACCGATCCCAGCCCCGTTCGGCGACGAGGGCGCGGCGAACCATATGCGGTTGTGCAGCGGGCACGACGGGCAGGGCGTCGAGATCTTCGTTTATGGCGTTGGCGGCGGCCGCTTCCCGGCGCGCCAGCATCTCGATGCGTCGAAGGCGATCGCGCGCCACCACCGGCTCGACCCCGCGCGCACACTCTTCATCCGCCAGTCGGACACTGCGATTCAGGGCGGCGCGTTCCACAATGACGTCGTCGCGGTCGCGAACGAGCATGTCCTGTTCACTCACGAGACCGCGTTCGAAGACCGCGAGGGCGCGCACGCCGAAATCCGCGCCGCCTTTCCCGCGGTCGAGATCGTCGAGGTGCCCGCAAGCGCGGTGAGCCTTCCTGATGCTATCAAATCCTATCTCTTCAACGCCCAGCTCGTCAGCTTGCCAGTGGGCGGCATGGGGCTGGTACTGCCGACCGAGGCGCAGGCAATCCCCGCAGTGTGGAACTGGCTGGAGGCGCATGTCGCAGGCAACGGGCCGATCCGCCGCTTGCTGCCGGTCAATGTTCGCCAGTCGATGGCAAACGGCGGTGGCCCGGCGTGCCTGCGGCTGCGCGTCGTCGCCGATCCCGCCACCGTCGATCCGCGATTCATGGCGGACGACGCGATGCTCGACCGGATTGCCGAGGTGGTGGCAAGCCACTGGCCCGAGGCGATCGCGCCGGGCGATCTCGCTTCGGCGGCGCTGGCTTCCGACGTGCGCAGCGCGCGCGCCGCGCTGCTTGCGGCGCTCGACATCAGCGAGCTGACCTGAGCCATGAAAATCCGCGAATTGCTCGGCACAGCGCAGGTCCCCGGCGGCGACGAACTGCGCCTTTTCCGGCGCGGCGATGATTTCATCATCGCGGTCGAGGGCAATGAGTTGATGAGCAGCCGGATGAGCGGTTCGGAAGAAGCGCTGGCGACGATGACCTGCGACCGGCTACGCAGTCCGGACGCCGCCCATCTGCTGATCGGCGGCTATGGTATGGGGTTTACCTTGCGCGCGGCGCTAGCAACGCTGGGGCCAGACGCCCGGATCACCGTTTCCGAACTCGTTCCCGGCATCATCGATTGGGCGCGCGGGCCGATGGCTGAGCTCGCCGCAAATTGCCTCGACGATCCGCGCGTCGAGCTTGTCCTGCAAGATGTCGCGATCGTGATTGGCGCGGCGACGCGCCGCTATGACGCGATTCTGCTCGACGTCGATAATGGTCCCGACGCCCTGACGCGCGCCGCCAACGACCAGATTTACTCGCCATCAGGATTGGCGATAGCCAAGGCCGCGCTGCGCCCCGGAGGGATATTGGCGATTTGGTCGGCCGCGCCCGACGCGCGCTTTATGCGCCGATTGAGCGCGGCGGGCTTTCAGGTCGAAGAGGTCGGCGTGCGCGCCCGCAGCAATGGCAAAGGTCCACGCCACGTGATCTGGTTTGCGCGAGCGGCGTGAGCCTGCCCCACGACAAGGAGTTTGTCGCCGCGTGCGCTGGACCTAGGGTTGCACCCATGCGGATGCATGCCATGACAGGCCCTGCCGCGCTGGCTTTCTTGCTGTCCGCCTGCGCCGGGAACAATTTTCGGCCAGTTGCCGACACGCCGATCCGCATCGGCCCCGCTTATGCAATCCGCGGTACGACCTATGTGCCGGCCGCCGCCCCCGGCTATGACGCGCTCGGCTATGCCAGCTGGTATGGCAGCGAATCGGGCAATCGCACCGCCAATGGCGAGCAGTTTCGCCCCGGCTGGATCACCGCCGCGCACACCACGCTGCCCCTGCCGACCTATGTCGAAGTGACCGCGCTTGATACCGGGCGGCGGATCATCGTGCGGGTCAATGATCGCGGACCGTTCGCGCAGGGTCGGATTATCGACCTGTCGCGCGGCGCCGCCGAACTTCTGGGCATCAAGGCACAGGGTCATGCCGCAGTGCGCGTGCGACGTGTCGAGCCGTCGGAGAAAGATCGTGAGCGGCTGCGCAGGGGCAGGCCCGCCGCGTCGCTCGAGCGCGTATCGCAAAGCGCGTTGCAAAAGCTGCGGGCGCAGCAGTCTGTTGCGCCGCGGTAAGTCAAGATCGGCGACACCCGCGTTACCCCCTTTCCCATTCTGTCGGATTAACTTACAGTTTACCATAAGTCCGGCGCAGCAAATCCCGCTTTTGCGCCGGTGGCACGGCTCTTGCTGGATAAGTGATGATGTGGAAAAAAATCGGACGCCTCTTCGTCATCAAGACCCGCTTTGAAGCGTGCCTGATCATCTATGCGCTGGCGGTGGGCGCGATGGCGCGCGGCAGCGCCTATCTGCACGAATATCCGGGGATCGGCGGCAAGCTGCTGCTAGTCGCGTGCAGCGGCGCGGTTTTTCTGGCTGGAGCCAAGATTTTCGACTGCCTGCGCTATGAACAAGCCGCGGCGCGCGCCAAAATGGCGGACTAAACCGCAGCGGCCTTCCCCGCATCACCAGGATATGCAAAGGCGGGAGCCATGAGCAGGATCAGCGGCCGGCCGGCCATCAGTACCGAACATGTCTATGGCCTGACACTGCGCGTCGCGCGCTGGCGGGCTGGCGCGGGAGGCACGCCGCTGTTGTTTCTGAACGGCATCGGTGCCGACTTGGCCGCCGCGGCGCCGCTGCTCGCGCAAATCCACGGCCGCGAGGTGTGGACGCTCGACATGCCCGGGGTCGGCGGCTCGCCCGACGCCCTGCTGCCCTATGGCGCATCGACGATCGCCGCAGTGGTGATGGAGATCGCCGATCGTTTTGATCACAAGATGATCGACATCGCAGGGTTCAGCTGGGGCGGCGCGCTGGCGCAGCAGATTGCGGTCCAGTTTCCCGGCCGCGTCCGCCGCCTCGTCCTGATGGCAACGACACCCGTTATGGGCGCGCCCGGGATTGGGTGGGCCGCGATGTTCGACGACGACATGCAGGCGAGCGGGCTGAAAATCCAGACCGCGACCCCGCTGGGCATAGCGTATCAGACGGCGGCGATGGCGGGTTGGACCAGCGCGGCCTATCTGCCGAAGCTGGAGGCGCTGCCGACGCTGGTACTGACCGGCGAACGGGATGGCGTCATGCCCGCCTGCTATGGTCAGATGCTTGCCAGCCTGATCGACGGCTCGGTGCTGGAGGTGGTGCCGGGATCGCACCTGTTTCCCTTCACCCACGCCGCCGCGATTGCGGCGCGGATCAGCGCGTTTCTGGTTCAACCGGCGGCGGGGCAACAAGCCGCCGCTTAAGGAAATCGGCAATCGCAGCCGCTGTCGCGTCAGGGTCTTCATCCATCGGCAAATGACCGATATTTTTGAGCAGCACCACTTCAGACCCCCGCATCCTTTCACCGAAAGTCTGCGCCCCGCTGGGATTGATGATGCGATCTTTATCGCCGAACAGGATCAGCGTCGGCGCCTTGATTTCACCGACCCGCGCCGCCATCGCGGGTTCGCGGTCCATCCGCGCCCGCAGCACAGTCGCCTCGCGATTGCCGGGGAAGCGCAGCAACTCCCAATAGCGGTCGATCATCGCCCCATCGACGATCGTCTGCTTTTCGACCGATCCGCGCAGCGACTGTTCGACCAGCGCGCGCGGCGTGATCTGGGTCGCGAGCCAGCGACCGAAGGGATATTTCAGGATCCGAAAGCCGACATTGGATTCGGGCGCCTTCTCTCCTCGGCGCGGCGGCATGCCGCTTGCGTCGAGCAATAGCAGCGCATCGACCCGCCCCGGCCGTGCCAATGCGTAACGCCACGCAACCCAACCGCCCATCGAATTGCCGCCAAGGATGAAGCGATCGAGGCCAAGCTTTGCGGCGACGACATCGACCGCCGCTGCCATGCCGTCGGCGCTGTAATCCTTGTCCGGAGTGCCACCGGTCAGCCCATGGCCGGGCAGGTCGAGCGTGACGATACGGTAATCGGCGCCCAGCCGCTGCACCAGCGGTTCCCAGGTGTGCAGGCTGCTGTTCGACCCGTGCAGGAGGATAATTGCAGGCCCGCCGCGCTTGCCCTGGTCGCGATAGTGGATGCGCTGCCCCGCCGGTCCGGCCGCGAACACCGCGTTCGGTCCGCCATATTTGGCGATCATCGCCTCGCGATCGGTATCCGACGTGCGCAGCGCGAGGAAAATGGCGAGGATCGCCACGAGCAACCCCAGCGGGATCAGTAACCGCTTTCGCCGGAACAACGGACGCCGCGGCGGCTGTGGTTCGAAATCGTCGTCGTCGATCATCATCACGCCCCTCACGGCTGGCGCGACCCTAGCGCGCGAGCGCAGTCCGTCAATGCGAGGCTAGGAGCCCGTCCACGATTTAGCATATTTGGGCTGGACTG
>MTKY01051929.1_pt1 | contig 10475 bp, 9 predicted proteins | sample 1042731 | NCBI WGS metagenome assembly MTKY01 (sample SAMN06212206, study PRJNA360538) | anaerobic digester metagenome | biome: Wastewater treatment plant; material: sludge; isolation source: anaerobic digester fed with sludge from wastewater treatment plant | place: Denmark: WWTP Soeholt ... | reverse complement strand
GTCGCGCACTACGATTGGGTGGGCTTTTACCTGACCGACCCGGCGCGCGAACGCGAGCTGGCGCTGGGCCCGTTCGTGGGCGCGCCGACGGAGCACACGCGCATCGCTTTCGGACAGGGCATCTGCGGGCAGGCCGCCGATACGGAGATGACGTTCGTAATCCAGGACGTGTCGCAGGAGACGAACTACCTTTCGTGCAGCCCGCACGTCAAATCGGAGATTGTCGTCCCCATCTTCAAGGACGGCGCGGTGGTGGGCGAAATCGACATCGACTCCCACGCGCTGGCTCCGTTCAGCGAGGCCGACAGCTTCTTCCTGGAGCAGGTCGCCGCACTCGTCGCCGCACTGTTCTGAGCCGGTAAGAGACCCGGCGGAATCCCTGCGTCCTGCGCCTTTTGCGCTTTTTTGCCTTGCTTTTTTTACCCGATCATAGTAGACTATCCCATAGCAAATGCCCGACGATCAGGGCGAGTTCAACAACACAATCATAGCGTATGCAAAGGAGGCATAACAATGAAACTCGGCGACAACATTCAGACGGCAGACTGGAAGAAGGAAAAGCACGCTCCCGTTATCGAAGCGCCGGAAACGGTCAAGGCGGGGGAGCCGTTTGTGGTCAAACTCACCATCGGCAAGGAAATCCCCCACCCTAACACCACCGCGCACCACATTGCCTGGATGGAACTGTACTTCAAGCCGGAGGGCGACAAGTTCATCTATCAGGTGGGCCACTTCGAATTCCCCGCGCACGGCGCATCGGTGCAGGGCGCAGACACCGGCCCCGTGTGGACCCACCCCGTAGCAAAGTGCTCGGTCACGGTGAACGGCCCCGGCGCGCTCGTCGCTACCTCGTACTGCAACATCCACGGGCTGTGGGAAAGCTCCCACGAACTCAAAGTCGAGTAGACGGCATACGGTAGACAGTAGACTGGGGTTCTGTCCCCGTCTACCGTCTACTGTCTACCGTCTACCATAGGAGGAAATGATGCCACAAACGACAAATACGGAACTGATTCAAATGCTCACGGCGGCGGTGCATGACGAGCACGCGGCAATCATCCAATACCTGCGCCACGCCTACATGATGGGCGAGGGCGAACTGGCCTGCGAAATCGAAGGCATCGCCCGCGAAGAAATGCGGCACCTCTGGATCCTCTCGCGGTGGATTGTGCGGCTCGGCGGGCAGCCGACGACGGTGCGCGGGTTCACCGACCTGGCTGGCGCTACCAGCCCTGAATGGATGCAGCGCGACGTCGCCGCCGAAGACCGCGCCATCGCAATGTACGAGGATTATCTGACGCGCATCGACGACCCCGACCTGCGCGCTGACATCGAGTACATTCTCGCCGACGAGCGCCGCCACCACGGGGATTTCGTGCATTTCGTCGACAAGGCCGGGGCGGAAGCGGCAGACGCCGCGCCCGAAGAACCCGCGCCCGCGATGGCCGCCGTCGACAAAAACGCCCTGGAATGGGGCGTGAGCCACGAATACGCGGCAATCCTGCAATACCTCGTCCACTCGTTCTTGACGATGGACATGGACGAGGAAATTTCCAGCCAGTTGATGCTACAGGCCATCAACGAAATGCAGCACATGGGCTGGTTTGGCGAAGAGCTGGTGGGCAACGGCGAAGAAATGCCCCTCACCCACCATCCGCTGACGTTGCCCGCAGACCCGAAGGCGATGTTGGAGGCCGACGTCCAGCTCGAGAACGAAACCGCCGCTATGTACGCCCGGTTCATCGAGCAGATGGTCGACCCCGGCGCGAAGGGCGTCATCGACGACGCGCGCGAGCAAGAGCTATACCACGAGGGCCTTTTCGAACGGTTGTTCAAACGGTTCCAGCCCGTTGTGTCTCCTGCCGCCGCGCCCACCACCAAAGTGTGGACCGTCGGCGCGCTCAAGCGCAAATCGTAATGGGTCATCAGTAATTAGTAATCGGGAATCGGTAATTGCTAACAGTCTGATTTTGGACTTCGGACTAAAGACTGACCTGAAAGGAGTTTGCTATGGAAAACATTCTTATGCGTGGTGACGCGCCGCTCACCGACGCGCAATGGCAATTGATCGACGCCACGGTCGCCGAGGTGGTCGGGCGCGTGGTTGTGGGGCGGCGAATTCTCGATTTGTACGGGCCGTTGGGGTTCGGCGCGTATACCGTCCCCCTATATACCTACCAAAGCGTGGAGGACGAACCCGTGCGCGCCAAAATCGCTCGCCAGTTGACGCTGAGCACGCTGGCGAAGGACTTCGTCATCACCGCAAAGGACCTGGAACTGATGAACGACGGGCAACCGTTCGACACCGCGCCCATCGCAGCAGCGGCGACGCAGTTGGCGCTGGCCGAAGACAAACTCATCTTCAGCGGCGACGCCGATGAGGGCGCAGAAGGGCTGCTCACCGTCGCCGGACGGCAGACGCTCCCGCTTGGCGACTGGGGCGAGGAGGGCCAGGCGTTGGCCGACGTCTCCACCGCGACCGCGAAGCTGGTTGAGGCCGGCTTCTACCCGCCGTACTTCGTCGTTATGCATCCCATGGTGTACACCAAGCTCCAGCGCGTTTATGGGCGGCGCGGCATCCTCGAAATCGAATTGTTGGAGAAGCAGGCTAAAGGCGGCGTCTTCGCCTCGCCTGCGATCCCGCAAGATAAGGTGCTCGTCATCGCCGCGCAATCGCAGTACGTCGATTTGGCCGTGGGGCTGGATATCGCCACGGGCTTCGTCGAGACGGTCAGCCTCGAACACCGCTTCTCCATTATGGAGACGCTGGCCCTGCGCGTCAAGCAGCCCGGCGCGGTCTGCACCCTGGAGTAGGGGGTAAACGATGGAATTGATGGATGTCCTGGTTCAGGCTTTGAAGCTGGAGAGCGACGGGCGCGAATTCTACGAGACGATTGCCGGGTATATGGCCGATCCGGAAACGGCGGCGATGTTCAAACAACTGGCCGCCGATGAAGTCGACCACTACAACTACATCGAACGCCAGTATCAGGCGCTCGAAGCCGGCAAGGGCTGGGCTGCAATCCCCGAAATGGCCGTAGTCGAAGCCGTCGACGCCGTTTCGGTCGTCTTTCCGCCCGAAAAGCAGGTTTTGGCCGAGCTGCCATCTACTCCCTCTGAGGAGGACGCGCTGCTCTTTGCGCTCGGCGTCGAGGACAAGTCGTTCAAGTTGTACCACAACAGCGCGCAGATTGCCAAAGACCCGGAGGCAAAGAAGCTCTTCCTGCAACTGGCGGGGGCGGAACAGACGCACTTCAACGTTCTGATGCAACGTTACGAGTCGAGCTACGGTTTTCCGCGCCCAATCAGCTCGATCTAAAAAGACGGCAAACCACGGAGGCGCGGAGAGCAGGGTTTTTTGGGATCGACTCCGCGTCTCCGTGGTGAACTCATCTCCTATCCGAGTTTTCTTCGTCTTTTGAAAGAAGCCACCCCGAGACGGGGCTGGGAGCGAAGTTAGAGCTTTAGCTTAATCTATGCCGGAACTCCCCGAAGTCGAAACTATCGCCCGCCATCTCGCGCCGGCGCTCATCGGGCAGACCATCACCCGCGTGGATGTGCTTTGGCCCGGCGCGGTGGACCGTCCCACCCCCGAGGCTTTCTGCGCCGCGTTGACCGGCGCGCGCGTGCTGGATGTGGGACGGCGCGGCAAATTCATCCAGACCGCGCTTTCCACCGGGCAAACGCTGCTGACGCATCTGCGGATGAGCGGCAGGTTCGCCATCCACCGCGACGGCCCCGGCGCGGACGCCCCCGCGCGCGGGGACAAACACGCGCGTCTGCGCTGGCAGTTGAGCGATGGCGCGTGGGCGGTCTTCATCGACCAGCGCAAATTCGGGCGCTTCTATCTGGTGGACGACCCCCTCGAGATTACCGGACACCTGGGGCCGGAGCCGCTTTCGGCGGACTTCACGCCGGAGTGGCTGGCGGCGCACCTGGCGCAACGTCGCGGGGCAATCAAACTGCTGCTGCTCGACCAGAGGTTTATCGCCGGGCTGGGCAACATCTACGCAAGCGAGGCGCTGTGGCAAGCCGGGATTCACCCGCAGCGCATCGCCGGGACGTTGAGCGCAGCGGAGGTGGAACGGCTGCACGCCGGGATTGTGACGGCGTTGCGCGCCGCTTTGGAGAACGGCGGCACGGACCTGGACGGGTTGTACGCCTATCCAGACGGCGGGACAGGGCAGCACGACGAGTATCTGCGCGTCTACGACCGCGCCGGGGAGCAGTGCCCGCGCTGCGGCTACGCGGTGGAGCGCATCGTGCTGGGACAGCGCAGCACGTACTTCTGCCCGGTCTGTCAGACGTTGGCGGAAACGTAAGAAATCCGCCCTAAAACGAGCGGGGGGCAGAATCACCAGATTGGCGGGAGCAGGCGGTACCGCACTTTTTCCGCGTAGTCTTTGTACCCTTCAGGCCGTTCTTGCTTACTCAAGTTTCTGCCTCGAAAGCCCCGCGCAGCGGCCAACTTCACAGCGTCTGGGTCGTAGAAACGATGGTGACGGCCAAAGTCGCCCGCATCCACCCAAATTTGGCTTTCATAAAGTCAAAATCGGGCCCGTCCGTTATAAAGGCCGCTTTCCCTTCGACCAGGAAACCTGTGCCGTTCCCGTGAAAACCCTCGACCTGGCTGCTTCCCAGGGTGAGCAGCACGTTGGGATTGCGGGCCACGTTCGCTTCGGTTTTGCGCATCCGCCCGGCGGGAATTAACAAACGCCCGTCCGGCGATATGTGGACGTAGCGGTGCCAGGTGTTGACCAGATGCGCGCCATCCTCTCCCGAAGTGGCAATGGCGACAACGCCGTCCTGTTTCAAGATTTCCAACAGTTTTTCTGGAATCATTGTGACTATCTCCTGTGATTGGATTTGTTAGCGCCTTCGACCGTTTGGCGGTATTATATTCCTGTGCTCTACCCGCGTCAATTGCGCAAAACGCGAAAACGCGAACCAAAAATCTAACCTTGACGCGCTCCCACGTTAAGGGTATACTGAGTCCGTCTCTAAACAGAGCTATGAGTTTTTGAAATAAGGTCAAGTGTATGGAAAAGTTACAAATCGTTCCCCTGGGCGGGCTGGGGGAAGTGGGTAAAAATATGATGGCGCTCGAATACGGGCGCAATATTCTGATTGTGGACGTGGGAATGATGTTCCCGGAGAGCGATATGCCGGGCGTGGATTACATCATCCCCGATTACCGCTATCTTAAGGGCAAAGAGGACCGCATCCGAGGCGTCGTTATCACGCACGGGCACGAGGACCACATCGGCGCGCTGCCGCACTTTTTGCAGGAGTTCAACGCGCCGGTCTACGCGACGCGGTTGACGCGCGGTTTGATCGAGGTCAAGCTCAACCGGGATTTGCAGAAACGCATCAAATTGCAACCGATGGAACCCGGCGATACCGTGCGCCTGGGGCCGTTCACCGTCGAGCCGTACCACGTCTGCCACAGCATTCCCGACGCGGTCGGGCTGGGCATCGATACGCCGGTCGGTCTCGTCGTCCACAGCGGCGACTATAAGATGGACCATACGCCGGTGGACGGGTGGCCGAGCGATATCGCCAAACTCGCGGAATTCAACCAGCGCGGCGTGCTGGCGCTGCTCGCCGACAGCACGAACGCCGACCAGCCCGGCACCACGCCGTCGGAGTACAGCCTGAACGCGGCGCTCGCCGATGTGTTCCGCCAGGCGAAAGGGCGCGTCATCGTCGCCACGTTCGCCTCGCTGATTTCGCGCATCCAGCAGGTGATGGATGTGGCGCGCAGTTTTGGGCGCAAGGTCGCCATTGCCGGTACCACGATGGTCAAAAACGTCAAGATGGCGCGGCGGCTGGGCTATCTCAACGTGCCCGACGATCTTATTCTGTCGTTGCAGGACATCAATCGTTTGCCGCCGCACCAGGTGACGATTATGGCGACCGGCGCGCAGGGCGAGCCGCGCTCGATTATGGGGCGACTGGCGATTGGACGGCACCCTTCGCTGCGCGTCACGCCGGGGGATACGGTGGTGCTCTCTTCGCACACGATCCCCGGCAACGAGGAAGTGGTGCATCGCGTCATCAACCGGCTGTTCCAGAAGGGGGCGAACGTCGTCTATCACCCCATCGCGCCGGTTCACGTCTCCGGGCACGCCAGCCAGGAGGAGCAGAAGATGCTGCTCAACATCCTGCGCCCCAAGTTCTTTGTGCCGATTCACGGCGAACTGCGCCATCTAAAACATCATGCGCTGCTGGCGCAGGAAGTAGGCATCCCCAGGCAGAACATCGCCGTCGTGGAAAACGGCTACATCCTGCGTTTCTCCGAAGATAGCCTCGAAGTAGGCGAGCGCGTGCCGGGCGGCTACGTCTTCGTGGATGGCGCGCTGGTGGGCGACGCCGTCAGCTCGCAGGTCATCCAGGACCGCGAGGCGCTGGCGGTGGCGGGCGTGTGCAGCGTGGTCTTCTCGTACAACCGGCGACAGGGTGTGGTGATCGGCGAACTGCGCATCACCGCGCGCGGGTTGGCGACGGCGGAGGTTCTCGAGGATTTGACCATGCGCGCAGACCCCGTGGTGCGCAATACTGTGCAGGCGACTCGTGGCAGCGCCGCACCGGATGAGGTGGAACGGGCCGTGGAGCGGGCGGTATCCAACTTCTTCTATGAACAGGTGCAAAGCCGCCCGGAGATGATCGTCGTGGCTGTACCACTCGGTTAACGAGAGTCGTTTTTTATCAGCAGATCGAGCAGATGAAGCAGATTTTTATTGTCACTGAACAAACGATCTGCTTAATCTGCTAAATCTGCTGACCAAGCTCAGTACTATGGCGCGGATTCTCTTCATCTACAAGCAATTCCCCGCTCCCTCGGTCGGACACGCCGGGGGAGAATCGTTGTTTGGGCTGATGGAGGCGCTGCATCGCCGGGGACACAGGCTGGCGCTGGTCGCGCGGATGCGCGAGGAAGAGCGCGCGCTGCTCCCTGCCGTCGAAGCGATTTGCGAGCGTGTCATCACGGTCCCGCACCACCGTTCCCTGCCGGGATGGCGGCCCCTGGCGTTGGTACGCAGTTACCTTGGACTACGACACGCTGCTAGAAAAGTGCTGCGTGAATTACGTCCCGATCTCGTCCACGTCGAAACGACCCAGACAGCCTTCGTTTTGCTCGGTTTGCGCCTGCCGCCGTCGTCGTTTCGCACCCAGGACGTGAACTGGTTTATGTGGCAGCAGAGAGCGGCCCACGCACGCGGTCTCAAACGCCTGTGGGTCAAAGCGATGGCCGCGGTTTTCCGCGCGTTCGAACCGGCGCTGTGCCGCCGCCACGACCTCATCCTCGCCATCTCCGAAGGCGACCGGGCGTTGCTGGCTCCCGTGTGCGGAAGACGGCCCCTGCTCTTGTTGCCGCTGGCTCCTGCTGTGCCTGCCGAATCGGACGTCCCGCCCGCTATTCCGTTCGGCGGTTCGACTGCGCTCACCGCAAGCCCGCCGGTATTGTTGTTCGTCGGCGCGATGGACCGGGCGCACAACCTCGCAGGCGTGACGTGGTTTCTCGATTGCATGTGGCCGCGCATCCACGAGGCGATGCCCGATGTGCGTTTCTACATCGTCGGCGGGCGTCCTCCGGCAGAATTGCAAGCGCGGGCAGACGGCGAATCGTGCTTTGTCACCGGTTTTGTGGACGATGTGGCACCCTGGTACCGGGCGGCGACGGTCTTTGTTTCTCCGATGCTCGTGGCAGGGGGTTTGCTGCAAAAGGTGGTGGATGCGATGGCGTTCGGCGTGCCGGTGGTGGCGACTTCAGTGTGCAACCACGGTCTCGGCGCGACGCCGGGCGAACACCTGCTCACAGCGGACACGGCGGAAGAGTTCGCGGTGGCGGTGCTCACGCTGCTGCATGATCCCGAGGCGCAAGTACGCCTGGGCAGTGCCGGGCGACACTTCATCCAGACACATTACGATATCGAGGTCGCCATCGCACGATGGGAAGCGATGTTGCAAGGTATGGTATAATTGCGTATGATGCAACAGAAAACTCGTTCCATGGTGAGGCGGAAGCGGAAAAATACCGTGCCGGTGTTGATTACCGGGATGTTGGTTATCATTTTCCTGGTCATCAGCGGGGGTATTGCGTTCTCTGCTATGTCGTGGGTGCGCGGGATGCTGGCCAGGCCGGGCATTGCGTCGGGATTGCCGGCCAGCAGCAGTCCCAGTGAAAACGTCAAATACCAGTTCGGCCAGGTGATCCCAACCTGGACAGGTACGAAGCGCGTGACCGTGCTGCTCCTCGGCATCGATGAACGCTCACAGGAGACCGGGCCGTTTCGCACCGATACGATGATGGTGCTGACGCTCGATCCCGCCACGAAAATGGCGGGCGTGCTCTCCATTCCCCGCGACCTTTGGGTCCCCATCCCCGGCTACAACGACGGGCGCATCAACACCGCGCACTTCCTCGGCGATCTCTACAAGCATACCGGCGGCGGCCCAATGCTGGCGCGGGAAACGGTCGAATACAACCTGGGCGTGCCGATCGATTTCCATGTGCGCCTCAACTTCCAGGCCTTCGTCAGTTTGGTGGATCTGATCGGCGGCGTCGATATCTATGTTGAGAAAGAGATCTACGATCCCACTTATCCTGACTACGCTTACGGTTACGACCCCCTGTACATCGAGGCCGGTTGGCATCACTTCGATGGCGAAATGGCGCTCAAATATGCGCGTACCCGCCACACCAGCAGCGATTTCGATCGCGCGAGCCGCCAACAGCAGGTGATGTCGGCTATTTTGGAAAAAGTGACCAACATCGGCTTGCTGCCTGACCTGGCGAAGAAAGCGCCCGAAATCTACAAGATGCTCGAAACGTCCGTGCAAACGGATATGGCAGTGGACCAGATTCTGGCGCTGGCAAACCTGGCGACGCAGGTGGATCGTTCGACCATTCGCTATGGCGTGATCGACCAGACCTGTACGCAGCAATGGACCACGGCTGATGGCGCGCAGGTCTTGATCCCCTTGCGCGATCGGATGCGCGAAGTGCGCGACTACGTCTTCGCTGCCGACATCCCCACGCCCGCGCCGGGCCAGGCTGCTGCCGTCACACCCACGCCGGAAATGGCGACGATCTCCGTGCTGAACGGGACCGCGCGCGCCGGATTGGCGGGCACAACGTCCGATTACCTCAAAGCGCAGGGCCTCGACGTGGCTATGGTGGGCAATGCCGACCGCCAGGATTATGCGCAGTCTGTGGTGGTGATGAACCGCGACAAGCAGATCACTGCGGCCCGCATTGCCAGCCTGTTGCATTTACCGGCTACAGCCGTGGTCAAAGGCACCGATTCCGGCGCCGCGCACGACATCACAGTGATCCTCGGCAACGATTACGCTGGTCCACCGCAAGACTAGACACGAAGACCTATGGCTGCAACACAAACCAATACCTTGCTGCATAAGCTGCCGTACAAACTGCTGATCAACCTTGGCATCCTGCTGATCTACGAGCTTTTGACCATCGTAGCCGGTTTCGCCATCTTCGTCAAGGTGCGGCAAGGGGTCTCTGTCGCGGAAATTCTGCCGGAGTTTACGATCCAGCAAACAGAGCAAGGAAGTCCCAATGTCGGCCATGTCGAAGGTGAAACGCTGCCGGTGTGGACCGACACCGACCGCATCACGGTGCTGATCATGGGTATTGACGAGCGCGCTCAGGAAACAGACTACTGGCGCACCGACACGATGATCCTGGGCACACTCGACCCCGTAACGATGAAGGGTGGTGTGCTCTCGATCCCGCGCGACCTGTGGGTCCATATCCCTGGCTATACTGAGGAGCGCATCAATACTGCGCACTTCCTCGGCGACGCCTATAAGCATCCCGGCGGCGGGCCAGCCCTGGCCGTTGAAACGGTGGAGTACAATCTGGGCGTCGACATCGACTATTACGTGCGTTTCAACTTCCAGGCTTTCATTGAGTTGGTGGATCGCATCGGCGGGATCGACATCGACGTGCCGGAAACTATTCACGACACGCAGTATCCGACTCCCGATTACGGGGTCGAGGTGTTTCACGTCGATGCCGGGCCGCACCACTTCTACGGTGAAGAGGCGCTGAAGTATGCCCGCACTCGCCACTCCAACGGCGGTGACTTCGACCGTATGAGCCGGCAACAGCAAGTCATCAAGGCGATTTTCAAGCGGGTCACGGAGGCCAACATGCTTCCTCAACTGGCCGCACAGGCTCCGGAAATGCTGCAAATTCTGGAAAAATCGATCAAAATCGATCCCAAACTGCGCCTGGATGAGATCATTGCTTTGGCGAACCTGGCGCGCCGTGTCAATCTGGATAAAGATGTCACCTTTCGCGTGATTGACGAGTCATGCACCCTCTTCAAAACCACGCCTGACCAGATGCAAATCTTGATCCCATTGCGTGATGAGATACGCAAAGTGCGCGACGCGGTGTTCGGCTTGCAGATGACCAATGGGACCATCGAAACCCTGACCGAAGA
>MTKY01061933.1_pt1 | contig 10478 bp, 6 predicted proteins | sample 1042731 | NCBI WGS metagenome assembly MTKY01 (sample SAMN06212206, study PRJNA360538) | anaerobic digester metagenome | biome: Wastewater treatment plant; material: sludge; isolation source: anaerobic digester fed with sludge from wastewater treatment plant | place: Denmark: WWTP Soeholt ... | reverse complement strand
CCACCAGGCATCCGCCATCTGGTAGTACACGCTGCTGGCGCCCGGCTCGCTGTTCGTATTGATGTCAATATCGCGATACCGGATGATCTGCCCGTCAAACCCGCCGGCAATGATGTCGTGACCGTTGAAATCCAGCGACCCGATGTCATAGTAGCCGTGACCGCTGTCGTTATGGTTGTTCGTCACGACACGGTTCTCGCCGTCGAGGTCCCAGCAGTACATCTCGCCGCCGTAATCCCGCCACGTCGGCGTGCAGACCCGATCGTTGGGCGTATCATCGATCGCGGGAATGTGGATCACGTGGCTCCGGGCCACCTTGCCGCCGTCGCTGGCCCACATAAGCTCAGCGGTTTGGGCCGTGGTGTCCACCCTGACCCCGTACATATCGGGAATGTTGTCCTCCGCGTTGCCGGAAGAGTCGTTGAAGTACAACCCGTGCTGCCCGGGCCCGAACGCATCCGGAACCATCGTCATCTGGCCCTTCGCTTGCTGACGAATGCTTTTCTGGTTCACCAGGGCCGTCGCCAGCGCCTTGCTCCATTCCAGCGTACCGGTGGCCGTATCCACCACAAAAATGCTCATGGGGAATATCTTCGCCGGCGGGGGCACGGCAATCACATACCATGACCCTGCGACGAAGAGCTTACCGTTGTAAAGCACCGGCGTCAGCCGCGCCAGGCCGGCGTCGGTAACCCTGAAATAGGAGTTCGGCAGGTTCGTCTGCCAGACCACCTTGCCGGTGGCCTTGTTGTAGGCCACAACGTAACCGTCCGTACCGTTGTCGCCCAGCGCGTACACACGGCCGTTCTCTCCGCCATCACCGACCACAATCGATTCCTGGGAAGCGCCGCCGAGGTAGTGCTCCTCCCCCGAATCGAACGTGTCGTTCGAGTTGAGATCCACCCAGCCCTTCCAGCGAATGTTCCCGTCGGGATCGACGGAAATCACGTGGGGCCCTCCCGGCCCTGATGCCGCCTTCCAGTACAGATTGCCGACCTCGTCAAAGACGATCGACGACCGAAATCCGGTCACGTCCGTTCCGTTGGCCGGCAGATCGAGCGTCCAGGCGATCTCGGCGCCGTACATCCACACCTGATCCTGGAACGTCATGGACGGATGGTCCGACGCGGCGCGACCACCGATATCGCCGTGGATCGTACCCCACGGCTGGGCCACCTCGTCGGCGATCACCTGCGGCGAGGCCGCCAGCAGCGCCGCCACGCCGCCCAGAACCCATACCCAACAGAACCTCTTCACATGCCACCTCCTTCGCAAGGGCCACCGCTTCCCGCCCGCCAATCACGGGATCTGATGCAATATCCAAAACCGCGCAAAGGGGAATCCGCGTGCGACACGCCCCTTCCCCCCGCGTTCCTCATTTCTGATTCGCCGGGCCGCGCGCCAGCCGCACGACCTTCCGAAAGTCCTCCTCCGCCGCCCCACAGCGATTACCGCAACCATCCTTTGCGGACGTACAATTCCGGCGCCCATTTCTCTTTCTGGGTGTACCAGATTGGATTCAGGGCGTCCGGGTACGTGTAATTGTTGGGATACGGATACGCGTTCGTCGGGAACTGCCCCCCGTCGATGGTCTCTCCGTTGAACCGTGATCCGTTGCCGATTTCCGTATGTTCCCCCTGTCGCCAGAAGAACTTGTCCTTTGTGCTGACACCGCGCAGCGTGCCGTCCGGATACCGGTCGCCCATGTTCACACGTGCCACCCGCACGCTGCCATCCACAAACAGGATCGATCCCGCCGGATTTTTCTTCGTGCCGTGCCGCCAGCCGAACGTGCTCGACCCCCAGTACGGATCGTCCCAGGCACCGCTCACCAGCGACTGCACCGAGAACCCGTGCATCCAGGTCCACCAACTGTCGGCCACCAGAACCCGATTGCTTGGAAAGGCGTCTCGCTTGAAATCCATGTCCGCGGTTCGGTCCCCGGCGTACCCGGACATGGGTACGGAGATACCAATGCTGTAGTCCGCCCCATACTGATTCGGGCCTCGCAGCGACTGAGAGTATTTGAAACCCCAGTCTCTGCCGCGTTGCTCGTTCAGGTTGTCCGGTCGGGTGTCCGTCGGACAGTATGCAACCTCCAGGTTGCCGAGATATTTCAAGGTGTACAACACGTCAACCCAGGTGCCCAGACGGTTGAAGTGCTTGGGCGCAGAGCCAAGTACGTTGCCGTCGTCCCAGTATGGGTAGGCACGATAATCCTCGAACCCATATTGAAGCGACAGACCGGTCTGATGAAAATTCGCGCCGCATTTGACCAGCTTGGCCTGCTCTCTCGCATTCCGCAGCGACGGCAGCAAAATCGAGATCAGCAGCGCGATGATCGACACCACCACCAGCAGCTCAATGAGCGTGAAACCTCGCCCGGATCCAATACCCACGCCAACGCCTTTCCCGCCCATACAGCCCACACAATCATCTGACCGCTTTCGCTTCATGATTTCAGTCCTTACCTCCCGAGTTCATTCGCACAGCCCCGGTCGACTGGCTTTTGCATTTCGGACACGTCGCAATGATCGGCTGGTGCGGCGGATCCCCTTCGAGCGGCGGCAGAAAGATCTCATTACAGTCGCGGCACTGTTTGCAGCGCCAGACCGCTTTCTTTCCGCATTTCGGACACACCAGAGGGAACTCTTCGCCGGACTTCACGGCAGCCTTGAACTGTTCGCCACATTCCATGCAGCCCAACATGGTGTTGAACTGCGCTCCGACGCTTGACGCATCCTCCTGCGAGCGGGCGAAATACAACACCACGGCCCCGCCGAGCACAACAACCGCTGTGACGATCTTGGCAGTCTTGCTCATGCGCTCCCTTCACAATGACTGACGTGAACCAACGCTTCGCCTGAACCGGGAAACGTCGAAAGGGCCACAGGCCAGGCAGCGATGGGTCGTGACACGCCGGTTCCAAGAGAGAAGTAAGGGCGGAACCTTAACCAGGCCCCCCCATCCTCTCATCTAAGCTTAGCACCTTATCTTGGACACTGCAACGAAATAAGTGCTTTCCTTTATTAAAATCCCCTCAATATGCTTTCCAGCACGAATGTATATAATCCAGCAAAAGTGCAGTTTTCGCCTCGCTTTCGGCACCCACGCCAATCAAAAGGGGGCTACGGCCGTTGTCGACCGGAGCCCCCCTTGTTCGCTGCCCACAAAAAAGCTCCCGCGCCAGATGCAACTAGCTGCGGCGACGCAGGACCGCCAGGCCACCGAGCACCAGCAGCGCCAGAGACGCCGGTTCGGGGGTGATGACCAGGTTCCGAAGGTCCACGAAGTCAGCGCCCAGTTCCGCATCCGTGTACCAGTCGGTGCCACGGAAAATGATGCGGGTCACCTGAGTAGCATCGAACTGCGCACTCGTCGGGTACTCGCCGGCGCCCAGATCGCTCAGGTTCATCTGAGCGACGACGTGATACCACTCAGGGAACTGGGGATGAGCCGGACCCCAGTCTGAATTGGTCTGGTAGAGCATCGTCAGCCCGTAGTTGTTGCCGTCGACGTCCTTGAAGTACACGAAGCCGTTCGCGTCCTCGTAAGGGTGCTCGTTCAACTCCTCGTCGTTGTATACCCGAATGTCGAACTCGATGGTCAGCGGACCGCTCAAATCCAGCGGAGCGCCCAGATCACGATCGAAGTAGACGGTAGGGCCAGAATAGTAGCCCTGCGGGATATAGCAGCGCGTGAACCCACCCAAGCCGTCACCGGGATCCGGTTCGAACGACATGTAACGGCCAATGCTGTCCACAATCACCTCACCCCATCCGTGGTCCACCTGCTGATCCATCGCCAGCTCATAGATTGGGGAGCCGAACGCGACCGTCCCCATCATGAGCACGACCAGACTCGAAACAAATGATTTCATGACTCTCCTCCTATTACCTTGAGCAGAAAGAACAGAGACGTTCCTATGGGACGCCACACAACGCCCATCAATTCCTCGTAATGTCCTGAAGCAGCGGCGAACTCGCGACGACCGGCAACGCCCACTCCACTCCGGATGCGGCAGAGAAAGGTTCCGCACGGCCTCCTGAGAGGGAGCGTTCAAGTCTCTGGTCGCAGACATGCCCGCAAGTCGCCCGGCTTTCCTGGAAACGTGGCAACAATCCCCAACCGACACAAAAAAGAGAGAGCTTGCACCGAGCCTCCACAGCTCAATGCACTCTCTCTCTCAAATCACACCCCTGCTTAGCGAGTAGCACCCACATCGCCGCTCGCCCAGCACCCCTTCTCTCTTCTCATATGTATAGCAGCTTGCCCCTAAGGTTTCAAGCTTATTTCCGGACGCTTAATCAGGTTTTGTTGTACATTGCTACTTGATTTGATGCGACCGGGGTGGATTAGGGGCTTGCCCGATCCCAGTCAGCGCGATGCACTGCTGGAAACCGGCTTCGCCGACTCCGGATTTTGCTTACACCGACCCCACCGGCGGGACCGCCGCGCGAACCCCTCCGGCCATCTGGTCCGGCGCGCATCGATCGTTCCCGCGAGCCTTTACCGCCGCTCGCCGTCACGGGGCACGGCGAGCACCCGGTAGAAACAGAAGGCCGCCAACAGAACGACGAAGCTGATCGAGGCGATCATCATGACCCAACCGGGCGTCGTCATGAGTCGATATCCCGCACCTCACGGCCCTCCTGCGTCCACTTCTGATTGGCCAGATGCACCAGGCCCGCGAAGAAGATGAGCACGAGCACCACAAACGCAACGACGAACGTGGAGGCGCTGTCGGTCAGCACGCTCTGAACATAATCGGCTGCGTTCTCCCGCAGCCAGAACACGAAGATGACCAGCAGATAGGTGGGCGCAATATACTTGATGACGGGCAGAAAGACGCGCGGCAGCTTCAGGTGCGCGCCCTCACCGGCCAGTTTGACGCAGCGCTCCGCCCCGATGACCCAGGAGAACAGAATCACCAGCGCGCCCGCCATCACAAAAATGCACAGACTCCCCACCCAGAAGTCCATCGTATCCAGGCCTTTGAGGCCCTCGCTGAAGTACAGCACCACGAGAATGCCGTTGGCGGTCAGCAGTCCGAGCAGGGCCACAGACCCGCGACGGGACAGATTGAACCCCTCTTCTAGAAAAGCGATGGCCGGCTGCAGCATGGACAGGGAACTGGTCACCGCCGCCAGAAACAGCATGACGAACCACACGAATCCGAAGAATCGTCCAGCCGGCATCTGGGCGAAGACGGCCGGAGTGGTCAGGAATCCCAGGTCAAACGTGCCGGCCCCCTGGAGCGATCCCAGGCCCAGAAAAATGAAGGCCGCGGGAATCGTGATCATGCCGCCCAGGCATACCTCGCAGAACTCGTTGGTCGAGGCGGCGGTCAGTCCGTTGAGCACAACGTCATCGTTGCGGCGCAGATACGTCGCGTACGTGATGATGATGCCGAACCCGACGGACAGGCTGAAGAAAATCTGACACGACGCCTCCAGCCAGACTTGCGGCCGGGCCAGGGCCGCCCAGATGCTCCGGCCACCCTCCGCGGTGAAGGGGTTCCACATGTACCCCAGGCCGTTGGCGACCGTTCGATCGTGCTCGGCCACTTCTGCCGCCGCCCCGCGTAGGTGCGGATCGAGCGTATCGCGCACCCGCTGGACCCAGGGCGACAGGCCGATCTGCTGCATCTGCGCCACCCGCTCCGCCCTTTTCTGGAGCAGTTCGGCCTGGGCGACGCCCTTCTGGGTTTCGGTAGCTCTTCTGTCCGCCAGCGTATTCAGGAGCTTCGCCTCGATGGCCTCATAGTGAAGCAGATCCCACACCTGTTCGCGCGTCAGCTTTCGACGGGTCTGCCGCACCCATTCGCGATGGGTGGCGGCCTCTTCCGGATTCTCCAGTTGGGCGAGGCTGTAGCGGATACCGTCGACGGAGGCGAGATAGCCGTAGGGGCCGGCCACGGGGACGTCCGCGCGATAGCCTTCCCGTCGTGCGATCACTCCCTCGTAGTAGTCGTTCAGGGTCGCCGTGAAAGCCCCGGCGATGGCCTCCGTCGCGGTCGCTCGCGCCTGCGCGACAGCACCGGAGGCCTCCGTTTCCTCAGCATCGCGGAGCCGGCGATCCACGGTGCGCAAGGCGTCCGCAAAGGCGGTCCATTTCTGGGCCGGCAAGGCGTCGGCCATGGCGAACTGCCAGGGTTCGGGGACCGGCTGTGGCGGCAGAGTGAGCACGCGGCCCAGCACGATCAGGGCGGCGATGATCAGCAGAGGCATGGCATATTTGCAAAAGGATTCGATCCCCTTGGTCACGCCCCGGTAGATCAGTATGTAGTTGATCAGGAAAACGATGATCAGAAAGTAGACGACCCGACTGAGCACGATCTTCGTTTCCCCTCCCTCCGTGACCGTGCGCATGAAGCCGTTGCGGTCGGCCCCGACGAATTGCTGAAAATACTGCCGATACGCGTCCACCTGCACACCCAGCGACTTCAGGTTGCCCACCGCGTAGTCCCAGGCATATCCAAGGCACCAGGCCTCGATGTAGACGTAATACATGTAAATGACGACCGGGATCAGAATCGCCAGCGCGCCGAACAACCGCAGCACGGGGTTGCGGGTCAGCGAGAAGATCACCCCGGGGGCACTGTTGAAGCCGAGTCGGCCCCCCTGGCGACCGAGGGTCCATTCGGCCCAGCAGATGGGGATGCCCAGGATCAGCAGCGAAATGAAGTACGGGATCAGGAACGCGCCGCCGCCGTTGGCAGCCGCCTTGCCAGGGAAGCGAAGGAAATTGCCCAGGCCGACCGCCGACCCCGAGACGGCCAGGATCACGCCGAGTTTGGTGCCCCAGTTCTCGCGAGGCCGCCCTGCCCCTGTCGGTGTCTGCGCCATCGATCGTCGCCGCTCCTGCCCTCTGGAAAGCGCGCCCGCGCCGTTCGTCCCGTTGACCGCCTGTGCCGTCGCGGCGAGCCGCGCGTCACCGCGCGTAGATGGAGGATTTCGACGCCTCGATCAGATTCGCCCGGCGGTTCCAGTCTATCTGTGGACCCTGATACGACCGGAAGGAGTCACCTCGCTCATCGTACAGCAGCGCGGGTGACCCGTAGATCGACAGGATCGTCTGATCCTCGCTGTAGGTGATGCGGCTGGCCGTCACGGATACCTTGGCGTCTGTGAAGTACACGTCGCCCTCGGCCTGGAACTTGTCCAGCGAGAACCCGCTGAGCGAGCCGATCCCCGTCCGTCCGGCCGCCCTCTGGCGGTCCGCCGGCTCACGCGCGAATTGGACAAACAGGGATTGGCAGGTCAGCCTCGCATCCCGACCGGACTCCTGGTCCGGTTCCGGCGCATCCCGCGGTGGCCGTACATGGTCGATCAGGACCATTTTCGCGCCACTCTTGTGCATAAGCAGAACATCGCGATCGAAGCTGGCGAGCTGGTAGCGAAGGTCGTAGCGCATGGAGCCGGCCCACTTCATGTACGTCTGCGACGGCTCGCCGCCACCCAGGACCCCGAACGGGTTGGTTCCCTGATCCGTCTCCGCCCGCCGACGCGCCTTTCGGACACGGTAATCCTCGATCAGCAGGTTGCCGGCGTCTTCGACTGAGACCAGACGCCCCTTGATATCCAAGTCTATCCGCGACGACGACAAGCGGGCCCGGCTCATCACGCCGCCGGCCTCGACCTCCTGATTGCCCGTCAGGGCGACCGCGTTGCCGATGGCGGAAAGCCCGACGAGCCGCCGCCGCACGCGCGGGCCGGACAGGGCATACCCATCACTTTTCTCATCCTCGCGAATGAGCGGAGCCAGAAGCCACCATTTCTCCTGGCCGTCTCGGCCGGCGGGCGGGTCCAGATCGGCCAGATCCTCGAAGGTCAGCACCATCCGGTCACAGTCGAGCGAGCTGTCTTCGGACGCCCCGTGAACGGCACCGTCAAAGAACGCCCGGTTCGCCTGGCCGCGGAAGGTCATGCCCTGTGTCCAGGTAATGGCGATCGGCACCGGTTCGCTCAACTCCCGGCCGTCCAGGTCGCTGCGGCTGGTGAACCGAAGCCGGCCCGCGCCGGGTACCTCCGCGTCCTGCCGGCCGGCGTCCAGGTGGATCACCCGACCCTGGATGCCGAAATCGTCCAACTCCAGGGAAGCCGGCGACCCGGCGGAATCGCCCGCGATCCGGGCCTTGTCGATCCGGGGCTCGCCACCTTCCTGGGGTTCGGGCGCGAAGGTGCAGTCCACGCTGGCTGCCGCGATATTCAGACCCTGCCGGGGATCCTGAATCTCCACCGTGCCGAACGCCCGCATCCGGCGCAGACCGGGCTCGTAGTCCGGTTTGGCCTCATACGCTACCCGCCGGGCGTCCCAATCCACCGTGTCCGGATCGATGCCGCGTGACACGGCGATCGCCCGCGCCGCCGCCAGGTCGAACGGGGGTTTGGGTTTCTCATACAACCGCAGGTCGACGATCATCGAATCGGAAGCGGAGATGCGCCGACGACCGCGAGCGGCGACCACGTTACCCTCCGCCTGGGCATGCCGCGGAGAGACGTCTCCTCGCTCGTCCGGCCCCATTGTCACTTCCATGCTGTCGCACGCGATGGAATCCCCGCCGTGCGTCAGTCGAACGCCGCCCCGGGCGGAAACCTGCTGGATCGCGGCCGACTGGGCCGCTTGCGGCTGGGGCGCTGCAAACTGGACATCCACCCGCTCGGCCGCAAGCGAATCCCGACTCTGCACCATCTCGACCTGACCGCTGAAGGCCGCCGATTCGAGATACTCCCGCTTGCGGATGACGGGCTGGCCGGTGAGCGGATCGGCGGATTCGAAGAGGTCCGCGCGGAACACCGCCTCCATGTCGGTAGCGAAGCGAATGCTCAACTCTTCGCCCGGCTCCGCCCCGACGGTCTGCTCGGTCGTCGAACGGGCAAGCATGGAGGCGGCGGAGCCCCTACCCCGCAGACTGCCAGGGCCGGTGACGCGCAGCACGCCCTCCTGACGGTCAAAGAAAATATCCTGCCCGGTGATCCGACCGGCCTCGGGCGAGGCCACGGACGCGCCCTCGCCGCCGGCGGAGGAACGCAGCCAGACTCGCTCACCTTCGTTGTGGTATTCCAGTTCCGCACAGGCGGCCTCGCCGTCCTCGCTTCGCAGCGCGACCGGTTGCCCGGTCGCTTGGACGTGCATCCGTTCACCAGTGGCCTCGGCCGCGCCGGCAACCACGAAATCGAGGCTGAACCGGCCCGTCCAAGTCAGGACGACCTCGCCGGACTCGTCTTCCGGCCGGGGTGTTGGCGTCGACGGCTCGGTGGATGGTTGTCCCGAGATGATGGACTGGTCGGCGGCGGCGCGACGCTGCTCGCCCACGTCAAACAGAAAGCCCAGCGTGTCACCAACCAGTCGCGAGACGACCTTCCCCGCCCGCATCTCTTCCACGATGACGCCGCCTTCAAACTTGGCCGTGTACGTTTCGATCGGCCGGTCGGCCGGCGGCCGATGGGCTTTGTCTGTCACGAGGAACGGGATGCCGTCATCGTCCGCGTCGGAAGAGTCGGGATCGGGCGCAGGGGCGGCTGCCCGGGCCACGGAATCGGGCAACACAGTGGCTGCGGGCCCCGGCGCGCGGGGCTCCGTTTGCTCTCCGGGCATCGCGATCCGGATGGACGGACCCATCCGATGCAGGATGACGCGCTCGCCGCGTTCAATCTGCAGACTCTCCACGCGGCCATTCACCTCGTCATAGCGGATGGAGAGTCCGGTCCCCTGAATGGAACCCTCGTACGCCTCGGCCCGGAAGGGCCCATCGGTCTCGATGCGCGACGCCTCCAGGTCGAAACGAAGGGAATCTACCTCCGCCCGCACCATGCGGTCCGGACCGGGCGGCAATTCCCGCTCCTGCGGCGGCAGGGCTTTGCGCGCTTCGCTGGAAAGGCGATCCAGCTCGACGACCACATGACCCTCCAGGCGCCCGCGCTGCGGATCGAATTCGTTGCGCGAGACGGACCGCCCGGCAATGACCGCGAAGTCCGCGGTGACCCGCACTTCCGGCCCGCTGGGCGTGCGCAACCGGATCTCCGGTTCGTACACCTCTATCTCGTTCGCATCGCCGGCAACGGGGTGCCATTCGCGAGCGAGCATCTCGATCCGGGCGACGCTGCTGTCGGGCGAGTAAAGGCGAATGGAGAGCTTCCCACCCTCCGGGGTGCCCGGCATTCCCTCACGCCAGGAGATCGCCTTGCCGGTTTCGGGACGGGTGGTGACCGGCGGACGCTCGGGTTGCGGCGGCGTGGCGAGACGATCGACCGACGAGGCGCCGCCATCCGTGCCGGCATACTGCACGATCGCAAACAATACCCCGACGATCGCCAGCGCCGATGAGAAGAGGATCACCGTCCGAATCAGGCTGCCGGCTCGTTTTCTGATGTCTGCGGACATGGAATCGCCGGCCGTTGCCGACCGCCTACTCCCAGAGTTTCCGTGACCAGCGGTGCTGCTTGCGCAGCACCAGCTCAATGACTTCCGCCACC
>MTKY01052371.1_pt1 | contig 10479 bp, 11 predicted proteins | sample 1042731 | NCBI WGS metagenome assembly MTKY01 (sample SAMN06212206, study PRJNA360538) | anaerobic digester metagenome | biome: Wastewater treatment plant; material: sludge; isolation source: anaerobic digester fed with sludge from wastewater treatment plant | place: Denmark: WWTP Soeholt ... | reverse complement strand
CGACCGGCGCAGAGTGTTCAGTATTGGGGCGGCGTCGACAGTTTGCGTCACCGCCCACGTGGGAGCTTGCCGGGCGAAGCTCGGTTTGCCGTCCCAGGTTCGCTGTGGTGTGCTTGTGCCATGGATAGGCTGCTGGGTCACCTCGCGCAGTTCGGGTCGTTCTGGAGCCAGGGCGAGCTCCTCTGCACCCAGGGCTTGGCCTTTCTTCTGGGACATCCCGAGGGCGATCTGCGGTTCACAGACTTGATCAGCTCGGCCACAGGCCGCCCGATACCTCCCGGGCTGAACTGGGGGGCAGAAGCCCTGCAGGAGGACGGGAGACGACCCGACCTCGAGGGCAGGGACGCTGCCGACAGGGCCGTGGTCATGGTCGAGGCGAAGCTCGGAGCGCCGTTCAGCGCGGGTCAGCTGGAATCCTATGTATCTGCCCTCTGCTCCGGTGGGCAGGGTGGCACGTTTCTCGTCCTCGTGCCGAAATCGCGGCTTGGAGAGGCAGCCGGCCACGTGTGTGAGCGTTTCGGAGTCGCCGGCTCCGGTCCGTGGCAGATCCCGCACGATGGCGCTGAAGTACCCTGTGCCGTGCTTTCGTGGGAGGACGTGCTGGAAGCGCTCTCGGAGGGCGCATCCGGACGGTTCCAAGATGATCTGAGCCAGTTCCGTGCCATGTACGACGTCCTCGCTGCCGACCAGGTGGTGGTGCCACCCGCGCAGGACGCGGACCTGCTGGCGTGGCGCGAAAAGGAAGCGTCGTGGGAGCGGCTGGCGGAGCGCGTCACACGCGTCCTCACAGCCCCCGGTGATGGAGTCCTGCCTTTCGGTGAGGAAGGCGGTGTGCAGCGATACCGCCGGCGCTACGTGTGCCGCCTCGTGGCGGAGGGGCACTCCTGTTACAGCGTGGGCACAAGGGACCCGTTCGAGGGCCACCGATGGCCGCTATGGCTGCGTTTCCGCAGGGACACGGCAGATTTCAGAGGCATCGTGATGAGACTCGAGAGTTCGGGCCTGAAGGGAGAGGCCGTCAACAGCGATGGCCATCTGTGGTTCGAGCTGGAGCTGCCGCAAGATTCAGAGCGTCTGACGTTCGCCGAAGTGGTCGATGATCTGGTAAAGCAGGTGAAAGGGATCCTGGCGGTCGCGTATCCGCAGTGAGCCTCGCGTGGCTTGACTCGCTCAGCGAGACACGCCTTCGGTAAGGCGCAAACACCGGATAGGTTGCGGAAGCGACCCGAGTGCGGAGCAGGGATGCGGACCAGGCCACTCGCTCAGCGAGTGGACCGCATCTCCGGCAATCGTGATGTCCTCTTCGGTGTCGGCGGTGCCGCTGCTGTCGCGGCTGCCGAGTGTTTTCAGCACCACTGCCGAGGCGCAGGTCAGCATCTTCGGGGTGTCGCTGTGCATTTCGGCGCGGCGTCATAGCACAGCTTGATCGCCTTCTCAGGCGCCATGGTTTCGACAACGGCCTCCGACCCCGATTGGTCGGCGCTTGATTTTGCCACGCAGGCCTCTGGGGAGCTCCGAGGTATACTGAACCCCTTCGTGGGCCGCTAGCTCAGTTGGGAGAGCGCCGCCTTTGCACGGCGGAGGTCAGGGGTTCGACTCCCCTGCGGTCCACCAAGACGCGACGAGCCCAGCTTCTCCACGAGTACTCACGCCGAGGCGAACCAGCGCACAGCTCGAACGGACGTCGGGCGACGGGTCGTCCGCGTCATTCTGATTGCCGACACCGCTTCAGCCTCGCAGGTATTATCGTCGTGTGCCCCCAGTGCCGTGGTCCACGCGTGATGGACGACGAAGCCGAGATGGGGAGCTCATGGGTCATCCACGGGCTGATCGCCCTGCGCTCCATGGGCTCCGCCTTCCACGCTAACGCCAGTCAGGCGCCGTGCCCATAGACGTATCCGCCGATCAGCTCACCCGGGTCGCGGGCTGGAACTTCTTCCTCATGTCGGGGGAGACGATCGCGGTCGCAGCGTCGGCGGTGGAGCTGGCGCCGTCCGCGCGCGGGCTGCGGGAGAAACCGACGGCCCGCGCCGGCCTCTGATAGCCTGCCGCCATGCTTGCCCTCGCTCTCGCCCTCGGCGCCGCGGTGTCATGGGGAGGCAGCTGCTTCCTGTCGGGCGCCCAGACGCGGCGGACCTCACTGTGGACGGTGATCGTCCTCAGCCAGCTCGCGGGTGTGGGCCTGATGGCGGTGATCGTGCTGGCCCGCGGACGGACGCTGCCGGACGAGGTGCTGCTGCCGGCCCTCGCGGCCGGCGTGCTCTCCGTGGTCTCGATCGCCGCCTCGTACCAGGCGCTGGCGATCGGCGTGATGGGCATCATCGGGCCGATCCTCAGCCTCAGCGTCGCCGTGCCGGTGGTCGTCGGTCTGGCGGCGGGCGAGCGCCCCTCTGCCTGGCAGCTGGGCGGCATCGTCGTTGCGCTCAGCGGCGTCGTGCTGGCGTCGCGGAAGGGGAGCGCCGGGTCGCGCCATCAGGCCACGAGCCGGGCGAGCGTAGGGCTGGCGGCGGTGACCGCCGTGGTCTGGGGCGTCGTCATGGTCCTCTACGCCAAGGGCGGGGAGACCGACGCGTACTGGACCGTCCTCCTCTCGCGGTTGACCAGCACGATCGTCCTGGCGCTGGCGTTCGTCGTGAGGCGCCCACAGTTGAAGCTCACAAGGGCGGCCGTGGCCCCCATCCTGGCGGTCGGCGGGTTCGAGGTCGCCGGCAACCAGCTCTTCGCGGTGGCGGCGACCCTCGGCTATCTGAGCATCGCCTCGGTGCTGAGCTCGATCTATCCGGTCTTCGTGATCGCGCTGGCCTACCTGCTGCTGCACGAGCGCCTCTCGTGGATGCAGCAGGCGGGAGTCTCGGCGGCGCTCGTGGGGGTGGCGCTGATCGCCGCCGGCTGAGCGGCTTCCATCCGGGCGCGCTACGATGTCCCGGAGCAGGGGCGCGCCCCATGTGCCTCGCCGGGCCTTGAGGGGCCCGGTGGGCTCGGTGGGCTGCGTGAGGCTGCGCAAGCCCTGTGGACTTTGATGGTCCGCGTCGCAAGGAGGGACTGCAGTGGCGCTACGCACATTCGAAGCGGCTCCGGCCCTGGGCCAGCGGGCCGAGCTCGGCGAGAGTCCTTTCTGGGACGCGGCGGCCGATGTCCTGTGGTGGATCGACTGGTCGGGAGGCGTGGTCTACCGCAGCGACGTGACGGCCGGGACCACCGCGTCGTTCCCCGTCGGGCCGGACGTGGCGGCGATCGCGCCGGCTCCGGGCGGCCGCATCGCGGTGGCGCGGGGCCACGGTTTCGCGGAGCTCGACCCTGGGACGGGGCAGGTCCGGACGCTCGCCCTGGCGGAGCCGGAGGACACCCCCACGCGCATGTGCGACGGTAAGTGCGACGCCGCGGGCCGGTTCTGGGCCGGCACCATGGCGCTCGACGGGAGTTCGCCGGTCGGGACCCTGTTCGCGCTCGAGCCCGACGGTGAGGTGCGGCGCGTGCTGGAAGGCGTGACCGTCTCGAACGGGCTGTGCTGGTCGCCCGACGACACCGTGTTCTACTACGTGGACACCGCGACCAACCGGATCGACCGCTTCGACTTCGACCTCACCGCCGGGACGATCACGGACCGCAGGGTCCTCGTTGAGATCGCCGCCGACGAGGGGGCGCCGGACGGGCTGACGATCGACGTCGAGGGTCACCTCTGGGTGGCGCTCTGGGACGGCGGGCAGGTACGCCGCTACAGTCCGGATGGTGAGCTGGATGCTGTCGTCGAGCTGCCTGTGGCGCGCCCCACCTGCTGCGCCCTCGGCGGCAGCGACGGGCGCGACCTGTTCATCACCACCGCCATGCCGGACAGCGCCGCCGAGCGGGAGGCCCAGCCGCTCGCCGGCCGGGTGTTCGTGGCGCGGGCCGATGTGCCGGGCGCGCCCGCACATCCGCGCCGTCAGGGCCACTGAGCTCTGCAGGCGAGGTGTACGAGGGGTCTGCAGGATCGTCGCCGCAGAGCAGTCTGAGTGAGGACGCCGCGCCCGGGAGGATCGTGCGTGCCGAGGTCTCGACGGCTGCAAGGCTCGTCTGGGGCCACGGCGTGACGGTCTGCCTCATCGTACCGACGCCGCGTGGGCAGCCGGCCCGGGGCGTAGGATAGGCGACGAAGCGTGCTGGGCCGGCGGCTCACGCGCGAGGCGTCGGGCGCGCCTCCGTCCACGATCAGTGATCGCGGCGAGGGTCGTTCCACACACGAGAGGAAGTGCATGAGCGGGACTGAGACCGTCATCGATGTCGCAGCGTTGACCAAGTCGTTCGGACGCGTCCAGGCGCTGAAAGGCCTGGACCTGCAGGTCGTTCGGGGAGAGGTCCACGGGTTCCTGGGACCAAACGGCTCAGGGAAGTCCACGACCATCCGGGTGCTGCTTGGATTGCTCAAAGCCGACGGCGGCACCGTGCGTCTGTTGGACAAGGATCCCTGGCGCGACGTCGTGGAGCTGCATCGCCGCTTGGCGTACGTGCCCGGAGATGTCTCGTTGTGGCCCGGGATGACCGGCGGCGAGGCGATCGATCTGCTCGGCTCACTGCGCGGCGGGCTGAACGAGAAGCGTCGGGCGGAGCTGGTCGAGAGGTTCGAGCTCGACCCGACGAAGCGCGGGCGTCAGTACTCAAAAGGCAACAAGCAGAAGGTCGCAGTAGTGGCTGCGCTCGCCTCCGATGTGGAGCTGCTCGTTCTCGATGAGCCCACCAGCGGCTTGGACCCCTTGATGGAGAACGTCTTCCAGAAGGTCATCGGCGAGGCCAAGCTACGGGGCGTCACAGTGCTTCTCAGCAGCCACATCCTCGCCGAGCTGGAGACGCTGGCCGACCGGCTGAGCATCATCCGCGACGGCGTCATCGTCCAGAGCGGAACGCTTGGCGATCTGCGCGGCCAGACCCGCACGACCATACACGCGGTCCTCGACCGCGTCCTCGAGCAGCACGAGCTGGCGGGGTTCACAGACCTCTGCAGCGAGGGGAACCGCCTGTCCGCGACCGTCGACTCGAGCCGAATCGGTGAGGCCATGGCCCTCCTGACGGCCCACGGCATCACGTCTCTCACCGTAGCTCCCCCTTCACTTGAGAGTCTGTTCCTGCGGCTGTACGGTGACGACGCGGAGGACGGGGCGATCCGATGAGCAACGCGCTGACCGGAACGGCAACACTGCTGCGCACGACGATCAAACACGACGGTCGGCGCTTCGCTCCGTGGATCGTGCTCGCCACCGTCCTGTCGGCCTCCTCAGTCCTCGTCTACCCGTGGGTGTTCTCGACCGAGCCACAGCGAGCCGCGTTCGCCGCCGCGATCGCCGCGAATCCCGCGCTGGGGCTGATCTTCGGCCCGGCCCACGACCTGATGACCGTAGACGGGTTCAATGCCTGGCGCAGTCTCGCGCTCGGCGGCTTCCTCGCCGCGCTCGGTGCGATCTTCACCGTGACCCGCGCCACCCGGGCACAGGAGGACTCAGGACAGGCCGAGTTGCTCGCCTCCGGAGTCCTCGGACGGGAGAGTCGTCTGCTGGCCGCGACCGGCATGGGCTTCCTCGGCTCCCTCCTGGTCGGCCTGATCGCGGGACTGGTCACCGTAGCGTGCGGCGGAGACTGGGAGGTGTCCATGCTGCTCGGCGCGACGTTCACCGCCACCGGGTGGATGTTCGGCTCGGTCGCGGCCGTCACCGCGCAGATCGGCTCCGATTCGCGGGCGGCCAACGCGATGGCGGTGGGAACGCTCGGCGTCTTGTTCCTGATGCGCGGATTCCTCTACTCGGTCGATGCCCCCGAGTGGACGCGCTGGGTGAACCCTCTCGGGTGGATGCAGGAGACGCGCCCGGCAGCCGGCGATCACTGGTTGCCCCTGCTGCTCGCGGTCGCCTTCGCCGGCGCGATGCTCGCGGTAGCGTTTCTCCTCCAAGCCCGTCGTGACTTCGGCCAGGGGGTGCTCGCCCCCGCTCCCGGACCTGCGAGGGGCGAGGTGCGGAGCACCTGGCGACTCACGCTGCGTTTGAATCGTGGGCTCTACTTGACCTGGGCGGTGGCGTTTGTCGCGCTGGGCGTCGTGTTCGGTTACTTCACCACGTCCGTCACGGACATCCTCGGCTCTGACACCGCCGTGCGGCAGATCCTCAGTGCCGGCGCAGCCACGCCTGAGCAGCTGCTGAATGCGTATCTGGTCATGATCCTCAGCATGGTCGGCATCGTCGCCGCCATCCCGGGAGTGCAGACGATGCTGAGGGTGCGTACCGAGGAGATGGACGACCGCCTCGAGCCGATCATCGCCACGGCTCGGTCGCGGTCCCGTTACTACGCCGGCAACGTCATCTTCTCCTTTGGCGCATCGGGGGCCGGCCTGCTCCTCGCCGGCACGCTCATCGCACTGCTGGCATCCGGCGCCGACATCGGCATCAGCTTCGGGGACGCGCTGTTACAGGCGGTCGCGACCGTACCCGCGGTCTGGGCCGTGGTCGCCGTCTCAGTCGCGGTGGTGGGGGCGCGCCCGCACGTGATCCTCGCCGCATGGGTGGGCGTCCTCGTCTCATTCGCCCTCACGTTGTTGGGACCAAGCTTCGGGCTCCCCGACTGGGCGCTGGGCATCAGCCCGTTTTGGCACGTCCCGCACACCAACGCCGGCAACCCGGACTTCACCGGGATCCTCGTGGTCACAGCCTTCACAGCGTTGTTCGTTCTTGTCGGGTTCTTCGGCTTCCGCCGACGGGATCTCGCCTGCTGAGAGGCGGGCTGGCCCGCGCTCCGTCGTGGCGCCCCGCTCAACGCCGAAGCGCTTCTCGGATGTGGGCCCCCGGCCCGCGGAGTCGGACCGCCCGCGCAGAGCGGGCGCCGGTCGGCGAGAGCTCGCAGGCTGCTGAAACACGCCCCCTCTCAAGCTCACCGAGAGCCTTCCGCAGGAGGCCCCGCACGGTGCGCTGAACCTGCTACTGTGCCACGCAGGCGACCGGCAGGTGGGCAGCGATGCGCGGAGGCGAAGAGCGGCAGGCCGGGTTCATCGCCTTGACCACGCTCGAGGACGTCGTGTCGGATGATCACCCGCTGCGCGCGATCCGCGTGATGGTCGATGCGGCGCTCGAGGAGATGAGCGAGGAGCTCGAGGCCCTCTACGCCTCCGGCGGCCGCCCCTCGGTCGCCCCCGAGTACCTGCTGCGCGCCCAGCTCGCAGAGATCCTCTTGCGCGATCCCCTCGGAGCGCCGGCTCTGCGAGCAGCTCAGATACGAGCTGCTGCTGCGCTGGTTCGTCGGCCGCCGTGGAGGCTATCCGGCGTCGCGCCCGCCCGGCGCCTCGGCTGGAGCGGTCCGCTTCGCGGCGGCGCGCTGCAGCAGCGGGCTGACGATGAGGACCGCGGCGACGGCGAGCACGATCAGCGCCAGCAGGTCGACGCTCGCCTCGAGCATGAACGCCGTCAGCAGGATCACCATGAACGGGGTGCGGAACATCACCACCATGAAGCCGACCATCATCCCGGCGACGAGGACTGTGGGGTCCGCCGCCGGGAGCACGAGGTCGAGCGCCAGCGCGACGCAGACGAGCGCGAAGATGGAGGGGAAGATGGCGCCGCCGAGGAACCCGCCGCGGAACGCCACCGCCAGGAGAGCCAGCTTGGCCAGCGCCATGACCAGCAAGAGCGCCGCCCCGTAGCGGGCGGGGTGCTCGACGACCGTCTGCACCTGCGACTCGCCCGAGAACATGAGGATCGGCGCCGCCGCGCCGGCGAGGCTGAAGACGACCCCCGCGGCGAGGGCGCGCCCGACGTCGTCCCGGAAGCGCCCCAGGACCCTGGTCGCGACCTTGAACAGCACGGCGGTGACGGCGGCCAGCGCGATGCCGAGGAGCGCCGTCACCAGTATGAGCAGGACGTCGAGCGCCCGGATGTACTTGACGGGCTCGAGCCCGAGGATCCCGGCCAGGCTCGGCATCCCCAGTGCCAGGAAGACGGCGTAGCCGACGGCGCCGCCGATGAGGTTGGCCGGCAGGGACGTCCGGCCCGCCGCTTTGGTCTCCGACAGCTCGACCCCGAGGACGCCGGTGAAGAGCGGGTTCTGGAGGAGCCCGTTGTAGGCGGACGCCACGCCGGCGTAGACGAGCCTGGGGCGCCGCCCGGCCGGGATCCGGAGGGCGTGCCCGTACCACGCCGCGACCTGCGAGGCGAGCAGCCCGAGGCCGCCCTCCGGGCCGACGGCGGCGCCCGAGAACAGCGAGACCAGCGCCTGCAGGGCGCTCACCGGGAAGCGGCGCCACTCGATCCTCGACGTGTCGCCGGCGATGCTGTCGGTGAGCGACTCCGTCATCGCCGTGGGCGCCTTGAGGTGCTTGACGAGCAGGCCCACGGCGAGCGAGAACGGCAGGCAGATGACCGGGAACATCCAGCGGTTCGACTCGACGAAGCCGTTCTCCCACAGCGCGGTCTCGACGGCGTAGAACAGCGCCAGCCAGAGCATGAGGACGACGGCGGTGAGCGCGGAGACGACCACGGCGTGCACGTAGAGCAGCGGCTCGAAGGCGGGCGCCGCGGGCGCTCCGTCCGGCGCCGCCCGCGTCTCGTCTTCGTCCATCGCGGCCCTCCCCTCCGGCCCCGGGCCGGCCGCGCCGTCGCTCTCTTGCATGGCCCACCCCCGGTGGAAACGAGAGTCCCCGTGGCTCTCTCCCGACAGGGCACACTACCACCAATGTGGCCCGTCGTGACTCCTCGGCCCGTCCAGGCCGGGTAGTGTGCCGGTTCGTGTGCACAAGTTCGGAGAGAAGAAGTGGTCATGGTATGCGTGTGACGCCACGTCACCCCTCGGAAAGGGACCACACCATGACCCGCAGCAAGCCCAGGCCCGAGAAGCCCGACTGGAAAGCGCTGCTCGCCGACGACGCCGACCTGATGCGCGAGATCGTGCGCGCCGCCGTCCAACGCGACGCGTATCACGGCGTCGGACCGGTGCGACGCCCGAGCAAGGGCGGGCGCCGCGCGCTACTTTGGAGTCGAGGTCTGGAGCGCCGAGCCTAGACGCGCTCGCGCTCCTTCTTGCCCGGCCACAGGCGCTGCTCCTCCTCGGCGAGCCGACGGCAGACCTCGGCGCACTGTCGATAGGCGCCGCGCACGAGATCGGAGCGCGAGATCAGGTACCCCTTGGTCGTCTCGATGACCTCGACTCCGGCCGCCGCGAGGAGCCCCTCGCGGCAGAGCTTACGGAACTTCTGCGGCGAGACATCGAGCCGGATCACCGCATCCTCCGTGCCTGTCATGATGCCGTTCCAGTAGCGCGCCGCCTCCTCGGTGGAGAGCCACTCTCCGCAGTCCGGCATGGGACCTCCTTGTCGCGGCTGCAGCTCGATGACCGGTTGACTCTATCGCGCAGGGTCCGGTGGGCTCAACAGCCGCCGCACCCGAAGCGACTGGACCGGCGTCCACTCAAGTTGTAGAGTGCGGCAACCGATAGAAATCAACGCGGGCAGAGGATACAAACGCGATCCTGCGTGGCCTCACGATCGGACACGCGCAAGGGACGCACTGCCCGCCCCATGTCGGCGAGGAGGTGCGATGTCGGAGCAGGATCAGGAGCACGGGACAGGGCAACGCACCTTCAGTCGTGAGGAGGTCCTGGCCGCGGGTTTCGAGGCGCGCTGCATCGGTCCCGACGGAGCGCGCTACCTCTACTGCGAGGGCAGCGGCCTGCGCGTCGATCCGCGCACGCAGGCGACGATCCTCGTGACCGACCCGAGCGCGCTTCCCGACGGCCCCTGGACGGCGACCCGTTTCGGGCGGCAGCAGCTCGCCGAGGCCGGGCGCGAGGAGTCCGCGGCCCATCCCTGAGGCGAGACGGAAAGGGAGGATGCTGTCGTGCGCAACCCGCTGCGCCGCGGAGAGTGGCGGATCGACGGCGAGTGCCAGGTCGACACCATGCGCGTCGCGGTGCGGTTGGCCGGCCTCGACCCGGTCTCCGAACTGGGCTACGGCGGCGTCGCGCTCGAGGCCACCGCGGTCGACGTGATCCCCTGCCGGCGCACCGCGGCCGACGTCGTCTACCGCTTCTTCCGCCTGCGGCCGCTCCGCCCGGAGCACGATGCCGCCCCCGTGGACGGCCTCCCCGAGGAGTGGACGAGCGAGGCGATCAGCATCCCGCGGCAGCTGCGCAGGGGCGTGGGGCCCGGGCTCGCCAGGGTCGAGGCCGAGTTCGCCCTCCATGCCCTCCTGCAGCGCGTCGAGCGTGAGATCGAAGATCGGCAGCAGTCTGCGGCGGCGCCGACGGCGCGCGCCCGCAAGTCGCGCGGTGGGGGATCCAAGGCTGAGCGCTGCAGCTACAATCCGCACACTCCGGAGGCATGTTCGGGGTCGCCGCCGCCCTGATCTCCAGGAGATCAGGCTGGGCGTGCGACCGGAAGACGCGTCGGGGGCCGATCCAACGCCCGCGGATCGCACAACGCTGGTATCTGACCCGCACCGCGGCGCATGGCGCGTGGATCGGTCGCGAGCAGTG
>MTKY01008323.1_pt1 | contig 10484 bp, 9 predicted proteins | sample 1042731 | NCBI WGS metagenome assembly MTKY01 (sample SAMN06212206, study PRJNA360538) | anaerobic digester metagenome | biome: Wastewater treatment plant; material: sludge; isolation source: anaerobic digester fed with sludge from wastewater treatment plant | place: Denmark: WWTP Soeholt ... | reverse complement strand
CCGGCGGGTCCTGTCGCGGACGGCAGCGACACCCGCCGGCCATCGCGCTCAGGGGAGCGCTCCCACCGAAGGCATCGCGGTCTGGTGACCGCTCCCACCGAAGGCATCGCGCGGAGGTCGCGCTGCGACTTCAGGTGACCGCTCCCACCGAAAGGGTCGCGCTCAGGGGAGCGCTCCTACCGAAGGCGTCGCGCTCAGGGGAGCGCTCCTACCGGAGGCATCAAGGCGGGGGAGTGAACCGGGGAGGTGTGGGGCGAGTCAGTGAGGAAGCAGAGGCGCAATCGCCGGGGGGCGAGGGCAGGTCTGCGTCGAAGTGAGGTTCACCGATTTGCCAAGCGTGTTGATCGTTGAAGATGACCCGGAACTACGGCGCGTCGTCGGCTATGCGCTGATGGACGAGGGGCTGTCGTGCGTCGAGGCAGGCAGCGGCCAGGAGGCGCTGGAGGCACTGTGCCAATGCGCGGCGGCGGGGGAGCGGCCCGATGCCGTGGTATTGGATATTGTGATGGCCGGGGGCATTGACGGCTGGCAGGTGCTGGAGAGCATCCGCGGCAATCCGCTGTGGGCGGATCTGCCGGTGATCGTGCTGACGGGGAAGGCGATCCTACCGGCGGAGGTCGCCCGAGCCGAGCGGCTGGGGGCGACGCACATGGCCAAGACCGCGCGGTTCGTGGATGAGCTGGTGGCGGCGGTGAAGGGGCTGCTGGCTGCCGGGAGTGAGGCGTGACCGGCGGTCAGGGGGCAGGGCGGATCTTGCAGGCGAGGTCGGCGGCGAAGGGCGGGGTTTCGGCCAGGAGGACGCTGTTGGTGACCTGGCAGGGCTGCACCGCGATGACTTCGCCCTTGATGGTGTCCCAGTACTCGAGGGTGTAGTCACCGTTTTGGAAACCCGGGAGGGCGATGGTGGCGGTGGGGATGGCTTTGTCGGCGGGGATGTCGGCGGGCTCGGGGAGGGCCAGGTTGTTGAAGCTGTAGACGTAGAAGGCGCCGGACGTGCCGTTGCCCATGGCCTGCACGTCGAGGGGGACGCCGTTACTCGCGCGGCAGGTGGCGCTTACGGTGACGAGGTTTTTGCCCCGACGGTCCTCACCCCGGTTGAAAGCGATGAGCCCTGACTGGTAGCGCCACAGCTTGTGCTCCTCCCATTCGCGGTTATACCAGAACTGGCCGGGGGCGGCGGTGGGAATGAGGTTGGAGACCCACATGCCGACCCGGAAGTCCTGCTGCCAGGCCTCGTAGGAGATGGGCAGCGAGACGGTCTGCGGCCCATACTCGATGAAGAGGAAGGGCTTGCGGTACTGCGTCTTGGCCTGCCAGCATTCGTTCATGCCCTGGTCGCGGCGGCCCCAGTAGGCGTCGGCCTGGATGTATTCGATCTCGGGGAGCTGCCAAAGCTCGTCGCCATAGGACCAGTAGAGGCAGATGTGGGTGCAGACGAGATGCTTCCAGGGGTCTATGGACTTGAGGTAAGCGCCCATCTCGCGGTGCCACTGGGCGACCTGCTCGGGGTTGTAGCCCTCGGTCAGGTCCACCTCGTTGACCAAGTCCCAAGACATGAGATTGCGGCTATAGCCCCAGCGGGCGACGATGTAGCGCAGGCGCTGGCGGACCAGTTCTTTCGCGGTGGGGCTGGTGAAGAACATGGCTGGCGAGGCGACCATGCCGCCGTTGCGGACGGAGTAGGGGTTATATCGCCACTCGGCGTCGAACTTGTCGCGGCGGAACTGGCCGTGGCTGTTGAGGGTGAGCTCGAGGACGAGGTCATGCTTCTCGGCGAGGGCGAGGGCGTGGTCGAGGCGCCAGGCATTATAGAGGTTGTAGCGGCCCACGCCGTCGAAGCGTGAGTGGTAGTTCTCGCTCCACTCGATGCCGGCCCACCAGGCGCACATCCAGGTGCGGACGAAGTTGAGACCCTGCTCCTGGAAGCGCCGGAAGAAATAGTCGAACTCGTAGGTGCCCTTCTGGGTCTCGGCCTGGTCGCCCCCGTCGCGCATGTTGATCCCCGTCGGGAAGAAGAACTCCCCATTGTCGAACTCGAAGTACTTCGGGTCCTGCTTGCTGAGACGCACATAGCCGCGCGGGTCGGCGGGGGCCACGGCGGTGAAAGTGGCCTCGGCTGAGCGCTGGAGGCCGGTGGCGTCCTTGACGATGACCTGGTAGCGGTATTGACCCGGCACGACCGGCGCGAAGCGGACTTTCCAGAAGGTATGGCCGACAGGGATGAGCTGCTCCCACTGGCCGGGGGTGAGGCTGCGCTCGTAGTCCTGGTAGATGAAGCCAGGGATGGTGACCTGGGCGCCGTCGGGAGCGGTGAAGAGGCCGGTGACATCCACGACCTTGGGGTCGAAGGGGTTGTCGTATTGGCGGTCAAGGTTAAAGCTGAGTTCGAACTTGCCATATACCGGCACCGAGTCGGCGTTGCGCTTGAGGGTGAGCGGTGTGGCGAGGGGCTTGAGGGCGTCGGGGTCGAAGGGGCCCAGGGGCTCGTCGGCGCCGGTGAGGCGGACATTGTCGAGGTACAGCACACCATTCCAATTACTCTTTGAGAAAACGCGGAGGCCCAACTCGCGGGGGTAGTAGAGCGTACGCTCCCAGGCGCGGCGGTGGCCACCGGGCTTCCAGATGGTCGAGCCCGGGGAGAGGTCGAGCTTGACAGTGTGCCACTGGCCGGGCTTCAGGGCGCTGGTGGGCTTGCCGGTGACGGGCGAGCGAAAGGGCGCGGTCTGGTACCAGTAGTACTGCTTGTCCTTGAGGTAGACCCAGACATCGAACTCGCGGGGGATGCCCGGAGGGATGTAGAGGTCGAAGGTGAGCTGGGTAAAGCCGGTCCAGTCCTCGCGGGGGTAGTAGGTGACACCGAAGCTGCCGGGGAGGGCGCCGACGACGGCGAGAGAGGCCTGACCGTCAGTATGGCGGCTGGGGTCGCGGACTACCTTCTGGGTCTGGGGGTCAAGGGGCGAGGCGACCCAGTCCTCGTCGGGCTGCTCGAAGCTCCAATGGAGGGGCTCGCGGGCCCAGAGGGCGCCGGCGGCGAGCAGCATCAGCAGTATCATGGTACTTCGGCGAACGAGTATCATGCGGTCACTCCGACGTGGCTCTGGTTGCCTGGGGCGCGGCGGCGGTTCCCCCGGGAGGCGGGCGGAGGTTTCGGCGGGGCGGGGGAGGACACCTGCCGGGGTTATAGGGCACTCTCGGGATTGCCAAGGGTGACTGAGAAGGGCAAGGTGATTCAAAAAAGAGACATATGGCTCTTTTTTAGAATCGTACATGCTTGTGGCAGAGCGATGGAGTGCATCACCATGTGGTTGAGAGAACTTGTCGACGACATCTTTTCTTCGAAAGTGGCCCCTTTCGTGTCTGGCGGGTTATCTTGACGAGGGGCGGGTGGTGCTGTACAATCCGAGGAGCCGGGCCACGCCTGGCATGACCAGGCACCAATGGATATGCCGGGGTCGGCGAGGCCTACGGCGTCTCCGGGTGGGAGACAGTCCGCCCTCCCGGCGTTGTGGTCTGTGGCCGGCCCGGAGCGGGGGCCGGACGGAGGTAAGTATGCAGATTCTGCACATGATATTGATGGGCATCGCGTTGGTGAGCGGGATCGCCCTGGTCACAGCGGTGACGCTGCAGACGAACAAGGCGGAGAGCTTCTCGGCGGCCATGGGCGGCGGCGACAGCGGTCGCTTTCGCAAGGGCAGCAAGGAAGAAATGCTGGAGCGCCTGACGAAGGTGTCGGCCATCGTCTGGATCGCCGCCTGCGCGCTGAACTATCTGGTCTGGACTTCGATGAGCCACTGAATCGCCTGGCGGTTAGCCCGGCGGTTAGGCAGGAGTCGGCGAACTTGGAGCATCTTTGGGCGCCCTGGCGCATGGAGTATGTGGTGACGGCTGACGCTTCGGGGGACTGCATCTTCTGCGCGAAGCCGGGGGAGGATTGTGACGAGACAAACGGGATCCTGGCGCGCGGCCGGCATAACTACGTGATCCTGAACGCCTTTCCTTACAACAGCGGCCATTTGATGGTGGTGCCATACGTCCATGAGAGCGATTTCACCTCGCTGCCCGCGGACGTGGCGGCGGAGATGTTTACGCTGGCCCAGGTGGCGGTGGCGGTGTTGCGGGAGGTATTGCACGCCGAGGCGGCCAATCTGGGGATGAACATCGGCAAGGCAGCGGGAGCGGGCATCAAGGACCATGTCCACTTGCATGTGGTGCCCCGCTGGTCCGGCGACACCAACTTCATGACGGTGGCGGCGGAGACGCGAGTGGTGCCGCAGTCGCTGGACCGGACCTGGGCTTGCCTGGCGGCTCCGTTGCAGGCGGCCATTGAGGAACGGTTGGGTGAAGGTTGAGGCTAGAGGCAGTTTGGAGCCTTGCCACCTCCCCCGCCAGCGCGGTCTGGTGACCGCTCCTACCGGGAAGGTCGCGCGCGGGAAGGGCTCCTACCGAACGGCATCGCGGTCTGGTGACCGCTCCTACCGGTTTTGTTGCATATGGACCAGCAGCGCAGCGACATGGCAGACGGGTAACCTCCGAAAGGGGTCCGCGAGACATGAGTAGACACCCCTGGATCGTGCTGGTAATCATCGCTCTCCTGGGTCACACCAGTTTGGTGTTAGCACAGGGGGTAAACATCACCTCCCCGGCCTCGGGCGCCACTGTGCGCGGTCTGGTGAAGATCCAGGGGGTGAAGCCGGACCCGGAGAGCGGCTGGATGTCGTATAAGCTCGAGGGCCCCAACCAAAACGACGACTACCTCGCGGCGGTCATCAAGCCCTACGCCTGGGTGTGGGACACCACCGCCCGGGACCGTGAGACCGGCAAGCGCATCTTCCCCGACGGCATGTATACCGTGAAGGCCGTGGCCCAGTCGCCGTCCGGGACGTCCATCGGCGAGACCTCGGTCCAGGTGACCTTGTCCAATGACCTGCGCCCCGGCGAGTTCCCCTCCACCGTGAAGCTTCAGGTCAACTACACCCGCGGGCACGAGTACAAGTATGACCTCAAGGGTTCGCGGACTGTCTCCCTCAAGGAAGAGAACGCCTACCTCCAGCCGATGGTGGACCAGTTCAATGGCGTGCTCGAGGCGATCTACATAGACGCCACCCTGACGACCAGCTCCGGCGGGCCGGCGCTGCTGCGCAAGCGGATGACCGAGGGCTGGACGCGCTGGGGGCGCGAGTTCCCCAAGAATGTCAGCGGGGTGGGCCGGATCTTCACCCAGGTGCTGACCGCCGACGGCCGCGTGGAAGCCAAGCGCGCCGGCGACCAGTTCCTGGAGCAGGGCTCCCTGACCCTGGAGCTGCCGAAGGGCGCGGTGCCCGTGGGCCACACCTGGAGCAGCGACCTGTGGCTGCTGCTGGACCCGGCTTCCGACCGGCGGCACAAGGTGCGGGCCCAGCATAAGCTGGACGGCTTCCAGTGGTATGCCGGGGTCAAGACCGCGCGCATCATCAGCAAGTTCGAGGAGAAGGACGTGGACTTGCTGGTGCCGGGCCAGAGCAGTTCCTGGCGCGTCGTGAGTGACTACGAGGGGACGCGGTATTCCTACTTCGCCTACGAGGCCGGGCGCTTCGTCGGCATCGAGGACGAGATCAACCACGAGTATGAGGCGTACATGGCCCAGGCCACCGGCGGGTATGGCATGGCGGGCGGAATGCCCGGAATGCCCGGAATGCCGGGGATGGCGGGGATGGGGCCCGAGGTGCCCGGGATGCCGGGCGTACCGGGCATGCCCGGGATGCTGGATGAGCCGCCGGGCATGATGCCGGGGATGCCAGGGGTGCCTGGAATGCCGGGGGTGCAGGGAGCGCCCATGATGCCCGGAATGCCTGGAGTGCCCGGAATGCCGACTGGGCCGGCCATGCCCGGGGCGCCGATGATGCCGGGTGGACCGGCCATGCCGGGGATGCCCGGGGTTGGCCCGGGGGGCATGCCGGGAGCGATGCCGGGTGGGGTCATGGGACCGGGCGCCATGCCGGGTGGAGTCATGGGGCCGGGGGCCATGCCCGGGGCGATGCCGGGCTACGGCGCAACGGGCGGCATGGCTGCTACCCAGGCCAAGATCGAGGCTCTGGGCAATGTCATCATCAAGGTCCACGAGGTCCACTAGGCGGGACGCCATGGGCTCAATCAAGCGAACTGAACCTAACGAGGGCCGCTTCACCGCGGCCCTCGTCGTCTTCTGGAGCCTGCTGGGGGCGGGTGTAATTTCACCCGCGGGGGCCCAGCCCGCGGGCCCACTGCCCGCGGACGAGGGGAAGGTCCTGCTGCAGATGGTGGCCTGGGCCGAGGAGGGCGGGCGCCTGCCCTCCGGGTCGCGAGACATCGCCGAGGCCTTCGCCGAAACCCAAAACGGCGTGCGGCTCAACCTGATGTATGAGCGCTGGCCCCAGGCCGAGGTGAAGATGCGGTATTGGGGCGGCAGCCTGAAGCGGTTCGCCCCGGACCTCACCATTCTCCGCGATGTGTGGCTGCCGAAGTATGCCTCCTCCCTGCTCCCCCTGGATGAGCTGCTCACTCCGCGGGACCTGGCGGCCCTGACCCCCGCGGTGCTGGAGCGCTGCCGGGTGGGCGGCAAGCTCCTGGGACTGCCGTGGCGGCTGGACGCCCAGGCGCTCTACTACCGCCACGACCTGCTGGAGGCCGCGGGCCTCAAGCCCCCGGCCACGCTGGACGAACTGAGCCTGGCGGCCATCAGGCTCTCGGAGACGCCCGGGGTCCATGGGCTGGGCCTGCCGGGGCTGCCGGGCGGCGACGGGGTCAGCACCTATCTCGCGCTGCTGCATGCCTTCGGCGGCGAGCCGGTGGATGAACAGGGCGCGGTGCAGCTTGGCTCCGAGGCCGCCGCCGCGGCGCTCGCCTATTGGGTCGAACTGGCCAAGGCCGGGGGCACGCCGCCCGAGGCCCTCACCTGGAGCGCGGCGGAGATGGAGCATGCCTTCATCACCGGCAAGGTGGCGATGGTGCTGGCGGGGCAGGGTTTTGGCGGGCGGCTGAAACGCCAATACCCGCAGCTTCAGGTCGGCGTGGTCGCCGCCCCGAGTGAGACAGCTTCGAGCAGCCAGATCTCCTGCGATGTGGTGGTGGCGATGGCCAGCACCAGCCATCCCCAGGAGTGCGCGAGCTTCCTGCGCTTCGTGGCCGGTGCGCGGGCGCAGAAGGCGCTGTGGATGATGGGAGGCCTGCCGGTGTGCGCCGAGCAGGTCCAGGAGGCGCGCCAGTACGCCAACTTGAAGCCCTTCCTGGCGAACCTGGAGACCGCGCGCGGGTGGCCGCTGCACGATGGCGTGACCATCGCGCGGACCATCGAGTATGCGCTGTGGCTGGCGCTGAGCGGCCGCGAGGCGCCGGCGACGGCCCTGAAGACGGCGATGGCAGGCGTACCGTCGGCGGAAGTGGCGGCCGAGCCGCCGGAGGGGGCCCCTAGCCGCTAGCGTCGGCGGTCGCTCGGGCCGGCATCGCGTCTATGAACCGCGGGATAGCGTGGCGCCGGGACCAGGGGAAGATGATGGCTGTCACCCGCCCCACCAGTCTGTTGAGCTTGACGGGGCCGAAGTCGCGGCTGTCATCGGAGTGGTCGCGGTAATCACCCATGACGAAGATCTCGTCATTGGCGAGCTTGAAGGTGGCGGGAAACTCGGGGACCTCCGGCTCGCGGATATAGGGCTCCTCGAGCCAGCCGTCCGGCAGGATCACATGGCCGCTGGCCACCATCAGCTCCTCTCCGGGCACTCCCACCACTCGCTTAACCAGCCATTCCTTGGCATCGGGGGCGTTCAGGATTACGATGTCGCCGCGCCGCGGCTGCTCCCCCCGGCGGAAGGCATCCAGGCGGACAGCCAGGATGTCGCCGACCTGGAGGGTGGGGTCCATGGACTCGGAGGGCACTTCGGCGAGCCTCATGTTGCTCCACAGCCACCACGTCGGCACGGCCAGCAGCGCGAAGCCCAGTAAGGTCATAAACCAGTGATGGCCACGCCGGCGCTTGGTCCTGGCGGGTTTCTGTGCGGTCATTGCCAACCTCAACCCCTCACGTTCAATGACGGCGCGGGCCCGTCGAGTCCCGGTGCGGTGTTGGCTAGGGTTTCGCCCCGGTGGGCTTGAACTCCTGCCGGGATGGGCCGGTGAGCGCCTTAAGGTTGTGCTTTCCAGGCCGGGCAAGCCCGGCCTCTCCGAACGGTCCGATAACGACCTTGACGCTGGGGAGTCAGTATAATAACATAACCTTTGCTCGTGTCGGTTCCCACAACGCGAGCCAGGGCGCCGGGCCAGGCCTCGGAGCGACCCGCGGCGACCTCGCCGGCTCCCCCAGACCCTTTTCCATCTGCCCCATCACAGGGAGGTAACTTGCCATGTCACTGAAGGGTAACGCTTGTATCGGCCAGTCCGGCGGGCCGAGCATCGTCATCAACGCCAGCCTCGTCGGCGCCGTGGAAGCCGCCGAGCAGTCCGAGCTGGTAGAGCGCTTCCTGGGCGCCGCCAACGGCGTCTCGGGCGTCATGAACGAAAAGCTTTTCGACCTGTTCCGCGAGGATGACGACGTCCTCAGGGCCATGCGCTACACGCCCTCGTCAGGCCTGGGCACCTGTCGCATCAAGGTCACCGAGGCCGACGTGGCCCGCTGCATGGAAGTCTTCAAGGCCCACAACATCCGCTACTTCTTCTACAACGGTGGCAATGACTCCCAGTTGACCTGCCACCAGATTTCCGAGCTGGCCAAGCAGTCCGACTGGGACATGCGGGTCGTGGGCATTCCCAAGACCATTGATAACGACCTGGTGGTGACGGACAACTGCCCGGGCTTCGCCAGCGCCGCCCGCTATGCCGCCGCCGCCGTGCAGTTCGCCGCCCGCGACGCCATGGCATTCGGGCAGGCCGAGATCGTCGAGGTCATGGGCCGCCATGCCGGCTGGCTCACCGGCGCCACGGCCGTGGGCCGCAAGGAAGAATGGATGGCGCCGCACCTGGTCTACCTGCCCGAGGTCAAGGTCAACCCGGATAAGTTCCTGGCCGACTGCGCGGACTGCTATAAGAAGTATGGCTACCTGGTCGTGGCGGTCTCCGAGGGCTTCACCTTCGCCGAGAGTGATCTCGCCACCACCTCGGACAAGGTGGACGAGTTCGGCCATGCCCGCCTGGGCGGCGTCGCCGAGGCCCTGGGCAAGATGGTCGAGGAGGCCATCGGCGCCCGCGTCCGCACCGACAAGCTGGGTAACCTGCAGCGCTGCTTCGCCTACTGCATGTCCGATGTGGATAACGAGCAGGCCTATGCCGCGGGCTACGCCGCCGCCGAGAAGGCCCTGGCCGGCGAGACCGACATTATGACCACCATCGTCCGCAACAGTAATGAGCCCTATGACTGGGAGATCGGCACCACCTCGCTGATGAGCGTGGCCGACCAGACCAAGGTTGTCCCGGTGGACTGGATCAACGACGAGCAGAATGGCGTGACCGAGGAGTTTGTCCAGTATGTGGCCCCGCTGCTGGGCCGCACGCCCGCGGCGGTGCCCATGGACATCCCGACCTATCCGGTGTTCCAGAAGCACTTCATCGAGCCGAAGCTGGCGAAGTACGAGCGGGCGAAGTAGGGCGCCGAAATATTGATGGGTGCCGGGTGTCGCTGGTGTGCGCGACAGGACCCGGCCCCCCCGCTAACTTACCGCGAGCTGGCGGGTCCTGTCGCGCACACCAGCGACACCCGCCGGCCATGATGGTTAGCACCCGCCGGCCATGATGGTTAGCACCCGCCGGCCATGATGGTTAGCACCCTCCGGCCATGTTATACCGCCCGTTTCTCCCGAACTAACAGCGGGTAAACTCGTCTGTTATAAGGGAGAGGACGGGAGGTGAGCTCCATGTATAGGACACTGTTGTTGGTCATTGGGGTGTCCGTGGTTCTCGCTCTCCTCGCGACCGCTGTCCAGGCCCAGAGCTTCTACTTCCGGTTCGGCGGTGGCGGGCTGGAGCGGTACCTGTATGGCCCGTATTACTACTACAACCCGGACACCGGGTATTACTCCTACCGCGGCTTCAGCCGGGACCCGTACCTGTGGAATGACTGGGAGCGCCGCGGGGTGTATGGCTGGTATGGCGCGCCTCAGCCCTATGACCGGCCGAGTCTCCGACCGTGGTACAACGACCGCCGCGACGACTGGCGGGATCGAGATCAAAATAGATGGAGGCCCCGGGACGACTACCGTGACCGAGGTGGACGTGGCGGCCTGCGCGACCGCCGCTGAGGTCCCATACGGGCACTAACACTGAGGCCTCGCCGGGTTGCATGGCAACCTGGCGAGGTCTCTTTTTGGGGTGAGGGTTAAGGGGAGGACGAGCTTGGCCCTGCCGCCTTGCTGTCGCCCCTTGCGGGGCTCAAGGGGTTTAGGGTGCCTGGACTCCACCGGCTGCCGCCGGTGGCAATAAGCGGTCGCCCCCTTCGGGGGCTAACGGCATACCGGCTCGCTCCTACAGTCAAGCCCCAAAGCCGC
>MTKY01055368.1_pt1 | contig 10487 bp, 3 predicted proteins | sample 1042731 | NCBI WGS metagenome assembly MTKY01 (sample SAMN06212206, study PRJNA360538) | anaerobic digester metagenome | biome: Wastewater treatment plant; material: sludge; isolation source: anaerobic digester fed with sludge from wastewater treatment plant | place: Denmark: WWTP Soeholt ... | reverse complement strand
TGGACAGGTTGGCGGGGGTTGCGCCCCGATGCGCACGGTAGCGTTGCGCTTCCACTGCGGCTGCGCTGCAGAGTACAATTATGTCGGCATGTGGTCAACACCGCGCCCGGGTGCTCGAGCCCGGAAGGTACTGGAGGTGACACGTCACCATGTGGTGGGATGGTCCTTTTGGGCACGTGGGTGTGTGGGGAGGGTTGGCCGCGCTATTGATAGGCCTGTTCTGGATTGCGGTCATCGTGTGCGTGGTGCTCTTGGTGAGATATTTGGTGAGTCGCCGCGAGCCGTCAGCGCCTCCGGATTCCGCCGCTTGGGGCCGGCCGGGAGACAGTGCTCCACCGGTGGCACCGAAGACCGATGCGCTGCGCGTAGTGGAAGAACGGTACGCCCGCGGCGAGATCGATCGCGAAGAGTTCCTGCAGAAAAAGGCGGATCTCACCAGTTAACGTCGCCCGGGGCCGGCGTCGCCTCGAGGCTCCGCGGCCCGCACTCGTGCCAACGCGACCACGAGGGGCTATCCTCCCCCCACTAGTTTCTGTTGCTTCACCATGTGGTTACCCATAATGGGTTGACCCCTGACCGAATGGAGGATGCCTTCATCCGACGCCTGTCCCGCCTCCCCGGCTTGTACCCAAGTCAATTCTGGCTGGTGTTCAGCGGCAATCTGGTGAGCGCCGTGGGGCTGAGCATGATCTGGCCGTTCATGATGGTCTACGCGGCCGAGCGACTGCGACTACCGCTCACCGCAGTTGGGAGCCTGCTGACCATCAACGCGGCCTTCTCCGTGGTGGCCTCGTTTGCCGCCGGAACACTGACCGACCGTGTGGGCCGCCGAGGGGTCATGATCGTGGGGATGGCTCTTCACGGTGTGGTGTACGCCTTCTTCGGCTTCGCCAACTCCCTTTGGATATTCGTGATCCTCATGGCTGCAGGCGGCTTTGTGAGCCCCATCTACCGGGTGGGGGTGGATGCGATGGTGGCCGACCTCATCCCGGAACCCAAAAGGGTGGATGCTTATGCGCTGTTGCGCATGGGCAACAACGTGGGTGTGGCCATCGGCCCTACCTTGGGCGGCTTCCTGGCCACTCGTTCTTACACCATCATTTTCTTGTGCGCTGCATCCGGCCTTCTCCTGTACAGCCTCTTGACTCTGCTCTTCGTACGAGAGACCAAGCCCAAGGAAGAAGCTGACCGCCCTCCCGCCGGCGAGAAGTTGGGCGGCTATCTCCGGGTCCTTGGCGACCGCCCCTTCATGGCCACCTTCGCCGGGTTCACGCTCGCCACCATAGGCGCCTCACTGATCTTCGTGCTGTTGGCCGTGTACGCCAAGACCCAGTTCGGCATGCCCGAGAGCGATTACGGCCTCATCATGGCCGCGAATGCCGGGATGGTGGTGTTGTTCCAGGTGGCAGTGACCCGGGTCTCGCGGCGCTTCCCGCCGTTTGACGTACTGGCCGTCGGCACGCTCCTCTATACAGTGGGCGTGGGAAGCGTAGCCCTGGGCAGCAGTTTCTTCCCTTTCTTGGCCAGCATGTTCGTCATGACCTGCGGTGAGTTGCTGCTGGTCCCCACCACTTCCGCCCTCGTGGCCAGCATGGCCCCTCCGGACATGCGAGGGCGCTACATGAGCATCTACGGTCTGTCGTGGCAGATGGCCTCGGGCATAGGTCCGGTATTCGGGGGCATGCTGAGCGACGCCATCGCGCCCCGCGCCATTTGGCTGGGCGGGGCCGTCGTCTGCCTGATCGGCACGGGGCTGTTCACGATCCTGGGTATGCGCGCCCGGAGATCAGTGGTCCGTCAGAGTCTGCCCGGATAGGCTCGGTTCCGCTCCGATACGCCCAGGCAGACTCAGATCCAGCCTAATCCTTGAGATACCGCTCGAAGTGCCCCACCAGACGTCGCATGAGATACAGAGCGTAGTCCGGACGCTGTGACCAAGCGTGGGTGGCCGCCGGAGCCAGGGCCAGCTCGAAGTCCTTGCCCAGTCGCATCAGCTCCTCGACCAGCATCATCGACGTTTGGAACGGCACCACGTCGTCCTGCATGCCGTGGATTATGAGTAGGTGGTCGCGTAGGTTGGCGGCGTACTGCAGGGCTCCGCGCGTAAAGGTGTAAGGGTGAGTCTGGGGCCGACGGCAGATGGCCACGTCATCGCTGCCGAAGAAGTGCGGGTCCACGGCCGGCGCCGCAGCCACGCCCGCACGGAATAGCCCGGGTTTACGCAGCAGCGAGTAGATGGTCAGCGTGCCTCCGTAGCTGGTGCCCCATATACCGATGCGCTCGCCGTCCACATACGGCAGCGTCTTCAGGTAATCGACCGCGCTGTGGATGTCTTCCAAGTCCCCGCCGCCCCAATCCATGAGGAAGGCCTCGCGGAAATTACGGCCGTAACCGGTACTACCGCGCACATCCACCTGCACCACGATATAGCCGCACTCAGTAGCCAGATACTGCTGCAGGGCTGCGAAACGCGGTTCCCAGCGATTACGCACGGTATTCGAGTACATGTTGCCGAAGATCACCGGATGTCTCTTCGAGCGGTCCAGGCGGGGAGGCTCGAGGATACGAGCGTGGATGGCGAAACGATCCTTACGGTGCGGGAACGAGACGTACCGTGCCGCCCGCCACGCGACCGTGCGGAACTCTGACGGCCGCGAGTGGGTGATGCGCCGCGGCTCGCCGGGAGTACCGGCGTCGGTGAGGTAGAGCTCGGGAGGAGTGGCATCGTCGGTGGAAAGCAGGGCAAGCGTGCGCCCATCGGGCGAGAGGAACGGCGTGTGCACGCCCGGGCGTGTGGTGAGGCGAACCCGGGTGGCCCCCCACTCATCCGTACGCCAGACGTGGCGCTCGTAGGGGCTGGGTTCGGAGGACACATACAATATGTCGGTGGTGACGGGCACGGGGGTGCCGGCCCCACTGGGCACAGGGATGCCGGGGCCGGTCACGTCATGGGGCCCCGGGGTGAGACTGCGCAGAGAGCCGGCGCAGAAGACCAAGTCCGATGACTGGCCTTCCTCGGATGCAGTGAGGTGGGTACCGCGGAGAACGTCGTCCCCGGCGCCATCGTGGGCACCACCGCGGGCTTCGTCGTCCTGAGGCTTCGCGGACGGATCGAACAGATAGAGACGATACCGGTTGTCGAGGTCGCCGCTCACCAGAATGCGACGCCCGTCGCCGTGCCAGGCCGAAGCCACGTCATTGTATATACGGGATTCACGATGATCGTGCCAGATCTCGGTGAAGTGGCCGGTTTGCGGGTCGGCCAGAAGCAAATGCCGGTCAACGGCGTCATCCGTCTCCCGGTCGATCAGTAGAGCCCCCGCCGGCGACCAGGCGAAGGATACGATGCGGGTCTCGGTGGCTGCAGACAGACCGAGCAGGCGCAGGGTGCCCTCCTCGACATCGTAGAAGCCAATGGAACGTGACTCATTGACATCACCCGGCCGCCCGCGACGCAGGACATTCATGACCGCGGCCTCATCCAAGTAGTAGGGTAGAGCCATGGTGGGCACCTGCCTGCGATCCACCACGTGCACGGCCAGGTAGCGACCGTCCGGTGACCAAACATAGGACGGAGGCCCGCCCCACGTGGCCGGGCCGATCTCGACATCACGGCGATAGTAGGTGCCGAGGGGCACTTCTCCCACCGCCGGGCGGCCGATGGCCGTGACGCGCCGGGGCGCTCCGCCCGCCCGCGGCAGAAACCAAAGATCACCGCCCTCCAGAAACGAAACCAGGCGGCCGTCGGGCGAGATACCCAGCTCCGTCTTTTCAGAGACCGATTCGCTATCTGCCGGCGACGCACCGGCCGGCGAGGTGAGGCGCCGCGGCGTACCGCCGGGCACCGCCACCTCCCACACGTCTCCTCCGCAGAGAAACACCACAGCGTGGGATTCAGGGGCCCAAACCAGGTCGGTCACGCCACCCCCCGCGCGCACCTCCGCCGCGGCCCGTGTCAGACAAACAGGCGAGTTCCCTTCCCGCTCCACCAGCCAGATGTCCCGCGCCTGCCTGCCGGCATCGTCCCAGAGAAATGCCAGATAGCGCCCGTCGGGCGCCCACCGCAGCCCGGCCGGTGCCGTGCCGGCGGGCCCAGGCCGGCCGGTGATGAGTTCCAAAGTCAAGGGCGATTCGGCCATGACCGTCCCCCGCTCCTCTCGAATGTCCTTTCTGATACTCCCTTGGCCGGCGTCAAACCCGGCTCTACAGCCAACTGCTGAGGATACACGTCCTCATCGCTTCAAGTGACTCCAGTTCCGCCACCGGGTGGAGATACCCTCACGGCGCCACCGAGAGCGGACGCCGACCACCCTATTCGGCTATCCTGGAGTACAGAAACAAGTCACAAACCACAACGCCGATGACATCCGGCCACCGGGAGACACGATGACCGATATGCCGAAGGCCCCGGGCGACATGCTCTTAGAGGCCCTCAAGAAGTGGAGCGAAAGCCGCGCGGGCGGCCGCAAAGAAACCGACACGGAGCCCAGGGCCCGAAACCTGGGCCGCGGCAGGAAGATTATCCTGTGGGTGGTCAGCGGAATTCTGGCCGTGGTTCTGCTGGCATTCATTCTCTCCAGCTTCTGGAGCGAGCTGCTCTGGTTCGACGAGGTTGGCTATCGCGGCATCTTTCTGGTCCGCATCTGGGTGCCGCTCGTCCTCGGCGTTGTCGCCGGAGCGATATTCTTCGCGGTCTTCTACTTGAACCTCCGGCTGGCCCGGCGGCTCTCCCCCCGCCTGCGCGTGGCCGCGCGCGAGCCGGGCGAGGAGGGAGCGGAGATACTGGAGCTCGTTCCTACTCCCGATCGAGGCATGAACCGCATCTTGCTCATTGGCTCATTATTGCTGGCGTTCTTCTTCGCAGTGGGCGCGGCCGGCGCTTGGCAGGAGTGGCTCCTGTTCTTCAATCGGCTGGAGATCGGTTACCTCGACCCCATCTTCAACCGCGACGCCTCTTTCTACGTGTGGGTATTACCCATACTGCGACGCCTCCTCGGTTTCTTCAGTGGCCTGCTCATCGTCACTCTGATTGGGACCACCGCCGTTTATGTGTTCGACCGCGCCATCATGCGCGCGGACACGGGGCGCGGCTTTCACTTGGCGCCTCACGTCAAGGCCCACCTCTCACTTCTGGCGGCGCTGTTGCTCGTTGGCAAGGCCGTAGACTTCTTCATGCAGCGTTGGGAACTTTTGTACTCCTCGCGAGGTGTGACCTTCGGAGCGAGCTACACAGATGTGACGGTGCAGTTGCCTGTGCTGGGGATCTTGGCGGTGGTGGCATTGATCTCCGCCGTCATCCTGCTCGTGAACATCCACTACCGGGGGTGGAAGCTGCCCATAGTCTCCCTCGGTCTCCTGGTGGTGGTGTGGATCGGCGCAGGTGTCGTCTACCCGGCCATCATCCAGCAGTACCGCGTGTCGCCCAATGAGATTCAGATGGAGAGCCCTTACATAGTCAACAACATTGAAGCCACGCGCTTCGCTTTCGGACTCGATCGCACCACCACCAAGCCCTTCCCGGCCAGACAGCGGCTCACCTTAGAGGATATCGAGGAGAACAAGGCCACCATCGACAACATCCGCCTGTGGGATCCGCGCCCGCTGCTGTCCACCTACTCGCAGCTGCAGGAAATACGGCTGTACTACCGCTTCAAAGACGTTGACGTCGATCGCTACCGCGTGGACGACAACTACCGGCAGGTGATGCTCGCCGCCCGCGAACTCGACCAGGATGACCTGCAGGATCAGGCCAAGACCTGGGTCAACAAACGCATCACCTACACACACGGCTACGGAGTGGTGGCCTGCGCCGTGAACGAAGTGCGCGGCGAAGGACTACCCGCTTTCCTCATTGAGGACATCCCGCCTCAGACCGACACTGATCTCCACATCTCCAGACCCGAGATCTACTACGGCGAGATCGGGAACGAATTCGTGTTGGTCAAGACCAACGCCCTCGAATTTGACTACCCCAGCGGCAATGAGAACGTGTTCACCACCTACGCGGGCGAGGGTGGCGTCGCCGTAACGGGCTTTTTCCGGCAGTTGGCCTTCACCATCAAGTTCCGAGACCTCAAGCTGCTGTTCTCGGAGTACCTGACTCCGGAAACGCGGATCATGTACAAACGCACCATCCGCGAACGGGTGGAAGCCATCGCCCCCTTCCTCCAGTACGATCGCGATCCGTACATCGTCATCCGCGACGATGGTTCGTTGGTTTGGATCATGGACGCCTACACCACCACCGGCCGCTTCCCGTATGCCCAGCCCACCGGCCAGGACCTCAACTACATCAGGAACTCCATCAAAGTGGTGATCGACGCCTATCACGGAGACGTCACTTTCTATCAGATCGATCCCGACGATGCCCTGGCCACCGCGTGGGGCAACGTGTTTCCTGAACTGCTGCGCCCCGGCCACGAGCTGCCCGACGACCTCCGGCGGCACCTGCGCTATCCGGAGGACATGTTCTCCATCCAGGCCGAGAAGATGACGCTGTACCACATGCAGGATCCGCAGACCTTCTACAACAAAGAGGACGTTTGGCAGATACCTGAAGAGATCTATTACAACGAAGAGGTTCGCGTGGAGCCCTATTACATCATCATGGGGCTTCCCGGAGAGCGCGAAGAGGAGTTCATCCTGCTCCAGCCCTTCACCCCGCTGGAGCGGAAAAACATGATCGCCTGGATGGGCGCGCGCATGGACGGCGACCACTATGGTCAGATCGTGATATTCGACTTCCCCAAAGATACGCTCATTTTCGGGCCTTCTCAGGTTGAGGCACGCATTACCAACGACACCGAGATATCGGCGCAGATCACGTTGTGGAGCCAGGCCGGAAGCCGAGTGATCCGCGGCAACCTCCTGGTCATCCCCGTGGAAGACAGCGTCATGTATGTGGAACCTCTGTTCCTCCAGGCGGAACAGAGCCCCATCCCAGAACTGCGACGGGTGATCGTGAACTACGGCGACGAAGTGGTCATGGAGCGGACGCTGGCCGAATCTCTGGAGCGCATCTTCGGCTCCGGAACCCCGCCCACGACCGTGCCGCCCAGCACCACCACCACGGAGCCAACCGGCACCACTACCACCACGGAACCGCCCCTCACCACGACCACCACGGCCGGCCTACCCGCCGACGCGGCCGGGTTGATCGCCCGGGCTGAAGAGCTCTACCAGCAAATCCTCACCCACCAAGGCGAGACCCAACAACTCATCGACGAGTTGGGGCGCGTGCTCGACGAACTGGCCAGGATACGGCGGTAGTACGGGCATTGGGCGCGATAAAATCTCGTACGAGGTGAATGTCCGGCCGCGCAAAGCGCGGCCGGACTTCTGAATCACGACCGCCACCACGCGCAGGAGACCAAGCATGCCCAGACGTGACGACGTCCACAAGGTCCTCATCATCGGCTCCGGCCCCATCATCATAGGGCAGGCGTGCGAGTTCGACTATTCGGGCACCCAAGCGTGCAAGGCTCTGCGCTCTCTCGGCTACGAGATCGTGCTGGTCAACTCCAACCCGGCCACCATCATGACCGATCCGGTGATGGCCGACGCCACCTACATCGAACCGCTGAACGTGGAGACGCTCGAGGAGATCATAGCGCTGGAACGGCCCGACGCCCTGCTGCCCAACCTGGGCGGTCAGTCCGGCCTCAACCTGTCGTCGGAGCTGGCGCGCGCCGGCGTCCTGGAGCGATACGGAGTGAACATCATCGGTATCAAGGCCGACACCATCGAGCAGGGCGAAGACCGTCTGGCCTTCAAGCAGACCATGTCCCAGTTGGGCATCGAAACCCCGCGCAGCGAGATCTGCTACACGGTGGAGGAGTGCGAACGCGTGGCGGCTGCACTCGGCTATCCCGTGGTCATCCGCCCCGCCTACACCATGGGCGGCACCGGCGGTGGTCTGGTCTACAACAGGGAAGAGCTGCAGATCGTGGCCGCACGCGGCATCCGCGCCAGTCTGGTGGGGCAAGTGCTGGTGGAGGAGTCGGTGGTGGGGTGGGAGGAGTTGGAAGTTGAGGTGGTACGCGACATCAAGAACCAGATGGTCACGGTCTGCTTCATAGAGAACGTCGACGCGGTGGGGGTCCACACCGGCGACAGCTTCTGTACGGCGCCCATGCTCACCATCGCCCCGGATCTCCAGGCCAAACTGCAGAAGTATTCCTACGATATCGTGGAAACCATCGGCGTCATCGGCGGCACCAACGTCCAGTTCGCACATGACCCCCATACCGGGCGCGTGGTGGTCATCGAAATCAACCCCCGCACCTCGCGTTCGTCGGCGCTGGCCTCCAAGGCCACCGGTTTTCCCATCGCCTCTGTGAGTGCCGGATTGGCCGGGGGACTCACCCTCGACGAGATCCCTTATTGGCGCGACGGTACGCTGGACAAATACACGCCCTCCGGTGACCACGTGGTGGTGAAATTCGCACGGTGGGCCTTCGAGAAATTCCCCGGCGCCCAAGACAAGCTGGGCACACAAATGCGGGCCGTGGGCGAGGTCATGTCCATCGGCCACACGTACAAGGAGGCGCTACAAAAAGCCATCCGCTCCTTGGAGAAGGGCCGCCATGGGCTTGGTTTTGCGAAGGATTTCCACGATCGTGAACTCGAAGACCTCCTGGACATGCTGGCGGAGCCCTCGAGCGAGCGCCACTTCATCATGTACGAAGCGCTACGCAAAGGCGCCTCCACCGACCTCCTCTCCACCCGTACCCATGTCAAACCCTGGTTCATCGAGCAAATGCGGGAGTTGGTGGAATTGGAGGAGCGGGTGCTGGCCCACCGCCACCGCGATTTACCCGACGAGCTCTTGACCCAGGCCAAAAAGGATGGTTTCGCCGACGCTTATCTAGCCTCGCTGTTGAATATGCCGGAGGCGGACCTCCGCGCACGGCGCCGAGCGATGGGCCTGGTGCACGGCTACCGTCCGGTCCCGGTGAGCGGAGTGGCCGACGACGCCGCCTACTACTACTCCACCTACAACGCCCCCGATCAGCTGCCCGTGAGTGATCGTCGCAAGGTGATGGTGTTGGGCGGTGGTCCCAACCGCATCGGCCAGGGTATCGAGTTTGACTACTGTTGCGTACACGCCGCCTTCGCCCTCCGCGACGCCGGCTTTGAGACCATCATGGTCAACTGCAACCCCGAAACCGTTTCCACCGACTACGACACCTCCGACCGCCTCTACTTCGAACCACTGACGGTGGAGGACGTGCTCGCCATTTACGAGAAGGAGCAGCCGGAGGGCGCCATCGTGCAGTTCGGCGGCCAGACCCCCCTCAACATCGCCCGCGAGCTGGAGCAGGCGGGAGTGCGCATCATCGGCACCTCTCCCGAGACCATCGACCTGGCCGAGGATCGCGACCGCTTCGGCGGCATCATGGCCGAGCTCGGCATCCCCATGCCCCAAGCGGGTATGGCCATCACCCTCGATGACGCCTTGGCGGTCGCACGAGAGATCGGCTATCCCGTGATCGTGCGCCCCAGCTACGTACTGGGCGGACGAGGCATGGAGATCGTCCACGACGAGGACATGTTGGCCCGCTATGTGGCCGCCGCCGTGGACGTGACGCCGGAGCGCCCCATCCTCATTGACAAGTTCTTGGAAAACGCCCTGGAGTGCGAAGCCGACGCCCTTTGCGACGGCACCGACGCCTTCGTCCCGGCGGTCATGGAGCATATCGAATACGCCGGGGTCCACTCGGGCGACTCCGCCTGCGTGATACCACCCGTGGGTATCCCCGCCGAACACATCGCCACTATCGAGGAGTACACGCGACGTATCGCCATCACGCTGGGCGTGGTGGGGCTCATGAACATCCAGTACGCCATCGCCGACGATGTGGTGTACGTGCTGGAGGCCAATCCGCGGGCCTCACGCACAGTGCCGCTGGTCTCGAAGGTGTGCAACGTGCAGATGGCGCATCTGGCCACGCAGCTGATGCTGGGAGCCAAGCTGCCTGACCTCAACCTCAAGCAGAGGGTTATCTTTCACTTTGGAGTCAAGGAAGCGGTCTTCCCCTTCAACATGTTCCCCGAGGTGGATCCGCTGTTGGGACCGGAGATGCGCTCCACGGGCGAAGTGTTGGGCATGGCCGACTCGTTCGGGTTGGCGTTCGCCAAGTCACAGGAGGCCGCTCAGCAACAACTCCCTCAGGAGGGTACCGTGCTCATCACCGTAGCCGAACGCGACCGCAACGGGGATAGGGACAACATCCTCGAGGCCGCCCGCCAGTTTCACCGTATGGGATTCGCCATCCGCGCCACCGGCGGCACCCGCGACTTCCTAGCCGAGCGCGGCGTCCCCTCCGAGCCCATCCTCAAGCTGCGCGAAGGCCGGCCCAACATCGAGGACGCCATCAAGAACGCCGAAATCCAACTGGTGGTCAACACGCCGCGCGGGCGCTCCAGCGAGTTCGACGACTCCTACATCCGCAAGTCCGCCATCCGCCACCAGGTGCCGTACATCA
>MTKY01081598.1_pt1 | contig 10489 bp, 10 predicted proteins | sample 1042731 | NCBI WGS metagenome assembly MTKY01 (sample SAMN06212206, study PRJNA360538) | anaerobic digester metagenome | biome: Wastewater treatment plant; material: sludge; isolation source: anaerobic digester fed with sludge from wastewater treatment plant | place: Denmark: WWTP Soeholt ... | reverse complement strand
CGCGGATCCCAGCGTTCGGCGGAACGGGTGACGATCGGGACACAACTGATCAGCCAGCCCAGCAACGCAAAAACCGGCACGGCCGTGACGGCGATCAGCAGCGCCTCCAGGGCGGTGAGCGTGGCCGTCCCCCAGACAAATCGGCCCAGCAAGGTCTCGTACGCGGCTCGTCCGCAGGAAACCAGAAGCGGCAGCCCCAGCAGAGCCAGGCCGGCCACCAGAGCCAGACCGGCCAACACCGTCCACAGCGTGCCCTGATCCACGTCCTGACTGACCGTCAGGCGGGCCCTCAGGGCGGTCCGCGTTGCCCCGCGGCGGAACGCTCGTGTCCCGATCCACAAAGCCAGCGCCGGCGGCAGGCCGGGCCCCACGCTCAATCCTCCGAACACCGCGCCCCACACGAGCCGGGCCGTCAGCGGCGTGGGGTCCAGAATGCGATACCACTGCTCCGCAAAACCAAACGCCGCCAGACCGACGCCGGCACCGACCAGCACCGCCGCGGCATCCTCCGGCCGAATGCGATCCTGTGGCCGCCGTTCTGCCGCGTCGATCCGGACTGTGCGTCGCGGTTTCATTCAGTCATCCAGAACGATAGTCCCCTCGGCTTCGAACAGCATGCGCGATCCCTGATCCAGTTGAACCAGCAGCGCTGATGTCGGGTCCACGTCTACGACCACACCGGCATACTTGCGTCCGCCGTGCCAGAGCCGGATCGGTTGCCCCAATCCGACCGCCCGGGCTCGCCAGCGCTCGCAGACGACCTCCGGGCTCAACGCGCGAGGGTCCGCCAGCCACGCATCAAGCTGTTGAAGAAGAGCCCGCGCCACCCGCGTTCGGTCGACCGGCTGGCTGCTCTCCAGATCCAGCGAGGTGGCCCGCTCGCGCAAATCCGGGGGGAAATGGCCTCGATGCTGCAGGCAGTTGATGCCGATGCCGACCACGAACACGCGACTGCCCCGCATTCCCATCCGCGACTCCACCAGAATCCCCCCGAGCTTGCGACCACGCGCCATCAGATCATTCGGCCATGACAGCTCCACCGGCACGTGGGTCGCCACGCGGACCGCGTCACAGGCCGCCACTCCGCACACCAGCCCGACCACGCCCCCCTTCAAGGCGCCGGTCGGATCGTCGAGGACAACACTGCAAAGCACGCCGGCCCCGCGCGGCGAATGCCAGGCTCGTCCGTGTCGGCCGCGTCCTAAGGTCTGGTGTTCCGCGAAAATCGCCAGCCCGTCTGCCGGCCCCGTTTGGATATGTTCCCACGCCACGTCGTTGCTGCTCGTAACAGAATCCACCACGAGCACGCGTGACGGAATGCGCCGCGTGATCAACCCCCGGCATATCTCTTCCGCATTCAGTGGACCTGGGTCTGTCATGCGGGCCAAGATACCAGAATCCATGCTCGGCGAAACCGCCGCCCGACGTCCGGACGTCGAGACCGCGTGAACGCTTGCCCGGCGTTGCGACCTCCACCGCCCCGGCGTACGATCCCCTGCATGCCGCGGAGCCCGGACAGCCCGCCTTCCTCCCCTTGCGAGACAACCCGGCCCACGCGCCGGGAATGGTTATGGCTGCTCGTGCCCGTCGTCATCCTGGTGACATTTCGCCTCCATGCGTTCGGCGGCCCCCTGGAGACCGACGAGTGCAACTACGCCTATATCGGCGCGCGTCTGCTGGCCGGTGACCAGTTGTACGTGGACGTCTGGGATCATCAGCCGCCCGGCGTGTTCATCCTGTTCGCCGGGTTGATTGCCCTGGCCGGTGATTCGGAAACGGCCATCCGCGTCATGGCGCTGCTCTGGTCACTGGCCACACTCCTGCTCGTGTTCCTGGTGGCCCGGAAAGGTCTGAGGCCGGGCGCGGCCTGGTTCGCCGCGCTGCTGTTCGCGATGGCGTCCAGCGATCCGGGCATGGCCGGTGAAGGCGCCAATCGCGAGATTTACATGAACGCGCTGGTGGTCGGGGCCGTGGCGTGTCTCCTGCGTCCTGCCGGGATCCGCATTCTGCTGGCCGGTCTGTTGCTGGGGCTGGCCTCGACCATGAAGACCGTGGTTGCCGCCCAGTGGCTGGCGCTGCTGGTCGTTTTGTGGATCGGGCAGGTCGGCAGTAGGCGACGGGCGCTCCCGCGCCTCGCGTGGACAACCCTCGCGTTTGGGGCCGGTCCGGCACTGGTATGGGTAGCTGTGGCGGGATATTTCGCCGCCACAGGCCGGTTCGCGGTTTTCTACGACGCGGTATTCACCTACAACCTGACCTACAGTCGAATGGGTACGGGGTTCTTCGGGCGATTTGCCGAATTCTTCCGCGCGAGTTCGTGGCCGGTGTTCCGGACGACCCTGTCGCTCTGGCTGGCGGGTGGGCTGGGTCTGGCCGTGCTGCTGCTGACGCGCAGAGGTCGGGATCGCACCTGGACCGGCTGCGTGGTCGGCTGCGCGATGGGCAGCTTTGTCGCTGTCTGCCTTCCGCGGCAGTTCTGGAACCACTACTACCTTCTTCTGCTGCCGAGTCTGGCCATCCTGGCCGGTGTGGTGTTCGACGTTGCGGGGCAAATGGCCGATTCGCCCCGAGCCGGGCGGGTTTCATCCGCCTCGTTCCTGTCGACCGTGTATGGGCTGGTCGTCGTGGCGTCCCTGCTGGTCACGCAGTCCTTGTACTACCTGCTGGCGCCGACGGACTTCGTTGGCTTCCCCCGCTATGGCGACCGAATGCTCTGGGGTCGAGACCAGGCTCGGCGCCTGGCAGCATGCACCGAGCCGGAGGATTTCGTGTTTGTCTGGGGGATTGCGGACGCGGGCTTCTACTACTACGCGGATCGCCGCTGCGGCACACGTTTCACGATGATCGGGGCGCTGCTGGGCGATGATCGATCGACGCTCGCCCGCCAATCCCGGCTGGTCGAAGACCTGGCGCGGACCCATCCGCGCGTGATTCTGCTGGTGATGCGCTTCCCGCCGCCGCTCGATCGATTTGTCCGGGAACATCAGTATTTCGAGGCGGGCCGCGACACGGATCGGATGATCGTGCTCTGCCGGCCCGACAAGCCCATTCCGGCGGTCGATTGGAATTGGAGCCTGCCATGACGTCGCGCACGACCTTATCTTCCGGCGACCCGTTCGCGCGCCGTCCCGCCCGGCGCCACGCCGATCGGGCATCCTTGCGGATTCTGGTGGGCGGGCTCCTGGTGGTCGGGCTCGCGGTTCATTTGTACGTTACTTTGAGGCCGCCTGCCGACGCGTTCATGTGGGATCATCATGAGTATATCTCCTGGGGCCGACTGATGGATCAGGACGGGCTGACCGCGCTGTACGATCGCGTGCCTCCGCCGGGCCCGGTATGGGAGCCGCGTAAATATGAGCGCGCGGCGGCACGCCACCAGAGCCCGCACTACTGCAATTATCCGCCGGGCATCGCCTATGTTCTGTATCCCAAGATCAAATTGCTGAGCGTGCTGGACCCCACACAGGCATCCAACACGCCCATCGCGCGATTGATTTTCTCCGGCCTGCCGATTCTGTGTGATGTCGCGATGGCCTTCGGATGTCTGTCTCTGGTCCGGGCTTTCGGCGCCCGGGCGGCGGTGGTGGCGTTTGGGGCGGCCATCCTGGCCCCTCCGATCATTCTGGACACATGCACGTGGGGCCAGACGGACAGCCTGATCCTGGCCTGCACGGTCTGGATGCTCCGGGCGATGCAGCGGAAGCGGTGGCTGACGGCCGGCTTGCTCTGGGGCGCGGCCCTGGCCGTCAAGACGCAGGGCATTCTGCTGGGGCCCCTGTGGCTGGCAGCCCTTGTCGTGACCCCGCGGCGCGGGCGGATCGTGGCCGGAATGGCGGTCTCGGGAGCGGTGTTGTTCACGGCGGCGCTGCCATTCACGCTGCACTCGGGATTCGCGTGGTTCCGGCACGGATTCCTGACCAACCTGACGGAGTTCTACCAGCAGACGACCCTGCTGGCGTTTAACGTGTGGTATGTGGACCTGCTGATCTGCGGCTCGAAGGACGCCATGCGGACGTGGATGGGTCTGTCGAAGGATACGTGGGGCAAGGTTTTCCTGCTGTTCGGGCTGGCGGTAACTGCGGTTCTGATCTGGCGATACCGGGCGCGGCGGCCGGATGCGCTGACGCGATTCGCCACGGTGCTGATGCTTCTGGTGGTGATGCTTCCCACGCGGGTGCATGAGCGCTACATCGTGCTGACCCTGCCCCTGCTGATCTGTGCGGCGGCGATCCGTCCCCGCGTGTGGTGGGGCCTGGCGCCGCTTCTGCTGGCCGCCACTTTTCAGATCACGGCCCCCCACTGGCTGACAAAGCCCGCAAGCCAGTGGGCGGCCCTGGAACAAGACATTCTTCAGGACATCGAGAGGCATTACGCCATGCTGCGACAACTGGCGGAGCAGGGCGAAATGCCGTCCGAACAATTCGCCGCGTTGCCCTCGCCGCGCGAGCAACTGGCCATCGACCGTGAAAACGATCGGAAGGAACGCTGGGCCACCGGCGACCCGATCCGGGAGTGGGCCCTGACCTTGGCGAGTCTCCTGTCCAGTCTTGTCTGTCTGGTTTTTGTTATTCCCGGCTGTCGGGCCCGCCCGCCGGCGGCACAACCTCAATGATGTGAAACCGCTCCTCGCCAGCCGGACCGCGAACGACGTACAGCAGACGCCCTCCCTCCAGATCGCCCGGACGAATCAGAAACAGCGCCCGCTCGTGTGCCCGCGTGCGGAAATGCTCTTCCAGAACCGCCTGGGCGGCGCTGAGCACAAACGGACCCATCGTATCGACCGTGTGGAACTGGTCCTGCTCGTCGCGGTAGTGATACGTTTTCTCCCAGACCTGAAACATCGCGGGAGGGACCGGCAGAATCAGCAGGGGATAAACGTACGGCTGAATGCTGGGCCAGTACGGCCGGGGCGCCGAAACATGGTCGCTGATGAAGATCCGATCGTAGCTCTGCCAGCGATCACGGATTGCGATCAACGCGTCGCACAGGTCTGTTTGAAACAGCGCCTGATAGAACGGCGATTTCGCCTCGACGACGAAGAACTGCCGCGCGGTGTAGCACGCGTTCACCGCCAGCGCAACGACCACACCCGCCGTCGCCGCCCATCGCCGCCCCGGCCGAACCCCGGGCGCGCTGGCCACCAGCGCGCCAATGCCGATGGCCCCGATCCACTGCAGCACGCCAAGCCCGCAGGCGGAACGCAACGCGTGCGGCCCGCTGGTCGTCAGCGACCCGGCGATCGGATACAACAGAAGCCACGCCAGCAGCAACGCGTATCCCCGGTTTGCCTTCCACTTGCGAACCAACCCGACCAGCCCCGCCGGCAAGAACGCCAGCATGTACCAGTTCAACTGCCCCACCCCCGGAATCGACTGAACCGACACAATATCGCCGCGGACAAACATCCACTGCGGATCGTAATGCCGCAGATACTTCCCGGCGATCTCGAAGAGGAGCTGTGGCACGGGCATGCCCTTGTGAAACAGAGATTCCTGTATCGCCCGGGCGTTCACCGTGTTCCATTGCGTCAGATACAGATGAATCAGCGGAGCCAGTACAACGCCGGCCACAACCGCCGCCACTGCCATCCCGATACGCGATCGCCAATCCTGCAACATCGGCCGCCAGGCGCGCCGGTACACCGCAGCGCCGACCATCAGAAACGCCGGCATGAACAGCTTCATCGAACCGTACGTGTATTGCGACAACCCCACCACCAGTCCAAAAACCGCCATCCACGGCCAGCGCAGACGTATCGGGTTCTCCGGCAAGGCATCGTGTCCGCGCAAGGGCCAGCCGGCCAGCGACAGCGTCAACACCGCCGCAATCGGAAACAGCGGAGTCAAAGTGGCCTCGTGCCCGAACCGGCTCAGTTGCAGGTGCCAGGGTGAGAGAATCAACAGCAGCGCCGCCCAGAGCGCGGTCCGGGCGTCGCTGACCCGGCGGGCCGTCGCGTACAGCAGTCCGATCGTCAAGACCCCCCACAGGGCCGCCGGCAGCCGCGTCGCGACGACCAGGTTCTCCGGCCCCAGCCACGCCGCAAAAGGGACGACGAAATAGGCGTACAAGGCGGGCCGGAAGTCCCCTCGACCCAGCGCTTCCAGAATCACCGGCCACGGATGCCCCCACCGATCCTTGCCGGTTTCCAGAAGACAGTACGCGTCGTACCCGTTACTCGCCTCGTCCTGGTTAATCGGCGGAGGCGCCCAATACAATCCGGGCAGGCGCGTGGCAACCGCCAGCAGCACCAGTGCCGTCGCCAGAACCCATTCACGGCCGTTCCGCCCGCCGGACATGCCTGCGGATTGTACCTTCCGACGCGCGGATTCCCACCGGAACGCCGCGCGGTAGAATGGCCGCACCGGCGTCAAAACGCCGAGGAGTGGAATCTGACTCGTGTTGACCTTCTCCCTGCAATCCGGATCGAACGGCAACGCCATCTACGTGGAGGCCGATGGCGCCGGGCTGCTGTTCGATGCCGGGATCAGCGGAAGCCTGGCCCAGCGCCGGCTGGCAATTCACGGGCGGAGTATCCGCGACGTGGACGCCCTGATTGTCTCGCACGGCCATGCCGACCACGTCCGATGCGCCGGGATCTATCACCGCAAATTCGGCCTGCCGGTGTACATGACGGCCGGCACGGAACGAAGCTGTCGGGCTTTGCTGGGCCCTGTACGGGCGGTGCGTCGTTTCCGGCCGGGCGAAACGCTGACATTCGGCCGGACAAAAGTGTACACCCTACCGACTCCGCACGACGCAGCCGATTCCATCGCCTTCGTGATCGAGTGTGGCGGAAAAAGGCTGGGGCTGTTCACCGATCTGGGCAATCCGTTCCCCGAACTGTCGCAAGCGCTCGAGTCGTGCGATGCCGCCTACCTCGAAAGCAACTTCGATCCGCACATGCTCGCGAACGGTTCCTACCCGGTGTGGCTGAAGAATCGGGTGGCCGGCCCCGGCGGGCATCTTTCCAATCAACAGGCGGCCGACCTGCTGGCCCGCTGCGGGCGGCGCCGTCCGCGTTGGGTCGTCCTGGCCCACCTCAGCGAAGAGAACAACCAGCCGGCGCTCGCGCTGGAGGCGGGCCACCGCGCCGTCGGAACGAGCTATCCGCTGTCCGTCGCGTCCCGGTACGACGCTTCCGATCTGTACGAAGTGTGAATCGATCGAGCGGCGGATCAGAAAGAACCGAACCCGTTCTCATCCTCGTCGTCCGGGTCGTCGTCTCCTTCGTCGCCGTACTCGTATTTCCAGGAGTCGGCCTCTTCGGCCTCGTCCATCTCCCGCTCCATGTGTCGAAGCATTCGCTCCTGCAGCGGCGCCATTCGCTCGTACATGCGCACCGTCGCCTGATACGCCTGGACCATCGTGTCCAGCTTGATGAGCTGCCATTTCACCAGGCATTCCGGCTCCTTGATCGTCGTGAACGGATCACAGGCGAACCCCAGGCTGCCGTCGGGCCGGCGCTCGAAAAACTCACAATCACTGCATTGGATCATGACCAGGTCCCCTTCTTGCCGGGGGGACAGGCAGGCGGTCAACCTCCCACCCGCTCCAGAATGGATTCCAGAATCTGACGTTCCAGCACCTTGTCGCGCCCGCGATTCCGCCAGGCCGCGTTCTGCTCGGCCGTCGTGGCGCTCTCTTGGTCGGCCGGTGTTTCCGAGGGTATGTCACTGGCGTACTTGTCGCGGGCAAACAGCCTCCGCTCGTCCGATTCGAATTGCTGGACGAGCACCTTGCAGTACACATGAACACCGCCGTCCGCCTCCTGAACGCGCACATCGGCCTGGCGGCGCACGCGCCGCTGCGCCCCCAGCATATCGCCCGCCCGGCCGGACTGGCCGGTCTCCTGCGTTTCGAGCGGGTCCGTCTCAATGCGGCCCGTCGCGCGGTCCATTCGGGCGATGTGGAAGTGCTCCCGCACGGCGTCCACCGCGGCGGTCCAGGCCGCGCCAGGCGAGGCCCCAGGGACTTCCCGAACCGAAAAATTCAGATTCGTCGCCGCCGGCTCGGCACAGCCGGGCGCCAGAAGCACCGACGACACGATGGCAACAATTGCGGCACATTTCATCAGAGTCTCTCCTGCGGGGTCAGATGCACGCATGGTACCCGGCCGCCTTCCGGCTGTCCAAGCCGGGCCGGGCGGTGGAGCCGGCGTTGGTCGCGGGGTATACTGCCGGCGGCGCGGAAACGTTGCAGCCGGCCTGACAACGAGCATGAAAAGATGGCTTGCCATTGCGTTGAACGTCCTCGCGCCGGGGGCGGGTCTGATCCTGCTGCGGCGGGAGTGGCTTGGCACGCTGCTGGCCGTTTTCTTCACGGTGCCGGGTCTCATCGGACTGTGGGGCCTGTTGATCATCCCCGCTCAATGGCCGGCATGGATGGTGACGGGCGCCCTTATCGTCGCCGGGCTGATCTGGCTGTGGGCACAGTGGCTGCTCGTACAACGGGCGCGGGAGACCGGCTCACCGGCCCTCGCGGAGGAACTGGAGCGGCTCTGCCGGCGCGCGGACGAGTGTCTGGAGCGATCTGACATTCCGGCCGCGTATCGAACCCTGCTGGTTGCCCGATCGCTCAACGACGAAGACCTGGAAGTGATCCGCCGCTGGGCCGAGTTGATGACGCGAATGGACCGCGTTCGGCACGCCCGTCGCGCCTGGCGCACCGTTGCGCGGCTCGATCCGCACGGGCCGTACGGCCGCACCGCCTGTGAGGCTCTCGCTCGCCTGCCCGTCTGATACTCCGCGGGCCCCGTCCACACGGCGGCGGCGCACCTACACCGAGACCGACACCGCCACACCAAGCTGCCGGGCGGCCGCGTCGGCCGTGTGATCGATCAACACGGCAATCGTCATCGGGCCCACGCCACCGGGCACCGGCGTGATCAGTGAAGCCTGCCGGCGGGCCGCCTCAAAATCCACGTCGCCTACGCTGCCCGGGTTGTACCCGGCATCGACCACCACCGCGCCGGACTTGATCCAGTCCGCCTGGACAAACCGCGGCCGGCCCACCGCCGCAATAAGGACGTCCGCCTGGCGAACGATGTCCGGCAGATGACGGGTCCGCGAATGACACAGCGTCACCGTGGCGTGCGCATTGATCAGCAGGGAGGCCATCGGCCGGCCGAGAATCGGACTGCGCCCGATGACGACGGCGTGCGCGCCGTCCAGGACCACGCGATACTCCTGCAACAGCCGCATGATGCCCGCCGGCGTGCAGGGGATGAACGCGGGCATTCCCAGAAGGACGCGGCCGAGCATGGCAGACGACACGCCGTCCACGTCCTTGGCCGGCGGAATCGCCTCGAAAACCGCCCGTCGATCGATGGGTCGGGGCACCGGATGCTGCACCAGAATGCCGTGGATGGAGTTGTCCGTCGCCAGCTTCTCCACTTGCCCCATCACTTCTTCCGTGCTGACGGTGGCCGGCAGTTCCACCCGCACCGGACGCATCCCGACGCTCTCGCACCGCTTGTGTTTCATGCGCGTGTACGTCACGGAGGCCGGATCATCTCCAACCAGCACCGTTGCCAGCGACGGCACCACCCCGGTCGCCGACAGAATGCGCCGTACCTTGTCCGCCGCCTCCGCCAAAAGCTGCCGGGCCGCTTCCCGGCCGTCCATCAGTTTGCCGTCCTGCATCGTGTTCATGGCCGCCAGCATAGCGAGGTGTGGTCGGGGAAACCAGATTTCGAGCTTTGACTCGGGGCGGACTCCACGGTATTCATCGCGCGATGGGCGATGATTCAAGCGCAACCGGCCGTTGCTCCGATGGCACCCTCATGGATCGGACCCGCGTGCCCCTGCCGGTCAGGGTTCTGTTGACGCTGCTGCTGACGCTGCCTTGCCTGGGCACGCAATGCGAGACCACGCTGCTTGGTCCGACGCTGCAACTGCGCGATCTACAGGCCTTTGACGGCATCGGCTATTGCCGCGACTGGGGCCTGGGAGAGTACTTCCACCCGGACCAGACCTGCCATCGCCTCGAGGGTTGCCTGTTCAACTGCCCGCAGGTGTGCGAAGACAGCGCCGGCCGCCGGGTCAACAGCCGCGATCTTGTCAGCCCCGTCATCGGCACGGATCAATGCGGCCGGTGTATCTACGACACGCCCTGGGATCCCTGGACCGGCTTCACCAGCCATATGGCCCTCTGGGGCCACACCCTCCTGGATGTTCTGCTCGCGCCTTTCACCGGGCTCGATCGTTAGCGACGCCTGGGCGGGTTCGGTTCTCCTCGACCCGCCGGTATCCCCGACTTCAAGCCGCAGAAGGCCGACGGCATACGGAAAGACACTGTTTGCCGTCGGCGCCGGTCGCGGCGAACGGAAGGGATATTCCATGGGCGAGCGAACCTGGCCCGTGGGGGCGGTTTTCTGAGGCATGGCCTGGAGCAACGCCGATGCACTGGACGAGACGACTGGCACACTCCCTTCTGCCACCCATCCGCAAGCGGCCGATACCGGGGCGGATCATTCAGCCCCGACCGCAGG
>MTKY01057376.1_pt1 | contig 10489 bp, 7 predicted proteins | sample 1042731 | NCBI WGS metagenome assembly MTKY01 (sample SAMN06212206, study PRJNA360538) | anaerobic digester metagenome | biome: Wastewater treatment plant; material: sludge; isolation source: anaerobic digester fed with sludge from wastewater treatment plant | place: Denmark: WWTP Soeholt ... | reverse complement strand
CCTTGTCCACGGACTTTGCATGAGCGACTTGCAATGGACGCGACAGGGCCACGACCACGGCGCCGCGCTCGCCCGCGATTTCGGCTATACGCCGGTCTATCTCTCCTACAATTCCGGCCTCCACGTCTCGACAAACGGCGCCGCGTTCGCCGACGCCCTGGAGAAGCTGTTCACAGCCTGGCCCGCCGAGATCAGGAAATTCGTCATTGTCGGCCACAGCATGGGCGGGCTGGTCGCGCGAAGCGCCTGCCTGAGAGGCGAAGCAGCCGGGCACGCCTGGCGCAGGAAGCTCGACAAGCTGGTGTTCCTCGGGACGCCGCACCACGGCGCTCCGCTCGAAAGGATCGGCAATTGGGTCGAAATGATTCTTGGCGGGACGCCATATGCGAGCGCCTTCGCGAGACTGGGCAAGATCCGGAGCGCCGGGGTCACGGACCTGCGCTACGGCAATATCGTGGACGAGGACTGGCAAGGTCGCGATCGCTTCGCGCGTGTGTCGGACACGCGAAGCCCGACGCCTCTGCCAAGTGACGTCGCCTGCTATGCGATCGCGGCCACGATGGCGGAATCGCCCGGCGCGATGAAGGACATGCTTGTGGGCGACGGGCTGGTCCCGGTGATGAGCGCCTTGGGCCGCCACGAGGATTCTGCGCGAACGCTGCGCTTTCCGGAAAACCGGCAGTGGATTGCGCGCCAGACAGGACATCTCGATCTCCTGAGCCGGCGCGACGTCTATGAACGGATGGCGGAGTGGCTGAAGGCCGACTATCGGCCGTAGTTCTCTGACGCGGGCTTCTTCACGACGTACAGCTTGACCGCCTCGCCGGTCTTTTCGTCGGGCGCGCCGACGCAGGCGCATTCCGCGACACCCGGGCAACTGGAGGCGATGACAGACGATTCAGCCGCGTCCAGATACCGCTATCTCGTGACGATTGGAAATGTTCCGGGCGCTTTCTCGATCATCAGGAGGAAGCGGCCGAGATCGATCGTGCTGCCGGCGGTCGTTACGTCGCTCGAGAACAGCAGGTCCTTTGCGCCCGCCTGCCCGGTCATCATGCGGATGAAGAAGGGCTTGGTCAGGGTGAGCGTGGCGTTGGCGTCGGGCGCGGGCGCCCCTTTCCGGAAGTGCAGGACCGCGTTTTCGATCCAGAGCCGATAGGTCTCGCCCAGGTCCGAAAAGGTTATGTTGATTTTCAGATTGGACTCGGCCGCCTTGGCGCCGTCGATGGAAGCCGCCATGCGTTCGAGAAAACGCTCGATCGGCGTCTGCATCAGCATGTCCTGCATCACGGCGAGCGACTTCGCCGTCTTCGGCGTTCCGTTTCGCAATTCGAATGCGCCGGTCAGATAGAAATTCCGCCAGGGCGCCGCTTCCGCCACATAGCCCATCTGATCGAACGTGCGCGCGAGAAGGTCCTTGGCCGCGGAATTGTTCGGGTCGGCATAGACGGCATGCTTGAGCACTTCCGCGGACCAGCGGAAGTCGCCCGCGTCGAACGCCTTCTGCGCGGCGTCCACGAGCTTGTCCACGCCGCCGGCGAGGGCGACGTAGCGCTTGGCTTCCTCGACCGGCGGGAGCTGGTCGAGATTGGAAGGATGCGCGTCGAACCAGCCCATGTAGAACTGGTACACCGCGCGCGCATTGTGCCGCACCGAGCCGTAATAGCCATGCACGCCGAGATAATCGTGCAGCGATTTCGGCATTTGCAGTCTGTCGGCGATCTCCGGGCCGGTGAGGCCGGCGTTGATCATCCGGACGGACTGGTCGTGGATGTACTTGTAGGCGTCGCGCTGCTTCACGATGAAGTCGCGGATCGCCTCCTTGCCCCACACGGGCCAGTGGTGCTGGGCGAAAACGACTTCGGACTCGGCGGCCCAGACCAGCGACTGGTCGAGATAATCGGCCCATTTGAGCGCGTCGCGCACCTTGGCGCCGCGCAGCGTGTAGAGATTGTGCAGCGTCTGGCTCATCATCTCCGAGCCGCAGAAGGCTTTCAGCTCCGGAATTTCGAAGACGTATTCCGACGGAGCCTCGCTGCCGGGCACATTGTGGAACACGAAACGCAGGCCATCGATCGTGACCTCCCTGGTCTCCCCATCGATCGTGAGGTTCGGCTGGAGGATGCCGACCCGACCGTAGGCCACGGCCTTGCCGAGGCCGTCATCGACGAGGCCCTTGGCGTCGCGCGGCAGTTGGTCGCCGTACATGTACAGCGACCGGCGGATCATGGCGCTGCCCACCATCAGGTTTTCGCTGGTCGCTTCCTCCATGAAGCCGACAGGGGCGACGACCGGGATGTTGCGCGCCTTGACCTCTTCCGGCGTGATGATCCCCAGTACGCCGCCGAAATGGTCGGCGTGGCTGTGCGTGAAGACGATCGCCGAGATCGGCTTGTCGCCGAGATGCTTGCGCGCGAAGGCGAGCGCCGCCTGCGACGTCTCGCGCGCGGTCAGCGTGTCGATCACGATCCAGCCGGTCTTGCCCTCGACGAGCGTCATGTTCGCGAGGTCGAAGCCACGCAACTGCCAGATCCTGTCGGAGACCTTGAACAGGCCGACCTGGTTGTTCAGCGTGGCCTGCCGCCACAGGCTCGGATTGACCGTCGCCGGGGCCTCGCCCTTGACGAAGGAGAAGGCGTCGAAATCCCAGATCACGTTGCCGCCGGCGTCCTTGATCTGCCCGGTGGGAGCGGCGATGAAACCGCGCCGGGCAAGGTCCATCGAGAGCGGCGATGCGAGGTCGACCGAAGCGGCCAGAGCGGCATTCGCCTGCCGAACTGATTGCGAGACCTCGCCCTGGGTCGCTTGAGCCGTGCTCTGATCCGTCGGCTTGCAGCCGGCGAGCGCGGCGCCCGCGAGGACGACAGCGAGAAATGCGGATGGCCTTTTCATTCTTCCCTCCCGTTCGTTCAGGCGGCCGTCAGCGCGGCGCGCGCGTCCTCGGCGATCATCGCGGCGGCCTTTTCGGCGATCATGATGGTCGGCGCATTCGTATTGCCGCTGCAGATGTTCGGCATGATGGAAGCGTCCACGACCCGCAGGCCGGATATTCCCTTCACGCGCAGGCGCGCGTCGACCACGGCTTGCGCGTCGCTGTCCGGCCCCATCTTGCACGTTCCCACCGGATGGTACTGCGTGTCGGCGCGCGCGCGTATGTCGCGCTCCATGCCCGCGAAGTCGTCGATTCGCGTGGTGTAGAGCATCTTGCCGCGCAGATCGTCGAACGGCGCGGATTCCATGATCGCCTGTTGAATCTGGCCGCCCTGCACGAGCAGCTTCACGTCGCGTTCGTCCGACAGGAAGCGCGGATCGATCGCGGGCGCATCGCGCGGATCGCGGCTCGCCAGCGTCACGGCCCCCCGGCTGAACGGACGTAGCACGTCGACATGGCAGGATATGCCATGTCCCAGGTGCATCTTGCGCGCGTGGTCGTCGACGATCGCGACCACGAACACAAGTTGCAGATCGGGCGCCGGCGCGTCGGGCGTGGAGCGGATGAAGGCGCCGGCCGTGGCGTAGGTCGTCGTCATCAAGCCAGTGCGCCTCCGGCCCCATTGCGGAACCGCCTTGGCCAGCCGCGCGACGCCGCGCAGGGAAACGCCGACTGTCTCGGACCAGCTCGGCGTCCGCCAGGTCTGCACGTAGTCGATGTGATCCTGAAGGTTCTTGCCGACGCCGGCAGAGTCGAGCACGACGTCGACATTGTGGCTGCGCAGTTCGTATCCCGCGCCGATTCCCGACAACATCAGGAGTTGCGGCGAGCCGAACGCGCCGGACGAGACGATAACCTCGCGGCGCGCCGTCGCCGTCTGCGTCTCGCCGCCTTTCAGGTAGGCGACGCCGGCTGCGCGCCGGCCGTCGAACAGGATGCGCTCGGCCGTCGCGTCGGTGATGACGCGCAGGTTGGGACGCGACAGGTTCGGGGTCAGATAGGCCTTGGCGGCGCTGCACCTCTCGCCGTCCTTGTGCGTGACCTGATACAGGAACGCGCCGTCCTGGCGTGCGCCGTTGTAGTCGGGGTTGAGCGGCAGCCCGTTCTGCGCCGCGGCCTTCAGGAAGCGCTGGTTCAGATCGGTGTCATAGCGGGGATAGGTGACGTTCAGCGGCCCGCCGCGGCCGTGGTAGTCGTCCGAGAACTGCTCGTTGTTTTCCGCGCGCCGGAAGAAGGGCAGGACGTCGCCGTAGCCCCAGCCGGGGTTTCCCAGCGCCGCCCATTCGTCATAGTCCCGGGCATTGCCACGGACATAGAGCATGGCGTTGATCGAACTCGACCCGCCGAGCGTCTTGCCGCGCGGCTGATAGCCCTTGCGCCCGTTGAGGCCCGGCTGGGGCACGGTCTCGAAGGCGTAATTGTTGATGCGCGTCGGCACCATCGCGACGACGCCTGCGGGGGCATGGATCAGAACGCTGCTGTCCCGACCGCCGGCTTCCAGAAGGCATACGGACACGCGCGGATCTTCCGTAAGCCGCGCCGCCAGGACGCAGCCGGCGGACCCCGCGCCGACGACGACGTAGTCGAACTCCTGCCGCTCCATGTGTTTCCCTCCCGTGATCGGCGCGATCCGTCTCGCCCCGGCCCAACCATGGAATATTAATAGAACTAAAATTCTAATTCTGTAAAGTGGCTTTCAGCGCTCGCCGGCGCCGGGTACCAATGGGAGGGCAGCAATGGATTCGCCGAAGGACGCATGACCAAGCGAAAGACAACGGCGCCGCAGACCCCCTCGCTTCGCGCTCCGGCCCAGACGAGGAGCCGCGCGAGCATGGAGACTTTGCTCGAGATCGGCCGGCGCCTCATCGAGGAGCGGGGCATCGACGATTGCAGCATGAGCGAAGTGGCGGCGGCCGCCGGTTCGTCCATCGGCTCGCTCTACTTCAGGTTCGGCAACCGCGAGCGCTTCATCAGCGAGGTGATGCAGCGCCAACTGGATGGCGCACGCGAGCAGCTCGAGGTCACGATCGCGCGGCTCGAGGGTTCCGCGTCTGCGGACGAGGCGATTTCGGGCGTCGTCTCATGGCTGTTCGAGGTTTTCGCCCGCAACAAAGGGCTGCTTCGCGTGCAGCTCAAGCGCACGCTGGAAGCCCCGGAAGTCTGGCGTCCGTATCAGGTTTTCGCAGGAGAAATCGTCGAACGCACGATCGCGCTCATTGCTCCCTTCGAGGCCGTCGGCGCTGATCCGGCCTGGAAAGATCGTGTTCGCGTGGCCCTGCAGGTTGTCATCGGCACGCTGAATAACATGCTCATCAACGATCCCGGTCCATTGAAACTGGACGATGGCCGTGCGGCCGAAGAATTCAGCAAGCTGACGAGGGCTTATCTGGCGTTTCGTCCATAGCCGCCCGCTTGTCCGTGTCGATGCGTTGCGCTTCAATCCGGTCTTGCCGACCAGGCGGCGCATTCCAGGGAGTTGACGCATGACCAAGGCAGGACTTCTCGGCATGATGGCGCTGCTGGTCTCCTTGGCGCCGACTATGCAAACGCCCGCCCTTGCCGCGGATTACGGCGCGATCGTCGCCGCGCAGGACCGTTCCGAAGCCGACCGCCAGAACGACGCCAAGCGAAATCCTGTCGCATTGCTCGCGTTCGTCGGACCGCAACCTGGAATGCGCATCCTCGATATGTCGGCCGGCGCGGGCTATAGCACGGAACTGCTCGCCCGCTCGGTCGCGCCCGGCGGCAAGGTCTACGCGCAGGCGGACAAGCCTTCGGAGAAATTCGCCGCGCGGCTGGCCACGCCCGCGATGTCGAACGTCGTTCACGTCGTGCGGCCCTACGATGATCTCGCCGACCCGAACCTGACCAATCTCGACGCGATCACTTTCTTTTTCGGCTATCACGACACGACCTTCATGCCGGTCGATCGCGCGAAGATGAACAAGGCGATGTTCGACGCGCTCAAGCCCGGCGGCGTTCTGGTCGTCGCCGACCATTCCGCCCGGCCGGAAGACGGCGCGAGCGTCGGCAAGACGCTTCACCGTATCGCCGAGCAGACGCTGCGCGCCGAAATCGAATCGGCGGGATTCCAGTTCGTCGCCGATGCGAATTTTCTGAGGCATCCGGAAGATTCCAGAACGGTCGTCGTGTTCAAGAATACGGTTCCCAACGACGAGTTCGTGCTGAAATTCCGCAAACCGTGAATTGGATGGCGGGCGGCCGACCAGGGAATCGACCTGCCGCTACCTCGGGGACCTGCCGATGGACATGGATTTCCGCTGGCGGCGGTCTTCGCCTGGTTGCAGTTCGATCACGGCGCCGCCCAGCATCACGTTGAACAGGCGTACGCTCAGCGAAAGCTGCGCCTGCATGATCTGGCGCAGGTGCGGACATTTCGCCATCGAACCCTTGACGATCCTGTAGCCGCGCGAGGGATCGTGCTCGACATAGCCGAGCTCCATCAGCCGCGCCACCTTGCGGCGGACCGTCGTGCGCGGCATCCCCGTGATTTCGGCGAGCGGCAGCAGGCGGATGTGCGCGTAGTCCTCCTCGATCCGATCGTCGACCGATCCATAGCGCCGCGCCGCGACGGGATCGGCCAGGACATGGCCGACGCTGGCGACGCAGATGGCGGAGAGGATGAAATAGCCCTCGAGGTCGCCCTGGAACCGCTTCGCCACGAGGCGCGACACCTCCATCGAATATTGGTTGAAGCTGTGCGCGACCATCATGCCGTGGTCGCGCGCGGCGTGGCGTTGAAGTCGTGCCTTCATCGTCGTCCCGGCTCGCGTCGGCGCGTCATCGTCGCGCCTGTGTCCATTTTGGACATAGGCCGCCTTGCGGCGTCAACCAGCGATTCTGCACAGTGCCGCCGGGGTAGGTCCTGCAAATAAAGCGGCAGGCTTAGAGGGAGGCAGGCTGGCGCATCGGCCGGCTGGGAAGGGACGGGTCGTTTGACCGATCCGCCCTTCCCCCTGTCCTGTTTTCTCGCCGGCTCGTTTTCCCGCGCCGCGTCTTTACGCGCCGGGTTTGACGCCGAACATTGACCGTTTCGCAAAGCATCCGATGATGGCGGGCAAAGCCCGGGCCGTCGACAGCGACGGGGGGCGGACCCGCCTGAAGGCGGAACGGAGACGATCATGCAGCGACCCTGGCTCGCCAGTTATCCCAAGGGCGTGCCGGCCGATATCGACGCCGGCGCCTATCCTTCGCTCGTCGCGCTCGCGGCCGAAAGTTATGCGCGCTACCGCGACATGCCGGCCTACATGTGCATGGGCAAGTCGATCACCTTCGGCGATATCGACCGGCTGTCGCGCGATCTCGGCGCGTGGTTCCAGTCGCTCGGGCTGGCGCGCGGCGACCGCATCGCCGTCATGCTGCCGAACGTGCTGCAATACCCTGTTGTCGTCGCGGCTGTGCTGCGCGCGGGTTTCATCGTCGTCAACGTCAATCCGCTGTACACGCCGCGCGAGCTCGAGCATCAGCTCAAGGATTCCGGCGCGAAGGCGATCGTCATTCTCGAGAATTTCGCCGCGACCCTGCAACAGGTCATCGACAAGACGCAGATCCAGCACGTCGTGCTCGCCAGCATGGGCGACATGCTCGGCGCGGTGAAGGGCGCGATCGTCAATTTCGTCGTGCGCCGCAAGATGGTGCCGGCCTATTCGCTGCCGCGCGCCATTCCGTTCAAGCACACGCTCGCCGGCCGCCTCGGCGCGAAGCTGGTCGAGCCGAGGCTCGGCCCGGACGATGTGGCGGTGTTGCAATATACCGGCGGCACGACCGGCGTCTCGAAAGGCGCGACGCTGACGCACAGCGCCCTGCTCGCCGCCGTTCTCGCCTCGGAAGCCTGGCTGCAGCCGGCGTTCAGCACCAAGCCGGTGACGGGGCAGCTCACCTACGTCTGCGCGCTGCCGCTCTATCACGTCTTCGCCTTCGTCTCGTGCTCGATGCTGGCGCTGCGGGCGGGCGGCATGTGCCTGCTCATCCCCAATCCGCGCGACATCCCGGGCTTCGTCAAGGAACTGGGCAAGCGCAAGTTCCATGTGCTGCCGGCCGTCAACACGCTGTTCAACGGCCTGCTCAACAATCCCGATTTCGCGAAACTGGATTTCACCGAGTTCCTCGTCTCCAACGGCGGCGGCATGGCGGTGCAGGAAGCGGTCGCGCGCCGCTGGAAAGAGGTCACCGGCGTGCCGATCGTCGAAGGCTACGGCCTGTCGGAGACGAGCTCGGGCATCTGCTGCAACCCGACCGACATCGAGGCCTTCAACGGCACGGTCGGCCTGCCGATGCCCGGCGTCGAGATCAGGATCGTCGACGACGACGGCAAGGACGTGCCGCACGGCTCGCCCGGCGAGATCGTCATTCGCGGCCCGCAGCTCATGTCGAGCTACTGGCAGCGCCCGGACGAGACCGTGAAGGCCATGACGCCGGACGGCTTCTTCAAGTCCGGCGACATCGGCACGATCGACGACGAGGGCTACGTGCGCATCGTCGACCGCAAGAAGGACATGATCATCGTCTCCGGCTTCAACGTCTATCCCAACGAGATCGAGGCCGTGATCGCCGAACATCCGGGCGTGCTGGAAAGCGCGGCGGTCGGCATTCCCGACGCCAATTCCGGCGAGGCGGTCATGCTGTTCGTCGTGAAGAAGGATCCGAGCCTGACGAAGGAGAAACTCGAAGCCTACTGCCGCGAGCATCTCACCGGCTACAAGGCGCCCAAGCGCTTCGAATTCCGCGAGGTTCTGCCGAAGACGAATGTCGGCAAGATATTGCGGCGCGAATTGCGCGACGAATTGCTGGAAAAATCGCCAGCAAAGGCGCCCGCTTTGTGAGCAACGCCACTCGACGCATGGGATCGGCCAGCGCTACATAGTCGCTCTTGGAGCGTGGCCGGGACCCTGGAATGTTTTATGCCGATGCGCCGCGCCATGGCGATGCGATCGCCGTCGCGCCGACCATCCTTCCGGCGGCCGAGCGTCTGCGCATCCTCGCCTATTTCGGCGGCCTGACGGTCATTCTCGCGCTCGCCGACCCCGCCGGCGGGCTGCTCGAAATTCCGCTCAGCTTCTATCTCAAGAACAGGCTCGGCCTCTCCGCCAAGGAAGTGGCGATCTTCCAGGCGATCGCCGGCCTTCCGCTGCTCGTCGCCTTCCTGTTCGGCTTCGCGCGCGATCGCTGGAACCTGCTCGGACGGCGCGACCGCGGCTTGATGCTGGTGTTCGGCGGCGTCGTCGCCGCGCTCTATCTCGGCTTCTCCTTCGCGCCGATGAGCTACCGCGTGCTGCTGACGGCGATATTCCTCCTGACCGCCTGCACGCTCTTCATCGACGCCGCCGAGAACGGGCTGGCCTCCGTGCTCGGGCAGCAGCACGCCATGCCCGGCCAGTTGAGCGCGACCTGGAGCGCCTTCGGTTCGGTTCCGGCGGTGGGCGCCCTGCTGCTCGGCGGCTATTTCAGCGATTGGCTGGAGAATCAGGACGGCAATGTCGCGGCCCGCGCCTTGTTTCTGGTTGGCGCCTTCATGGCCGCGCTCGTCGTTCTCTACGCGACGCTGCGTCCGCGCGCGGTCTTCGACAATATCCGCGACGAGCGCCTCGCGCCCGGCCATCCGCTGCGCGACCTCAAGCGCGTGCTGCGCCACAAGCCGATCTATCCCGCGCTCGTCATCTGGATGCTCTGGAATTTCGCGCCGGGCTCGAGCACGCCGCTGCAATATTATCTGCAGAACACGCTGAAGGCGCCCGATTCCGTCTGGGGTCAATGGAGCGCGATCTTCGCCGCCTCCTTCGTGCCGACCTACATTCTGTTCGGCTGGCTGTGCACGCGCGTTTCGCTGAAGAAGCTGTTGTGGTGGGGCACGCTCGTCGCCATCCCGCAATTCACGCCGCTGTTGTTCATCACATCGACAAAAGCCGCGCTGATCGCCGCCGTGCCGATGGGCCTGATGGGCGGCATGGCGACGGCCGCCTATCTCGACCTGATGATCCGCTCCTGCCCGCCGCGCCTGCAAGGCACGGCGATGATGGCTTCCTCCGGCCTCTATTACGTCTCATCGCATCTCGGCGACATCTGGGGCGCGCATCTCTACGAGACTACCGGCGGCTTCACCCTCTGCGTCGTCATGATAACCGCCGCCTACGCGCTGATCGTGCCGGTGCTGACGAGGGTGCAGGACGAACTGACCATGCTGCCGGACAACGAGATCGGCCCTCAATCCTCCCGCCTCAGCACGACGAGTTGATAGAGGCCGCCGAAGAAGCGCCGCGGCTTCGTCGCCGCAACGCCGCGCCCCGGCGCGAAGTCGACGATCTCGTTGCGCCACAGGTCGAGCGCGAAAGGTTCGAGCAAGGCCAGAATCGGCGCCATCAGCCAGCGCAAGGGATTCCACGGGCGCGGCCGCGCATAGTCGACGACGACGAGTTTCCCGCCGGGCTTCACCACGCGCAGCGCCTCAGTGAGCGTGCGGCGCCTGACATCGTCGGGCTGCTCGTGCAGCAGGAAGAACGTAAGCGCTGTTTTCAGGCCACGTGCTTGAGAGCCTGAGGC
>MTKY01053160.1_pt1 | contig 10493 bp, 10 predicted proteins | sample 1042731 | NCBI WGS metagenome assembly MTKY01 (sample SAMN06212206, study PRJNA360538) | anaerobic digester metagenome | biome: Wastewater treatment plant; material: sludge; isolation source: anaerobic digester fed with sludge from wastewater treatment plant | place: Denmark: WWTP Soeholt ... | reverse complement strand
CCGCCGCGACGTCCGTCCGGCAAGCGCGCGGCCGGCCGGCTGCGGCGCGGAAAAAGCAATAACGAGAACGGCCGGAACGGACATGCGCAGGGCTCCTGATGGTCTCATTTTAGCGCTCGTTGCGCCCGCAAGGCAGCTGCCGCGAGCAGTCCCGCGCACGTTGCCCCAACGTGGCGGCGGTCGCCGCCGCCGACGACGGCGAGATTCGGCAACAGTTCACGCAACAAACGATGTTCGATGGCGAGCGAATCGCCCCGGGTTTTCTGGAGATGATATTGTTTGAGTGGACTGCCCCCGAGCGCCTCGTCGATCTGCGGGATTTCATGATCGGCATGGATCGCGACTCCGCAATCCAGAGGTTCTTTCAATATCCAAACCCCCTTGCCGTTCGCGGTTGGGGGCTTTTTGTATGAGCCGTGTGTCACGGCAGCCAGCCATCCGGGTTATCGTTTGCCTGTGGACCGTCCCACGAGAGTTTCCATATGCAGGAACCACCGGCAGTGAGTTTTCGCGAAGCGCTGCGCTTCTGGTTCACGCTGGGTTTCATCAGTTTTGGCGGGCCGGCCGGGCAGGTGGCGATCATGCACTTTGACGGCGCCTATGCGGATTGGCGGGGTGGCCATGAATTTTTTCCCACCGGCCTGAAATCACGGCCGCTCGTCCTGGAGGTGGCAATCACTGCAATGGCGGACCGGTCCGTGCTTTTCGCCGGCCAACTGACGCTCGACATGACAGCCCATGCACAGTCCATGAAACTGCTGCTCGAGCGAGGCCGCAACTCTCGTGTCATTCACGTGGCAGCGCATACAGGTATCGGCGCCGGTGTCGTCCACGAAGTTGTGGTGACACACCGTGCAATTCTCGCCGCCGTGATCATCGTGGGCGAAACTCATCGGCAGCAGCGCCTGCGGTGCGTCCCAGTACCGAGCCTTCTGCGGATGGCTCACCGGCAACGGGGTACCGCGCCACAGCGCCAACACGATCAGCGTGATGAACAACAGTGCGGCGAGCCTCACGAGGGCGTATTCCGCACCAGCGTGAACAGCGCAACCGCCACCGCCGCCACCACGAGGTAGCGACGCGAGGCGCGTCGGTCGAGATCGTTGTTGTCCCGGCCAAACCGGTACGCGAAAGAAGCGAAAGCCGCGAGCGCCGCGAATGCCAGCCACTGGAGTGGCGAGCGCAGATAATGCCCCGCCACCAGGATATGCCAGGCCGATCCGGCAGTGACCGCGATGGCGAGAGCCCTGTGCCAGCGACGAAAGTCTGCCCGGCTCCCGTGTATACGCGGCCGGTACCTCGGCAGCGCCGCGAGCATCAGCAGGTTCAGCAACGCGAAACCCGCCAGCCCGGCCCACATGTACAGCGGGGCGCCTGGTACCAGGTATTCGACCACGACCGCGTCACCGAGCAGGAGCCAGAACACGTGCAGCGCGGCGAGCAACAGCACCGCGTAGGCGAGACGGCGATGCGCTGCATGATGCATTGCCCTGGCGCTCGCCAGCGACAGGTACAACAGCCCGGAGAACGCCGCAAAGCCGAAGCCGTTGCCCAGATCCCAGAACCAGCCCGCGCCCAGTGTCGGGGACACGAGCAGGGAGACCAGGAAAACGGCCGCAGTGGTGAGTAGCAGCGTTTTCACGGCGTCAGATCAAAAGCCGTGCGCGGTTCATCGCAAGCCTCGCTGGCAGACTCCAGACCGCCTCATACCGAGCGCTGCCACGGCACGACGATGGTGATGCCCTGGTCCTCGATGATACGCATCCGCACCCCGTAGACCGGCTCGAGCAACGCGGGCCGCAGCACTTCGCCCGGCGTGCCGTCGGCGACGATGCGGCCCTTGTCGAGCAACAGGATACGGGTGCAGAAGCGCGCCGCCAGACCCAGATCGTGCAATACCACCGCGACCGCCGCACCGCTGGCGGCGCGGCCCGACAACAATTCCATCACATGCAACTGGTGGTAAGCATCGAGCGCGGCAACCGGTTCGTCGGCCAGGATCACCCGCGGCTGCGCGGCCAGCAGGCGCGCGATCATCACGCGAGTACGCTCACCGCCGGAGAGCTCGGTGAGCAATCGATCCTGCAGCTTCTCGACTTCGGTCTCGGCCATGGCGGCACGTACCGCCGCGGCGGCACCGCCATCGGTGGCAAACCAGCCGCGCCGAAACGGCAGCCTCCCGAGTTCGACCACCGCGCGCACCGACAGCGGCCAATGCACCGGTGCCGATTGCGGCAGGTAAGCGAGCTCGCGCGCACGCTCCATGCCCGGCCAGTCCGCCAGCGCCCGTCCATCCAGGCTGACGCGCCCGGTGGCCGGCTCGATCAGGCCCGCCATTGCACGCATCAGGCTGCTCTTGCCAGCGCCGTTGGGGCCGATGATCCCGACGACCTCCGCTTCGTGGAGCGCAAACGATGCCTGCTGCAGTACCGCGCGTCCTCCGAGATGCACTGCAACATCGACCAGCGTCAGCAGGCTCATGCGATGCGGCTCCGCGAACCGATCACGATCGCCAGAAAAAACGGCGCACCGAGCAGCGCAGTGACCACGCCGAGCTTGAGCTCGGTATCACCCGGCAGCGATTGCACCAGGATATCGGCCATCAGCACCAGCAGCGCACCACCAAGCGCGCTCGGCAACAACAGCTGTCCGGGACGATTGGCGACAAAGGGCCGAAGCAGATGCGGCACCACAAGCCCGACGAATGCGATGCTGCCGCTTATCGCCACCGCGGCCCCGACACCGACCGCCACGCCCCCCATCACTCGCCAGGGCAGCGAACGCGCGCCAAAGCCCAGCGAGTGCGCAATATCCTCGCCGAGACTCAGCGCCTCGAGGTAGCTTCGTGTCGACAGCAGCAAGCCGGCGGCGACGATCATGAACGGCAGGCTGAACGCGAGCTCCGCATAACTGCGGTTGGCCACGGAACCCATCAGCCAGTAGACGATCTCGTGCATCGCGTAAGGGCTCGGCGCAAGATTCAGCGCCAGTGCGATCGCGGCGCCGGCAAAGGCATTGAGCGCCACCCCGGCGAGGATCAGGGTGGCGACGCGCGCGTAGTCACCGACCAGCACGCGCAGCAGCAGCAGGGCCATGATGGCACCGAAAATGCCGGCTGCGGGCAACAGCAGCGGGTGCAGGCCGGCGAAACCGAAATAGAACACGATCACCGCGCCGAGCGCGGCACAGTTGGATGCGCCGACCAGACCGGGCTCGGCCAGGGGATTGCGCAGCATGCCCTGCAGCGCGGCACCGGCCATGCCGAGTGTCGCGCCCACCGCCAACGCACTGAGTGCGCGTGGCAGGCGTATTTCGCGCAGGATGATGGCCGGCGCCGACTCGCGCCCCCCCCACCAGTCGCGCAGCCCGTCGAACAGAATGGCGCCGCTGGAGCCGGTATCGAGCGCCAGCACCAGGGCTGCGCCCAGCGCGCTGCCCAACACCAGATACAGCAGCTGCGTTACCCGCTCGCGCCGCGGCACCTAGTCTTCCACTCCGTTGCGCAGCAGCGTTTCGAGCGCCTGCTCCTGGCGCGCCAGCGCGGGCAACCATTCGTTGTTCGCGCCCCGCAAACGCATCAGGTACCAGAGAACGCTCAGCAGGCGGTAGAGCACCCGTGCGCGGTAGAGACGCTCGCTCGCGGCATCCCCGAACTCGCCGTAGGCGAGCAGCAGGCGGCTGCGGTCGAGGCGCTCGAAGCCGTTGTCTTCGGCCAGCGTGGCGAGATCGAAATAGGGATCGCCGCGCGCGGCATATTCCCAGTCGATGAAATGGATGCGCCCATCCACATCGAGAATGTTCTGCGCCACCAGGTCATTGTGGCAGAGCACATCACGCCAGCGCGCAAAGCGGTATTGCTCGAGCACCTGTCGTGTGCCGGAGAGCCAGCGGCGCGCGCGCGGCCAGTTGCGCGAATCGTCGGATTGCACATCGCGCGCGTAGCTGCGGATGCGATCGACGATATTGAGTACCGGAACATCGAGCTTCTGGGCATGCAGCTTGCGCAGCGCGGCCGCGAGTCGATCGATCATCAGATCGGCGGCAACGCCTTCGACCCGCAACGGCCGCGATTCGAGCCAGGAAGTGACCAGCGTGCCCCGCCGAGGATCACAGAACAGCACCGGGGCTCCCAGCCCGATACTCTCGGCCCGCTCCAGCACCTGGCGCTCGACCTCGCGATCGATGCCAAGACGCCTGCCATCGCCCTCGGGCAGCCGCACCACGAAACGCAGCGCGCCCTGTCGCACCAGGAAATTGCGGTTGCTGTGCCCGGCGCTGAACACCGCCTCGACCTCCGGCACGCCCGTTTCGCCATCGGGTTGCCAGTGGCGAAACAGTTCAGCCAGCGCTTTTGGCAGGGGAGCCTGCATTTTGTTCACGAAAATGACGTTGCCACTTCAGGAAGCCGAATACCACGATGAGCAGATAGAGCGCGAACAACAGCGCGGTCAGATACAGCCCGCGGTCAAGATACAGGCACAGCGAAACGCTGTCGATCACGAACCAGTAGAGCCAGTTCTCGAGCAGCTTGCGCGCCACCATCCAGGTCGTCAGCACGCTGCCCCAGGTAGTGAACGAATCAAGATAAGGCCACCGGGCAAAACTCAGCTGCGACAGCAGCATCCCCGAAACTCCCGCAAGCACCAGCACCAGCACGATCGCCCGCAGGTGAAACGCGAGCGGCCAGATCTGTACTTCGAGCGCCTGGCCGGGTGCCGCGCCAGCGCTCTTCCAGTGCCACCAGCCATACACCGCCATCACCAGGTAATAGACCTGAAGCCCCGACTCCATCAACAGGCCCACCTGCCGGAACAGGAACAGGTAGATCAGCGTGCTGAGGAATGCGGCGTACCAGCACCAGATACTTTCGCGCATCGCCAGCAGCAGATAGGCAAGGCCCAGCAAAACCGCCAGTATTTCCCACCCGTTCACCTGCTGCAGCCAGCCCGGTAACACGCTGATCAGAGCGTCCATTCAGGGCGCGGCGCGCACATCGCCATTGACGATCTTGGCCACGATCACCGCCTTGCCATGAGTCTCGAAACTGTGGCGCAATTCCTCGGTGAGCACCTTCATGACACGATCGTACTCGCCGAACAGCTGGGTGCTCATCTGGTTGCGCACCATGTCGATTCCCTCGTGCAGCTCGACACGATGAATGAAATCGATGATCACCGGTATGTAATCCTCGTGCAGCGGGTAGAGACTGATATCCACCGAGATTTTCATGCTTCGTTGCTCCGTCGACTCACAGTTGATAGACCAGCGTCAGGCCCGCGACACGCGGCGCTCCGAACTGGTAGTAGGCTTCATTCGCGTAGAAGTTGCGCGGATCATTGCCAAAGTAGAATCCGTGCACCACGTAGTCCTCGTCGAGCAGGTTGTGCACCCACAGCGTTGCCTCCAGCGATCCCAGGCGATAACCTGCCGTGGCATGCAGCAACTGGTACGAAGAGGAACGCTGATCGTCGGAATCGGACAGGTAGTAGCCGTCCTTTCCCTCGACCTCGAGCCGCGCCCAGGCGTGCTCGCTGAACGCGAACTCCGCGGCCGCGCTGAACTGCCAGTTTGGCGCCTGGGCCTGGTCGCGACCGCTCTTGTCGACAAAACCCGCGTCGGGGTCATTGGCCACGAAATCCTCGATCCGGGTATCGAGCAGCCCGAGCGAGAAGTTGAAGCCGAGCCGTGACAGCGGCTGCCAGTCGGCCTCGAGCTCGAGTCCCCGGTTGCGGCCGCTGGCAGCGTTGTCGGTGTAACCGACGAATTGCGGCCCCTCGTTATACCAGGCCTTGAGTTGCACATCCTGCCGCTCCATCCAGAACAGTGCGACGCGCAAACGCAACGCGGCATCGGCCAGCGCCGCCTTGTAGCCGAGCTCGTAGTTGCAGAGCGTCTCGGTGTCGAATTCGAGCCGCGTCTGCAGGAACGCGATGATCGAGGGATCGAGCCCGGATTGCCGCGCCTTGCCGATCGCGTCGCCGTTGACGCCGCCGGCCTTGTAGCCGCGCGCCAGCAACGCGTACAGCATCGCGTCCTCTGTCGGCGCAAACTGGATGCTCAGTTGCCCGCCCCAGAGGTTCTCGCCCGGGCGGGCGCGCACCGCGAGACTGTCATCGTAATCGGCATCGAAGCGCTCCGCGCGCAATCCCGTCACCACGGTCCAGCGGGGTGCCGCCTGCCAACTCAGCTCGCCGTAGGCCGCACCGCGGGTACTCTGGTAATCGCTGTCGAATCGCGCCGCGGCGTCGGCATCGAAATCGAAAAAACGCCGTTCGAGCGCCGTATCGCGCTCGGCGATATATACACCGCCAACCCAGTCGAGCGTACCCGCGGCATGCGAAACCAGGCGCAGATCGATACTGCCCGCATCGACATCGCGGATATAGCGATCGGTGGAGGAATACTCCCAGCCCTCGCACGGGGTGCCCGTGCACAAGCCGGGATGGGACCAGTCCTCGTCGTAACCGTAATCGCGGTCCGAAGCACTCCAGGTCACGCGGGCCTGCACCTCGAACGCTGTATTCGCCTGCCAGTTCGCGCGCAGCGCCAGCGCATTGCTTTGCTGGCGGTCGCGCCCCGGCTGGTCGGACAGGGTATGACGGTCATTGTCGAGCGAGAACGCGTCATAACCGTTGTCTGCGTCGAGGTGCAGCGCGGTGAGCCCGAGTTCCAGCCTCTCGCCGACCTGCCAGTCGAGACGCGCGCGGGCGGTGCTCTCGTCAATGGCGTTGGTGTCGTCGCGCCCGAGAAAATCGTTTTTCATGAAGCCATCGGCACGGTTGCGGTGCAGCGCGAGCCGCGCGCCCAAGGTCTGCCCGAGCGGCCCGCTCAGCACCGCCCCCAGCGTGCTGCCGCCGTACTCGGAAACGCCCGCCTCCAGGCGGGCCTCGCGTTCCGCGGTGGGTAGTGCGGAACGGATATTGATCAACCCGGCCATCGCGCTGGCGCCAAACGCGGTGCCCTGCGGCCCGCGTAATATCTCGACCTGCTCGGCATCGAACAGCGTGCCGGCATTGCCCATGCCGCTGAAGTCGATGTCATCGATATACAGGCCGACCGAGGAATCGAGCGGGTCGACGAATTCACTGCGCTCACCGATGCCGCGAATCTGCACAAAGCGTCCGCGCGAGGCTCCGGCGCTGAAATTGACGTTCGGCGCGGTATTGAGGATCTCCTCGAAATGGTTGGCCTGGCGGCGCTCGATCAATGCCGCAGGCAATACGCTGATGCTCGCGGCCACGCTGTCGAGCGGCTGCTCGCGCAGCCGCGCCGTGACCAGCACTTCCTCGATACCTTCGCCGAACCCCGCAGCCGGCAGCGTCAGCAACAGCACGGCTGCACCCATCCACCGACCCCGCGCACGACCCATCTTCGCCCCTGGTTCCGAGGATCCGGGATTACGGCGACGATTGGATAACTGAAGTGAGGCGATGCGGCTCGCGTGCTTCCTATCCCTACGCCGGCATTATCCGGATCAGGTTAAAGGGGTTCACCGACTTACCGGTGTCTCAGGTGCTACCCACCCCCAAGGAGAGCGGCCATTATAGCCAGATCGGGCGGCGCGGCCAGCGCGCACCTTCACAATCGCGCGAGTAGGTCCGCAAGCCGGTCGATTTCGGCAAGATCCGCGGTAGCGGGCACGAACATGATCTCGTCGACGCCGAGCTGGCTGTAGCTGTCGATCGACTCGCGGATCGCAGCGACACTCGAGCGCGTCATCATCGATGACACCGCATGCGCGGCGTCATCGCCCATGATCTTCAGGTAGTCGAAAACATACTGGCGCAAACGCGGTGCGGCGTTGTCGGCGAGCGAACACCAGAATCCCGCCATCCGGTAGGGACGGTCCGCCCGCCCTTCTGCTTCCCAGGCTTTATCGGCCATTTCCAGCATATGACGGATTTCACTGCCCTCGCCGTTCATCGAAAAGGCGTAGGTACCCTGCGCCCAGCGTGCTCCACGCTGCATGCTCTTTGGCCCCATGGCACCCAGCAGCAACGGCGGTCCGCCATGCTGAATCGGCTCCGGGCCAACCGGATCGGCGCCTTCGAACGGCGGCTCGCCGGCCCATATGCGACGCATTTCATCGACCTGCTGGTCCATTCGCTGGTGCCGCCGCTCGAACGAGGCACCCACGGCGCGGTAATCCTTCTCGCGTCCGCCGACGCCGACGGTCATCGTGACGCGCCCCTCCGACAGCACATCCAGAGTCGCGATCTCCTTGGCCGCCCAAACCGCGGAATGCATCGGCAGCACATACAGCGAGGGCACGATCCGCACCCGCTCGGTGACCGCGGCAGCGGCGGCGAGCAGTACCCGCATCTCGAAGGTGTACCCGGTGATGCGCTCACCGCAGGAAAGACTGTAGAACGGGCCCGCGTCGGCGCGCCGGCACCAGGCAAGGATCGTTGCGCGATCATAATCGCGCTCCATGTACGGCAGACAGATTCCAAAGCGCATCGTTAACCTCGGCTGTTCAATGGTTGGGGGGGTTGCGCAGGGCGCCGCGCGAGTCACGCTCCTCACGCAACTTCTGCAGAAAGCTGCTCTGGCGGCGCACGATATACTGGATCAGGAACTCCTGGTCTTCATTGCTGATACCGACAAAATCGAGATGCAGCAGATAGTTTCCTTGTTCGCCGGCCGTGCAGCTCACCACGCGCGCCAGCACCTGCAGACGCGTTTCCGCCGGCAGAAAGCCCATCACCACCACCAGCTGCTCGCCGTTCTCGTAGCAATCCTGCGAACTCATGGCCAGCCCACAGGCACTCAGGTTCACATCGTGCTCGCGAAACGATGCCCTCTGCACCAGGTCTTCACTGAGTTGCAGGGTATCGATCACCTGGTCGAGCTTGCGATTGAGAAGCTCGCCCAGTTCGGCGACCGCAGGCGCCTGCAGGCGCGCGGCATTGATGATCGCGGTGATGCGCCGCTCGATCTCGAGCATGCGTGCGGAACCACGCAGAACGCCGGCGCTTTGCGGCATGGTCTGCTCGTCCGACAGCCGCCGGATGCTGAGCAGCAGCCGGTCATCGATGCGAAAAAAACGTCGCCGGTCATTGGCGCTCATTGGGCTGGCCTCGAATCGCGCTGCATCTCAGAAAACCTCCTCGGCGCGCATTCCGCTCTGATCATCGATCCCGAGCGACTCATAATACGCGGGATCCTCGATCTTCAGCGCATCGAGCTGCTCGCGCACCTTCTGATCCAACCCCTGGTTGATCACGATTTCCACGCGGCGATTGCGAGCGCGATTCGTCGCGCTGTCGTTCGGCGCCAGGGGACGCGTATCGGCGTAGCCGGATACCGTGAATCGATGCGGGTCAAGGATGTTGTCGGCGAGCAATTCCTCGGCAACGGATACCGCACGGGCAGTCGAGAGCTCCCAGTTGGAACGAAAACGCGAAGTCGCGATCGGCACATCGTCGGTGTGCCCCTGGATACGGATCGCACCAGGCTGGGTCGCCAGAAGATCACGCATCTGGCGCATCAGCGTCCGGTATTGCGGCACCAGCTCAGCCGAGCCGGAACCAAACGATCCCCGCTCGCGAATACGCAGCACGATGGTGCGTCCGCGGGTTTCTATTTCCACCTCGCCCTTGCTTATCTCGGCCTGCAACTGCCCGGCAAGGGCCGCGGCAGCATCCTCGGTCTGGTGAATCAGGGCCTGAATGTTTTCCTTCATCTGCTCGGTAAGATCCGCGGCCGGCACGGACTCCGTATTCTCCACAGCCTCCGCATCGAGGGGCGGCAACTCGGTGCGCTGCTGGTAGATCTCGCTGATCGGGGTCGGCTGGGGCCGGCCCGGAGAGAATTCCTGGGCAATCACGCTGGTGCCCATCGGAATCTGGTCCGCCTTCACCTCACGCTGCACGCCAAAGGCCGAGGACATCGAGCCGGCAATCTGCTGGTAGCGCTTGACGTCCATCTCCGCGAAAGTCAGCAGGAGCACGAAGAAGCACATCAGCAGGGTCATCATGTCGGCGAATGTCGGCAACCACTTGGGAATGCCGGGCCCCTCGTTGGAGCTTTTGCTCTCGCCCTCTTCGTCCATCGCGCGCTGCTCGCTCGTCAGGCCGGTGCGACGCGCTTGCTTTCGGGCAGGTAGCGCTCCAGCAAGCCCTGGATCACGCGCGGGTTCTGCCCGGCCTGTATGGACAACAATCCGTCGATGACCAGCGCCTGCAGCAGCCCTTCTTCGCTGCCGCGCAGCTTGAGCTTGTCGGCGATCGGCATGCACACCACGTTGGCGAGCAAGGACCCGTAGAGCGTGGTCAGCAAGGCCACGGCCATGGCCGGACCGATGGATTTGGGGTCATCCATGTTGGCCAGCATCTGTACCAGCCCGATCAGCGTGCCGATCATGCCCATGGCGGGTCCGACATCGGCCAGCGCGAGAAAGATGCGCTGCCCCCATTCGTGGCGCTCCATGGCCAATCCGCGATCCTTGTGCAACGCGGCCTTGACCACATCCGGGTCGTGCCCATCGATCA
>MTKY01054542.1_pt1 | contig 10494 bp, 7 predicted proteins | sample 1042731 | NCBI WGS metagenome assembly MTKY01 (sample SAMN06212206, study PRJNA360538) | anaerobic digester metagenome | biome: Wastewater treatment plant; material: sludge; isolation source: anaerobic digester fed with sludge from wastewater treatment plant | place: Denmark: WWTP Soeholt ... | reverse complement strand
TTGACATGCCCAACGCACTGACTGGCGGCGGCCCAGGTACGGCCACAGAGTCGGTGACCTTGCACGCCTATAACCTGTGGCGTGGAATTGACCTGGGCACATCGTCCGCGCTCGCCTACTGCCTGCTGTTTGTCGTCACTTTTGTGGCGCTGGTCTTCGTCAATCTCATCCGGCAACGCCTATTGGAGTCCATATAGAGATAGTCTCATGAGGCGTCTTTTTAGCTCTTCCAACCCCTTCAGACCGTCTCCAGCGACAATGATTGTGTCCTATATCCTGCTGATCTTCTGGACGTTTCTCGTCTTGTTTCCTGTTTACTGGCTCTTCGTGACCGCCTTCAAGCTTCCCATTGATGTGAACACAGGCCCCAAGTACCTCATGTATGTGGACTTCCAACCCTCAACCCATGCCTGGAAAGAAATGTTTGTGGACAGCGGTGACCTCGTCTCGCGCCCGTACCGGAACACCGCCATCATCGGGCTTGTCAGTGCAGTGCTGGCGCTCACCCTGGGGGCGACTGCGTCCTACGCCCTCAGCCGCTTCGTTTACCGGCCCAAGCCTGGGCTGGTTCTAGCGTTCATTGCGTGCGTGGTATTTGTGATCGTCATCATCAACCTGGACGTGCCCTGGCAGGCGGCGGTCGCTGCCGGCATCGGCATTTTCACCTTAATTGTGCTGACGATTGGCCGCCGCTTCAAAGGCACAATGTCTAACGATGACATTGCGTTCTGGCTGATCTCGCAGCGGATGCTGCCCCCTGTCGCGGTCCTCATCCCGATCTACATCCTGTTCCAGAACTTTGGCCTGCTCAACACGTACACCGCTTTGATCGTGACCTATACTGCCGTCAACCTGCCGCTCGCTATCTGGTTCATGCGTGATTACTTCAAGAGCATTCCCCTGGAACTGGAGGAGAGCGCGTTCATTGACGGCGCTTCGCGCTATCAAGTCCTCTACAAGATCGTTCTGCCTCTCTCTGCCCCTGGACTCGTGGCGACGTTCCTGATCGTGCTGATCTTCGCCTGGAACGAATACACGCTGGGTCTCTTCCTTTCTGGCGCGGATACCCAGACGCTGCCGATGCTGGTCGTCGGCCAGAATGCAACACGTGGTCCCCAGTGGTGGAACATCTCCGTTCTGGTGCTGGTGATGATCGCCCCTGTGGTCGTTCTCGCGACTATCCTGGAGCGCTTCATTGCGCGGGGTATCCTGATCGGCGCAGTGAAGGGATGAAAGCTCTCCGGGCGCTGTTTCAGCTAACGATAGGGAATCTGAATGAACAGTAGAGAGCGCTGCCTGGCGGCAATCAGGGGAGAGCCGGTAAACCGCGTCCCGGTCTTTCCTCTTCTGATGTTCTTCGCTCAGAAACGGCTGGGGGTATCGTATCGAGAGTTTGCCACCAATGCGCATGTGCTGGCCGAGGCTCAGATCAGCATCAGGAACACATTCGGTGTTGACGCGATCACGGCTTGCAGCGATGCCTTTCGGGTCTCCGCCGATCTGGGTGCTGATATGGTTTTTCCGGAAGACCGGACACCATTTGCGGCTTCTCCTCTGGTGGCCAATAGAGCTGATCTGAGCAGGCTGGCGCGCCCCGATCCATTCAATCCCAAGACACGCATGAACGACCGCATCCGCGCCACACAGGAAATGGTAAGAGCGGTGGGGGATGATTGTCTGGTGCTAGGCTGGGTAGACATGCCATTCGCCGAGGCCTGCTCTGTGGGCGGGGTATCAGAGTACATGGTGATGCTCTACGATGATCCTCTCCTGGCGCACCGAATCCTTGAGTATCTGACCGACATTGTGATTGACTTCTGCCTTGCCCAACTCGACGCCGGCGCTCCCATGATAGGGGCCGGTGACGCCGCCGCCTCCTTGCTTTCGCCGAAACTGTACCGGGAGTTCGCCTTACCCTACGAGCGCAGGGTATGCGCGGCGGTGCACCAGGCGGGCGGCATGGTCAAGCTGCATATCTGTGGCAACACGACACATATCCTGAATGATATGGTGCAGTCGGGAGCCGATCTGTTCAATGTCGATCACCTTGTTGATTTTGCTGCGGCTCGAGGCGTTTACGCCGGGGCACGAGTGTGCTTCAAAGGAAATCTCGACCCGGTGGCTGATATGCTCCAGGCTGCGCCGGAAGCATGTCAGGCTAAGGCCCTGGAATGTATCCGCATGGCGGCGGGCAGCCGTTACATGTTAAGTGCTGGCTGCGAAGTGCCGGGCGATACCAGTGACGAGGTGTTCAGAGCATTCTGCGAAGCACCACACCGCTATCGGTATGGAACATAACTCCGCTATGACGCACATTCCCATTGCCCCTACGCCCGTCCCTGTGTCTCCTGGCTAATGAAGTCCGGCTCGGCGATGGGCAGGGCGATGGCAAAGGTCGTGCCGCCGCCGGGCCGGTTCACCGCCCAGATGCGCCCACCATGTAGCTCCACAATGCCCCGGCTGATTGACAGCCCCAAGCCGGTGCCGCCCGTATCACTCACTTGCTGCACGCGGTAGAACTTGTCGAAGACATGCTCCAATTCGCTGGGCGGAATGCCTATCCCCTCGTCGCTGATCTCAATCACGACCTGGCGCTGGTCGAGATAAGCGCGGATGCCGATGGGAGAGTCGGCAGGCGAGAACTTCAGCGCATTGTCTACCAGGTTGACCAGCGCCTGGGCGGTGAGAACCAGGTCAATCATCACCGGCGGGAGTGCACCGGGCACATCCATCACAAGCTGCCGGTGGCGCAACCGGTTCGCCATTTGGGTCAAGGTCACCCCGACCAGGTCCTGCACATCACATGCTTCCAGGGCCAGGGTTATCGCCCCGGCCTCCAGCCGCGTCATGTTCAGCAGATTGCCGACTAGGTGATTCAGACGCTCGGCCTCTTCCCAGGCGGTATTGAGCAAGTCCCGGCGCGCGCTGTCGCCAAGCATCTGGTCATCGTCGCGCAGGCTGCTCAACGCGCCGGTGATGGAAGCCAGCGGTGTGCGCAGGTTGTGCGAGACGGAGTTGAGCAGGGCGGTTTGCAGTTTCTCCGTCTCGCGTAGCACCTGCGCCTGGCGCGCCTTGTCCGCCAGTTGCACGGCTTCCATGGCGAGTGCAATCTGGCTGAGCAGGGCCTCCAGCAACCGCTGTTGGTCGGGACTCATGAACTCGCTGCTCTCCAGGCTTGGCTTGATGCCCACGACTCCGATCACGCCCTGCGCGGTTCTGAGCGGCAGGTAGCGCGCATCGGTCGCCGCCAGGGTGTTCGTGCCCAGGCCCGCTGCCTGGCCCCGCCGGAAGACCCAGGTTGCCACCGCGTGACCGTCCTGATCGCTGGGGAACTGGGAGCTGCGCGCCTGGAGAGTAAGAGTGTCTCCCTTGGGCAGGAATACCGCCGTCTCGCAGTCGAACAGCCCGCTTATGTTACGGATCGCAGCCTGCATCACCGGTTTCTGGCTGACCGCAGTGGCCAGATCGCGGCTGAGATCGTACAGCGCTGCCGTGTGCGTCTCGCGCCGCCGGGCAGCCTCGGCCTGCTCGCGCTCGCGCACCGCCAGGGTGCTGATCACCAATCCCACAGCGAGCAAGCCCAAGAAGGTCAGAATGTACTGGGCGTCCGACACCGCAAGCGTCAACAGAGGTGGCACCATGAAGAAGTCGAAGGCCAACACGCTGAGGACAGCGGTCAGCACAGAAGGGCCGCGCCCCCACCGGATAGCCGCTACCACGACCGCCAGCAGATAGAGCATGACCAGGTTGGTGGGGTCAATGACGGCGCGAATAGGCTGCCCGATGAGCGATACCACTGCCACCAGGCCGATCCCGTAGAGGTACCGCCGCCAGGCGCGTCCTGTCCTGGCCGCAACGTCGGGAGCAGGTGGCGGTGAGTCGCTGGCCGTGCTGATGACGTAGACATCAATCTCGCCGCTGTGGTGGATGAGCCGGTCTACCACCGATCCGCGCCAGATTTCCGGCCCGTGCCCTCCCGGAGACTTGCCCACGATGATCTTTGTGACATTGTGTGCGCGCGCGTATTGCAGGATCGATTCGGCGATGGACTGTCCAGGGACTGTCACCGTCCTGGCACCCAGTTCCTCGGCCAGGCGCATCGTCCGCGCCACCCGGTCGCGCTCCGTCTCGGACAGGTGGGCGTGGTGGGGTGTCTCGACGTAGAGCACGAACCACTCCACATCAAGCTGAGTCGCCAGCCGTCGCCCGGTTCGCACAAGCCGCTCGCTGAGCGGGTTGGCACTGATGCAGACCAGCAGACGATCGGTGGCGGCCCAGGTATGGAAGATCGAATGCGCTTTCTTGTAGGCGCGCATGTCGCCATCTACCTGGGCGGCGGTATGGCGGAGCGCCATCTCGCGCAGGGCGGTGAGGTTGCCAGGGCGGAAGAATTGCTGGACGGCCCGCGCCGCCCGATCGGGGACGTAGACTTTGCCCTCGTGCAGGCGGCGAATCAGTTCTTCGGGCGGCAGGTCAACCAGCTCGATGTTGTCAACGGTGTCCATGATGCGATCGGGGATCGTCTCGCGCACCGTCACGCCGGTGATCTGAGCCACAACGTCGTTCAGGCTCTCCAGGTGTTGGATGTTGACGGTTGTGTAGACATCAATCCCCGCCGCCAGCAGCTCGTCAACATCCTGGTAGCGTTTCGTGTGGCGCGACCCTGGCACGTTCGTATGCGCCAGCTCATCCACCAGCACAAGCTGCGGCTTGCGTGCCAAGACCGCATCCAGGTCCATTTCGGTCTGGACTGTGCCCCGGTACTCAAGCTGCCGGCGCGGGATCACTTCCAGGTCTTGTAGCAGCAGATCAGTTTCGGCGCGTCCATGCGTCTCCACGTAGCCCGCTGCGACATCAATCCCTTCGCTGAGGCGCTGATGGGCTGCTTCGAGCATGGCGTAGGTCTTGCCCACTCCGGCTGCGTAGCCCAGGAAGACTTTGAGCTTGCCGCGCGCTTGCCGCTCTTCTTCGGCCTGGACGCGCGCCAACAGTTCGTCGGGATCAGGACGCTGCGGGTCGTGTGCCATCGTCTGTGCCACTCCGCCACACTGCTGCTGATCTCATTATTCCACCTGCACCGCATCCAGCGCCAGATTCAGTGCCAGCACATTCACACGCGGCTCTCCCCAGAAGCCAAGTGTGCGCCCTGTGGTGTGCTGATTGATCAGTCTGAGGAGTGTTTCTTCGGGCAGCCCTCTGGCACGCGCGACTCTCGGCACCTGGTAACGTGCTGCTACCACGCTGATATGCGGATCAAGGCCGCTGGCAGACGCGGTGACGAGATCAACCGGAACGGGGAGCGCACTGTCCAGTCCGGCGGCCCGCAGAGCTTCCACACGCTGCCGGACAATCTCACGCAGTTCTGCGCTGCTTGGCCCCAGGTTGGAGCCAGACGAGGCCGCCGCATTATAGGGGAATGACGACGTGGCCGAAGGCCGCCCCCAGAAATAACGCGGATCGTCAAACGGCTGGCCGATCAACTGCGATCCAATGGCTTTGCCATCCTGTTCGATCAGCGTCCCATTGGCCTGCGTAGGAAAGATGATCTGTGCGATTCCGGTCAGCGCTAGAGGGTAGATCACGCCGGTCAGCGCTGTCAACACAAGCAGCAACCGCAGAGCGGGTTTGAAGGCCGCCCACATGGTCATAGCCCTTTCCGCTTGTCCGGCGTTTCGTGGCGATAGAATGACGCCACCTCGCGATAGTGCGACTGCGTGCGCGTCGGCGACTCCGGCGTCCCGTACACAGCCGGATCGGAGTAGCGCTTGCGGTATTCCGCGTCATCCAGGTCTTGCAGAGCTGCCGCGTTTGCTTTGACCCACAGCCCCATCAGCCCATAGACAACTGCGACGATCAGGAACAGGATGAGCTTGTGACCGGTCGGAGCAAGATGCAGTCCGTGCTCCAGCACCATCCCGCCCGCTGCCAGCAGCAAGATCAGGTTGAGCGTGCTCCAACGTGGCCTGTGACTTCGTTTTGGGCACATTGTGTGGTTCCTAGGTTAGTCCCAACCCAACCAGAGCTAGATCGATCACTTTGATGCCCGCAAAAGGGGCCGCCAGACCGCCCAAGCCATAGATCAGGAGGTTATCGCGTAGCAGCTGGGCGGCGCTCAGCGGGCGGTAGGGTACGCCGTGCAGGGCCAGCGGCACCAGCGCGATGATGATAAGCGCATTGAAAATCACCGCCGAAAGGATGGCGCTGTGTGGGGTGGCCAGCCGCATGAAGTTCAACTGGCCCAGCACCGGATAAATGGCAACAAACGCCGCCGGGATGATGGCGAAATACTTGGCGACATCGTTGGCTATGCTGAATGTCGTCAGCGCGCCGCGCGTCATCAGCAACTGCTTGCCGATCTCCACAATCTCGATCAGCTTGGTCGGATTGCTGTCCAGGTCCACCATGTTGGCCGCTTCGCGGGCAGGCTGCGTGCCGGAGTTCATCGCGACCGCGACATCCGCCTGCGCCAGCGCCGGGGCGTCGTTTGTTCCGTCGCCGGTCATTGCCACCAGTCGCCCTTCGGCCTGGAACTGCCGGATCAGCTTCAGCTTGGCTTCGGGTGTGGCCTCAGCCAGGAAGTCATCCACTCCAGCCTCCGCCGCAATCGCCGCAGCGGTCAGGGCATTGTCGCCCGTGATCATCACGGTCTTGATTCCCATGCGGCGCAGTTCGCGAAACCTCTCCTCGATCCCACCCTTGACGACATCTTTGAGGTGGATCACCCCCGTGATCTCTCCGTTGCGCGCCACTACCAGTGGCGTTCCGCCTGAGTGGGCAATGCGCTCCACAGTCACATGCATGGCTGCCGGAACAGGCTTCCCGTGCGCTCGCGCGTACTGGGTGATGGTGTCGGCGGCGCCTTTGCGGATCGAGGTCCCGTCGAGGTCCACACCGCTCATGCGGGTTTGGGCAGTGAATGGAACGAAGCGCATCCCTGCCGGCATGTCCGGTTGAGTGCCGACGGTACGCCCCCGCAAGCCGTATTTCTCCTTAGCCAGCACCACGATGCTCCGTCCCTCAGGCGTTTCATCGGCCAGCGACGAGAGTTGCGCCATTTCGGCCAGGTTGCGCGCTGAGCAGCCGTTGAGCGGGATGAATTCAACCGCCTGCCGGTTACCCAGGGTGATCGTGCCGGTCTTGTCCAGCAGGAGCACATCTACGTCTCCGGCGGCTTCGACCGCCCGGCCCGACAGCGCAATCACGTTGTGGCGGATGAGGCGATCCATCCCGGCAATGCCGATCGCGCTCAGCAAGCCGCCAATCGTGGTGGGAATCAGGCAGACCAGCAGCGCGACCAATACCGTGATCGTGACCGGCTTGCCCTGCCCAGTAGCATCTACGCTGTAGATTGAGAGCGGCAGCAGCGTGCTGACAACCAGGAGGAAGATGATGGTCAGGCCCGTCAGCAGGGTGCTCAGCGCAATTTCGTTGGGGGTCTTCTGGCGTCTGGCTCCTTCGACCAGACCGATCATGCGATCCAAGAACCCCTCACCGGGGTCTGAGCTAATCCGCACAAGCAGCCAGTCCGAGAGCACGCGCGTGCCGCCTGTCACGGCGCTGCGATCCCCGCCGGATTCACGGATCACTGGCGCGCTTTCGCCGGTTACGGCGCTCTCGTCAACTGAAGCAATGCCTTCAATCACCTCTCCGTCTGCCGGGACAGAGTCACCGGATTCGACGAGGACAATGTCTCCCCGCCGCAAAGCGGTGGAGGCAACTGCTTCGTAGGCGGCATGGCGATCCGGGTCATGCAGTCTCTTGGCAAGGGTCTCATGCCGCGTCCGGCGCAGCGCTTCTGCCTGTGCTTTGCCGCGCCCTTCGGCCAGCGCCTCTGCGAAGTTGGCGAACAGCACTGTGAACCACAACCAGGCAGCGACAGCCCCCACGAATCCGGCGGGTTCTTCACTGCGACCAATGAGGGCGCGCAGAAACAGAAGGGTGGTAAGCACACTGCCGGCTTCGACCACAAACATGACCGGATTGCGCACTTGCTGCCGGGGGTTGAGCTTGACAAACGAGTCCAGGATGGCCCGGCGCAGCAGTTGGCGGCGGACGTGTGTTGAGCGAGACACAGTTGCAGTCATGGCGCGGCCCTCAGAAGGTAATGCTCTGCTTCAGCAGTAGGTGCTCGACAATCGGGCCGAGAGCCAATGCGGGCAAGAACACCAGCGCGCCCACCAGCACGACCACCGCCATGAGCCATCCAGCGAATAGGGGAGTATGGGTAGGCAGCGTCCCGGTGCTGGGTGGCGCCTTCTTCTTCTGCGCCATCGAACCTGCCATTGCCAGCACGGGCACGATGAGTGCGTAGCGTCCCGCGAGCATGGCGACGCTCAGGGTGACGTTGTAGAACAGGGTGTTGGTGCGCAGGCCGGCAAAGGTGCTGCCGTTGTTACCGGCTGCCGACGAAAACGCATAGAGCGCCTGACTCAGACCGTGCGGCCCGGCATTTGACATGGACGCTGTGCCCGTAGCGGTGATAACGGCCAGAGCCGTGCCCAGCAGTATGGTGATGGGAGGAATCAAGATGACCAGCGCCGCCATTTTGATCTCGAAAGCCTCGATCTTCTTGCCGAGATACTCCGGTGTGCGCCCAACCATCAAGCCAGCGACAAACACGGCGATGATCACAAAGACCAGCATCCCGTACAGGCCGGAGCCAACACCGCCGAACACCACTTCGCCCAACTGCATCAATACCATTGGTACCAGCCCGCCGAGCGGTGTGTACGAGTCGTGCATCGAATTGACCGACCCGTTCGAGGCAGCGGTTGTGGCAGTGGCCCACAGCGTCGAGCCGGAGATCCCGAAGCGAACCTCCTTGCCTTCCATGTTGCCGCCGGGCTGGAGATCGCTGGCGGATTGATCAATGCCAAGGTCGTCAAGAACGGGATTGCCCGCTTGCTCAGCCGTGATGGTCGCCGCCAGTGATCCGGCGAACAGCAGTAGCATGACCGCCAGTACCATCCACCCCTGGCGCACATCGTTGATCATCGTGCCGAAGGTATAGGTGAGCGCCGCCGGAATAAGCACGATCGCCAGCGTTTCGAGGAAGTTCGAAAGCGGGGTAGGGTTCTCGAAGGGATGCGCCGAGTTCACGCCGAAGAATCCGCCGCCGTTGGTGCCAAGCTGCTTGATCGCCACCTGCGAGGCTGCCGGCCCCAGAGCAAGCACCTGCTCAGAGATGGGGCTGCCAGCGTCATCAACGGTCGGTTCAAGCAGCGGAACGGACTTGTAGGGGCTGAGCGTCTGTACGACACCCTGTGACACAAGTGCGAGTGCCAGCAGCACGGACAACGGCAGCAGGATATACAACGTGCCGCGCACCAGATCGATCCAGAAATTCCCCACCGTTTGGGCAGAGCGGCGGGCCAACCCGCGTACCAGTGCCATCAGCACCGCCATGCCTGTCGCCGCCGACAGGAAGTTCTGCACGGTCAACCCCACCATTTGCGTGAGATAGCTCAGGGTGGTTTCACCGCTGTAGCTCTGCCAGTTGGTGTTGCTGGCGAAGCTCACCGCCGTGTTGAATGCCAGGTCTGGCGCGACGGGTCCGACCGCGCCGGGGTTGAGCGGCAGCCGATCCTGGACAAGCTGAAGCGCAAAGATGACCGCTAGCCCTAATCCGTTGAAGATCAGGAGCGCCAGCGCATACGCCTGCCACGACATTTCGTCCTCTGGACGGATGCCCGCCAGCCGGTAGACCGTGCGCTCCAGCGGCCTGAGCAGCGGATCGAGCGGCGTTCGCTCTCCCTGGTACACACGCGCCATGAAACCGCCCAGTGGTTTGACCAGGGCCAGCAGTACGACCAGAAAGAAGGTGATTTGCGCCCACCCAGAGATCGTCATCCGAACCGCTCCGGCTTCGATCACATGGCCGACAGGTAGATCGCCGTAGGCCACAACGCGGCCCGCTCACGTATCGAGCAGTGCCACTGAATGCCTGCCTGCTGCGCGCCCATCAGCGCGACGAGAAAGCCAACCGCTGTGACGCCCGCGCCGATCCAGACTGTGCCTGTCTGGAACAGACCTGGATTGATCCTAGCCGGACTAGCATCAATTGTGTGTCAAGATGACTAATGGGAGGGTCAAAGATTCGTCAAGAGGGGGACGTTGTTTCTGGGCGATCCAGCAGCCTACCGGCACATATTATCCTCGCGTTTAGGGGGAAGGCTGGATGGCAGGCGGACACGTGCCGTTGGATGCGCAGGCGTGGCGGAGCGGCAGGGTAGGCGTGGGGGTGCTGTGAATCGGACTGGCTACGAGGTTGCCCCGTAGCCGGAACGGGAGCGACGGCGCTCGATCGATTGCGCGTATACGTCCGCTCGTCTTTGTCGCCAAGCACGTCGCAGACGATGTCCTGCCGCAGTTGCATCTTGCAGCGTAGCACGCCATTTCAAGCATTTCCACGGACCCCGAGTGTCCGATCCCCTATCGGGCTCCGCTTCTCTCGATTGCTAGGTTCTGTTGACGTTTGACGAAAGTCGTTTAAAG
>MTKY01051449.1_pt1 | contig 10494 bp, 9 predicted proteins | sample 1042731 | NCBI WGS metagenome assembly MTKY01 (sample SAMN06212206, study PRJNA360538) | anaerobic digester metagenome | biome: Wastewater treatment plant; material: sludge; isolation source: anaerobic digester fed with sludge from wastewater treatment plant | place: Denmark: WWTP Soeholt ... | reverse complement strand
TGGCATGATCAGTAATTTTCCCTCTTTCGATTGGGTTTACGGCTGTTCAGCGGTCTCGGCTGCGATGATTGCAACCTATTATGACCGTAATGGGTTCCCTCGTATGTATACGGGACAAACAAACGGCGGCGTCTACCCCCTGACAGACACCGGCTTCGGCACCTGGCGGGACAGTACAAATGAAGCGTACCCTAATAATCCTCTTGTTGCGAGCAAAAGCGGACTTGATGGACATTCCGGAAGGGGTTCGATTGAAGACTATTGGGTCTCTGTGGACAGCAGCGCTCCAGACCCCTATATCACAGGAGGTTGGACGCAGCATTTATGGGGCAATTCGATCGGAGATTACATGAAAACGAGCCAATCCGCGTTCGGTAACGTGGATGGCTCCACCGCGTTTTATACCTGGACAAACTCTCCCGAAAAGCTCACCTGCGCGAAGATGTCTGTGGAGAACCTGCCGGATGGGACCCTGGGCATCCGCGACTTTTTCCAGGCGCGCGGGTATCTGGTTTCTGAATGCTACAATCAAAAGACCGATAACAATAACGGCGGTTTTAGCCTGGTAGATTTTAAACGCTATATCGATTCCGGGCATCCCGTTCTGATCAATCTTGAAGGGCATTCCATTGTCGGTTATGGCTACAGCGGGAGCACCATTTATATCCGGGATACATGGTCTTCAAATGTAAACGAAACCTTTACGATGCCTTGGGGCGGAAGTTATGAGGGGATGCAGATGCAGTCTGTATCTGTAGTTGTGCCCGTTGACCACTCGCAACTACACCAGAAAGTCTATCTGCCGATTATTTTCACGCCGCCCATCATAAAAAATGGCAATTTTGAACAGGGAAATACCGCCTGGAGTGAATCTTCAACACACGGATGGTATCTCATCTATCAGGATTCGGAACTCGCGAGAGATGGCGAGTGGTTGGCGTGGCTTGGTGGAGGCGACAATGAGCGCTCAGTCCTTTCTCAGGTAGTTACCCTCCCAAGCGGAACAAACTATTTGGAGTTCTACTATGCTATTGGCTCAATGGAACAAGGATGCCAGTATGATTCCTACGAGGTCCAATTTGGAAATAATACCCTTCTTTCTGGCTGGTTATGTGCTCCTAATAATACGAACGGCTACGTCTACAAACGGATTAATCTCAGCGCCTATTCCGGAACGACTCAGGCGCTCAAGTTTATCGTAGAAAACGACGCGTCGGACAACAGTAATTTATTCCTCGATGATGTCAATATCACCAGGCAGGCGTCAAAGGCGATCGATGAAACTAAAACAGCTTCCTTTGACTCCATATTTTTATTGGAGAAGTAGCTTGTCTTATCCAGAAAAGCCGCCTTCCAAGGGCGGCTTTTTTGGCGTTTTTCGCTGATTATCATAGACAGTCCCCAACCCTCCACCCCCAACGCCTTCAGGAAAGGAAGGATGAGAGAAGCTTACTTGGTCGCGCAGGCAATACAGGGGTCGAACGCCCGCACGACCCGACCGACTGCCCGTTCCAGCTCGGCATCGATGCCTTCGTGGCTGACATATCGTTTCGCGACAACGGTCAGCGCGCGGCGGATAGCCAGCATATTATGCACGGTGGGGATGACGAAATCCGCGCTTTTAATCAAGCCATTTTCCACTTCATAGCGATGGATCAAGGGTCCTCGCGGAGCTTCCACCAAGCCAAAACCGGTGCCGTCGCGGGGAGTGTACCCGATCTCGGTTTCCCCATGCTCGAGGTCGCCGCTGAGCATCTGACGGGCTTTTTCGAGCGCGTAGACCAGTTCAATCCCGCGGCAGAGATCAAAGAACATAATAGCGTGGGCGGGCTTGCCGAAGGTCTCCACGAAACGCTCCCGATAGGCATCTGCCAGGGGAGTGCCGAAAGATTCCGCCAGGTTGACGCGCGCCAGGCTATTGGCGCGCATGATGTGCCCCAGGTAGCTGCTGATCCCCGCGTAGGAATACTCGCTTTCTGTGATCTGCAAATAGGCTTCAAATTCGTGCGGGTCAAAACTCGGCGCCTCGCTGCCGTCGGGCTTCATCACACGCAAGCGCCGGCTGTTCAGCCGGTAATTGTTCGCTTCGGTCGAGGCAAGGTAGTGGGTCGGTTCATCATCGCCCCAGGACCCGATCCGGTCCACCATCTGCATGGACAAATCCCAATAGATGTCCAGCAGATCTGTCGCCACCGGCAGAAGCTCTTCGATCGTGAGGATCAACTGATCCGCTTTTACGCGCGGGATGCCGCTGGTGACCCCGCCGATGACGGTTTTGATCGGGTGAATGAACTGTCCTCCAGCGAGGCTGATCAGGTCTGTGCCGATTTTGCGGATGCGAAGCGCCATCTGCGCCAGCGAAAAAGCGCGGGCTTTGCCTGCTTCGCTGCGCGAAAGCTCAAACAGAGAGCTGGCATTCACGCGGTCGGGCATCGTGAAAATGAACAGAGAAGTCGCCTGGTTTTGGATGAGCTGCCCCAATAACAGCACTTCGCGGATATCCTCCGCCAGGGGCGGCGGGACAACGCCGAAAACGTCCTCGAGCGCCTTGACCGAGGCAACCTGGTGCGCGGTGGAGCAAACGCCGCAGATGCGCGGCACGATGACGGTGATCTGCTCGGCAGGCACGCCGCGGACATAGTGGCTGAAGCCGCGCATTTCCATCGCCTGGAAATCCGCTCTGAACACTTCGTTGTCGTGGATGTCGATCACGACCCGGGCATGGCCTTCGATCCGGCTGAGGGGGTAGGTGAGGGTAGTCATCAGAGCATCTTCTCCTTTGTGCGCGGCGGAAGGTCTGTTTCCTGGGTATAGTCGGTGAACTGCCCGAGGAAAAGCGAGAGCCAGGGAGAGGCAAGCGCGGCATCGATTTCTTCCGCGGGGATGTCTGTCATGCGGGAGAAAACCCGCCGCAGGTTGTCGAGCACGAACTTGGGTTCTTTGTTCAGGTAGGGGTTGGCGGGACCGCGACAGCCCACGCAGGCATGCCCCGGGCGGGTGCAAAGCGCGCCGCAACCCCCGCGCGTGGAAGTGCCGAGGCAGACATAGCCTTGATTGACCAGGCAGATATCCGGCAAAACGACCCCGCTGCGGCTGCCGGTGATGGATTTTGGGCGCATGTCGTTGAGCTTTTTGCGCCCGCATTCCTGGCAGACAATGGGCGCGATTTGCGCGTGTTCGGGATCCTTCAGAGCGGTCATAAAAAGCTGCGGTGTTGGCGGGCAGCCCGGCAGGTAGAGATCCACCTCCACAAATTTGTCGATCGGGTACGCGTTCGGGAGCATGTCCGGCATGCGCAGCCGGTGGGAGGCTTTCAGGAAAGACTCGCGCGCGATGTGATTTTTCTTGAACTGCGCGACCCCGCCCGAAAGCGCGCAGGTGCCCACGGCGATCAGCTTGCGCGCGCGCGAGCGCCCCTTGCGCAGGTTGTGAATGTCCTCGTCCGTCCGGACCCCACCCGTGACCAGCAGAACTTCCACGCCATTCGGGATTTTATTGGAGGTGACCACCAGGGGCATGTAGACCAGTTGAAAATTGTTGATCCATTCTTCCGAGTTCAGCAGCGAAACCTCGCAGCCCGAACACCCGGAAAGCTGGAGCACAGCGAATTTTGGAAGATCTGTTGAGGATTCCATCGTCTCGTTTCCACAGGATGTGATGTGTTTCCCACAATTATAGCGGGGATTTCCCCAGTGTTGACCGAAACAATCCACAAACAATCCACAACTCCCCAGACCCTGGGTAGCAAATCCTCAAGACTGAGGCGGGGTTGGAGTAGAATTGAGCCCTGAGGTGAACATGGAACCAAGGCTCGAACAGGTTATGGAATGGGTGAAAGAGGCGTCCGCGATGGCGCAGCATCTGCGCGGCGGCAATTTGCGCGTGCGGCATAAGAGCAAGGCGGATCTCGTCACGGAAGCAGACACGGCGATCGAGTCCTTCCTGATCGATAAGATCAACCAAAACTTTCCGGATCATAGCGTCAATGCCGAAGAATCCGGGGAACATGGCGAGGACCAGGATCACCAGTGGTTCATCGACCCGATCGATGGCACGCTCAACTATGCCCACGGGCTGCCGCAATACGCGATTTCGGTAGCCTATGCCCAAAAAGGCGCGCTCAGGCTCGGTGTGATCGCCAATCCGCCGATGGCGGAGTTTTTCAGCGCCGAAGCCGGAAAAGGAGCCTGGCTCAACGGCGCGCCTATCCGCGTTTCGGATACCCGCGAGCTGATCGATTCAATGCTCATCACGGGCTTCCGCCACCATCTTATCGACACGCCGCGATCGAACATCAACAATTTTGTGCGGCTCTCACGCGAAGCGCAGGTGATCCGGCGCCTTGGCGCTGCCGCGCTGGACATAGCCTATGTGGCTTGCGGACGTGCGGAGGGTTTTTGGGAAATCGCACTCAACCCCTGGGATGTTGCGGCAGGCATCCTGATGGTCCGCGAAGCCGGCGGGGTGGTCAGCACGCTGTATGGAGAGGGGCATCTTTTGAGGGGAGAGGTGGATATTCTGGCTGCAAATCAGGAAATTTACCCGAAGATGCAAGCGATCCTGGCGGAAGAACGCAGTAAAACGCTCTGAACTGGCTACTCTGCTCGACTTCTTAAAGCCATCCTGGAGAGCTCAAAGAACCGCTAACATCATCAACTAATCTGCGCGGCTTTGTTATAATAAACAAAAACGCTCAGGAGGCTTATTGATGTCCGGTCCGAGAGAAGTCCATGCCCCTACAGGCACACAACTCACTTGTAAAAACTGGTTAATTGAGGCGGCTTACCGCATGATCCAAAACAATCTCGATCCAGCAGTAGCCGAAGCCCCGGATCGCCTTGTTGTCTATGGCGGTCGCGGGCAGGCAGCACGCTCCTGGGAGGCGTTTGACGCCATTTTGAACGCGCTGCGAAACCTGGAGGAGGATGAAACCCTGTTGGTGCAATCCGGCAAGCCGGTCGGCATCTTCCGCACGCACACAGACGCCCCGCGCGTGCTGATTGCCAATTCGAACCTCGTGCCCCACTGGGCAACCCAGGCTTACTTCGACGAGCTGGCTTCAAAGGGCTTGATCATGTACGGTCAGATGACCGCCGGGTCCTGGATCTACATCGGCGCGCAAGGCATCCTGCAGGGCACCTACGAGACCCTCGGATCGCTCGCCCGGCAGCAAGGCTGGCAGTCGCTGAAGGGCAAATTCGTGCTCACCGCGGGATTGGGCGGCATGGGCGGCGCCCAGCCAATGGCGATCACCATGAACGAAGGGGTTGGCTTGATCGTTGAGGTCGATCCGGACCGCGCTCAGAAGCGACTGGATATTGGCTATGTGAACGTAGTGACCGACAATCTCGAAGACGCCATGACCCAGGTGGAAGAGGCGCTTGAACAGCAGATTCCAAAATCCATCGGCTTGATTGGCAATGCCGCGGACGTTTACACCGAGCTGCTGCTGCGGGGCGTCATACCGGACGTGGTAACTGACCAAACTTCCGCGCATGACCCGCTTTCGTACGTTCCGGATGGGATGAGCCTGACGGCTGCCTGTCAACTGCGCCAGAGTGATCCTGAAAAGTACATCCAACTTTCGCTCAAGACGATGGCAAAGCACGTTGAGGCGATGCTGGGGATGCAGAAGCAGGGCGCGATCGTCTTTGACTACGGCAACAATATCCGCCAGCGCGCTTTTGACCAGGGCGTTAAGAACGCGTTTGATTTTCCTGGTTTTGTGCCGGCATATATCCGCCCGCTCTTTTGCGAAGGCAAGGGACCCTTCCGCTGGGTGGCGCTTTCAGGCGACCCGGAAGACATCTACAAAACCGACCAGAAACTGATCGAACTCTTCCCGGAAGACGCGCATCTCCACCGCTGGCTGAAAATGGCGCGGGAACAGGTACCCTTCCAAGGTCTGCCCTCGCGCATCTGCTGGTTGGGTTACGGCGAACGCGACAAAGCCGGTTTGGCTTTCAATGAGATGGTCGCCAGCGGCGAGCTCAAAGCCCCAATCGTGATCGGGCGCGACCATCTGGATGCCGGTTCGGTGGCTTCCCCCAACCGGGAAACAGAATCGATGCTCGACGGCACTGACGCGATCAGCGACTGGCCCATCCTCAACGCGCTGCTCAATACGGCTAACGGCGCAACCTGGGTCAGCTTCCATCACGGCGGCGGCGTGGGCATTGGCTTTAGCCAGCATGCCGGACAGGTGATAGTTGCCGATGGCACGCCGGAGGCAGCCAAACGCCTCAAACGCGTCCTGATGGGCGACCCCGGCATGGGCGTTATCCGCCATACAGACGCGGGCTACCCCGAAGCGATCAAGTTCGCGAAAGAGCATGGGGTGAAGATCCCGATGTGGCATAAAGAATAGCGCAAATTGATGAAGACACGGCGTTTTGTTTTCTTCTTTCTGGCGATCCTGGTTGGGGTTGGGGCGGGGTTGGCAATTGGCTGGCTGATGATGCCGCCTGCCGCACCGCGCAACGCGCCAATGAACAGCTTACGGGCGGACTTCAAAACCGATCTCGTTTTGATGGTGGCGGAGGACTTCCAAACCAGACCCGACTCAATGCGCGCGCTCGACCAATTGGACAAGCTGGATGAGAGCGACCCGATCACCCTGCTCGGCGACAGCATCCAGTACGCCCAGGAGATCGGTTACCCTGAAGAGGATCTGAACTTAATGCGCAACTTGCTCAATAGTATTGATGCTGCGGTTTATCTGCAGTGGAACGCGAATCGGGTGCCTTAATGGAAACAAAGCCTGTCAATTCATCTCACTGGTACTTGCTGACCGGGTTGGTGCTTGGTCTGGTTGTAGGGCTGGTGATATCGCTCTTCATTGCGCCGGCGGTGAACGCGGATGCGCTGCCGCATGAACTGGACGAGGCGGGCAAAGCCGTTTACCGCGAGCAAATCGCCCTGGCGTATGCCAGCAATCACGCCCTGAATCGTGCCTTGAGCAGGCTGGATCTGCTGAAAGATGAGGATCCGGCTGCAGCGCTGATCGCCCAGGCGCAAGCAGTGGTCGCGCAAGGCGGAGAGGTGGAACTCTCGCGCGCCCTGGCGGAGCTCGGTACGGCTGTGCAGGAGCTTGCACTGCCTCTCTCCCCCTGAGGAGGATCGCTTTCTAAAAAAACCGGTGATGAGCCGGTTTTTTGTTTAAACCGGAAAAAATCACTTTCATTCCGGTTTTACGGCTTGGTGTGTTTCTTATCATGTAAAAGGCTATGAACTCAAGCGTTAACGGGTAAAATAAGGGGCATGCCTCATGTGATCCCACAGGACCTGGAAAAAGCCGCTGTTCGCGGAGAGCCTTCTCACGTCTGGCGCGCCGGGCAGGAACGGCGCTTTGCCATGCTCCGGGATGCCGCGGGCGAACGCTTGCAGGGCAGCGTGCTTGTGGACGGCTGCGGTGTGGGCGCTTACCTCGCGCGCCTCGTCCCCATCTCGGGTTTTGTGACCGGCATTGACATTGAATATCCCCGCGTGCTCGAAAGCAGCGCCTATACGCCAAATGTGCTCTGCGCCGCGGGCGAATACCTGCCCTACCGATCCGAGAGCGTGGATTTGGTCTTCAGCCACGAAGTATTGGAACATGTGCAGGATGACGCCCTCGCGATCCGGGAGATGGTACGGGTGCTAAAAAAGGGAGGGCGGATCGTGCTGTTCTGCCCCAACCGCGGGTACCCTTTCGAGACCCATGGTCACTATTGGAAGGGGAAATACCATTTCGGCAACACGCCGCTGATCAACTGGCTGCCCCGCCAACTGCGCGACAAACTCGCGCCGCACGTGGAGGTCTACACCCGCGCCGACCTGACCAGGCTCTTTGAAGGGCTTCCGGTTCGATTCATCCAACGCCGGACGATTTTTGGCGCTTATGACAACATCATCGAGCGCCACCCTGCCTTGGGCAAATTTCTGCGAGCCTTCCTGCAAGCGCTCGAGAAGACCCCCCTCCAGAGACTGGGGCTTTCCCATTTCTGGGTGGTGGAAAAGGTCTAGCGAGGGCTTTCCCACCAAGAAGCTTTTTAACCTGACCGGCAGGTTTCAATCAGCCGTTTTTCAGCAGCCTGACTTGATTGGGTTTCATGACAACCTGCAAGGTCCCGTCTGAGCCGGCGGTAAAGAATTCTTCTTGACTGAGGAGGTCAAAAAATCGCCAGTTTGCCTTACCTCGCAGAGACAGGCTCAGTTCTATCGGTTCCGCGGCGCTGTTGACGACAGCTACCAGGCAGTCATTGCCCGTTTCCCGGCTGAAAGCCAATTGTCTGGAGGCAACCAGCACCTGCTCGTAGTTACCAAAGCGCAACGCAGGTTCTGACTGGCGCAGCCAAGCCAGATGCCCGATCCACCCGCGGAGGTCAAAAACGTGCGGATGGTTCTGCAGTTCGTGCAGGGCAAAGATAGGTCTGAGGTTCCAGTCATCGGATTGCTTCACGCCTTCAAAACCAAACTCGCTGCCGTAATAAACCGAAGGGACACCCGGCATTGTGAATAGCAAAAAATAGAGCAAGGAGAGATGCTGTTTATCGCGAAGCTGCGAGGCAATGCGGCTGACGTCGTGATTGTCGGCGAAGTTGTAGAGCGTGGGAATCTCCTTGTAAATCCCGCCCGAGCCAAACTCGCGGTTGAGAGAGTATGCCAGCTCGAAAAAATTGCCGTCGTTGAACGAGGAATAGAGGCTTTTGTAGAGCTCATAATTGGTCGTGGCGTGCAGCATGGCTGGGTTTGCCCACTGGCGGTAGTCGCCGTGGATCACCTCACCCATCAGCCAGAGATCAGGATCGAGCTGGTTTGTGAAGGCACGCAGATCGCGCATAAAATCGAAACTCAGGGCGTCTGCGGCATCCAGGCGGATGCCGTCGATTTGGAATTCCTCTTTCCACATGCGGATGGCGTCGAAGAGGTGCTGCTTTACGACAGGTTCGGCAAGGTTGAGCTTGATGAGGTCAAAGTGCCCGTTCCAGGCGGCATAGCTGAAGGGATCGCCGTAGGGGGAACGCTGGTCGAAGCGCAAGTCAGCGAACCAATTCCGGTAAGGAGAGTTCACACCGTTTTCCTGCAAATCGCGAAACGCCCAGAAATTGCGTCCCACGTGGTTAAAAACTCCGTCCAACACCAATCTCATACCGCGGGAGTGCAGGGCGCGGGCGAGCTCAGCCAGGTCAGCGCGGGCGCCGAGGCGCCGGTCCACATGGAAGTAATCGGCAGTGTCGTATCCATGGCTGTTGGATTCGAAAACAGGTCCGAGGTAGAGAGCGTTGGCGCCGAGGCTCTGGATATGGTCCAGCCAGCCCAGGATTTGGCGCAGGCGCGGCTCGGGAGCGGATTGAAAATCATTAAAATGGGGCGCGCCGCAAGCCCCCAGGGGGTAAATGTGATAGAAAATGCTGTTTTGATTGATAGCGGTCATAAATCCTCCGAAATATACCAAGCGGTATAGTGAAATATGTAAAAAAATTTACGAGTAGATCCCATACATGAACTGCTGGCGCGCTTTGTATGCCAGGTCATCGTTCAGGGCGAGGTCTTCCTCAACAGCCTGCTGAATGTAAGCGTTCGCCATGCCGAGCAGCGTAATGGTGTACGCCTGCGCGCGTCCGCGCATGTTGCCGTTGTCCTGCTCGGCGGCAGTAAAGAGAGCGAAGATAGGCGCGTGCTGGGCTCGTATCCAGGGTCTGATGATATCGTAGGCTTCTCCGCGGGCTGGAGCGTTGCGCATGGAAAACTGCAATTTGTAAAAGAGCAGGTTGCTCTCAGCGAAGCGGAATGTTGTGCGCAGCACCTCGGCGATATTCTGGGGCAGGTCGCGCCGGTATGCGCAGGCATCCTCCAGGCGTTTGATGTAGGGGGTGTAGTTTTCCGTTAGTAGCGCTTCCATCAACCCGCGCTTGCTGCGGAAATAGTGGTAAAGGGTGGGCTTGGTGACGCCCGATTCGTCGCAGATCTCCTGCACGCCGGTGGCATCGTAGCCGAAAGAGGCGAACAGGATCAGCGCGTTCTCAAGAATAGTCTCACGGTTGTTCATACGCCTACTATACCGTACGGTATAGTGTTTTGTCAAGACTTGGGTAAAGAGAGGTAAAGAGAGGTCAAAACTTGCTGGAGGTCATTTATCTGCCAAGCTGGTGGCAATGACCTTTTACTGTTGATAGAAGGTGATATGCAGAGAGAAGAAAGATTTATTTTCGTCGGATCACAATGGAATCAGTATAATCAACGTAAATGTCACTCACAAACGGTCAAAACTCTGGAAAAGCTGATGGCACAGCCATAACCAAAAAGGTGGAGGTGCTACCCTACGACCCAGCCTGGCAGGATGGCTTTAAGGCACTACGCCAGTATTTGCAGAGCATCCTCTTTGGGCAGGACGTGCGTGTTGAACATGTTGGCAGCACGTCGGTGCCGGGCTTGGCAGCGAAACCCATTATCGACATTGACATTGTCCTTCAAAATGGAGAGAACTTTGAGGCAGTCAAAAATGCACTGGAA
>MTKY01061848.1_pt1 | contig 10495 bp, 8 predicted proteins | sample 1042731 | NCBI WGS metagenome assembly MTKY01 (sample SAMN06212206, study PRJNA360538) | anaerobic digester metagenome | biome: Wastewater treatment plant; material: sludge; isolation source: anaerobic digester fed with sludge from wastewater treatment plant | place: Denmark: WWTP Soeholt ... | reverse complement strand
CCCTGGACCGGGAATGCGCGGACATCTTCGCCGAAATCGACGGAATCGAAAAACGGTATGCCGCCGACCCGCCGGGGCTTCTGTCGGAGTATCTGCGGCTGAACACCCGCCTGGCGGCGCGTCTGGCCGACATCGCCGTTCCCCTGTCGATGATAGCGGATCACATCGACCATGCCGTCCGGGTCGCCGGGGTGGAGGCCGTGGCTCTGGGCTCGGATTTCGACGGCATTTTTTCAACCCCCCGGGGGGTCTCTGGCTGCGATTTTTACCCCGCCCTGGAGGCGGAGCTTCTCCGGCGGGGCTACTCCCGGGAGGACTGGGAAAAAATCTCCAATGGCAACTTTCTGCGCCTCCTGGCGGCGCAGGACGGATAGGCCGCGGCAATGGACATGGGAGCCGTGAAGCTCCTCCTGTCGCCCCTTCTCGTGGGGGCGGCGAGCCTGGCGGGGCGCCGCTGGGGGCCCGCGGTGAGCGGGTGGCTCATCGCCCTTCCGCTGACCTCCGGGCCCATCGTCTATGTCCTGGCCCTGGATCAGGGCCCCCCCTTCGCCCGGGCCGCCGCCCTGGGGATGCTCTCGGGCAGCGTATCCCAGGCGCTCTTCTGCCTGGCCTTCGGCGGGACCATCCGGCGTGTCCCCTGGCCCCTGGCTTCCGGGGCGGGGGCCCTGGCCTTCGCCGCCTCCACCGGGGTTTTCCGGCTCCTGACCCCGCCGGCGGGACTTCTCTACCTCATCGTGGTGGCGGTGGTCTTCGGGGTGCTGCGGCTTCTGCCGCCCTCCTCCGGCGGCCCCGAGGTTCCCCGCACCCCCCCCGTCTGGGACATCCCCGTCAGGATGATCATCGCCGTCTCCTTTGTGGGGGGCCTCACCGCCGCCGCCCCGAGCCTGGGCCCCCGTCTGACGGGACTGATCTCCCCTTTTCCGATCATCACGCTGATCCTCGCGTCCTTCGCGTCCCGTCTGGACGGGGCCCCCGCGGCCCTGAAGGTGCTGAAGGGTCTTCTGCTGGGGCTTTTCTCCACCTCCGTCTTTTTCCTCGTTCTTGCCGTTCTGGTGGTGCGGGAAATCCCCCTGGGGGTGGTCTTCGCCGCCGCATCGGCGGCGACGCTGGCGATGCAGGGCGGGATGCTCCGGCTGGTCCGGCGGTTCCTGAGCTGATCCGCCCCGGCCCGGAGGGCGGCTTATGGGAAGCCGAGCCGCCCCGGCAGACGGAGGCGGCGGCGCGCCGGAAAATGAGTCGCGCCGGAGCCCCGGGACACCCGCCTAAATGGTCCAGATCTCCGAGTAGTCGTGCTCCCGTTCGCACCAGGAACAGATGAAGCGGTCCCTGCCCTGGACATCGGGTTTTCGTTCGAAGGAGGTGTCGATGCTTTCCTGGTTTTTGGGGTGGGAAATGCAGTTTTCGTTCTTGCAGGAGAGCTCCTCGAAATTGTATATCCGCGGCGGCATGCCCAGGCGGTATTTTTTCACCACCTGATGGTCCTTGATCAGGTTCAGGGTGCAGGATGGGGACACGGCCCCCAGTTTTTTCAGGTTTTTTTCGCCGAAGGACAGGACATCGGGTATGGAGATGATCCCCTTGAAGACATCCGGCCCCCGGTTGGAGTGGTAAACCCCGTGGGAGGAGCGGAGGTTGAGTCCCAGGATCCGCCGGATCTTGTCGATCCGGTCCCAGATGGCCTCCAGCGGCATTCCCGACGCGATGTGGTCGATGACCAGGCCGGAATCCACCGGTTTTATCCCCACCTTGTACTCCTGTTTCCCCGACTTTTTCACGATGGGGGCCTCCATGACGAAGGATTCTTCCTCCCCCGGCTTCTCGCGGCCCTGCCCGTCGAAGTCGTGTCCCAGGACCCCTGCGGACATGGCCATCTCCACCACCCGGGTATAGTAGCCGTTGACGCTCTGGGAATCCCAGGCGTTCAGGGGGGTGTTGTCCAGGAAGCCGGGAATCAGCGGCACCTGACGGTCCCGGGGCAGGGGATGGTAGAACCGGGTGTCCTCCGAAACCCTGGACAGCATGTCTTTGCGGAAGGTCAGGGCTTTTTTGAAAAGGGGTGCTTTCTCCAGATTGGATTCTCCCATCCGCTCCAGCTGGAGCCGGGTGAAGTACCAGAGTTTGGCGGCGGTGCCGGAGTCCAGATACTCGTCCAGGCTGTGGAAGAACCGCACCTCGAAACCGTTCCGTTTCATGGCGTCCACATAGAAGGGGGGCATCGCCAGCTCCGGGGGGGACACCAGGTCCACCGTCACGTTCCGGAAAACCTTCAGGCCCTCCGCCTTGGAATGGACCGTGCGGCCGTGGAGCAGGTCTCCGATGAGGGCCAGGTGAATGACATCGTCCTTCCAGTGGAGGTGCTCCAGGAAGCTGAACTCGTCGAGGAACTCCTGGGTGGGATGCTCGTGCCTGCCGTCGCCGGCGTTGAAGAAAACCGGCCGCTCGTGGCCGTTTTCCACCGCCCAGGGGCCGAGATGGTGGTCCAGCCAGGTGCAGACCCCCTCCAGCTTGCTGCGGATGACGAAACAGGATTCCGGCGCGTAGCCGATGAGCATCTTGATGGTGTCGGTGATGCTTTCGTTTTTCGCGAAGGATGAGGTGGCGGAGTCGAACATGTTGGTCCTGACCCGGTGGAACTTGGCGGCGTTCCGGAAGCTCTCCCGGGTGCGGGTGGAGTTTTCCAGAAAGATCAGGTAGGCGGAGTAGTCCAGGTCCGCGATCCGGAAGCGGTCCGCGGAGCCGCCCCCGGCCAGTTCGGTCTTGAACTCCCGGGCTTTCCGGTACAGATAGCGCTGCTCGTCCACGGTCAGGCTGTTCACCAGGCAGATCGAGCGTCCTTTGAATCGTCCGTTTCTAGTCATGTTCTTCCTCTTTGCGGGGCCGTTTCGTCGATTTCCGGCGCGGACCTCTCCCGGGGGAGGGGAGCGGGTCGGACCATGGGAAAAGATGCGTCATGATGGGTTTCCGGTGCGGGAGGGAGCGACGGGAGCCGCGGTGTGCAGACCGACAGGGCCGGTGACGGTCTGCGCCCGATCAGTTTCGACAGCCGGGGGAGGCCCGGCGGCGGCGCGTCGCGGTACCCTCACAGGTCCAGAATATCAGTTTTACCGTGTCCCGGTCAAATGTATTTTGAAAAAAAATTGAAATTCCCCGGTTATGGACCTATTATTGAAAGGAAATCCGAAGGGGGCATACAGATGAAAAAATGGAAGGTCGCCGCTCTCCTCATCCCGTTTTTCGCGCTCCTTGCGCCGGCGTTCACCCCTGCCCAGGCCGCGCCGGGCGGGGACGGGGCCCCGCGCCATGTGTACCTCATCCTCGATGTGTCCGGAAGCATGAACCAGGGGGGGAAATTCAGAAACGTCAAAGAGTATCTGGAAAAGGACGTGTTCGGCAAACTCCTCCAGACGGGGGACCGTTTTACCCTCATAACCTTCGGGGATAACGCGCGGGAGGAGTTTTCCCGGGTGGTGGAATCGGAGTCCTCCAAAAAGGACATGCTGGAGCGGATCGGGAGGATCGCCGCCGACGACGATTACACCGACATCGGCGGAGCCATGGAAAAACTCGCCGCGGTCCTGGAAAATGCCGGCGATTCCGGCGCCCGTCGGATGATTCTTTTCATAACCGACGGAAAGAACACCCCGCCGAAGGGGAGTCCCTATTACGGCAAAGACCTTTCGCTGGATGAAAGGTTCCGGGCGGTGGGGGAGAAGATAGCCAGGGGCGGCTGGTTTCTGTACGTCATCGGCATCGGGGCGGAGACGGACGCGAAGAAGATCGCCGATTCCGTTTCCGGCTCCGTGTACGCGGGCACGGAAGGCAGCATGTCGGGTCTGGCGGTGGAGACCTATGTCCGGAAAGTGGACGAGGCGGCGCTGGCCCGGGAAAAGGCCCTCCGGGCGGAGGCGGAGAAAGCGGCGTTGGAGGAGGCGCGAAAACGGGCGGAGGAAGGTCCCTGGAAGGCCTTTGTCCGCCGGCTGGCGGGCCGCCTCGGGCTCTCCCCGGGGCTGGTCACGGGGATTCTGGCGGGGCTGGCGGGGCTCCTCGTTCTGGGTGTGGCTTTCTTTTTCTATCGGGTGCTGCGGCCCGTCCGGGTCGTCATCAGCGACAACGTCATGGGAAAGGCGGATACCCTGGATCGGCGTCTCCCTCCCTGGTCGGGGATCCTGCTCAACTCGGCCAAGGCGGTCCTCCCCGGGATCGGCGACGAGACGAGGCGGGTTTTCCGCCTGGAGCGGGGTCTTTTCGGGCTGAGGCTCCGGATCGAGGACGAAGAGGCCATCGCCGACGGGTCGCCGTACAAGAGGAAGGGCGTCCATCGGCTGGGCAAGACCATCGTCGAATTGGCCAACGGGAACCGGGTCCGCATCGCGGTGAGAAAATAGGGCCTATCGGGGGGAAAAACACTCCCGGAGAAAGCCCGTCATCCGTCCCACCGCCCGGTCCGCCAGGGGATGGTCCATCGTCGCGAAGCCATGCGGCCCGCCGGGATAGATTTCCAGCTCCGCCGGCGCCCCCGCCGCCGTCCATCGGGCGGCCATGAAGAGGCTGTCGTCCAGGAGAGGGTCCAGGGTTCCCACGGTGAAGAGGGCCTTCGGCATGGCGGCCAGATCCTCGTAGCGGGCCTGAAGCGGAGAGACGTCGGGCTCCCCCCGGATTTTCGCCGGGGCGTAATTTCGGATGAACCACCTCATGGCCGGGGTGTTCAGGACCAGCCGTCTCCGTCCCCAGGTCCTCAGGCTCGGGGTTTCTGCCAGGTCGTAGATCCCGTACACCAGATTGGCCCCGGCGAAGCCCGTACGGCCCCTCTTCCCGGCCAGCCGGAGAAGGACCGAGGCGGCGAGGCAGGCCCCGGCGGACTCGCCGCCGATTACGAAACGGTCCACGCCGAACTCCATCCTGCCCCGGGCCAGGAGCCAGGACGCGGCGGTTTCGCAGTCATCGGGCCCCGCCGGGTACGGGTTTTCCGGAGCCAGGCGGTAGTCGACGCTGACGACCGCGCATCGTCCGTCCCGGGCGATTCTCTCCAGATAGGGATCCTGAAGATGGGCCCGGCCCAGTACCCAGCCCCCCCCATGCAGATGCAGGTAGATGCCCCGGACCTCCGGGGGAAGAAACACCCGGACGGGGATGTCCCCCGCGGGGCCGGAGATCCGGCGTTCCAGGGCGATGTCCGAAAGAGTCACCGGTCCGGTGCGCCGGGTTCCCTGTTCGCGGATCTTCCGGGATTCTTCCGGTGGGACCGATTCCACCGGAGGCTCGTCCCGCATGAGAGACTCGAGCCCGGCATTGAAGGCCGCCGTCTCCGGGGAGACCGCCTCGGGCCGGAACAGGGAGGGGTCGATGCGTATCGGGGCAGGCTGTCCGTTCATGTCCCCCGCAGTCTATCCGGGACAGGGAAAAAAGGCCAGAGCGGGAACCCAAGGTCGGGCCCGCAGGGCCGGGGAAAAAACCGCGGCGGAGGAGGGTCCGGGCATCAGTCCGGAAGCCGGTCGTCCGCCGAAGCCTCGGGGGTGCCCTGCTTTCGGGAGGGGTGTTTCTCCCGGTAGTTCCGGTGCCATTGCACGTACAGATGGGCGAGCAGGGCGGTGACGGAGAGGAAGAGGAGAACGAACAGGACTATCCCCAGGACCTTGAAGGGCTTTTCCAGGGAGGCCCCGATGCGATAGGTCAGGAAAAACAGGGTGGAGGTGCTGATCAGGGCCGCCACCGCGTCGTACAGGGCGAAATTCCTGTAACTGAACCGCATGAGGCCCGAGCCCATGGACAGGGTGTTGCGGACGCCGAAGGGAATGAAACGGCAGACGATGAAGGTGAAGATGCCGAACTTGTCCATGTAGCGGCGTATGCGCCGCAGTTTCCGTTCCGTCAGAACCTTGGCGAAAAACTTGTTCTTCGTGAGCCCCTTGCGGATGCGGGTCCCTATCCAATAGGCGATGTGGTCGCTCACCACCACGCCGGTGTAGATGGCCGCGTATAGCGGGATTATCAGGGACTTCTCGGTCCGGGCCACCAGGGCGGAGGTGATGATCAGAAGATCTTCGGAAAGGGGGAGGTTGAAACCCGCCAGCAGCAGTGACACGAGCACGAGCAGGGGGAAGTACGATATATAGGCGCTCATGCAGGCGGTAAGATCAGGCATCTACTGTTCTCGGCAGGGGCTTATCTTTGGCCGGTCTTCTTGATGATGTGGTGGCCGAACTGGGTGGAAACCACGTCGCTTACCGATCCGGATCCCAGGCGTTTCACCGCCTCCTCGAAGGCCCCGACCATCTTGCCGGGACCGAACCAGCCCAGGTCCCCGCCGGAGGATTTGCTGGGACACTGGGAAAACTCCCGGGCGAGGCTTTCGAAGCTCGCCCCCTGTTTTATCTTTTTCAGCAGTTCCGCCGCCTGGGCTCTGTCCTTTACCAGAATGTGGCTCGCTCTCCATTCCATGGGCCGATAGTACCGGAATAGGGGTTTCAAGGCAAGCCTGTATCCCCGGAGCGCCGTCTCCGGGGGATCGAGTCCGGGGTATTTGCTCCGGGGCCTTTGCCCCGGAGCCGTTTCTCGGTATATTGATACCGATGAATCCCGAGAACGCTCTGTCCTTTCCCCTCACCTTCGTGATGAAGATCATAATGAAGGCCGAAGCCGGCCCGGTGGACGGCCCGGCGGAGTCCCCGAAGGCTGCTTCGGATAGAAGCCCCGGCGTTCCCGGTGACAGCCCGGAAGCAGCCCCGGGGGCCCTCAGAGAGCGGCTGGAGGCGGTTTTTTCCGAACTGGAGGTCCCCGTGGAGGGCTGGAGCGCCAAACCCAGCGGGGAGGGCCGTTATGTGAGCTACACAGTGTCCGCCACCGTCCGCGACCGGGAGGAGTTCGAACTGCTGCATGCCCGGATTGCGGCGGTGAACGGGGTCAGGTACATTCTATGAGCGCCGGCGGCCGGGAGTTTCATGTGGAGGGGAGTTTCGTCTATGACCGTAGGTCCCCGACGCGATGGATCTTCTCCCACCTCATGCGCTACCCCCACCTCCCCCTGCTGCTGGTGGCGGCCTCGGCGGTCAACAACATCGCCTACGGGAACATCCAGGTGTATGTGGGGAAGAGCTTCGACACCCTCCTGAGGGCGGCGGGGGGAGGCGGGGCGGCCCTTCTTCTGCTTCCCGCGGCGGTCATGGCCGCCTCGGCGCTGCTCCAGGGGCTGACGGGTCTTCTGAGAAACTACAGTGTGGAGGTCCTGGCCCAGCGTCTGGAGCGGGACTGCCGGGAGGAGTATTACGGCTCCCTTCTGGAAAAAAGCCGGACCTTCCACGGCCGCCGCCGGGTGGGCGACCTGATGGCCCGGGCGACCCTCGATGTGCACGCCCTGAATCTGATGTTCAGCCCGGGCCTCATGCTCATCGTGGACTCCGCCTTCGCCTACCTGATGCCCCTGGCCATGATCGGCCTCATCCACCCGAAGCTTCTGGCGGTTCCCCTGGTGTTTTCCCTGCTCCTGGGACTGACCCTTCTGGACTACAATCGCCGCCTCGCCCCGGTGACGCTGGCCCAGCAGGATGTCCTGGGGGCCATGGGCGCGGAGGTGGAGGAGTCGGTGGCGGGGATAACCGCGGTGAAGGCGAACGTCCGGGAGGGCTACGAACTGGGGAAGTTCGCCGGGGAGGCTCGGGGTTTCCGGGATCTATATGTCCGCCAGGGGCTCATCCAGGCGCGGTACTGGCCCATGCTGGTCTTCGTGCTGCTCTACGGGGCCGCCCTCTTTCACGGCCTCCTTCTATGGCATCGGGGGGATATTTCCCTGGGAGCGGTCATCGGTTTCATGGGCCTCTTCAACACCTTCCGCTTCGTCACCCACATCTCCCTTTTTTCCTTCAATACGGTGCAGCACGGTCTGGCGGGGGCGGCCCGGATCCTGGAGGTGCTGAACACCGAAACCGAGCTGGACCAGAACCGGGAGGGGCTGACCAAAACCATCGACGGCAGAGTGGATTTCGAGACCGTGTTTTTCAGCTACAACCGGACCATCGTTCTCCGGCGTGTCTCCTTCTCCGCCCTGCCGGGAATGACCGTGGCGGTGGTGGGCCGCACCGGTTCGGGCAAGACCACCCTGACCCGGATGATCAACCGGATCTTCGATCCCGATGTGGGCAGCGTTCTGGTGGACGGGGTGGACCTGCGCCGGTGGAACCTGGAGAGCCTCCGTTCCCAGATCGGAGTCATCGAACAGGACACCTTCCTCTTCTCCCGCTCCATCCGGGACAACATCGCCTTCGGCCGGGAGGACGCCTCGGAGGAGGAGATCCGCGAAGCCGCGAGGCTGGCCCAGGCCCACGACTTCATCACCTCCTTCCGGGACGGTTACGACACCCTGGTGGGCGACCGGGGGGTGACCCTCTCCGGGGGTCAGCGGCAGAGGATCGCCATCGCCCGGGCCCTCCTGACGGACCCCCGGATCCTGATCCTGGACGACTCCACCAGCGCCCTGGACAGCCGCACCGAGGACGAGATTCAGAAGGCCATTCGGGCGGTGAGCAGGAACAGGACCACCTTCATCATCACCCACCGGCTGGGGCAGATCCGCTGGGCGGACCACATCCTGGTGATGCACCGGGGGGAGGTGACCGCCCAGGGCCGGCACGAGGAGCTTCTGGCCCGCTCCGGGGATTACCGCCGGATCTTCGCGGGGCTCCCTGAAGGAGGCGGGGGATGAGTTTTATCCTGGACGGGCTGGAAACCGAATCCTACGACCGGGTCTATCCCGACGGGGTCCTGCTGCGGCGCATCGCGGGATATTTCCGCCCCCTGCGGCGGAGGATGGCCGCCGTGGCCCTGGCCCTCTTCGCCGGATCCCTGGCGGGCGCGGCCGCTCCGGTTCTGGCGGCGAAGCTCATCGATCTGGTGGCGGCCCGCCCCGGGCTGGGGGTGGCCGCCGCGGCGGCCCTGGGCATAGCGCTTCTGGGGGCGGGGGGCTGGCTCTTCGGGTATATGCACGAGAAGCTCATCGCCCTGGTGGTGGGGGATGTGGTGTACCGGGTCAGGACCGATGTGTTCGGCCGGACCCTGGAGCACGATCTGTCCTTCTTCGACGAGCACTCTTCGGGGCGGATCGTCAGCCGGATCGGGCAGGACACCCAGGCCTTCTCCGACGTGGTGAGCCTGGCGGCGGACTTCTCCAGCCAGATCCTGATGGTCCTTCTGCTGACGGTCTGGCTCTTCCGCATCGATTTCCCCCTCACCCTCCTTCTGATCGCCATGACCCCCGTGGCGGTCGTCGTGGCCCTGAGCTTCCGCCGGGTGGCGCGGCGGGTGACCCTGGAGGCCAAGAGGGCCAACGCCGAGATAAACGCCCAGGTGCAGGAGTCGGTGGCGGGGATCATGGTGGCCAAGTCCTTCCGGAAGGAGAGTTCCCTTTTCAGCGCATTCCTCACGAACAACGCCCTGTCCTACCGGGTGGGGCTCCGGCGGGGGATCGTGCTGAACACCATCTTTCCGGTGGTGGGCTTCGCGGCCGGGGCGGCCAACGCGGCGCTGGCCTACGCCGGCGGCAGGGCCGCCCTCTCCGGCGGCATGAGCGTGGGGGACTGGTATCTCTTCATGCAGGCGGTGAGCTTCTACTGGTGGCCCCTCCTGAACATCGCCAGCTTCTGGAGCCAGTTCCAGGACGGTCTTTCGGCGGCGGAGCGGGTCTTCTCCCTCATCGACCGGAAGCCCCGGGTGCGGCAGACCGGCGGGGATGTTCCGCCCCGGCTCACGGGCCGGGTGGAGATGAGGAATCTGTGCTTCTCCTACAACTCCCAGGAGACGGTGCTGGAGAATTTTTCCCTCACCATCGAACCGGGGGAAAACCTGGCCATCGTGGGCCATACCGGGGCGGGCAAGTCCAGCATCGCCCGGCTCATCGCCCGTTTCTACGAGTTCCAGCGGGGCGAACTTCTGGTGGATGGTCGGGACATCCGGAGCCTGGACCTGGCGGCCTACCGCCGGATGATCGGCTACGTTCCCCAGGACCCCTTCCTTTTCACCGGGACGGTGCGGGACAACATCCGGTACGGCCGGATCGATGCCTCGGACGAGCAGATACTGTCCGCCGCGGCCCGCTTGGGAAGGGGCGACTGGCTGGAAGATCTGGCGGACGGCCTGGATACCCGGGTCGGCGAACGGGGGGGTAACATCTCCTACGGCCAGCGGCAGCTGGTCACCCTGGCCCGGGTGCTCCTGAAAAACCCGGCGATTTTCCTCCTGGACGAGGCCACCGCCGGGGTCGACCCCTTCACCGAGGCCCAGATTCAGGAAGGGCTCCGGACGGTGATGCGGGGCAGGACCGCGGTGGTGATCGCCCACAGACTGTCCACGGTGCGGGAGGCGGACCGGATCATCGTGCTGGACCGGGGCGGGATCATGGAGGAAGGCTCCCACCGGGAGCTGCTGAAAAAGGGCGGCTCCTACGCGGAGCTGTACAACACCTACTTCCGGCACCAGTCCCTGGAGTATGTGGAGAAGTCCCGGACGG
>MTKY01050743.1_pt1 | contig 10495 bp, 12 predicted proteins | sample 1042731 | NCBI WGS metagenome assembly MTKY01 (sample SAMN06212206, study PRJNA360538) | anaerobic digester metagenome | biome: Wastewater treatment plant; material: sludge; isolation source: anaerobic digester fed with sludge from wastewater treatment plant | place: Denmark: WWTP Soeholt ... | reverse complement strand
CTCTCCCTTGATGTCATCGCATCGGACATAGCAGGAGAAGAACAATGGAAATCCGCGTCTCTGGCCACCAGATTGAAACCGGCGAAGCGCTGCAGGCGCATGTGTCGGACCGGATGAACGCGATTGCCGACAAATATTTCTCCCGGGCGATCGGCGCGCACGCGACCTTTGGCAAAGGGCCGCACGACAGCTTCCAGTGCGACATTGTTGCGCATGTGATGCAGGGACTCGTGCTCAAGGGGCATGGTCAGGCGCAGGACGCGCATGTCGCCTTCGAAGGTGCCGCCGAACGCATCGAAAAGCAGCTGCGCCGTTACATGCGACGCCTGAAGGATCGCAACAGCGGCCCGGCAGAGCCGTCACCGACGGTTGACGAGATCGAGGATAACGCGAGCTACATCGTCTTCGACGGCGGCAATGATGAAGATGCCGGGGATGCGCCCGCAATCATCGCCGAAACACGCGTCGATATTCCTAGCAGCAGCGTGTCCGACGCGGTGATGATGCTCGACCTGCGCAACACCAACGCGCTGCTGTTCGTCAACAGCAAGACCGGCGCGCACAATATGGTCTATCGCCGCGACGACGGGACGATCGGCTGGGTCGAACCACGATAAGGCTGGATTTTCTCCGCCAACCGGCATAAGGGCCGCGCCCAACACGTCCCCATACACGTCCTCTGCTGGAATGGCGGGGCGCCGGTACGACCGCTCCGCAAAGGATTGCCGAGCAACGGCCGGCCTCTTTGTTCGACGGCTACACAGATTTGACCAGACCCATGATCCTTTCTTCCCTCCTCTATCCCGCGACCGTGCGCGCGCATGTGCAACTCGATTCGAAAAAAGCGCTCTTCCCCTTTGTCGGGGATCTCGCCAGCCGTTCGCTTGGCCTCGACGCTGGCGAAGTCAGCGAAGCCTTGCTCGAGCGCGAGCGGCTCGGCTCGACCGGCTTCGGCCGAGGCATCGCGCTGCCGCACGCCAAGTTGGCCGATCTCACCGGGGTGCGCGGCCTGTTCCTGCAGCTGTCGCGGCCGATCGACTTCAACGCTGTCGATGGTCTGCCCGTCGACCTGCTGTTCGTGCTGCTGTCGCCGCTCGATGCCGGCGCTGATCATCTCAAAGCGCTGGCGGGTGTGTCGCGCATGCTGCGCAATGAGACGATCGCCGAACGGCTGCGCGGCGCAAAGAGCGACGAAGCGTTGTACGCGCTGCTCGCCGACACCGAAACACGTGACGCGGCGTAACACCGCGGCGCAAGTTTTCCCATGACGCGGCTGACCAGCCGCTTTCTGGTCGACCTGCTGCTGCGCCGGACCGAGTCGGCCGGCGGGTTCGCGACAGTGCTCGCCAAAGGCGACGAACATTCAGGGACGATATTGGTCCAGTGCAGCGAGCGCGGCGTGCCTGGCCCGCTGCTCGAACGGCGTTTTGCGCCCGCCGGCCACTATATCTGGGAGGCCGTTGGCCCCGAAGATCCCAAAGATGGTGAATCGCGCGCCAACTACCAGGAGCGGCGGCAAAAGGCGGATCCCGATCTGTGGATCGTTGAACTGGATATCGCAGATGCGACACAACTCGTCGCGGAGTGGGCCGCGTTAACTTGACTCTGTTGCAGCGCACAATAAGTGGCGCGCATTCGATAACGCGTAGGTCGTATCGTGGGTTGCATCGTCTTGGCGACGCCCCGGGAAAACGGTTTGGACACGCAGTCGGACGATGACCGCAGGCGATACTTGGACCATAGTCCCCCGCCTGTTTTGAGAGGTTCGGTTCATCGGCCGCACTTTTGACGGACACTATGAGTCGTATTTTGAACGTGGCCAGCGTGGCTGCCGTCGGCATGACTGCCGCCACCATGCTGCTTTTGGCGGAACCGGGCTTTGCAAGTGACCTTGCTGCCGACGCCAATCTTCCCGACTTGATCGCCCCCGGTGCCGATGCGCCGGTGGTGGCCGAACAGGCGGATCTGTCGATCAAGGCCGATGCGCCGGTCGAGAGCATTACCGAAAAAGCCGACGAAATGCCGGCTCCCGAATCGAAGCCGGCACCGGTTACCGCCGAATCGCTCGCTGCACTGGTCGCCGCGACCCCTCGGCCCGCTGATCTCGACCCCGAATTGCGCTGCCTTGCCGGCACCGTCTATTTCGAGTCGCGCGGCGAATCGCTCGTCGGTCAGCTCGCGGTCGCGCATGTCGTGCTCAATCGCGCCCAGTCGGGTCGCTTCCCCAAAAGCCTGTGCGGTGTCGTCCATCAGCGCAGCCAGTTCAGTTTTGTGCGCGGCGGCAAAATGCCCGCGATCCGCGAAGGCGCGCAGTGGAACAACGCGATCGCGATCGCACAGATCGCCCGCGACGGCCGCTGGAAGAATCACGCACCGGGCGCGCTCTTCTTCCACGCCCGCTATGTCTCACCGGGCTGGCGCAAGACGCGCATCGCGCAGATCGACAATCACATCTTTTATCGCTGAATCTGTTCCCTCCTGTGGCGAAGCAATCGGGAGGTGGCAGCGGCGTCGCTACTGAGAGGGGTCATGACGCACCGTTGACGCCCTCCACCACCGCTGCGCGGTGATCCCCCGGCCTATGGCTTCGCTGCAGGGAGGTTCGCGCGACACCCCATTCATTGCCAAGCCATATTTGGTGGCGCATGATGCCCAGATGATGCGTCAAATTTCTGTCGCCCTGCTGTGTGCAGCGGCGCTTTCGTTCGGCGGCTGTGCCACCGCGGTGCCGCCGGTCGAGGTCACCCGCTTTCATAATGCCGCGCCCAGCTGGGCGCCGGGGACGCGCTACGCCATCGCGACCGCGCCGCTCGATGGGCCGGGCGCGGGGATGCCGTCGCTCGAATGGAACAGCTACCGCGCCGCAGTGGATCAGCAGTTACAACGTCTGGGCCTGGTCGCCGCGGGTGCCAACGAACGCGCACCCTTGCTGGTCCGGATTGCCTTCGACCGCAGTGAACAGCGCGCCGCAGCGCGCCGTTCGCCGGTTACCGTTGGCGTCGGCGGATCGACCGGCAGTTATGGTTCAGGGGTTGGAGTCGGCCTGGGCATCAACCTTGGCGGCGGACCGAAGGCAATGGCCGATATGCAACTCTCGGTCCGTATCGACGATGCCGCGAGTGGACAGGCGTTGTGGGAAGGCCGTGCACTCACCGCAATCCCGGTTAAGGCGCCGGCAGCGCAACCATCGCTTGCCGCGGCAAAATTGGCCGAAGCCTTATTCAAGGACTTCCCCGGCGAATCGGGACGCACTATCAGCATCCCATGAGCATCACCATCAACGCCGCTTTCGACAGCGGCAATATCGTCGTGGATTCGATCGACGGCACTGCGGCGCGCCTGTCGATCCGCAAGGACCGCGAATCCGATTTCTTTCAGTGGTTCCACTTCCGCGTGTCGTGTTCGGTCGGCGATGCGCTCGAACTGGCGATTACCGGGCTCGATACGTCGGCCTATCCCGACGGCTGGCCGGGTTATGCAGCCTGCGCGAGCTATGACCGCGACTATTGGTTCCGCCTCGACACCAGTTACGATCCCGGCACGCTGACGATTCGCCACACCGCCGAAAGCCCGATCCTCTACCTCGCCTATTTCGCGCCCTATTCGATGGAGCGTCACCACGACCTCGTCGCCAGCGTCGCCGAGTGTGAAGGCGTGACCTATCGTTGCCTTGGCACCAGCCTCGAAGGCCAGCCGATCGACTGCCTCGAAATGGGCAGCGGCGACACGCAGGTGTGGCTCTATGCGCGCCAGCATCCGGGCGAGAGCATGGCCGAATGGTGGGTCGAGGGCGCGCTCGAAAAGCTCACCGATCCTGCCGATCCGCACGCGCGCTCGCTGCTCAAGAAATGCCGCTTCCACATAGTGCCGAACATGAACCCCGACGGCTCGCGCCGCGGCCACTTGCGCACCAATTTCGCTGGCGTGAACCTCAATCGCGAATGGCACACGCCGACCGCCGAGCGCAGTCCCGAAGTGCTGTGCGTGCGGGGGGCGATGGACGAAAGCGGCGTCGACTGGGCGATGGACGTCCATGGTGACGAGGCGATCCCGGCGGTGTTTCTTGCCGGCTTTGAAGGCATTCCGTCGCTGAAACCCGGGCAGTTGGAAAAATACAAGGCGTTTCAGACCGCACTCGCCGCGAACACCCCCGATTTCCAGGTCGCCCTCGGCTACAGCGAGTCGGCGCCCGGCAAGGCGAATCTGTCGATGTCGACGACCCAGCTCGCCGAACGCTTCGGCGCGGTGTCGATGACGATCGAAATGCCATTCAAGGACAATGACGACTTGCCCGACCCGGTCGCCGGCTGGTCGCCGGAACGCTCGAAGCTGCTGGCGCACGCGTGTATCGCGACACTCGATCAGATGCTCTGATGGGCGACTGGCGGATCGTCGAAGACGATCTGTCAGGCGCCGCGATCCGCGCCCTGCTCGAACAGCATTTCGCGGGTATGCTGGCGAACTCGCCCGCAGGCAGCTGCCACTTCCTCGACTTCGCCGGTCTGAACGCCGCCGAGGTGACCTTCTGGTCGATCCATGAAGGCGACGTGCTGGCGGGGTGCGGGGCGCTCAGGATGCTCGAAGCCGCGCACGGCGAGATCAAGTCGATGCGTACCGCCGACGCGTTCCTGCGCCGCGGCGTCGCGGCACGCATGCTCGACCATATCATGGCTGAGGCGCACAACCGCGGCCTCAAACGGCTGAGTCTCGAAACCGGGTCGGGCGCCGCGTTCGCACCGGCGATCGCGCTCTATCGCCGCTATGGCTTCGCCGATTGCGAACCCTTTGCCGACTATAAGCCCGACCCGTTCAGCCGCTTCATGACGCGCGCAATCTAGATACGAAAACGGGGTCCGGAAGGGACTCCGGACCCCGCTAAGATGCCGCGCGGGCATGGGTTTGCAGGCGCTTACGCCGCCTGCTGATCCTCGACGAGCGTTGGGGTCGCATTGCCGCCGATCGCGATCTTGTGCGGTTTCATCGCCTCGGGCACTTCGCGTACGAGGTCGATGATCAGCAGCCCGTCGGCGAGGTCGGCGGCGCTGACCCGCACGAAATCGGCGAGCTGGAAGCGGCGCTCGAAGGCGCGCGTGGCGATGCCGCTGTACAGCAGCTGGCGACCTTCGCCTTCGGCAGCCGGCGCCTTGCGGCCGCTGACGGTCAACATATTCTGCTGCGCGACGATGTCGATTTCGTCGTTCTTGAACCCGGCGACCGCGACGGTGATGCGGAAATGGTCGTCGGCGATCTTTTCGATGTCGAACGGCGGATAATTTTCCGCGCCCGACGCGCCGGTTTCGAGGAAATCGAACAGGCGGTCGAAACCGACGGTCGAACGGCGATAGGGGGTCCAGTCAAAACTGTTACGCATGGTCTTTCTTCCTTTTTCAAAAGCGAAGTCAGGGACCGCGGCGGCGCGCCGCGATCGCCATCCGGCCCCGTATCGGCGACCGGATGCTGCAAATCTGGGTGCGCTTGAAACCATTTCAAGAGGGCGATTGGCGTTCATGGGAAAGCCACGCTAAGGGGCAGCGAAACCCACCAGCGCAAGGACCCGAAATGCCCCAGCTCATCCTCATCCGTCACGGCCAGTCGCAGTGGAATCTTGAAAACCGCTTCACCGGCTGGTGGGATGTCGATGTCACCGAAAAAGGCGCGGCCGAGGCGTGGTCGGCAGGCGAGTTGATGAAAGCCAAGGGCATCGCTCCCGATACCTCTTTCACCTCGGTCCAGTCGCGCGCGATCAAGACCCTCAACCTCGCGCTCGAGGCGATGGGGCGCTTGTGGCTGCCGGTGACCAAGGACTGGCGTTTGAACGAGCGCCATTATGGCGGCCTCACCGGGCTCGACAAGGCCGAAACTGCGGCGAAGCATGGCGACGAACAGGTCAAGATCTGGCGCCGCAGCTTCGACATTCCGCCGCCGCCGCTCGAAGCAGGCTCGCCGTGGGATCTTGCCAGCGACCCGCGTTACGCCGGCATCGCGATCCCCTCGGCCGAGAGCCTCAAGGATACCATCGAACGCGTGCTGCCCTATTATGACAGCGCGATCGTGCCCGAGCTCGCCGCCGGCAAGACGGTCCTGATCTCGGCGCATGGCAACAGCCTGCGCGCGCTGGTCAAACATCTGTCGGGCATTTCGGACGCCGACATCACGAGCCTTGAAATTCCGACCGGCCAGCCGATCGTCTATGACCTGAACGGCGATCTGACGGCACGTGAGCGTTATTATCTGAGCGAGAGGTAAGCGTTCTTCGTCCTTGCGATGAGCGAGGCGGCAATCGAGAATGTGCATAAACCGCTCAGCATTGCATCGCTTCGCGCGCAATGACGGAGGAGTTATAGCGTCCCGGTCACTGTCAGCTGGAAATATTGCCCGAATTCGCGTCGCCGCGATTCGCTGAAGGCGATTGGGCCGCCGCGCCGGTCGACGAACACGGTGCGGTCGACCGCGTCCTTCATGTTCGCGAGGTTGCGGTACGACAGCTTGACGGTGAACCCGGCGACATCCTTGTGCTCGACAAAGGCGGTGACGAAGGGGCCGACCGTATGTTCCTTGTCGATCGCGTCGAGCCGCAGTCCAGGGCTGAAGCGCTCGTCGAAATAGCCGCTGCCCCACGCCAGCTTGGTGCCGGGGATGTCGTGGCGCAGGCTCAGGTCGACGACATATTCCTGGCCAAAGCTCTGGTCGCGCCACATCCCGGTCAGCGGATCGCGCACCCGATTGCGACGCCAGGTCAGGTCGCCATTGATGCGGGCGCCTTTCCATCCCAGCCGGTCGAGCAGCAGCGTCGCCTTCGAACTGACCCGATAGAGATGCGCGGGCGGCAGATTGCCGCGCCCTTCCGTGGTCGGCGACAGCGGAATCTGATCGACCAGATCCTGCGCATAGGCATAAGCGAAGGCAACCGAGGCATTGCCCCATCCACCCATGTCCTGGACGAGTTCCAGTTCGGAGCGGTTGACCACCGGCGGCACAAGCAGGCCGTTGCCGCCATTGCCCTGCCCGTTGGCGACATCGACCGAGCTGGCGAAATCGAAGAAGTTGAGCTGGTCGACGCGGCGCTGGAGGAACCAGTTGATCGTCGTCTTGGCACCGACCTTCCACGCCAGCGCCAGCTTGCCCTTCGGTCGGACAAAGCGGCGGGTCAGCCCGCCGGGGCCCGATGACGTCAGCTCGCTATATTCGGCGCCGAGGTTGATCTGGGCGGTCAGATTGCTCGCGAGGGCGCGGCCCCAGGTCGCCGATGCTTCGCCGCGCTTTTCCTCGACCTTGGTCGTCTCGCCGCCAAATATGACCGGCACGAAGCTGCCGTCGGGCTGTAGCGTGGCGAATTCGGCATCGACGTCGAGCGTGTTATATGCGCCCTCCAGCGCGACCTGCCAGTCGGTGCCGCCTGCGGTGCGCCAGCTATATTCGCTGCGCAGGATCGATTCGCTTTCGTCGGCGGCCTGCGTGAACCGTTCGCCGCTGCGCCCGCCGATATCGCGGTCGACGATGAAGGTGCTCACCGTCGGACTATGTTCGAACCGGTGCAGTCCGATCAGTTTTAAGCGGCCCGTGCCCAGCCCGAACTCGTAGTCGCCGCCGATATCGTAGTTATGCTCGTTTTCTTCGAACACAAAGGCTTCGCTGACAGCTCCGCTGGTCGGCCGCACCGATACGCTGTCGACACGCTCGCGAATGTCGATCAATTGGCCGCCCAGATTGAAATTCCACTTGTTGCCGTTCGCCGTCGTGCGCGACAGCGCCGCCGAGAGGCGCGGCCTGTCGCCGTAATAGCGGCCGAATTCGTTGCGCGTGAACAGCGGCGCGCCAGTGCCGTCGAACACCCGCTCGGGCCCCCAATGGCCCTGCCGGTTCGCTTCGTTCTTCAGGCTGAGCGTCAGGCCGAGCCCGCCGATCGTGCCGGTCGTCGATACCTCGCCGTTCAACCAGTTATCGGGCAACCGCGACCGCCATTCGGGCTGCCAGCGCAGTGTCGTCTTGAACCCGCCGCCGCCCGCGCCCGCAATAAGAACGACATTGGCGACCTGACCGGTGAGGCCGGGGACATTCAGGCTCGCACCGTCGACGATATCGACATAGGCGACTTGCGCGGCGGCGATGCGTTGCAGCGCGCTGCGCGCATCGGTCGATTTATTCGCGATGCGCTCGCCGTTGATCAGGACATTTTCGGTCGCCGCGCCCAAGCCGCGATTGCCGCCATTGGTGCCGGTGACGATCAGGAACCCCGGTATTTTTTCGACCATGTCGAGCGCCGTGCGCGGCGCGAATCGCGCAAAGTCTACCTGCGCGTAGCGCTGGCCGCCGTTGCTGGCTTGCGGGACTGCGGCAGGGGCGTCGCCCGGCGCCAACTCGGCGCTCTGTGCAAGCGCAAATTCAGGTACGAACATCCCCATAGCGACCGCCAGCGTTGATGTCCTCGCGGTCATCCGCATCATAATCTCTCCCTCGGCGCTGTCCCATCGAAACAGCACCCGGGTCGATCGTTTTCAGGGGCGGCAAGTCAAAAGCTTATCCACCAACGCTGGGCGGATATCGACGAGCACACCGCACCGGGACATTTATGAGCGCGATGCACCTGGCGGCGGCGCGCGAACTTAGTCGCGCAGCAGCTCGTTGATCCCGGTCTTGGCGCGAGTTTTCGCATCGACGCGCTTGACGATCACGGCGCAGTACAGCGACGGACCGGGCGACCCGTCGGGTAGCGGCTTGCCGGGCAGCGCGCCCGGCACGACAACCGAATAGGCCGGCACTTCGCCGATGAAGATTTCGCCCGTCGCGCGGTCGACGATCTTGGTCGATGCGCCCAGGTAAACCCCCATCGACAGCACCGCGCCCTCGCGCACGATGACGCCTTCGGCAACCTCGGCGCGCGCGCCGATAAAGGCCCCGTCCTCGATCACGACCGGCCCCGCCTGCAGCGGTTCGAGCACGCCGCCGATCCCGGCACCGCCCGACAGATGGACGTTGGCGCCAATCTGCGCGCAGCTGCCGACGGTGGCCCAGGCATCGACCATCGACCCCTCACCGACATAAGCACCGATATTGACGAAGCTCGGCATCAGCACCGCGCCCTTGCTGATAAAGGCGCCGCGGCGGACGATTGAACCGGGCACCGCGCGAAAACCCGCATCGCGGAACCGATTCTCGCCCCAGCCGACAAATTTCGATGGCACCTTGTCCCACCAGCGCGCGCCGCCGGGGCCGCCTTCGATCAATTCCATATCGTTGAGCCGAAAGGACAGCAGCACCGCTTTTTTGAGCCACTGATTGACTTGCCAGGTGCCGCCGGCATTGCGTTCCGCCACGCGCAAGCTGCCGTCGTCTAGCCCGGCGAGCGCGGTTTCGACGGCATCGCGCACCGCGCCCTGCGTCGTCAGCCCCAAAGTGTCGCGCGCTTCCCACGCGGTGTCGATCGTCGATTGCAGGTCGGTCGTCATGAAATCCCCCAGGGTGCAGGCAAGCTATCAAGCCAGTCGGCAAGGTCGCTGACATGAAAATCGACCTGGTCCGGCAGGTGGTCGCGATGGCCGCTTTCGCTGCCATTGTCCAGCCAGACGGTGGTCATCCCCAGCGCCTTGGCCGGGGTCAGGTTGCGCGCCATATCCTCGACGAACAGGCTGCGTTTCGGGTCGATGGCAAGATGGGTGATCATCGTCGCATAAGCGGCGGGATCGGGTTTGGGCGTATAGGCAGTGGCGCGAATGTCGCAGATGCCGCCGAACAGGTCGGCGATGCCGCGGGCATCGAGCACCCGCGCCGCATAATCGGCATCGGCATTGGTGAACACCAGTTTGCGCCCCGGCAGCCGCGCCAATCCGGCGCGCAGCCGCGCGTCGGGCGCAATGCGGTCGAGGGCGATATCATGGACATCGACCAGGAAGTGTTCGGCATCGACGCCGTGGTGGTGCATCAGCCCTGCCATCGTCGTGCCATGATCGTGAAAATATTGCTTCTGCACCCGCCGCGCTTCGACCGCGTCGCAATCGAGCAGTCGCATGATAAACGCGCCCATGCGCGCATCGATCAGGTCGAACAGCTTTGCCGACGGCGAATAGAGCGTGTTGTCGAGATCGAAGATCCAACTGTCGATATGGTCGAGCGGAACGGACATGACGAAGCGGCGCATAAGGGCTGGCTTCCCAGCGAGCAAGAGCGACAAGATCGTCCCCTCTGACCGTAGCCCCCGCGCGGGGGGCGACGGATCAAGCACAGATGGCCGATCGGAACCCCCAGTTAACCGCTCTTTGCTACCCCTTCGCTATTCGCTCGGCTAGGATCGCGGCGATCAGGGCAAGGGGAAACGGCGATGGCGTATCCGAACCGACGCAGACGCATCCGGCGCTTGGCTATTGAGCCTTTGCCGATGTTGATCAGCATCGCGGCGCTGTCGCTCGCGGGCTGCGGCGGCGGCGGCGGAGCGGGACCTTTACCGACTCCGGCGCCGCCCGCGGCACCCGCGCCAACGCCAACGCCAACGCCAACGCCA
>MTKY01071690.1_pt1 | contig 10498 bp, 9 predicted proteins | sample 1042731 | NCBI WGS metagenome assembly MTKY01 (sample SAMN06212206, study PRJNA360538) | anaerobic digester metagenome | biome: Wastewater treatment plant; material: sludge; isolation source: anaerobic digester fed with sludge from wastewater treatment plant | place: Denmark: WWTP Soeholt ... | reverse complement strand
ACCGTCTGCACCGCGTCGCTGTGGAGGTATACCCCCGCCTCCCTGCACATGGCGGAGATCTCCTCGATGGGCTGCACGGTGCCGATCTCGTTGTTGGCATGCATCACCGAGACCAGCAGGGTAGACGGCCGGATCGCCCTGCGCACCTCGCCGGGATCCACCAGTCCCGCGCCGTCCACGGGCAGGACGCTGACCTCGAAACCCTCCCTCTCCAGGTAATGGCACGGCTCCAGCACGGCATGGTGCTCCACCGCGGTGGTCACGATATGGTTACCCCGCTCGCGGTTGGCCCGCGCCACGCCGAGCACGGCGAGGTTGTCGGCCTCGGTGCCGCCGCTGGTGAAGGTTATCTCCCCCGGGTCCGCGCCCAGCGCCTTCGCTACCCGCGCGCGCGCCTCCTCCACCGCCTTGCGGGCCTCCCTCCCCTCGCTATAGATGCTGGAGGGGTTGCCGAAGCGCACACCCAGGTAGGGGAGCATGGCCTCGGTCACCTCGGGGTGAAACGGGGTGGTCGCGGCGTGGTCCACGTATATCCTGCGCATATCCATCATCTCCAGTTTGGAGGTTACGACAGAGAAGATTATACCGCATCGGCCGGCCTCGGCTACGCCGCCGCGCGCCCATCCGCCTCGCGCCGATACGGGATGAGCGGGCAAACGGCTCCGCCGCACCAGGACAGGTCGTTTCGGCCATCCCGGTTCCATATATAATTGATGCCATGGCTTACGTAACGGACGAGATGATCATGGAGATGGAGAAGAGGTACGGGCAGCCGCGCCACCTCTCCCTCTCCTTCGAGATCAAGCCCCCGGAGATGGTGATGCTCCAGGGATCGAAGAAGCACGACCGCAACCACGACGTCACGCTGTTCATCTTCAGGGACTACCAGTACGTCGAGTTCGCCGCCATCGCCAAGCATATGTTCCCGCCCGGCGCCTGGCGCGCGCCCAGCGGCGCCGCCGAACCCGGGGAGGACCTGGAGGCCGGTGCGATTCGTGAGGCACGGGAGGAGACAGGGCTGGACGTCGAGCTCGACCGTTTCATACTTCACATACACTCCCGCTTTACCTGCGGCCCCGAGGCGGAGAACTGGCGCAGCCTGGTCTTCACCGCCTTCACCAGAGGGGTGAACCTCGGCCACCTCGACGAGGAGGAGATCCGCGAGACGAAATGGGTTTCCCTCGAGGAGCTGCAGGGTCCGGTTAGGCGCGTGCTCCTGGACACCGGGATGGGGCTCTTCGCCTACCGCGTCGCCCTCCACGACGCCGCCGTAGAGGAGATAGAGAAGCTGCGCCGCTGAACGTCACGCCTGGGATCAATCCCGGACCGTTCCGATCCGATCCCGCGAGGCGGGCGATGATTGAACGTACGTATATGCGGTGATAATAAGCATTGTTATGAATAACGTCGGGGGTGTCCCGGGCCGCTGACAGCGCGCATGCCGGCCGCGTCGACCAGGACGCCGGGATGACGCTTAGTAGAGGATAGACGACCTGGGGGAGAACGGGTTTGTTCAAATACGTGCTGCGGAACATGTGGAGGCGCAAGGCGCGCACCTTCCTCACCGTGTTCGGTATCGTGGTGGGCATCTTCGCCCTCACCGTGTTGGGCGCCCTCTCTGCCCGCCTGAACCAGCAGGTCAAGGGGGCCGAGACCTGGTTCACCAGCAAAATATCCATCGTCGCGTCGGGCGGTGGCCTCTTCGGGGGCTCCGACGGCTACCTCGAGCTGTCCAAGGTGGACGAGATCAAGGCGGTGCCCGGGGCCAAGAGCGTGGTGGCGGGTTTCGGCTTGCCCCTCTCCAGCGAAGGCGGAGGCTTCGGCTCCCCCGAGCTCATCGTCGGAGCCGACCTCGCCGAGGCCGAGGACCTCCTCAACCTCATCGACATCGCCGAGGGGCGCATCCTGCGGGATGGCGACGAGGGCGTGGTGGTGCTGGGCTCGACCCTGGCCGACAAGTTCGAGGCCGGGGTGGGCGACGGCGTCGAGTTGAGGGGTAGGGAGTTCGAGGTGGTGGGAATATACGAGCCCACCCTCTCCGCCCCCGACAGCTTCGCTTTCGTCTCCTATGAAGACACGCTCGACCTCTTCCGCGCGATAAACCCCTACTTCCAGGTGGAAAACATCGCGGCCACTATCGACGTCATCCCGGAGGAAGGCGTGGACGCCAACGAGCTCGCGGCCCGCATAGACGAGGCCGTGGACGGGGTCAAGGTCATCTCTCCGGCGGAGGCCGAGAAGCAGATCTCTCAGTTCAGCCTGATCTTCAACGCCATACTGCTGGGCATCGGTTTCATCGCCCTCGTCGTGGGCGGCCTTTCCATCATCAACACCATGATCATGTCGGTGTCAGAGCGCACCCAGGAGATCGGCCTCAAGAAGGCCATCGGCGCGGAGACCGGCTCCGTGCTCGCCGAATACCTGCTGGAGTCCGCGCTGATCGGGTTCTTCGGCGGCCTGATTGGGATGCTCCTGGGCCTGCTGGCGGTGTACCTGCTGAACAACGCGACCGCGTCCAGCCAGGTGTCGGTGTTCACCATCACCACCACGGTGGTGGTGGGCCCCGTGGCCTTCGCCACCGTCCTGGGCACTGCGGCCGGGCTCTTCCCCGCCCTGCGCGCCGCTCGCCTCAAGCCCATCGACGCCCTGAAGGAGGACTGAGCGCATGATCCTGGCCAGAGGCATCACCAAGACATACAGGATCGGCCCCGTGGAGATCAATGCCGTAGACAGCCTCGACGTCTCCATCGCGGCGGGCGAATTCCTCTCCATCGTGGGGCCGTCGGGGTCGGGCAAGACCACCCTGCTGCACCTCATCGGGCTGCTGGACACGCCCACCTCGGGAAGCATCTCCATCGACGGCATGGAGGCGGGGGACCTCTCGGCGAAGGAGCTCACCCGCCTCAGGCGGGAGAAAATCGGCTTCGTATTCCAGGAGTTCAACCTGCTTCCGGTGCTGAGAGCGCGGGAGAACGTGGAGCTGCCCCTGCGCTACCTCAAGGTCCCCGCGCCCGAGCGCTACCACCGCGCCATGGAGGCCCTGGAGAAGGTGGGCCTGGGCGAGCGCGCCAATAACCGGCCGGGGCAGCTCTCCGGAGGCGAGCAGCAGCGGGTGGCCATCGCCCGTGCACTGGTCACCAACCCGGTGCTGGTGCTGGCGGACGAGCCCACCGGCGAACTGGACACCTACAACACCTGTAAGGTGATCGAGCTCATGCGCGACCTCAACCGGGAGACGGGTCAGACCTTCGCCATCGTCACCCACGACCCCATGGTAGCCGAATACACCCGCCGCATCATCACCCTGCGCGACGGCAAGATAGCCAGCGACAGCGCGGGACCGGAGGTGGAAATGCGCTGCGACGACATCCGCTAGAGGGTCAGCCCTTAACATTCATCATTTCATATGCAATGCTAACCATCTCGCGCTGGACCATGACCGGCCGGGCTGAGGGTGTGGCCACGGGCATTGCGAAGGATGGTTGCAGAAAGGATCGTCCTGTAGATGGAATAGTAATTATCAATGCTAACAAAATGATGAATGTTAAGGGCTGACCCCATGGGAATCATATAAGTAGAGTAGGAATAAGGAGGCTCACTCGGCATGTTTGAGACTGGAGCGGGGTTGGGCAACCCTTACCTCGTCTGGATATGGCTTGCGGGGTATCTCATGGTTCCCCTCATGGCCTATCTCAAACTGAAGTGGATGAGGAAACACTGATGCCTGGCGGCCTTACGGATTGACCCCATTTTCGCTGATATAATAACGGTATGTATTACGAGGAGCCGGTCTTCCGGCCGCCTTGCGAGGCCCGCAGCCTGATCATCCAGGTCACCTTGGGCTGCCCGCATAACCGCTGCGTCTTCTGCGCCATGTACAAGATGAAGAAGTACCGCGTGAGGGACGTCGAGGATGTCAAGGCCGACCTGCGCCAGGCGCGCCTCATGCACCGCCACGTGGAGTCCATTTTCCTGGCCGACGGCAACACCATCGCCATGAACTCCGATAAGCTCGCGGACATCATCTCCTACGCCAGGCATCTCTTCCCCGAGGCGGAGCGCGTCTCCAGCTACGGGGGGGCACGTTTCCTCAAGGGCAAGCCGCCGGAGGCGCTGCGCCGCCTGCGCGAGGCGGGCCTGGACATCATCTACCTCGGTCTGGAGTCGGGGGACGACGAGATCCTGGCCATGATGGACAAGGGCGTGGACTCCGAGGGGATGATCGAGGCCGCGCGCAGGGTCAAGGAGGCGGGCATCGCCCTCTCCGTGTACGTCCTGCTGGGGCTGGGCGGGGAGGACTTGTGGCGCCAGCACGCCGAGAACACCGCCCGCGTGCTCAACGCCATGCGGCCCGACTTCATCAGGCCCCGCACCCTGGCACTGCTTCCGGGCATGCCGCTGTACGAGATAGCCCGTGAGGGGGGGTTCCGGGAGGCCGGCGGTGAGACCATCATGCGCGAGCTGCAGGTGATGCTGGGCGCTCTCGAGGTGGAGAACGCGTGGTTTCTCTCCGACCATATCTCCAACTACGTCCCCATCTACGGCCACCTGCCCGAGGACCGCGAGCAGATGCTGGCCTCCATCGAGATGGCCCTGGAAAACCCCCGGGAATACCTGGGCCCGCGCCACCTTACCCACCTGTAAGGGATGCGGGAAACACGCAAGCCAAGGAAGGGGGGCTGCCGTGAAGTTCAAGGAGCGCCTGGCCGGGTACAGGCAGAGCATGGAACACAAACACGGCTGGGGGGTGGAGCTGGACTGTCCCGCGTGCGGTTATCGCGGCGTCCCCGTCTATAGGGGATGGTCGCCCGGATACGCCATGGGCTTCGGGAACAAGCCGACCATCTACGCGATCCTCGAATGTCCCCGCTGTGCGCGTGACCTGGAGCCGGAAGCGTCATCAAGGCTGGTGGAGCTGTTCTCGGACGTAAGCATACCGCGGGCGAACCGCCGGCTTCTCGCCTGCTTCTTCCTCGTCTCCGCCTTGCTGGTGGTTGCCGCGATCCTCATATTCGCGCTCACCCGCAGCATCCTGGGCATCATGCCGTTGCTGTTCCTCGCTCCCATGTTGGCCCTTATACCCGTGTTCAACCGCAGGGTGGCGGCCATAAGGCAGAGCTGCGAATGCGGGAGCCCCTACTATATCTTCATGGGCATGCTCGGAAGGGCCTACTGCTTCCGTTGCTCGAACTGCGGCAGGCTGCTCAAACTGCGGGACTGAGTGTCAGGTTTTGATTTCCTGCATCGGGGGCGATCTTCCCGCTTGTGAAACTGCTGCTCATTAGCCCTGTTTTTTCGCATCAACGCATCAGATACCGGGGTATGCAAAAAACAAGACCCCATAGATGGAGCAGGTCAGAAGCGTTTGCGGTAGTCGGGGCATGAGGTGGCGTTCGGGCGCTCCGGGTTTGTGCAGGCCGAAGGGTAATCGTATGCGCAGGTGTCGCAGAGGAATCTCTTCCCCCGGAAGAACTGCTTTATTCTGGTCCAGAACCTCATGACCGGATTGTACCATCAAGGGAGAACGCGGGCGTTGACGGCGGGCATTGCGGCGAATGGCGCGGACATGCCGGGGCGAGCCTACTTCGTGCTCGCGCGGCCCATGTGGTCCGCGATGGGGATGACCCGGCTCTGCGACCACTCCAGGTCTATCTTCCCCTGCTCGGCCAGCCTCATGAAGACCTCGACGAGGCGTGGATCGAACTGCCTTCCCGCACCGTATCTCATCTCGGCCATGGCCTCCTCCAGGGGCAGCGCCTTGCGGTAGGGACGGTCGGAGGTCATGGACTCGAAAGCGTCGGCGATGGAGATGATCCTCGCTCCCTGCGGGATCTCCTCCCCCCGCAGCCCGTCCGGATAACCGGTGCCGTCGAAGCGCTCGTGGTGGTGATAGACCAGGGGCATGACCGGCTCGAGCAGCTTCACCGACTGCAGTATCTTCGTGCCGATGAAGGGGTGATATTCCATCTCCCTTCTCTCCTCCTCGGTGAGCCGGCCGGGCTTTTTCAGGATATCCTCCTTGATGCCGATCTTGCCGACGTCGTGCAGGATGCTCGCGTTCCTGATGATATCCACCTCCGCCGGCGACAGCCCCAACTCCTCGGCGATGGCCACGGCGTACTCGGTGACGCGGTGGGAATGGCCGTGGGTGTAAGCGTCGCGGGCGTCGATGGCGGACGCCATGGCGGTGATGACCTCGATGTAGATCTCCTCCAGGCTCTCGAAGAGGCGGGCGTTCTCGATGGCGATGGCCGCCTGGCTGGCCAGGCTGGTGAAGAGGTTTATCTCGTGGGGATTGAAGTAGTGGGGCTCGTCGGTATATATGTTCAGGACCCCGATGACCCTGTCCTTCAGGTTCAGGGGCACGGAGAGGAGCGAGCACAGCCCCTCCATGCGGGCCTGTTCCGCGTAGGCGTGGCGGGGGTCGTCCCCGATATTGTCCACGGCGATGGGCCTCCCCTCCTGGATGACCTTGCCGGCCACGCTCTCCCCGATCTTGATGGGCCCCTTCTGGATGTAACTCTCGGAAAGGCCGTGGGCGGCCGCTATCACCAGTTCCTGGCTTTCCTCGTCGATGAGCATGAGGGAGCTGATCTTGGCGTCGAGCAGCCCGATGCTCATCTGGACGATCTGCTGCAGCACCGTCTCCAGGTCGATGGCCGAGGTGATGGCCTTGTCTATCTCGAAGATGGCGTGAAGCTCCCCGATGCGGTCCTCCAGGTCGGAATAGAGCCTCGAGTTGTGGATGGCCAGGGCCGCCTGTACGGATAGGGCGGTCAGCAGGTTGAGGTCGTTCTCGTTGAAACCCTCCTTCTGCTGGCTCCCGGCGAAGGCTACCCCGTAGACCTCCTCCCGCCACTTCATGGGAGCGTAGGCAGCCGACCTGATGCGCTGGGATTCCAGGAGCTGCCGGTAATCCCGCTCACTGTCGGTGTCTGCGATAAGGATGGACGCCTTTTCCTGAAGGACCCTCCCCGTAAGGCCGTAGGCGGCGGGTATGCTCAGGTTGACCTCGCTGTCGCTCACTCCGTCGCAGGAGGCCACAACCAGTTGTTCGTGCTCCTGGTCGTAGCCGAAAATGAGGACCACGTCCGGGTTGATGCTGTGAGAGATAGCGTTTCCCAGGTTGGTATAGACCTTGCCCTCCAGCAGGGTGGAATCGAACAGGGTGGCGAAGCCGGATAGGGCGGTCAGCTCGATCATGCGCCTGGACTTTTCCTTGCTCTCCCTCTCGGCGAACTCCGCCATGTACCCCATGATGAATCCGGCGAGCAGGAGGAAGATATATCGCCCCATGAGATATCCCACCATGTCGGGCCAGACGAAGCGTCCCGAGAGGACCACGGTGACGGTGATCGCGACGCAGGCAATGGCACCGTAGGTCAGCCCCTCCCTGATGCCGAACCACAGCGCGACATTGGCGAGGGGCAGGACGTAGAGGAAATCGAATTCTACGATGGGGCTGGAGCGTGTGAAGTAGACGAGCAAGGACACGAGGAACATCTCGAAGAGCATGAGGCCCAGGGAAGCCACCCTGAACCTCTCCTCGGGGACGCGGAAGATGGTCACATCCATGAGGACGTAGAAGACACCCAGGCCCGCGATCACGGGGATGACCTCTGCGGAATTGTAATCGCCGCGCACAAGCAGGTACTGGGTTACCAGGTAGATATAGGCCAGGATCCTGATGAGCCTGGTGAAAAAGACCAATCTTCTTTTCAGGTCCAAGGCCACACCCCTCGCCGCATAGCCATTGTGTCCCAGCCCGCCGCTGCAATATCGTATAGGCTGGACCGGCCCCCGGGGGGATGCCCTCGTCCACGCCTTTTTCTTCCGTTTCCGCTTATTATGGTATCGTCTTTTCCCCTGTCTGCCTAAAGCCGCGTCATAAACGGTGCGTTTTCCCGGGTTTAACGGCTGTTTTTCCGCCCGCAGTGCGCAGGGAATCCCACGGGGCTAAGGCCTGCGACCGAGCACCGCGAGCTCCACGGCCTCCGCCCAGCCCTCGTTGAGAAAGCCCCCGGTCACGATGACGTTATCCAGGCCGGAGACCAGCGGTATGAGGTGGGGGTTGGAATAGAGGCCGTTACGCACCAGGAAGAAGGCCCCGACCTCCCCCGCTAAGGCCAGGTCGGCCTCGGAGTCGCCGATGGCGATGGCCTGCGACCTCTCGAAGCCGCGCAGGCGCATGTCCTCGGCGGCCGCCATCTCCTTGCTCACCCCCTTGGGCATGAGGTGGTAGGCGCGTAGTTCGTGCACTTCGAGGGTGGGGCTGACGCGAGGCAGGACGCCGTTATCCACCAGCACCAGCCCGGGGAAGCCTTCGTCCAGGATGCGGTTCACCTCCTCCACGTCCACCAGGCCCCGGAAGAGCGGGGTGCAGTCGCGGAAGTCCGACCACGGGGTGTGGTACTCGATGCGCTTCGCGTAGCGGGAGAGGATGAAGTCCGCAGCCCCCGAGCTCGCGATGGCCTCCCAGATATCGGCGCACCCCTCCCCCAGGGCGCCGGCGTTCATCACCACCTTCTCACCCAGGTCGTAGACCATCTCCACGCCGAGTTCGGAGATGTAGTTGCGCATCCCCAGCACGCGGGCGGTCTCCCTGAGCTGCCTGCCGCTGCGGCCCGAGACCGGTACTACGTCCACGCCGCGCTTCAGCGTCTCCACCAGGACGCTGGCCGGGCGGAGGGTGTACTCCCGCCGGATGTTGAGGACGAAGTTGCCCATGGGGCCCATCATGGTGCCGTCCAGGTCGGTGTAGACCACCCGCACCTCGTTCAGGCTCTCTTCGACGTACGGCCAGCGCGCGGCGGGGCCGAACTCCTCCGCCGCCCGCTCCAGTTCCGGCAACTTGTCCCAGGGGGAACGCTCGGACATCAGCCGCCCCCTCCGAAACGCTCTCGATATTCCTTCACCTCGATCATGGGTGGCCTCTCCTCCACCTGCAGCACCCTCTTCTCCAGCAGGTACTCGCCGTCCCTGTAATCGACCTGGGTCATCTCCGTGCTGTATCCCTCGAGGAGCTCGATCTTGCCCTGTCCCTGCAGGCGGATGAGCACAGCCTGGATGATCTGGAAGGACATCCTTCCCAGGGCGGGAACGGGCTGGTTGTGGTGCTGCCTGTCCACCAGGTCCACCTGCCCGATGGCCTCCAGGCCGAAGCGGTCATAGATGTCCATGAGCATGCCTATCTCGACGCCGTACCCCGAGAAGAAGGGGATCTTCTCCAGCAGCTCGCGGGCACCCCCGTACTCCCCGGACAGGGGCTGGATGAGGGCACCCAGGTCCGGGAAGAAGAGGCTGAGGAGGGGGCGCGCCACCAGCTCTGTGACCCTGCCGCCGCCGGTGGAGAGCAGGCGGCGTTCGGCCTTGATGGGCCTCTGGTAATAACCCTTGACGTAGAGGATCTCCGGCCTGGTGAGCAGGGGCCCGATGATGCCGTAGATAAAGCGCGGGTGGAAGTTGCGGATATCTGAGTCCACCCAGATCACGATGTCGCCGTTCAAACAAAAGAGGCTCCTCCACAGGGCGTCCCCCTTGCCCAGGGGCTCGAACTCGCCGGGAAGAATTTCCTCCTGCCCGAATACCTCTGCCCCCGCGTCCCGGGCGATGTCCCTGGTGGCGTCCTCGCTTCCCCCGTCCACCACGCACAGCTGGTCCACCAGGGGCACTTTCTCCATGAGTTCGCCGCGGGCTATCTCCAGGATGGTGCCGATGGTGGCGGCCTCGTTCATGCTGGGAAGACAGACGCTGATGCTCTTGCCCGCCTTCTCTTTCATATCCAGCAGGCGACCCATGTCGCTGAACTCTTCGTGATGAAAGGTGTTGGCGCTGTACCAATCACATTTTTCCAGCGTGGAATCCTCGTGGCAGTCGCCGTTATCGCCGTTCGCGGCAGTTGCCATGATCTCCAACCCCCTTTTACTCAGCGAGCGGTCAGGCTGGATGCGGCCCGGCCTTCCTCCCCGCCTCGAAGGCCCCCAGGTTGACCTCCACCGCCCTGGGTGGCACGGAAAGCCTTATCGACTCCTCCCACACGCCCGCGGGGAAATCCAGGAAGACCGAGAGCGCGCCCAGGATGCATGACCCGGCCGCTCGGGGATCTCCCGCCTGCGCGGCCAGCTCGCGCGCGTCCAGCTCCACGGTGCCAGCGGCGTAGGAGCGTATGACCTCCATGGCGCCCTCCGGATAGACGGCGTCTCCTCGCAGCACGGGAAGCGGATCGAGGCGGTAATCGTTTACTATGGCCGTGCCCTCGCCGCCGAGGAAGCGCAGGAAACGCAGCCCCTCCAGCAACTCGAAGGCCAGGAGGAAATCCGCCTTCGCCACCTCGATGAGGGGCGAGTGCACCTTTTCGCCCCAGCGCACCATGCACACCACGCTGCCGCCCCTCTGCGCCATGCCGTGGACCTCGGAGGTCTTGACGTCGTAGCCCATGGAAAGCGCCGCCTGCGCGAGCACCCGCGCGGAGAGCACGTTGCCCTGCCCGCCCACCCCG
>MTKY01048439.1_pt1 | contig 10503 bp, 6 predicted proteins | sample 1042731 | NCBI WGS metagenome assembly MTKY01 (sample SAMN06212206, study PRJNA360538) | anaerobic digester metagenome | biome: Wastewater treatment plant; material: sludge; isolation source: anaerobic digester fed with sludge from wastewater treatment plant | place: Denmark: WWTP Soeholt ... | reverse complement strand
CGGAAGGTTCTTTTCAGGCTGCAGCAGAAGCGTCGCCAGGCAGATAAACCGCAGAGTTCCGTCGGAGAAGGAGTGGGCGTTGTAATAGGCGTCGCTTCCCTCTTCGTTCCATTCGAGCCGTATGGTATTGTTATTGGCGGGCGCCGGTCGCAGGTTAAAACCGCCGAAGAACGGGGCCACCTTTTTTATCATATCGACGATGTTCCGGTAATAGCTTGTTTCAACGTTTTTCAGGTAAAACAGGTAGGCCGCCAGGTTGGAGGCATCCGGGCGAAGATAAGCGTTATCATCAATATTCCCGAGGCCTTTTACTTTCGCCGTAAAACCGGTGTCGTGGAAATGATATAGCTTCCAGCTCCGGATCGCTTCTATTACGTAATCCGCTATCCTCGCGTACGGCCTGCTTTGCGATTCCGACTTTAACCTGGACTCCCTGTGACCCGAACCGATATCGGTGCAATAGGGATACTGATATCTCTGATCGTGATAACAGATCGTTTCGTTCGAAAAAAACAGCGATTGCTGCGCGTCGGGCTCGAGGGTGCACTCGTATATGTTCCGGCCGAACTCGAACTTCAGATTTAGAGCCCCGGTCCTCTTGCCGCCGTGGTGCAGTAGTGCGTCGGCGCCCCCGTTTTTGGCCACGTAGTTTTGAAGATTCATTTCGAGGATGTTGTGCAGCAGATCGAACAACTGTATAAAATTGGATTTTCCCGCTCCATTGGCCCCTACAAGGACATTGAGGTCCCGTATCTCAAAATCTTCGAGTTCCCGTATGCTTTTATATCCTTTTACGGTTATTTTCGAGAGTTCTCTTCCCACGCCGGTCTCCTGAATTCTTCCTCGTTACTTATAATACGTTTTTGGCCGGAAAAAAGTAAAACCTTTTTACTTCCGGGGGCTTTTTATCGGAAAAAAGAGGGTTTTTTATCCCAGACCCGGCCGGACTTCGTACTTTCTACCTGGCCTTTCGCCGGTTGACGGTCGGCCATTTAGGCGATTTCTTTACGGGTTCAGTATTTTAGCGGACTCGGGGCGTTTGAATTTCTTCACAATTGGCGCCCCCTGCCATTCGTCATTCGCCAGAACGTATTGAATGCACATGTATCGAGAATCTTTTTTCCGGTATTTTTTGCGTAATTCCATGCGTCATCGAAAGTTGAAAAAGGCTGTGTCCAAAAACCGTTATGGCTTTCATTTCGTCTTCGTGATTTATACTTGCCGCATTCCACGCTGTGTACGATCGCTTTATTGTTCGGCGTATTCACATATACCACATACCCCATGACACACCTCCTTTAACCCTCGAGTAACGTTTCCGCAACACCTGATGTGTACTCAGCCTCCGTAAGGACAAGAAACTCCTTTCCGCTGCCGGTATAAACAAAGTAAACTTTTTCATCAGGCTTTACGTATGTATCATCAAAGCCCTTCTTCTTATACCATGGTTTTAAATGACTGGGCGTGCCAAGGCATACCGTCTTTTCTTCATCAGGTTTGGTGACATTCAATTCATAGCGATTATTTTCGGCGTCTATCAGTGTGATTGTATTTTTTCTGGCAGGGTAATCGAATTTTTCATTTCGATTTATCTCATTTTTATAAAACCAGATGTCCCTTCGCTTCCACCCGGCCGCGTCAAACTGGGATAAATCGTTAATCTTTCCTACGAAGACATCACCTTTTTTTGGCATAGTTTCCATAATGAGTTCCCCCTTCCTTTATTTATAGAATATTATGGAAAAGAAGATAGACAGCTTTACCCTCCTCAAACCCTCTCCCACGCCTCCAGCACCAGCCGCTTCGTTCTGTACTCCCCGTACTTTTTGATCTCATTGTTCTTCAATACCCGAAAGGTCTCCCCCGGAAAGTCCTCACCGTACACGTCCGCCGGGTCCAGTATGTACCGCAGCTCATCGTAGCTTAAGCCGTAGAGCTTCGCGTAATAGGCGTCCAGCTCGGCCCGAACAACCGCCCGCCGCTCGGGGTTCCAGGGGAACGGGGGAATGGGAATGCCGACCTCACCCCGGCTCCGCCGCGCCCTCTCCGGATCGGAGAGGGCTCCGATTGACAAACCTTCCGGCCCATTAACGGAACTCCCCCTCTCCCCGCGGGAGAGGGGGCCGGGGGGTGAGGTCCTAACCGCCTCCTCGTGCCGCTCCAGAATCAACTTTCGCAACGGTTCATCGGCCTCGTTCCATACATCGTCGGCGAAAGGCTTTATATCATTGCCAGCGTACACAAGCTCTATGATTCGAGGATCAATAAACGAAATATCATTTTGAGAAAAAGTATTTTGTGGTAAAACCGACAATTGTCTCATTGTAAAAAACTTTAAATGAACTCCAGCTACTTTTTGACGAGCTACAAAATCAAAAACAATGCTGTTTAAACATCCCAACAAACAGGGCATCTTTAATAGATAATTTGTATCTGGAAGCATTAATAAAACTGGGTCACCATAGCCTGCATAAGGGAGCAATGATGATAGTACAGTTCGTTCATTTGTAGCGTTAGTAATGTCCCTCCATCCAATTATCCATTTTTGGTTCCAGTTTTTTATAAGCTTTGCATCCACCTCCACCTTCTCCACCCAATACCGCGGCCGCACCTTAAAGTCCGGATCGGCCTTCTCCTCGTCGGTTATATCCCGGATCTTGCCGTTTTCATCGTAGGTGGCCCAGCGGTGGTCGTACTGGTGGAATAGCTTCGCCTCGTACAGCGGCAGCCTGGTGGGCGAAGGTTCGGTGTGGAACAGGCCGCTGTCGTTCGACATATCGAACATCCTCATAAACGACACACCCCATGGGTTCTCCCCGGTGGTCTCGTTTATCAGTACCGGCACCCTCTGGTAAATCTTTTTGGTCAGCTCCGCGTCGGTACGGGTGCGAAACACCGGGCAGGTGCGCGTATTGGGGTTGATGAGGGCGATATCCTCGGGCGTCAGGGCAAAGACGCGCTCTCTGTCATTCAATTGCGCCGGTCGGGTGAGGAAAAAAGCGAATGACCCCCGTGCTTCCTCCTTACCGCTTATTGTAAAAAGTGAAAATTTATAACTTCGATGCACATCGGCAAACAGGGCTTCGCGATTCTCGAAGTCGTACAGCGCCGCCAGGTTTTTCTTTACTATAAGATCGCCGAAGAACTCCTTGCAGGTGTCGTCGGTGGCGATACCCGTCGGGACAATTATTCCCGCCATTCCATCTTTACTAATCAGCGATCTCGCCGTTTCCGCGAATACCACGTAGGTGTTGATGTCACCGGTCGCCGTCAACGGATAGCGTTCGGACTCGCGCAGAAACCTGCTCTGGGCTTCGGCATAATGCTTTGCCGCCTCGAATTCTATCATAAGCGAGGGCTTGGACTTTTTCAGCTTCTGTATCAGCTTCTCCCTTTCGGCCTTGTTGGCGGCGGTCGCTATGTCATGGTCCTTCGTCTCGAAAAATTCCTTCTCCTGCAGCTTGATCCTCTCCCACGGCGGGTTCCCCAGCACGCAGTCGAACCCGTAATCACTCCCCCTCTCCCCGTGGGAGAGGCGCCGCGCTGAGCCCGTCGAAGCGGGGCCAGGGGGTGAGGCGAACACCTCCGGAAACTCTATGGGCCAGTGGAAAAAGCGAAGGTCGATCGCCATGGCCTGCACATAGGCCGTCAGGTTTTTCGGAAGCTCCTCCCCCTGCAGGTAGCGGAAGAACTCGTCGCTTGTTACAAGCAGCCTGTTTCTTTTGTTCTCCTGCGTCATGGGGATAAAAAAGGCCGCGGTCCACAGCGAGCAGAGGGTAAACTCGCGCGAGTACAGGCCTTCGGCCGAGTGGAGCTTCGAGTAACGCGCCGCTTTCGCTTTTACCGACTCCACGCTGTCGTCGCACATGGCGGCGATTGCCGCCGCTTCCTTTGCGAGCGTTGCGCTATCGGCCGGTCCGCCCCCGAAAAGATTTCCCTGGCCGGTATATCCATGGGAATGATTCCGTTTCTTTAATTCCTTCGCGATCTCTCTGTCGTCGCCGGTAACCGGTTTGAAGGCCTCGTCCGGAATGCCGGTGTTCGCGATCGCTTCAATATCCATCACCCCCACCAGCGAATCGCCGCATTTTATGCGGTGGTCTAAAAACGAGAGCGGCTTGCCGGGCTCGTGCCCCTCCATCCACAGGGCCACCTTGCAGAGCTCCACCGCCAGCGGGTTTTTGTCCACGCCGTAAATGCAGCGGCCTATCACCTCCCTCTGCGCTCGCCTCAGCTCCTCCGGCGAGGGCTCGTCGCCTCCGGCGCGCGCCGTGGCAAGCTCGCGCGCCAGGTACCGCGCCGCCGCCAGCAGAAAGTGACCGCTCCCGCAGGCCGGGTCGCACACCTTTATGGATAAAATTGCCTGCTCGGCCAAGCCGTATTCACTCCCCCTCTCCCCGTGGGAGAGGGGGCTGGGGGGTGAGGGGGGCATTTTCCCCCTCTCCCCGTGCGCGCCGGCCCGCGCGCTTGCCTCCGCCATCCTTTCCTTAACCACGGGCTCGAGCGCGCTTTTAATCAGTTCCGCCACCAGCTCCGGCGGCGTATAATACGAACCGGTGGTCTTGCGCTCCTTGCCGCTTACCAGCTCGAAGCGCGTTTTCCCGGCGGCCCGTATCACCACTGCGTGATAATCCAGCATGCCCTCGTACACCGAGCCGAACTCCTCGACCGAAAGCGAGCCGTAATTAACGCGCGTGGTCTGGCCCGTGGTCCTGCTTACGAATACGTTGAGATCGCGCACGCACGCCAGAAGCGTCGCGTTGTCGAGCGCGCTTTCGGTAAGGGCCCCAAGCGAGCGGTAATGAAACAGCTCGCCCGCAAGCGGGCGTATTCCCAGCGGCTCGCCTTTGCCTCCCTCCTCGAACAGGGCGAAGGTGCGGGCAAGCCCCCTCCACAGATCGTCGTAGCGCGCGTCGTGCAGAAATGGCTTTTCCGACAGCGCGCGCAGGCGGTCCATGCCGTAATAGCGCGCGTAGATGTCGCGCTTCTCCCTCGGCGTTCCGGGTATAAAAATGAGGCCGCGCTCTTCCATCACCATTAAAAAGAGGAAGCGATAGATGAGCTGCAAAAGCCGGTGATACAGCCGTTCGGCCGTAAGCTCTCCGCCGGCAAGCGCCGCCCTGAGCGCGTCGTTACGGGGATTGGCCAGAAAGCCGTCGGCAAGGGTGATGATGGATCGCCTCACCGCGTCCGAAAGCCCGTCGCGGATGCGCGACCCGGCCTCGAGCGCGTCCTGATGGTAGCGCTCGATTATGCATTCGGAGGCGGCGTCGCGGCGCGCCGGCATGCGCGAGACGTGCAGCAGCCGGTAGAGGACGGCGAAGTCGGCATACTGGTCCTCGTCGAACATGCGCTCCAGGTCGAACTCCACAAACGAGAGCCGCACCAGGCGGCTCGTGCCGCGCAGCAGGCGCAGTTGCAGGCCGTTTGTAACCAGCGCGTACAGGTGCTCGGTCAGATTGAGGTACTCCTGCACCAGAGCGTGGGGCGACATGCGGGGACCGCCGCTCTCGCGCTTTCTGTCCAGGCTGTCGTTGAAACCCATTATGTGTATGGGAAAACCGTCCCGGTTCTGCGCGCGGTGGCTGATGGCGTACGACTTGCCGTTCACCGTCTCGGCCCTGCCCGCTTCCGCCTCGTAGCCCAGAAGGCCCAGGAACGGAATCATGAAAAACCGCCGGGTCTCCGAGGCGCCCGTTTCGCCCTCCTTTACCCGCTCCATGCGATGGCGGAACACCTGCCACAGGTCGCGCGCGTCCGCCCACGCGCGGACTATTTCTTCCTTAACCTTCGCGCGGGAATCCAGGCCGAAGTCTTTAGGCGACTGGCCTCCCGACTCGCCCTGCTCCAGCGTATCGAGGATGTCGGCCGAAAGGATGGGGCCTTCTATGCGTATCGTCGTATATTTCATTTTCCGGATACCTTTCGTACGTAGTCCGCCGGAGTCAGAATACAAAGATCGAAGGGAAGAGGCCCGAGTTCGAGCAGGTCTCTGTCGCCCGTTACAAGCAGGTCCGCCTTCGCCGCGAGACAGCATTCCAGCAGCATGTTGTCCTTGGGATCGCGGCACAGCTCGAGCCTCTGGACAGGGTGAACCATCAGCGATTCAAAAACGAAAACCGAAATACCGGCGATAAGGGCCTTGAACTGGCTATGATCGATTTTCCCCAGCTCCCGTAAACGCAGCGGAACCTGCCTGTATTCGGCCAACAGGTCCGGAGATACACAGATAACGGCCTCCGCGCTCGCCTTTCTCACCGCCCGTGCCGGTACTCCTCCGAAGGCAAAAGCTGAAACGAGCACGCCTCTGTCGACGGCCAGCTTATTTCTTTTTTTCATGCGCTTTTTTTCGAATGTGCTTTACGGCCTTCTCTATATCATCCATGGTGAGGTCGGTACGTTTGAACGCCTCGCCGGCCACCGCCAGAGCGGCGTCGAGCCGATCCTCTTTTGAAAGCGCCGAAAGAATGTATTCCTCCGGTTTGATCCTGATCGATTTGGATGGCATATTGTTACCCTCCTTTCGGCAATGAATAGAGTTGTCGCAAAATTCGAAGATACCGCTTCCCCGCCATAAACGGAGAAAAGCGGCCCTCTTGCCCGGTTACGCAACAAGCCAGGCGCATATACTTAACGGCGGCGATTCCGGCATGTCAACAACATGGTCCCATTTTACCGTTACGCTTTCCGGCTACCGGGTACACGACGCCTCAATCGTTATGGGGAAGAAGAATGTACACCCCCAGTATATCCATGGGAAGCACGGGCTCGAATGCCCGGTAACGGCTTCCACCCATCGCTTTCCTGAAGCGCTCGTGCGCCTCCACAAGCGTCTGCGCCCTTTCGAGGGCTATCTCGTCCAATATCCCCCCGCGCGTATCGAGCCGGCGCACCGTCTCGAGCTCCTTTTCGAGAAAGGATTCGGCGGCCTCGCGGCTAAGGTTCGCCGACGGCCGGGCGGCGGCAAGGAGCTCCATTGCGGCCTCATGGTCCACAAAGGTCCCTGCCCCCGGGTCTCCACGGTAGCCCCATACAAGCATCTCCTCGGCCACCACCTGTCTTCCGGCGCTGCGCTCCTCGATGACGTTACGCACGCGAAACATCAGCACGGTCGTCTTTACGCTCACCTCGCGACAGCGAATCACCGATGCCCGCGACGGCGCGGGTTTCTCGCGCTCCAGGGCGCGCGCCAGAAGATAACGACAGAGTTGTTCCACAAAGATGTGGTTTCGTCCAAGATACAGGTAGCCTTCCGGAGTCGGAGAGAAAAAGCTCACCTTAAGTTCGTTTTTTGCGGGCAGCGCGCCCTTAATTGCATCGGGCAGGTTGGCGGTAAAAAGCCGGTAGCCCTTTTTCTCCCGAATCGTCTGCACTCCCAGAATATCGTTTAAGGCCCCGACGACAAAGCGCTCCACCGCGGCGGGATCGCCGATTGAACCGTCTGCCTGTTTTAAATCCTCTTCGATTTCGTCGGCCCGTATTGCGTTCTGGGCGAATATGGTGCGCGACTGTTTTTCGCGAGCGGCCGCGTTCTCGATCGCCCTGGTGGCCTTAAGCTCGCTCTGGCGCAAAGGATCGTCTTCGGGAAAGTCCAGCCGCAGTTGAAGGTCGTCGCGCACCTTTTTGGGATTGAGGAGCACCGCCTTAAGCACCGCGTCCATTATCGACTGGCTGTCCTCGGGAAAGGGTATGGAAATGCCGATGGATTTTCTAATCTCGCGCACCTTGCGCAAAATGACCTTCAGTACGATGCCGTCGATGGGGTTGTCACTGCCCCACAGCATATAGGCCAGCACCTTTTCCGCGCTCTGCCCGTAACGGTCCACGCGCCCCTCCCGCTGCTCCAGTCGGTTCGGGTTCCAGGGGAGATCGTAATGCAGCACCGCGGTGAAATACTCCTGGAGATTTATGCCCTCGCTAAGGCAGTCGGTGGCGAAAAGCAGCCGCGGCTTCGTCTTATCAATGCCTTCTATGCGCTCCTTCCGCACATCGTCGGGGTCTTCGCTCGTTATCACCTGCACGTCGAGGCCTTTAACGGATTTCTTTAGCGCCGGGCCCAGCAGTTCTCCGAGATATCGGGCGGTCGCGATATAGCGGCAGAAGACCACCGGGCAGTAACCGTCGGCAAGCCATTGGCTGAGAATCTCCAGCGCCCGGGCCGCCTTGCGGTCGTCCTCAATAGAGCGCAGGGCGCCAAGCGCCGCCGCGAGCTCGTTCAAGCGTTTGTTCTGGGCGGTGCTCCAGGTCGTTTTGCTCACCACCTCTGTGTGGCTATGGTCGCCCTCGAAACCGTAATCGCGGTCCATAACGGGGTTGTCCTCGTCGGCGACAAGCTCGTCGATATCCATCTCCCGGGCGATCCGGTTTTCCAGCATCTCCACGCCCGCGGCGGGGCTCGACATCATGCCGCGCAAAAGGGCCAGCGCCGACCAGTACCGGTACTTCCTGGCGCCATCGCCCGTGCCGCCGCTAACGAGGTTCCGGGCGAAGTCCAGCGCGTCTTCGTAAAGCGCGGCGTACTTCGGCGAGAGGGTATACTCGAATTCCCCGGCGTCCCGTCGCGGAAATGGCGTATCCTCGTCCATCCAGCGCTCCACGTCCGCGCGCCTGCGCTGAACGAAATGGAGCGCCAGCTTGCGCCGCTCCTCCTGCGATGCCTGCGGAAGGTCGAGCCGCTCGAAATCGGGCTTAATAAGGCCGAGGAGCGAGGAGAACTCTTTCGGCTTCCCGCTGTGGGGAGTGGCTGTTAAGAGTATGAGGTGCTGCCCAGGTTTTCGGGCAATATCGTGTATCAGGCTGTGCCGCTGCTGTTTGCTTTTAACCGCGCCGGCCGGCCGTGCGCAGGTATGGGCCTCGTCGACTATAACGAGCTCCGGGCATTGCTGGATGAACACCTGTCGGCGCCCTTCGGATTTGATGTAATCGATCGAGATGATCTGGTACGGATAGTATTCGTAAACGCTCGTATCCCCGTGAATCTGCCGGTCCAGCCGCGCCTGCGTGTTCGACCGAATGATGACCGCGTCGATGCCGAACTTGTCCTTTAACTCGTCCTGCCACTGGTCGCACAGGTGCGGCAGGCACACCACGGCGAAACGTTCGATCTCCCGGCGCTCAATCAGTTCCTTTACTATAAGCAGTGTTTCTATTGTCTTTCCTACCCCCACGTCGTCGGCTATAAAGAGGCGTATGGGGTCCAGCTTGAGCGCCATGATGAGCGGCACCATCTGGTACGAGCGCGGGCGGAACGAGAGTTTCGCGATAGAGCGAAAAGGCCCCGCGCCCGCGCGAAACAATAGACGCGACGAGTCATACAGCAATCGCGCGGAGGCGATATCGCCTATGTCGCCTGCGCCGGGCAGAGGGAATTCCGCCGACTCGACCGCGTCCTCCCTGAAGCCAAGGGGAAGGTAGATGCCGGTCATTTCGTCCGTCGATCCGCCGAGGGGCCTGAGCAGAAGCAGGTCCCTGTTGGCGGAGGGCATGACCACCCATTCCCTGTTTCGAACCCTCACCAGCGAGCCCGGAGTGTATTCCATATCGTTATCGCACCTTCCTGAATATGTCCGGGCGCTTCTTAACAAGCCCTTCCATGTCGTCTTTATAATAATACTCTATCACCTGGTCACCCCTGTCCATTATGGCCCGGCGCAGAACGCGGTCGCGATCTTTCTGTGCCGGGTCGTCGTGCGGGGAGCCGTCGCAGAAAACCCAGATGTTCGGATCATAATAAAAATCCGGCTTAACATAAATACCCGGAACCGTACGCTGGGCGTCGTCGGGCAGGCGCAGCCCGTGAGCATGAAGGTATTCCAGAAACTTAAGCTCGATGGGCGAGCTCTTATCATAGCGTTCGAGCAGCCAGGCGTACTGCTCTTCATAACTCCCGAACGATTTCCCCTGAAGGAGTTCCATCCTGCACGCCATCAGTTTTAACAGGGCGTCTTTTATCAGAAAACGGTCGATGGTATAATGATCCCGCTGGTTATAATAGCTCAGGAGATCATTATACGAAGCGGGTTCCTCGTAGCTTTCGTCGTCATAGCGGCAGATATCGTATGCCTTACGCGCAATCGTAAAAAACAAATCCGGGCTGTCGACAAACTGCGAGAGAATTCCCAGGCTTCCTTCCGCCGCCTCGTATAAAAAAATGTTCGGCTTCGCGGGATCGCCCATAAGGCTTACGCCTATTTCCGCCGGCTCGACCTGGAAGTGGCTTTCGATGGCGCGCTTCAAGGCGTATTGGAGCGTAACCACGCCGTCAAACTTCAGGGCAAGCGCCTCGATTGGCTCTATATACAGCGCGTCCGCGGTGTCGGTTGCGAACAGCCGCACTCGTTTGATCTCCTCCTTGCCATCGGCGAGCTCAAGGTCCGATTCCCGTTTCCAGACCCCGGTTCTCATGCCCATAAGAAAGCCTTCTTCGCGGCTGGTCTTCCAGCTTCTGTTTATCTGAATAAGGCGCGCCGCCGGGATATAGCGTACGTTTAAAAAATCATCCGA
>MTKY01003063.1_pt1 | contig 10503 bp, 10 predicted proteins | sample 1042731 | NCBI WGS metagenome assembly MTKY01 (sample SAMN06212206, study PRJNA360538) | anaerobic digester metagenome | biome: Wastewater treatment plant; material: sludge; isolation source: anaerobic digester fed with sludge from wastewater treatment plant | place: Denmark: WWTP Soeholt ... | reverse complement strand
TGCAGGGCGTACGCCTGGACGCCGCCGTCAGGCTCTTCGCCGGCAGCCAGCTGCTGGCTGAAACCACTGGCAACCTCATCTTCACCGCCTGGGGACTCAACGGACCGGCGGTGATGGACCTGAGCCACCACGTCTCCGCCCGTCCCGGCGCTGACCTGCGCCTGGAGCTGAACCCCCTCTTCGCTTCGGAAGGCGCCCTGCGCGCCCTGCTGCGCGATCAACGCCATTCAGAGACTCCGCTCAATGTGCTACTGGGTGCCGCCTTACCGCCCAAACTGCCCCCGTTGGTGCTCGAACGCCTGGGCTTCGCCGCAGATACACGCATACGCGATGTCTCCGATCAAGCGCTGACCCGTCTTTTCGCATTGCTCACTGCCCTGCCCTTCACCGTCAGCGGTGTGCGCGGTTTCGAGTATTGCCAGGTGAGCGCCGGCGGCGTGCCCGTGAACGAGGTTGACCCTCTGACCATGCGCTCACGCTTGCTGCCGGGGCTGCAACTGGCCGGTGAGATTCTCGACGTCACCGGTCCCTGTGGCGGCTATAACCTGCACTTTGCTTTCGCCAGCGGGGCAATCGCCGGAATGAACACCTGATTCACCTGCTTGCCTGCTGCCCGATTTGTTATCACCGGCACCGCCTGATTTCTCAAGTAAAATTACCTCCACTCCTGTTGCAGGTGTTCCTTGATGAAGCCTGAAATCAGCCCTCAAACCCGCTCCATCCTCATCACCCTTGGTGTGATTCTCTTTGTACTGTTGGTGGCGCTGTTCAAGACCAGCTCGGCGCAGCGCGGTTGGCTGCGCTTGCGACCAGTGTCTGAACAGGTGGCCACCAGCAAAGCGGCCGGACAAGCGCTGGTGGTGTACTTCCACTCCCCGGGTTGCAGTTCCTGCGCCCGCGTGCAAACCGCTCTCGAACAGGTGTACCCGGAATTCGAGAGCGACATCATGCTGTTGGATGTGGACGTGACCAACCGGAGTGAACGATCGTTCGTTGAAACCAGCGGCGTGATCACCACCCCTACCCTGCTCTTCATCAGCCCTGACGGTCGCGAAAACCTCTTCGTCGGTGAGATCAGCACCGCCCAACTGCGCGCTGAACTGCTGGCGCTGACAGGAGGTCGACCATAAACATCGACCCTTCGCTGCTGCAACCCTCTTCTCTTCTCGGCTACCTGCTGGTCTTTTTAGGCGGTTTGCTCACCGGCATCGGACCGTGCAACGTGGCCATGGTGCCGCTCATGGTGGGGTACATTGGCGGGTCGAGAGAACTGCCACGGCGCCGCGCTTTTTATATCTCGCTTTTTTTTACCCTGGGTCTGGCTGTCACTTTTATGTTATTGGGCGTGTTGGCGGCGTGGTTGGGTGGTCTGCTCGGCGGTGGTACACGCCTGTGGTACTACATATTGGCAGCGGTGTGCATCCTCATTGGTTTGCAGATGCTGGGCGTGCTGGGCTTCAGCTCGCCCGCCTGGCTGGAGGGGGCGCGTCAGCTGGTGAACAGCCGCGGTCTGGGGGGAGCGTTTCTGCTGGGGCTGGTATCAGGGCTGGTGGTATCTCAATGCGCCACCCCGGTGTTGGCGGTGATCCTCACCTTTGTCATGGCACAGCGTTCCGGATTGCTTTACGGGGCGGTCTTGCTCTTGCTTTACGCCCTGGGCTGCGGCCTGCCGCTGGTGCTGGTGGGCACCTTCACCGCCGCGCTCAAGAACCTGCGCGCCCTCAGCCAGTGGACCATCGTCATTAATAAGATCAGCGGCGTACTGCTCATCCTGGTAGGCTTCTATTTCTTGTGGGTTGCTTGAGTGATTTTACTACACGCACTATTTTTCGAGCCCCCTTCCCCATCAGCGTTGCTGCTGCAGGCGTGCCCGAAGAGCACTCCCGGTGCTGGCGGTTTATTCTTTTTCCCCCGAAAACTCCGGCAGGTACCATTCCTCTTCTTCTAACAAGCCGGTTTTCACCTGGTCAAGCGGGGTCAGAGGGTCGTCCATACGCACTTGCAGTGAAATGCCGGCGGTGCGCACGCCGTTGGGAGTCATCACGCGGCGAACGCGGTAGCGCAAAAAGTAGCGCTGCACCAGTTCCGCGTTGAGCACATCTTTAACCGTGCGCACAGAAACGGCGGCACGTTCTGCCAGTTCGCCCATTTCGGTTTCCACCACATTGCGCAGTTCACCGGTCATCGGGTTCCAGTAGCACATTGCCCGCGCCGCCATGATGATGGTGAAGGCTGAATGTCCCAATAGCGGCAGCCAGTTGTTGAAGAGATAACCGGTGACGAACATACCGCGTTCCGGCTGGATGAGCTTGGCGCGTTCGCTGCCGTAAGCGCGCTGCAGCATTATCTTGCGCGAACGCCCAGCGCCCGCCAGGTCTGCGGCGCGCGCGGTGTTGTTTTCTTCCGCTTCTGTAGTTTCCTCAGGGGTCGAGCGGTTGTTTATCAGGTTTTGTGAAAGAACCTTTTTACCACCTCCCTCCCCGCGGTCCGGGCGGTAGAACCCGTTGACGACCGTCACATTGAGTGTGACCTGCCCGCCGTAAAGGCCTTCCAGCAGCCGCGTGATGCGCGCTCCCAGGCGTCCTTCCACCCAGTCGCGCCCATAGGCGTTGTAGGCGCCCACGGTGAAAGTGCCGTCTTCATAACCAACTGCTTTGAGCGGTTGAACCCAGGTCTCGTAAAGCGCCCGCGACATTTCCGCGCGCAGTTCGCCTAACACCATTTCCCAGGCTTGTTGATAATCCGGCTTGTCGATCCCGAGGGATTGCCCCTGCATGCCTTTATCCATTGTTCATCCGATCAGCGGCGTTGTCCAGTACGTCCGCGTTTGGTTTGATTATAGAACTTTTTTTCTATTTTATCAAGATGGTTTTTTCTCTCGTTTTGATAGGCGAAAACGATAATAGTTTTTTCTACCATTAATTGTGGGGGTTTATGGAAGAATTTATTCATTCCTCACCTATCAGTTTTTCCACCAGCTGCGCCAGCGAATCAATATCGTCTTGATCTTGCAGGCGAGAATAGCGCGCAGTGCACACGCGGGTGAGGATACCAATGGTTTCGCCAGCAGAAACCGAGCGGCGCAGCAGTCCTGAAAGGCGTTGGCGCCAGTTTTCCAGCTCCGTGATTTCCCCTTGAGAGAGCGTCATGCCCACCTTGCGGCGAGGGACAATCCCCGGCGGTCTGCCCGGGGCGCGCCCTTCGGGCTCGCTGGGAATGCGCCGGGCTTCGTAAAGTTGTACCCAGGCATTCCGGTTGGGGTTCTGTATGGCTGCCATAATCAGTTCACCTTTCGGGCGATTTCCAGATTGATCATCGACTCGTCGCTTTCCAGTAAATGGTCCATTGAAAGCGCGCATAAGCGGATGATCTCACGCGGTACGCCCTGTGATTTTTCATACAACACCTCGAAGGCGTCGTCGTTGATAAGGGGTGTGGATCGCCCGGCCACGCTGAGGCGGAAGAGCACCATCTGCAGCGCGGAAGAGAGCGTGAGCGGTGGCAGCGCCAGGCGCACAAAAACACGCGAGTTGACCGCCTTGTTCAGCTCAAAAACACCCGACATTTCCGATTGCCCAAAAGCCAGCACCTGCGCCACCTTGGCGTCGTAATCAAAGTTATAGAGGCGGTGCAGCACCTCGAGAGCCTCCGGTTCCATCAACTGCGCGTCATCCAGCAGCACCACCACATTATGGTTGGCGGTGTAAGCCGAAGCCATGAACTTTTCCAGGGCTTCCATCTGCAGCTGAAAAGAGCGTAGCCGCGGCATACCAAGCGTCTCCGAGATCTGCCGCGCCGCGTCCATGGCGGACTTAAATGCCGCGGTGTGGATATAACAGATATCCACCATCTCTTCAGAGGCGTACACGTCATACAGGCGCCGGGCGAGAGAGCTTTTTCCCATCCCCATATCGCCGCTGATCAGCGCCAGCCCGCGCCGCCGGGAGATGACCCCCTGCGCCTGTCGGTACACAGCCAGGTGTTCAGGTCCCAGGTACAGATAGCGCGGGTCGGCGCTCAGCGTGAAGGGGTCTTCTTTTAATCCCAGCCGGTCGAGTCTTACCTGTCGCCATTCATCATCGTTCATCACATCGCCCATGGATAACCTCCGATACCTCACTAATTATCGCACGAAATCAGGCTGAAATCAATAGATTTATGATATTTTACATGATTTTCAAAGGATTTAGCGCAATTTGTTGCAACTTCCTTTTTTTTATGCTAACATAGTGAAAATGAAATTGTGTATAATTTGATTGCGGGGTGTGCTCAAGCCCTCACGGATTGACGGGAGATATGGCGATTACCATCACAATTGCAAATGAAAAGGGCGGTGTCGGGAAAACCACCACCGCTGTCAACCTGGCTGCCGGGCTGGCGTTGCGCCTTTCAGAACGCGCCGATGGCAGTGGCCGTGTGCTGCTGGTGGATATGGACCCCCAGGTTCACGCTTTGCTGGCGGTGGGGTTTGACAAACACGCTGACACCCCCGAAGCCTCTCTGGCCGCCCTGCTCACTGAAACGCCGCCACCCTCCATTCAACCCCTCATCCAGCGCAGTGATCATCATCCCAACCTGTTTTTTGTGCCATCAGAGCGCACCGCGATGGTGCGAGCCGCGCGGGAGCTGCCCGCGCTGATGGCCAATGAAACCCGCCTGCAGCGCGCGCTGTTGGCGGTACAGCAAGAGTACGCGTATATTATCATCGACACCCCACCCACCACCGGCGACCTGCTGATCAATGCGCTGGTCGCGGCTGACCATGTCATCATCCCGGTGGAGACCTCTTACCTGGGCGTTTCAGGGCTCATCGAGCTGCAGCGCACCATCGAGCAGGTGCAGACCCACTTCAAACCCGATCTCAACGTTTTAGGCTTCCTGCCTACCCTGTGTGAAGAACAGCGCAGTGAAACGCGTGAGATCCTGGAAGAAATGCGTAAACGCTACAAAAAGTTGCTTCTGCCGGCCATCCATAAATCCTCCGACCTGGCTTACGCTCATTCCAGCCACATGGATGTGTTTACTTACCGCCCGCCGCGTAACGCCGGCAGCCAAAATATCGTTTCCAGTTCGCGCCCCACGCGCGAATATGCCGAATTGACCGACCTCGTTCTCAAACGCACCGGCGCCCGCCCTGGCGCGCGGGGAGGATAAGCCCATGCCGCCTAAAAAAAGATTCAGCGCTTTCGATGACCTGGAAAAAAAAGGTTCAAAAAAACCCAAGATAGACCCCCCGGCTCAGAAGCCCTCCGCAGATACGGCGTCCACGCTGGTGGAACGTATTGAGCGCCTTAAACCCAGCCAGATGTTCCCCGATCGCTTTCAACCGCGCCGCCTGCTGCCTGCAGAAATCCGCGCGGATTTTTACAGCGGTCGCATCAACTGCTACCAGGCGGCGCTTGAATGGCTGTCGCTGGCGCGCACCGATCCCGGCATGGAACTCGAAATCCAAAAGCTCATCGCCATGGGTTCTTCGTTCGATGAGCACGGTCAGATCAAATCCATCACCGGAAAGTGGGCGCTGGGCAACAAGGGTGAATATGTGTTTCTGATTGAGACCGGTGAACGCCGTTTTTGGGCCGCCTGCCTGCAATACGCCTCTTCCGGCGCTGAAACAGAACCCCTGCTCCGCGTCGAGGTGGTGGAAAAGCCCACCCGTCAACGCCAGGTATTGGAGAACCGCCACGCGGAACCCCCATCCGCGGTGGAACAGGCTTGTGAAGTGGCCGCGCTCATCCTGGCGGAAATGGGCATCCAACCAGACGCTGACCTGGCGGATGATTACGATTACTTCCGCATCGCCCGCACCCAGCGCATGCCTGTAGGTCTGTGGGATAAAATTACGCCGGTGATGCAGCTCACCCGCCCGCGCATGGTTCAACTGCTCAACATCCTGCAACTGCCCACCAGCCAGTTAGACCTGGCAGACCGTTACCGCCTTTCAGAGCGGGTGCTGCGTGAGATCCTGTCCTCCCCGCGCGACCACTGGGAACGCATGGTGCGGCTCAGCATCCAGAACCAGCTCACCTCTGAAGAAATCGCGGAGATTGTCACTCCCGCCACGGAACCACCATCCGCATCCCGGCGTCCAGTCGCACCCATCCTGCCCGAACCTGGTCGCCAGGCAGCGCGTTCGCTGCGGCGTTTTGTCCAGACGTTGAACGAACTCGACCGCATGGGGCAGGACCAGGCGCTGGATGAGATTGCCAACACCATGGTGGTCAGAGGGCTGGGAGCGCAATCGCTGAACCTGCTCGAAGAGCTTGCCCGCCTGATCCGCGCCCGCCTGGATCGACGTTAATCGATTCGTATCATTTCCAAAATTTGTCGTCTTAAAGTGTAACCACGGTTACACTTCGCGCTCTCCTGTAACATCAGCGTTAAAAGTCTTCCTTACCGTCAAAACAGGGCTCTAACCGGCCGTCCCTCGATATACCCCCGGTACCCCTGCGGTTCGAGTTGAAAGCGTGGTCCGTCCTCATCTGCCCAGCGGAATCCATAAATCTCCGGCTTATAGTGCTTCATCGCCGCCCACAGATCGCTGATGGCTTGTTCGAAGTTCTCGTCATCGTATGGCTGACCCTGGAAGATCATCATCATACAGGCGGGCAGGGTGATCATTTCAAACCCCTCCGGCAGCGGTTCTGCGTAGGTCAGCGGCACTTCCACCCCCTGGCAATACTCCGATGTGCCTGGCTTGCGCAGGTTCTCCGGCAACCACATACCCATGGGTTCATAGCTCGCTTGTTTGATGCCGGTGAGCACGTCCCACACTTCGCAGCCAACCTCCTCGCAGTATTCGTAGTAATCCGTCGCCTTCACGCCGCGCTTGAGGATTAGCTTTCGTTCTTGTCGTTTGACGACCTGGACAAATATTGTATTGGGTATCAAATCTTCTTTTTTCATGCCTTCTCCTTTTCCAAGACGAAAATATTTCTCACGGACGTCCTCTGGTATGAAAAACCTCGTCAGTGGCTTGTGCAGGCTGTAATTCTTCGGTGTGATGCCAAAGTGTTTTGAAAATGCCCGCGTGAACCCTTCGTGAGAATCAAAAAGGAAATCAAAAGCAACATCAATCACTTTGATCTCCTCCTCCCGTAGTCTGACGGCAGCTCGAGACAACCTCAGTGTGCGGATATAATCAAAAGGGGTCTTTCCTGTCAATTCCTTGAATATTTTCGCAGCGTGCCATGGCGAATATCCTGCCGCTTCTGCCAGCATACGCAGGGTGATCCGCTCTTTCAGATGCTTGTCTATGCACTCCTGCATTCTGTGTACCGCTTCAATATTTTCCTGGAGGTTCATGCCATAACCCTTTATTCCTGTAAGCGTATCATTTGGAAGAGGAATTTGCTTGACCTTTTTTGTGCTGGGCGAACGTTTTCATTACCAATAAAGTGAGTAATCCAGCAGCCCGTTTAAACACGAAGTGTAACCATGGTTACACTTTTCAAGCCCTTGCTCCTGAACAAAAATACATTCTTGCCTATATGATGGTCATTTTCCATATATTCACTTGTTGAAGGGGCTTTGGTTGTCTCAAGGGGTGACGTTGCAGTTGAGCTTGTCATTTCACCAGGGGCGACCCTTGTTTTTCAAGGGGTGACCCTGTATAATCTCATGGGGCGACCCTTGTTTTTGGTTTTTACCTTTTTTCTTAGCCAAAAACACGGTTCGTCTGGAGAGGTATATTTCCTATGATTTTTGCTTTTGCCAATCAGAAAGGCGGCGTGGGAAAGACCACCACCGCGGTCACTCTGGCTGACGGGCTGGCGCGCATGAAAAAGCGAACGCTGCTGGTGGACCTGGATCCACAGGGGCACCTGGCGCTTTCTTTTGGTCTGGAGAAATCACCGGGTCTTTACCGCCTTGTCTGCCTGGACGAACCGCTCTCTTCGGTGGTTGTACCGGTGCGCCCCAACCTGGACCTTGTGGCGGGTGACAAACAGACCGAAAAGGTCAAGCGCCAGATTACACTGGCAGATTTCCGCGAGACCATCCTGAGCGATATTCTCGCCAGTTCCGCTTATGACGCGGTGCTGTTGGATTTAGCGCCCTCGCTGGATGTGCTGCACATTAACGGTCTGATCGCCGCGGATTGGGTGGTGATTCCAACCCGCCTGGACGCGCTGGCGGTGGATGGGGTTAAAGAAATCCTCACCACCATGGCGGAGATTGGCCGCAACGGTCACTCTTACCGCGGTTACAGTATTTTGCCCACCTTTTTTGACCGCACCACCCGCGAGACGCTGTTGCAATTTGAGGAACTCACCCGTGTGTTCGGCGCCAGCGTTTGGCCCCCTGTGCCACAGGATACGCGCGTGCGTGAAACGGCTGCTTACGGTCAGACGCTATGGGAATATTCCCCTCGTTCCACTTCGATTGAGGGATTCAAGGATGGACGTCAGCGCCTGGGTGGTTACCGCCAGGTGCTCGCCCGTGTGCTGGAGGTGCTCGATGCCTGAGGATAAAAAACAACGCCGTTCGGCGCTGGACCCCGCGGTGGCGGACCTGTTGAAGGGAATGCAGCAAAAACAATCGGAAGCGCAGTTGCCGCGCCGTGAACGCGAGCGCATCTCGCGCGAACGGGCGAAGATCCAGGCGCGCCGTGACCAGCGCGCCACGTACGACCTGCCGCCCTCCATCCGCGAAGGGCTGCGTTTGCTGGCAGAAGAGTTACGTCTTCCAGCCAGCCAGCTTGCTACCCTGGCGTTGGCGCGCTTCCTGCAAGAGTATCACCACGGCTCGGTGGATCTGGGGAAATATAAACAACCATCCAGAAGCCCGCGCTATGACTGGAACCTGGTTTTCCCAGATGAGCTGATCGCATCAGCACGCCGTAAAAAAAGGGATTAAGCTCTTAAAGTCAGTTAAGTCGTTAATTAAGTAGTGAATAGAATCACGTGCAACTTTTGCACGCACCAGGGGTGCATTTACTGCACGCTATAGAAAGGTGAATTTTGCATCCCGGCGCCCATCAGGCAATCGTTTCACTTACGCCTGCGGGTAGAATTTCCACTCAGGCCAAATTGCAAAATTTGCCTGCACGCGAGGAGGTAAAAACTGCCTTCACGCGAACGAGCAAATATTGCCTGCACGCGAGAGTGAATTCATTGCATTCAGGCGCTTGGGTTATTAAGGAAACCAGCGAGTATTTATGTTCGCCATTACTGGCACCTCAGAGAGGGATGCGCCTGGAGATCATGATTTACTACGGCTTTCCCATGCAGGAACACCATCTCTCGATAAGCGCCAGGATGATTACAAACCCGCAGGTCCGGCAAGGGCTTGCGCGAAGAATGCGCGTAGATAAATTGTTGTAAACGCCGGTATTCCTCTGAACAACAGGTTATCAGGAATAAGGTGAACGATAGTTCAATTTTCAAGGCCGTTGACTATCCAGTCAACGGCCTTGAGATGACCGGTTTTCCCCTCGCTCAACCCGGGTTTGTTCCGGGCTTGTTTGAGCGCGACTTGTCCGGTTCTGTTGGTGGTGTGTGCTTATTTACCAGGTTCACCCTGTTGGTCGATGTGCCGATGGCGCTTGAGGATGTAACTGTCGTTCTGGTATCTCTTACGCCGCGGCTCATCCAACCCTACACGTATTTCTTCGCGGATGAGTTGGTAGCGTTCACGGGTCATCGTCGGCAGGTAGTCCTGGTGTTCTAGCATTAACTGGTCCATCAATTTGCCCGCTTCAGCAAATTTACCTTCTCGCTCCAATTTAAGCGCCTGGCTGGCGCCCTGACCGATCACTACCGAGGAATAACGCTTGAGCATATCCTGGTCGCGTCCTTCTTCAGCCAACGCCACTTCAGCAGCGTCGGCGTACCGCAGGGGTAAGGCGCCTTCAATATGGACTGGCTTATCCGCTTCATCCATTCCGGTGATAGACGCATGAATGACCAGCTCGCCATCACCCGGTGGGGTGAGCAGGCTTAAGAAAAGGTTGACCGCGCGCCCAGACGACAGGTCTGACAGGTTGATGACCAGGTGACGATCATCGCTTTTTTCCACGCGCCAATCACCAAATAGTTCAAACGCCACCCCGGCAGGGAAGGTGAGTTCCAGGTTCACCCTTTTCAGGCTCACAGCAACCAGGTCTTTGAATTCTTGCAACAACAGTTCAGGTATCTGCTCGCGAGATTCAATATAATAAAAGTTACCGCCGCCGCGGTTGGCCATGCCTTCGAGCAGGTGTTCATTAAAACCCTCTCCCACGCCGAAGGTGGAAGTGGCGATGCCCCGCTCAAACAGCGCGGAGGCGTGCTGCTGCAACTCTAGCGGATGAGTGATGCCTTGGTTGGCCAACCCGTCAGTCAACAGCAAAGCGCGGGTGATCCTTCCATTGGATTGGTGGTGGGCCAGGCGTTCACAGCCGCACAGCCAGCCGCCGCCCAGGTCCGTCATGCCGCGTGGGTGCAGGCTACTCACGGCTTGCTTCATTTCTTCCCGCGCGCTCGGCGTGACCGAACCGCTCTCTGCAGTGATGCTTACCTGGTG
>MTKY01048612.1_pt1 | contig 10506 bp, 8 predicted proteins | sample 1042731 | NCBI WGS metagenome assembly MTKY01 (sample SAMN06212206, study PRJNA360538) | anaerobic digester metagenome | biome: Wastewater treatment plant; material: sludge; isolation source: anaerobic digester fed with sludge from wastewater treatment plant | place: Denmark: WWTP Soeholt ... | reverse complement strand
CGCGGTAGCGCTGCGCTGGCTGGCGGTGCAGGCGGCCGATCTTGACGTGGCGGCGCGCGCTGCGATGGTCGACGAAGCGCTGGGCGTACTGAACGATCGCGCGCATTCTGCGCTGTTCGGCCCGGGTTCGCTCGCCGAGGTGCCACTGTCGGCAGTGGTCGACGGGACGGTCGTCGCGGGGATCGTCGACCGGCTGCTAGTCACCGCCGACGCGGTGACGGTGATTGATTACAAGACGGGCCGGCATGTGCCGGATAGTGCCGCCGCAGTGCAGCCCTCCTATCTGCGCCAGATGGCGGCGTATCGCGGCGCGCTGGCGGCGATTTTTCCGGGACGGCGGATCGATGCGGCGCTGCTTTATACCGCCGGGCCGCGGCTGATCGGGCTGGGTGACGCTCTGCTCGATGCGCACAAGCCGGGCTTGGCGGCAACCAAGGCGAATTTGGGCGGTTGAGCCCTTGAGCCGGAGGCCGCGACGTCTTAGCTTGAGGACAAGTAAATTTCAGGAGTTTGTATCATGGGTACCAAGGCCATCACCGACGACAGCTTTCAGGCAGACGTCCTCGACAGCGACACCCCCGTGCTCGTCGATTTCTGGGCCGAATGGTGCGGCCCGTGCAAGATGATCGGCCCGTCGCTCGAGGAAATCGCCAGTGAGCTTGGCGAAAAGGTTGTGATCGCAAAGCTGAACATCGACGATCATCCGAACGCCCCCGCCAAATATGGCGTGCGCGGCATTCCGACGATGATCCTGTTCAAGAATGGCGAAGTCGCCGACACCAAGGTCGGCGCGGCACCGAAAAGCGCGCTCAAGGGCTGGCTGGAAGGCGCGCTTTAAGAATGCACGTCGCCCCTGCGCAGGCGGGGGCGACGTGTTCTGCGCAGGCTCAGCCGTCTGGCGACAATCTAGTTTGTCAATCGCTTCGCGAGAAGTTTGTAAGCGGCATGGTTCGTGGGTCTGGAATGCGGTCAGTCGGCGCCCGCCCGAATGTTCAGGCCGTATTTCCCTAGCCGTCCTGCATCGCCAGCCGTCGGCCGATCATAGCGACCTAGCGATTGACCAAATCATGCACTTCGCCGCTGTCGAAACATAACGGTCGGGCCGGACGAGCACGGCAGTGGTGACGCCAGCACCATTCCCAAGGCGGCAATGCGCCTGGTCTTGGCCGTCTCCAGCCTCCGCGGATATCACCTCACAGCAGAAGCTTGCATATTGGGCGTTTGCCGACCGATGGGCTATATGAGCCAGCGATGCGCGACAGCCCCGTCCTTTATAGCTTTCGCCGCTGTCCGTACGCGATGCGCGCGCGGATGGCGCTGCTGGTGAGCGGGACGATCTACACGCATCGCGAGGTGTTGCTGCGCAACAAGCCCGCCGCCATGCTGGCCGCATCGGCAAAGGGAACCGTGCCGGTACTCGTGCTGATGGACGGGGCGGTGGTCGATGAAAGCATCGATATCATGCACTGGGCCTTGTCGCAGCATGATCCCGAGGACTGGCGGCCGCGTGCCGACGCGGCGTTGGTCGCAAAGTTCGACGGTGCGTTCAAACATCACCTAGACCGTTATAAATATGCCGCTCGTTATGATGTCGATCCGCTGACGCATCGCGCAGCAGGATTGGAATTGCTTGCGGAGCTCGACGAGCGACTGAAAGAACGAGAGTATCTTGACGGCGACGCGCGCGGGTTCAGCGATTTCGCGCTGTTTCCATTTGTTCGACAGTTCGCCGGAGTCGACGAGCACTGGTTCGCAGCCCAAACGCCCACGCGGGTACGCGAATGGCTGGCGATCCTGGTGGCATCGGAGCTGTTTGAGCGGGCTATGGTCACAATTGCGCCATGGGCAGAAGGGCAGAGCTGAAAGGGAGCAGACGTGAATCTCCGCTTGTAGCTCCTTGCCAAACCAAAACAGACCAACCGCAATCGGCCAGCTTCTGCGGTCCGGATTCTAGAGCGCTCTCGGTCGGTCTCTGACTTGCGAAAGTCTCATTCGACGAGAGGAAGGGCGGCGCTGCCGACCGCTTTGGCGGACAACCAAGGTTCGATACGTCGGATCGCTTCCTCGACCGACGCGGTAGAGACGGCGAAGCTGAGGCGTATGAAACTGTTGCCGTCGACCGGATCGAAATCGAGCCCGGGAGCTACGGCCACACCCGTATCGCGCAACAGGGTCTCGCAGAAGGAGAAGCTGTCATTCGTGAGATGGCCGACATCGGCGTAGATGTAGAAAGCTCCATCGGGGGGTGCGATCCGCCGGAGACCCATTTGCGGAAGCGCCTCGAGGAGCAGTTCTCGATTGCGCGCATAGGTTCGGACATGACCTTCGAGTTCGTCGCGACAGTCAAAGGCAATCAAGCCGGCATGCTGAGCAAGGGAGGGCGGCGTCAGAAACAGATTGCCCATTCGGGCCCGAGCCGCGTCGATCAGTGAGTCGGGAACGATCAGCCACCCAAGACGCCAGCCGGCCATGCTGAAATATTTGGAGAAGCTGTTGACGACCAATGCATCCGGCGCGTGTTGCAGCATGGATTCGGCAGGCTGGGTATAGCTTAGCCCATGATATATCTCATCCGAGACGAGGGCGATGCCGCGGCGCTTGCAGACGTCGGCCAAGGCCCGGAGTTCCTCGGGCGGGATGATCGTGCCAGTGGGGTTGGCCGGGCTCGCGACAATCACGCCATCCGGCGCGGGTTCTAGCCGTTCAACCGCATCGGCGGTAATCTGGAACCGTTCGGCTTCGCCGCAGACGAGTTCGATCGGCTCCAGATGAAGCGCCTTGAGCGTGTTCCGATAAGCAACATAACCGGGGCGCGCCAAGGCGACCCTGGCGCCAGGCGAAAACAGGCAGGATAGCGCGAGGACGAAGGCGGGCGAAGCCCCGCACGTCAGGAGGACCCGTTCCGGATCGACGGAAATCCCATAGGCTTCGCTGTAATGCGCCGCGATCCGTGCCTTGAGCGCTGGGCTTTCCCAATAGCCCATGCCGTCGGCATCGAGGACGCGGTGCGCGGCCTCGATCGCTGCGGCCGGAGCGCCGGTCGAAGGCTGGCCGAACTCCATATGGATCACGGACCGACCTTCGGCTCGCATCCGATGGGCGAGACGACTGATGGCGATGGCGTGAAAGGGATCGATCTCGACGGGCATAAAAGATGCTCCACTTGAATGGCACTTAATGCTTGAGGCTGGGCTGATAGGGGCACCGGCATAATTATCCAACGCCGCTTCTTTCGCCGGCCGTACGCGCGGGTGTCGGCATACCGTGGACGGAGGCACCCACGATCGGTCGGGCTGTTCATGCTGGCTCGCTGCACGGCAATAATTAGACAGCGAAGCTTCCCGGCCGGTCGCTCACTGCCGACTCACTGACAGGTTGGCCTCGTCTGCTCTCGATGATCCCAAGCCAAAAGGGGTCCGACCGCATTGGGCCAGTATCATCGTGCAAGCAGCAGGTAGCGGACATGGATCATCCGAAATGTAGCATGCCAGGATGCTCTGCCCGTGCCCATATATTTGCTTTTACTCGCCCATTTGGGCAGTCTTGCCTAACACGGATAGGGGAGAGTTTCATGGTGCGTGACATCACGCGGCGCCAGCTCGTTGGCGGCGCAATTGCCGGGAGCGCATGGGTAAATCTGCCGGTGTGTGCCGCGCCCCGGGGTGGGCCGACGATCTATTTCCGCGATGTCCTGCTGGTCGACGGCACCGGGGCCAAACCGCGCCGCGCGGACGTTGCCGTCGCCGGCGATCGTGTGGCGGCTATCTTGCCGCCACGCGGCGCCGCCCCGCACGGCGCGCGACTTGTTCTGGGCGAAGGGCGCGTCCTGGCGCCCGGATTTATTGACACCCACACGCATGGGAATCCGCTTGAGCAGTCCTACGATGCTTTCCTTGCCATGGGTGTGACCACCATTCTGCTGGGGGTAGATGGCAGTGGTCCCCGGGTCGGTGAAGATCTGAATCTCGCAACTTGGCTGACGGCTGCCGATCGCGCGTCTCTCTCACTGAATGTTGCGGTGCTGGCGAGCCACGGCACGCTGCGCCGCGCCACCGGCATTCCGGACGCGGTGCGCCAGCCTGACGATGCCGCGCTCGCCCGGATGGCGGCGCAGCTCGACCGGGAGCTGACCGCTGGCGCCTTCGGGATATCTTACGGGCTAGAATATGTTCCAGGCATTTATGCCGCCGGCACCGAACTTGCCGGCCTCGGCCAAACCGTCGCTCGCCACGACGGCGTGGTCATGAGCCACATGCGCTCCGAAAATGACGACGAGATCGAGGCCTCGATCGAGGAACTGATTGCATCCGCGCACCCTGGCCGACCGCACATCTCGCACCTGAAAGTGGTGTTTGGCAAAGGCGAAGACCGCGCCCGCCAGTTGCTCGACTATATTGCCGCAAAACGCCGTTCCGGCATCGATCTGACCGCGGATGCCTATCCATACAGTGCTGGCTATACCGGCATTGCGCTGCTTTTCCCCGAATGGGCTTTGCCGCCCAGCGATTATGGCGCGATCGTCGCAGGGCGACGGCAGGAACTGCGCGCTCATCTGATCGCGCGCATGACCCGGCGCGGCGGGCCGGACGCGCTCTTGATCGGCACCGCGCCTTATGCGGGAAAAACACTGGCCCAAGCAGCGGATGAAGCTGGACTCCATTATGCCGATTTCCTGATTAAGATCGGGCCGGGCGGCGCCTCCGGCGCGCATTTCACCATGGACGGCGCGCTGCAAGATATTCTCGTTCTCGATCCCGATGTCGCGATTTCGACCGACGGTGGTCCGGGCATGCGTCATCCGCGGGCCACCGGAACTTATGCCAAATTGATCGAGCAATATGTCGTGAACAGCGGCAGGCTTCCGATCGAGCATGCCGTCCGCAAAGCCACCGCGCTCCCGGCGCGAATCCTCCGGCTCGCCGATCGAGGAACAGTGCGACCGGGCGCGAAGGCGGACCTCATCCTGTTTGCCCCCGAACGGGTGAAAGCGCGCTCGAGCTACCTCGACCCATTTGCACAGGCGCAAGGCTTCGACATGGTCATGGTGAACGGACGGGCAGCCTTTGAAGGCGGTGAGCGTGTGGGCGCTCCCGGTCGTCTGCTGCGCGCGGCGAGGGCGTCCTGATCAACGCTCAGCTCTAAAGAAGGCGCGATGGCTGGCCGTCACCGACAGCTGGGCGGACTGGCGGCGCGGTCACCGGTCCTCAGAGGTCAGCCAGGGCAATATCGTTTCGACCGGCAGCCGCTCGACTGTGCCGCGATGCCCCTTGACGGTCTTTCCGGCGAACAGCGAGTTGACGACAGCCTCCTCGGTCGCTTCAGCAACGGCCTGAAACAGCGGCGAAAGCGCCTCGTTGCGTAGATCGTCGATTTGCACCGTCGGCGCGCTTCCCTCCTCGCGGCGCACCGCAGGGCTGGTCGAAAATGCAATCGCATAGTCGCCAGATCCGTTGGAAAAGGACGATCCTGTCCGTCCGATCCCGATGAACGCACGCTCGGCGATACGGCGCAGGTTGCGATCGGACATCGGCGCATCGGTGGCAATCACCACGACGATGGAGCCGTCAGCAGTATCGCGATCGGCCTGATCAGCGAAGGCGTGGCGGCCGAGTTTGATACCGACCGGCACACCGGCAATGTTCAGGACACCGCCGTAGTTGCTCTGGACCAACACCCCAAGGGTCCAGCCGCCTTGCGAACTTGGCAGCCTGCGCGACGCCGTGCCGATGCCGCCTTTAAAACCGAACGCCACCGTTCCGGTACCCGCTCCGACCGACCCTTCTTCGACTGCCCCGCCTTTTGCTCGCTCAATGGCGCGCCGGGCGTCGGCGACGGTGACGCGGCGGCGGCGAATATCGTTCAAGACGCCGTCGTTCGTTTCACCGACGACGGCGTTGACCGACCGGACTTCCTCATTGCCCGGCTGGGTCAGCGTCCATTCGATCGCCGCAGCCGCGGCTTCGGGGACGTTGAGCGTGTTGGTCAGTAATATGGGTGTCTCGATCTCACCGAGTTCGGCGACCTGCGTCGAGCCAACAAACTTCCCGAACGCGTTAAAGGCGACAAAGCCGGCGGGAACGCGCGAGCGAAAGACATTGCCGCCATGCGGCAGGATCGCCGTGACGCCGGTATGGATATCCGTGCCTTCTTCGATCGTGACATGGCCAACCTGGACCCCGTCAACATCGGTGATGCTATTGAGCGGGCCGCTGGTGAGAACGCCGATAGTGACACCGGCCTCGCGCGCGCGCTCACCCGGGGGCGCAACGGATGCCGCGGCCAGCAGGCCCATTGCCACAATCGTCTTACTCAATATCATGGATACACTCGTATCGTGCGCCTGCTCGTCCTCGCAACCAATACCGTCAAATCAAACTTCCCGTCCATTGTCTTGTCGGCGATGATGATGTCCTGTTGGCCTGGGTGGCGAAAGCGCAGCTCTGTGCGGACGAGACGGGCCGCCGGTTGCCCCAACCGGCGGCGTCCTCATTGATACGGACGGCGAATACATGATTGCCGCGACCTCGCTGCTCGCGAGTCGCGCCGGTCCGCGCTTCACGGAGATGGAATCGGCGAACGCTCGATGGAGCGATGTGAAAGATTCGAGGCCGAACGCGCGCGACAAACTGGCGTAGCTCGCTGCGAGGTCAATCGACTGCTGGCTGGGATCAATTCACAAAGCTTTGAACTGTGTACAAGCTCAACTTTAGCTAATCATTAGCTGCGATAGTCGGCGTTGATGCTGATGTAGCCATGGGTTAAATCGCACGTCCACACGGTCGCGCGACCTTCGCCTAATCTGAGGTCCGCGCCGATGCGGATGTTCTGACCCGTTAGATGCGCCGCGACTGGCGCCTCATCATAGCCTTCGACGGGAAGGCCGTCTTTCGCCACCCAATGATCGCCGAAGCGAATCGCCAGCTTGTCGCGGTCGGCGGGTTCGCCCGCCTTGCCAACCGCCATAACGACGCGGCCCCAATTGGCGTCTTCGCCCGCGATTGCGGTCTTCACCAGCGGCGAGTTGGCAATTGCGAGCGCGACGCGTTTCGCGCTGTCGTCGCTGATCGCGCCGCTCACCTGCACCTCGATGAATTTCGACGCGCCTTCGCCGTCGCGCACGACTTGCTGCGCGAGGTCGAGTGCGACCTGCCGGATCGCCGCGTCGAGGGCATCGGCGCCGGGATCGTCGCGGGTAAACAGCGGGGCGTTGCCCGCCTGTCCGGTCGCGAAAAGCAGCACGGTGTCGCTCGTCGAAGTGTCGCTGTCGACGGTGATGCTGTTGAACGTCGCGCCGGTCGCCTCGCTGAGCATCTCCTGCAGCAGCGTCGGAGCGACCGCGGCGTCGGTGAAAATATAGCCGAGCATCGTCGCCATGTCGGGGGCGATCATCCCCGATCCCTTGACGATCCCCGCAACATGGACGGTCTTGTCGCCGACGATTGCGCTCGCGGTCGAGCCCTTGGCGAAGGTGTCGGTGGTGCAGATCGTTTCGGCGGCCGCCTCCCACGAGCAGGGTTGTGCGGTGAGCGCAGCCTCGACCCCGGCGCGCGCCTTGTCCTTGGGCAAGGGCACGCCGATAACGCCGGTCGAGCTGACGAACACTTCGTTCGCGTCGCAGCTGAGGTGATCCGCGACCTGCGCCATGATCTGCTCGACCGCCTCGCGGCCGCGATAGCCGGTGAACGCGTTGCTGTTGCCCGCGTTGACGATCAGCGCGCGGCCGATGCCGCCCTTGACCTGCTCGCGGCCGAGTTCGACTTCGGAAGAGCAGCAGATGTTGCGTGTGAAGACGCCCGCAACCGTCGTGCCGGGCGCGAGCTCGACATAGGTGAGGTCGCAGCGGTCCCAGTTTTTGTACTGCGCGCGCGCGATGCGGAGCGTCACCCCGGCGATGTCGGGGAGCGTGGGAAAAGCGGCGGGGGCCAAGGAGGAGCGGGTGGTCATGGAAGAGCGCTTAGCGCCTCTTCCCCAAACGCAAAACCCCTCCTCTTCAGAGGAGGGGCAGCGAAACTTGCGAGCTTGCTCGCTGGTTGCGGGGGAGGTTGAGGCTGCGACGCGACAGCACCACCCCCAACCCCTCCTCTGAAGAGGAGGGGTTTAATACGATCAACCCGGAATGCCGCTGATCGACTTCACTTCCATGAAATCCTTCAGCCCGAACACGCCGCCTTCACGGCCGTTGCCGGAAGCTTTGTAGCCGCCGAATGCCGCGCCGGGACCGGGGCCCCAGGCGTTGACCGCCACCATGCCCGCGCGCAGCTTCGGTGCGACGGCGGCGGCCTTGGCGGGATCGCCTGAGATCACCGCCGACAGGCCATATTCGGTGTCATTGGCGATATCGACCGCCTCGTCGAGGTCGCCATAGGCCATGATCGTCGCGACGGGGCCAAAGATTTCCTCGTTGGCGATCCGCATGTCGCGGGTGACGCCCGAGAAGACCGTCGGCTTGATATAGTAGCCGCGGTTGACGTTGCTCGGCAGGCCGGTGCCGCCGGTCTCCAGCGTCGCGCCTTCGTCGATCGCCGACTGGATCAGCCCCTGGATCTTGTCGAACTGCGCCTTGTTGACGACGGGGCCGATATGGCCGCCTTCGCTCATTGGATCGCCGACCTGCGTGCCGTCGAACATCGCCTTGATCACGCCGACCGCTTCGGCCTGACGCTCTTTCTGGACCAGGATGCGCGTCGGCGCGATGCAGCTTTGGCCGGTGTTGACCAGCACGCCCTGCACCGTCGGCGGCAGCACCGCGGCGAAATCGGCGTCGGGCAGGACGATGTTCGGCGACTTGCCGCCGAGTTCCTGATGGACTCGTTTGACGGTGTCGGCGGCGGCCTTGGCGACGAGGATGCCGGCGCGGGTCGATCCGGTGAAGCTGACCATTTCGATGCCGGGGTGCGCGCTGATCGCGTTGCCGACGGTCGGGCCGTCACCCTGCACGAGGTTGAATACGCCCGGCTGGACGCCCGCGGCGTCGAGGATCTCGGCAAAGATCGTCGCGTTGCCCGGGCATTCTTCGGACGGTTTCAGCACCATAGTATTACCCGCGGCGAGCGCTGGGGCGACCTTCAATGCAATCTGGTTGAGCGGCCAGTTCCACGGCGTGATCATGCCCACGACGCCGATCGGTTCGTAAGCGATGACGCCCGCGGCATATTTTTCGGTGAAGTTGAAATCCTTGAGCGCGGCGATCGTGCCGAGGAAGCCGCCGATGCCGGCGCCGACTTGTGCGGTGCCGGCAAAGCTGACCGGGGCGCCCATTTCGCTTGCCATCGATTTGGCGAGGTCGCCCGCGCGCTTCTTATATTCCTCGACGATGCGGTTCAGCAGGTCGAGGCGCTCTTCGCGCGTCGTCTGCGACCAGCTCTTCAACGCCTCGCGCGCCGCGGCGACGGCATCGTCGACGTCGGTAGCGGTGCCGAGGACGATCGTCGACGCGGCCTCTTCGGTCGCCGGGTTGATCACGTCGTGCGGCTTGCCGCCTTTGCTGTCGACCCACTGGCCGCCGATGTAATTCTGCTTGAGATGCGTTTCGGTGCTCATGTCCTGTCTCCCATCGGCGGTGAATCCGTCTCGGATTGCTACCTAATCACTGTGGCGGATGAATCAAGCAAAGGCCAACTGGCAATTGCGGCAGGTCAGCGCTTTTCCGCAGAAAGTCGTGACATCAATATGGCGGCGCGGGTCGCCTGCCGTCCGATGCTGGGGATATCGACCGCCTCACCCGGGGCATGGTCGCCGGTGCTGTGCGGCCCGAGTCCCGCGAGCCCGTCGACGTCGGCGGCGACGAAGCTGATGTCGCCCGCGCCGCGCTTCAGCGGATCGAGCGCCGCCATTTCGGCAAGGGCGAGGTCGCGGTTCACGCCGTTGAGTTTGCTCAGCAGCGCGCGGTTGCCGTCGGTCGGCGCCATCGACGGATAGCCGCCGGGGTCGAACGCGATCTTCGCATCCGTCCCGGGAGCGTGCTCGCCAACGATCGCTGTCATCTTTGCCTTCACGCGCTCGATCTGGTCGGGTGACAACGCGCGCAGGTCGCCGCGTGCGACCGCGATGGGGGCAATGATGTTGGTCTTGCCGGTGACGGTCGCGCGGATGCCGCCCGCGTCCAGATCGGCCTGCTGCCCGCCCGCGATAAGACCGACGTTGAAGGTCAGGTTCGGTTCGGGAAGTTCGGTGCGAAAGCGGTAGAGGATGCGCGTGAGTTCATAAATCGCGCCGTCGCCCGCCGCGGCGCTGAAGATGCCCGAGCTGTGTGCGCTCTTCCCCGTTGCGGTGACGGTCCAGCTGTCCGACGAGCGGCGCGCTACCGACCCCATGTCGGCGCCATTGTCGCGCACCAGCCCTTCGAAATCGAGCGCGACGTCGCTGCGCTTGCCCGCCGCGATTAAGTCGGCGCGCGCCCTTTCGATCGGCGTGCCCGCGTCTTCCTCGTCGCCGGTCATGTGGATTTCGATATTGGCGTCCTTGAGCGTCCCCGCCGCCTGCATTGCGCGCAGCGCCGCGACGATA
>MTKY01007132.1_pt1 | contig 10509 bp, 8 predicted proteins | sample 1042731 | NCBI WGS metagenome assembly MTKY01 (sample SAMN06212206, study PRJNA360538) | anaerobic digester metagenome | biome: Wastewater treatment plant; material: sludge; isolation source: anaerobic digester fed with sludge from wastewater treatment plant | place: Denmark: WWTP Soeholt ... | reverse complement strand
CACGTGAAGGACTTCCACCTCAAGGCGGGCACGGGGCTGTTCCCGGGAAGAGGCTGGAACGTCTCGCGCGGCGGCAACTTCTGGCGCGGCGCGATCATCGGCCACGGCGATGTCGCCCTGCTGTCGTGCATCCGTGCGCTGAAGCAGGCAGGCTACGACGGGGCCCTCGCCATTGAGTTCGAGGGGATGGAGGATGTCTTGACGGGCATAGCTTCAGGGCATGAGAACCTCCGCACGCTCATCGATATGGCGTGAGGCTTCGGCCGACACAGAGGGTAGTCACGCGGTCGGTGATGCGGCTCTCTGCCGTTGCCGCTGTGGTCCCGCCCCCCCCCGTGCTGTAGCTGAATACCAGTCGGAGTCTCCCGATGCCCGTCGCGACTCGCCCTGTTCCCCGGACATTCCGTCTCACACGACGGGACGGACCAGGATGGCGGCTCGCGTGGCGTTCTCTCCGACATGGCGTGGTTACCCCGCCGGGCAGGAACACAGGCACCACCGGGCGAACCACCATCCAGCATATCTTCACGATGGAGGCCCGATCATGCGACTGACCCGCTTGCTGTGTCCGCTGCTCGCCGCGCTCGTGATCTGCTGTGCCGCCCACTCCGCTGACCGCGCCGCGCTCGGGAAGACTGAGAAGCTCCGCATCCTCGTCGACAAGGTCCTCATGGCCAGCAACAAGTGGGTCATGACCGAGGACCACGTCGCGGAGATTGCCGAGGCCGGGTTCAACGTGGTGTCCCCTCGCCTGGGCAATGACAATATGGATGAGGTGCGCCGCATCGCCGACCTCGCCGCCGACAACGGCATCTTCCACATGACCTGGATGCGTGGCACGATGATCGCGAAAGGCGAGTGCAGGATGGTCTGGTCGGACGGCACCGAGCAGGAGCTGGCCAGCCCCAACTCCGACGAGTTGTGGGACTGGATGACATCGCTCATCCTGGACTACGCCAGGATCAGCGTCGAGCACCCGGCGCTCATCGGCGTGTTCCTCGACTACGAGAACTACTCGCCCGAAAGCCGGGGCAACTGCTACGACCTGTCTTTCGATGACAAGATCATGGGCGAATTCGCGGAGGCTATCGGGCAGCAGCTCCCGGAGCTGCCGTTCGCGGAGCGCTCCAGGTGGCTGCGCGAGAACGACCTCCTCGGGGCCTTCAGCGACTTCCAGATCAAGCAGTGGCGCGAGCGATGCCGGACGCTGCGGGAAGCCGTGGACGCCATCAACCCGACCTTCCAGTTCTGCGTCTATCCCGCGCCCGGCACGCTGCTGATGACCGAGGCGGCGTTCCTCGAGTGGGGGACACAGGCCGCGCCGGTGATCTGGGCCGACCCCTCGATCTATGGTCGCCCCGCCGGCCTGGTGCCCCATAAGGAGGCACTCGAGACCAATCGGGACATCCTGCTGAGCAACATGAAGGTGGCGCGCAGTAAGGGTGTGCCGTTCATGTACGCCGGCGGCCTGGACCCGGTCGTGCGGGGAGCCGACCCGGAGTTCTCCGGCCGCAACGCAGCGATGAGTTCGTGCGTGACAGACGGCTACTGGATCTTCTACGAGGGCCCGACCTACGAGACCACCCATCCGGAGTACTTCCGCTGGTTTGGGCGCGCCAACCGTCAGATCGTCAGGGGCACCGAGTGCGGCTGGGCCTTCAGGCCGCGCGAGACGGTCGATCCCGGAGATGCGGCAGCCTTCGAGAAGCAGACGGACAAGCCGCAGGTCGGCGTCTATGACTCGCGCAGCCTGATGCGGGAGATGATTGCCGCTGACGGCCGCTTCGAGGTTCACGAGCTGATGGGCCTGAGCCCGGAGTATCTGGCCAACTTCGACGCGATCATCCTGCAGAACTACAACGTGGCGCAGAAGTTCGATTCCCCGTTTGTGCAGACGCTGCGGCAGTATGTCGAAAACGGCGGCGGCGTGATGCTCGCCCACGATACCGCGTGGTTCATGGACAGCCCCTTCCCCGAGGTCGCCGAGCGCGGCATCCCGAAGCACAACGTCGAGGCCGAGCGCCATGTCGTGGATACGCAACTCAAGGCGGTGCTCGAGCATCCGGCGCTGGCCGGTCTGGCCGTCGGAACGCAGTTTGACACGGAGTTCCGCGACCACATGATCTTCAAGCCGGGCGCGGGAGGCGTCACGGTCATCGAGAACCTGTTTGGCGATCCCGTCTACGTGTTGGGCGAGGTGGGGCAGGGCCGCGCGGCCTTTGTCGGCCCCTATCACGGCTACCGCGCCGAGCTCAGCGGCTCGGAGAAGCAGGCCTTCATGGGCGTGGTGAACTGGCTGGCGGGGGAGTAGGGCCGAGGCGCTGAGGGCGTTGTGCGGCGGAGTAGATGTGGGCGGATTGCCGCCTGGGGATGGGTGCCGCGGAACGGGAGAGGAAAGGGAGTGCCGCGCAATGTTGGGGGCCGGCATTCCTGTGAATGCGGCTCATCTGTCTGGTGAATACGGTCTGCCCGGAGTTGAGGGTACGATGCTCAGGGGAGTCATACGTGCAGGTTGGTACGCGGGCGCCGTTGCCAGTTGCGTCGGCATCGTCGCGGTGGGAGCAAGCCTCTGGCTGCATGCCATGCGGGGTCCCTCGTTCGAGGTACGCAGCCTGCATGGCATAGAGGCTCGCACCGGTATCCGGTTCCCGGAGCGATCGCGGCTCGTCGCCGCCCGGGCGAGTGACTGTGGCTTGTCGGCAGACCTGCTCGCCGTGGTGGCCGTGCCCGCGGATGCTATCGCGTCGGGCTACCTGGTGCCATATGGCTTCATTCCTGAGGAGTTCTCGATCGACGAGAACCTGCTATTGGCAGGCTATGGCGCGCGGGTGCCCACAGACTTCCCGCAATGGCATCCGGCTGCGGATGTCGTGTGGTTCACCGCGCGCGGCGAGTCCTGGGGTGGGGCGGGCTCCGGGGCCATCAGGAACTCCGCAGCGCTCCAAGTCTGCAATCCGCTCAACGGGTGGGCAACCGTGTACCTCAAGTGGGAGGTGTTCTAGTAGGTTGCTTCCTAAATAACGTTGCATAAGTTGTTCATCATGTGGTACGCTCTTCTCCAAGCGTTTCGTTAAGTCTGGAGGAGGAGAGCGATGCCTGCGAGAAGTCGCCGCGCTGCTTTGCAGTTGTCCGACGAAGTGCGAGAGCAACTGGTCGCCCTTTCGCGCTCACGGAGCGCACCGTCATCGCATGTGGAACGCGCCCAGATTCTGTTGGCATATGCATCCGGCGAGTCGATCTCAGCCATTGCCCGTCGCTTCAGCACCAATCGCCCACGAGTGGAACGATGCGTGGACAAGGCCCTTCAGTTAGGCGCGTTGGCCTCACTGGCGGACCTCCCGCGCCCCGGTCGACCGACGTCCATCACCGCAGAAGCGCGCGCATGGGTAGTTTCTCTGGCTTGCCAGAAGCCGAAGGAACTGGGCTACTCCTATGAGTTGTGGACGACCGAGTTGCTGGCTCGACATGTTCGTGAGCATTGTCTTGACAATGGCTACCCTTGCTTGTGTGGACTGGCACGAGGTACAGTCTCCAAGATGCTCAGCAAGGCGCAACTGAAGCCACACAGGATCGCCTACTATCTGGAACGTAGGGACCCCGAATTCGAGACCAAAATGGCGCAAGTGCTGCATGTCTACAGACAGGTTCAACTGCTTCGGGACCAAGGCGTCGAGGACCCGGCGATGCTGGCGTATGTGTCCTACGATGAGAAACCAGGCCTTCAGGCGCTGGGGAACCTCGCCCCGGACTTGCCTCCAGTGCCAGGTACCCACCCAGGCACGTCTCGTGACCATCAGTACAAGCGCCACGGCACGATGACGCTCATGGCAGGGATTGACTTGCTCACCGGCACTGTCCATGGCCAGATGACAGAGCGCCACCGCAGCTGCGAGTTCATCGAGTTCCTCCGCATGCTCGATGCCTACTACCCTGAGCAGACGACAATACGCATGATCCTGGACAACCACTCAGCTCACACATCAAAGGAGACCCGCAGCTACCTGGCCACTGTGCCCAACCGCTTTGAGTTCATCTTCACACCTACCCACGGCTCATGGCTCAATCTCATCGAGAGCTTCTTCGCAAAGATGGCCAAAACCATGCCGCGCGGCATTCGTGTTGACTCAAAAGCCGAACTCGTCCACCGCGTCCTCCAGTATCTCGAGGAGGTCAACAAAGAGCCAGTCGTGCATACCTGGAAGTACGCGATCGATGAACTGTCCATCATCTGATCGCTATGTTATTTCGGAAGCGTTCTACTAGGCCGATGGCCCAGGACACCCGGCGGGGAGATTGGCGCAGCACGCTTGCGGATTTGCGTGAGCAACGGCCGGCGCTGTTCTGGCTGATCACCCTTGGCGGCGCCCTGGCATGCCCACTGGCCGCTTCCCCGCTGCTGTCCGGCGGGCCCGCCGCGATGGCAGGCCGGAGCATGAGCCAGCGGTTCGACTATGCCCTTTCCCCGCTGCAGGAGGCCATCACATGCCCGTGGGTGGCCATCACAGCCGCTGCCGGTGGCATGGTCGTCGTCCTGCTCAGCGCCACGGCCTCGCGTCTCCCCCGGTGGGGCGGTGTGCGCGTGGTCCTCCTGGCGTGGCTCTTGCTGACCGCTGGCGGATATGCGTGGCTGGCCGCACACTCAGCCTCGGTGCAGACGCGGGAGGATATGACTCACGGCGGCACGATGCCCGGAACGGACCTGGCGAAAGACAGCTTCGAATCACTGCTGGTGAAGCTTGAGGCCTATGTCTCCGACCGTCCCGACCTCACGGGGCTCTTCGAGGCCGACCGCGTGGCGCACGCTTACGACCGCCTTGAGCGGTACCTGGAGATTCCGGCTGGCCTGACCCTCGATGACCCACTGGAGTTGAAGCTCGCGTACCGGCCGTGGCGGATACTGGCGCGCCTGCGCCTGTCTGCCGAGGATTTGCAGCGGTACACTCGTGGTCTCATACCGTTCAGCACGCCCGCTCGTGAGGTTGTGCGCGAGGTACTGCGGGACGGCGTCGTGACGTGGGAACGAGAAGACGGCATGTCCATTGTCGGGTTCTCCGAGATCAATGAGTACCCGTTCACGCGCCTCGATTGGTGGCCACCGCCGGCGGATGAACTGGCGCAGATGGTCGTCTACATGGGCGTAGTGCGCTGGCAGGTGCCCGAAGCCCGCGTCGGCATTGAGTACTATGTGCTCGTGAATGAGCGCACAGGACTGGTGTATCTACTCGGGCACTGACCTGATGCCGCACTCCCGAGTTGCTTCACACCTACAAGGAGATCTGCCGAAATGGACATTCCACGGATATTCAACATCAGTGAAAGTGCTCACCGCATCCATAACCCGTTCACACCGGAGAAGCTCGCCACTCTCGGCGCGGCGCTGCGTCTGGAAGCGGGGACCCGAGTGCTCGACCTCGGCAGCGGTTCGGGGGAGATGCTGTGCACCTGGGCACGCGATCACGGGATCATCGGCACCGGCGTCGACATGAGCGGGTTGTTCACCGAGCAGGCGAACCTCCGTGCCCGAGAACTCGGCGTCGCCGATGAAGTCGAGTTCATCCATGGCGATGCTGCCGGCTACGTCTCCGACGACAAGGTCGGTGTGGCAGCCTGTCTCGGTGCTACATGGATCGGTGGGGGATTCGCCGGCACTATCGAGCTTCTGGCGCAGAGCCTCCGCACCGGAGGGATCACCCTCATCGGCGAGCCCTACTGGCGGCAGATGCCGCCGACGGAGGATGTCGCCAGGGGGTGTCTTGCCGGCTCGATCTCCGACTTTCTCACGCTTCCAGAGCTTCTCGCCTCTTTCGGCCACCTTGGCTACGACGTCGTGGAAACGGTCCTGGCGGATCAGGACAGCTGGGACCGGTACGAAGCGGCGAAATGGCTCACCATGCGCCGATGGCTTGAAGCGAATCCCGACGACGAGCTCGCGGAAGAGGTTCGAGCCAGACTGACCTCCGAGCCCGAGCGTTACGCCGCTTACACCCGTGAATACGTGGGCTGGGGTGTGTTCGCGCTGATGGCGCGCTAATCCGGGGGACACCGTACGTAGTGCTCAGAGAGTTCACACCTGTCGGGCTGAGTGTGATTGCCGCCTGAGCCCCCGCCGCCGGCCGACGCCCGTACAGGCCCCAGTGCGCAGGGGGTGCGGTCTCCCGCAAGTATGGGTTTTTCGCGCAATTCGTATGGTGTCCCCGAAATAGGCGGGCCGACCCTACAGGAGGGTCGGCCCGCATTCATGTCTGGAGCTACGCGGCGCTCAGTAGTTCTCCGCCCACGGCTCGTAATGTGCCTGCGGATGCTTGCACGCCGGGCACTCCTCCGGCGCCTCGGGACCCTCGTGGACGTAGCCGCAGTTGCGGCACTTCCACTTGATGCTCTGGGTACGCTTGAACACCTCGCCCTTCGCCACCCGGTCGGCCAGGATGTTGTAGCGCCTCTCGTGATACTCCTCGACCTCGGCGATTTCACGGAAAGAGTAGGCGACGTCGGCGAAGCCCTCCTCGTCGGCGATGTCGGCGAAGCTTGGATAGACCGTTCCCCACTCCTCCTTTTCGCCCGCGGCAGCGGCCTTCAGGTTCGCGAGAGTATCGCCGATGACACCGGCCGGGAAGGTTGCGGTGATCTCGACCTCACCGCCCTCGAGGTACTTGAAGAATATCTTGGCGTGCTCCTTCTCGTTATCGGCGGTCTCCGTGAAGATGGCGCTGATCTGCTCGTAGCCCTCTTTCTTGGCGGCCGAGGCAAAGTAGGTGTAGCGCATGCGTGCCTGCGATTCGCCCGCAAAGGACGCCAGCAGGTTCTTCTCGGTTCGTGTGCCCTTGATACCGGCCATGGATGTACCCTCCTCCTGCGTATTGTTCTTCCTCTGTGTAGCGTGGGAGCGGTCACAACGGCGTGTGACACTCCCACCCTCCATCCGAGCGCGTTGGCAACTCGGTGGAGGTTCCAGCAACTCGCGGATGGAGTTCGCCGTCGCGATGGTCACGACCTCCATCGGAGACATGAGCACGCAGGTGCCGGCGGCAAGCAAGCGAACCTAGCCGGGGGCGGTGCAGTGGCGGTGCGCGAAGCGCTCGTTCCGTGCGGACTACTACGGCGTATGAGGAGAACTCATGTCAGGATCCCGCCCCAACTGCCAGCGCTGGATGTGGATTGAGCTGATCGGCTTCGACAACGAAGAGGCCGACTACCACGTCCAGGCCTTCCTCGATAACGCCGGCTTTGTGCCGGATGCCATCAGCTTCCTGCTGAGCTGTCCCGACATCCTCCACCTGCATGAGGGGATGGAGCGACAAGTCGTGCTGACTCCCGACCTGTGCTCGCGTGGCGGGCGGGCCTTCAACGCCGAGCGCGAGCGCCAGCCGTGGACCAACCGGCAGTTCAGAGCGCTCGTGGGAGAGCTTCAGCAGCGGGGCATCAAGGTGTACCTGTCGACCATGGACTCCTTCCATTCGGACGTCGACGGGCGGCTCCACCCCAGTGAGTGGTGCGCCGGCCATCTGGAGTTGTGGGCAAAACGGTACGCCGGCGAGGTCGTTACCTGCCTGAGCCCGCTCAAGCGCTTCACCGACGGCAGCTACTACGAGGACTTCCTGGTCGGGAAGCTCCGGGAGGTCATGGCTGACTACGGCTTCGACGGCTTCCATGCAGCCGATGGTGTCAGCAGTCCGCGGCGGCCGATCTGGATGGCGGACTATACCGACGATATGGTCGGGCAGTTCATCGAGATGATGGACCTCGGGGCGCAGTTCTCCGCGGGCGATGATGATGCATCTCGCCCGCCCATCATCTGCGATGATGACGCCGAGCAGTCCGAGCGGCGGGCACGACATATCTGGGCTCACCTGCGCCGCGAGTGGTGCAGCTTCTACGCCCGGCGCCTCGAGGGCTTCATGACGAAGGTCTGTGACACCGTCCACGCGGCGGGCGGGAAAGTGGTCGCCAACAACGTCTGGACCCAGGACCCGTTCCAGGCATTCTACCGCTACGGCGTCGACTATCGGGGGCTGGTGCGGGCGGGAGTGGATGCCTTCATGCTCGAGACGGTTGGGGGGGGCAATGAGATCGGCGCGGAGGGCATCCCCGTCGAGTTGCGGGCTGAGATGAACCAGACGGTGCTGTTCACGAAAGCCCTCCTGCCGCGAACGCGACTGCTGTGCCTCAACGGCACGGGCGACACGACCGAGAACTGGGATGTCCTCAACCATGCCCCGCCGGTATGCGAGCGCGAGCACTACACCCTCGGCAGCCTCTTCCTGCAGGAGCGCGAGGGCTTCCGAAACGCCTCCGACGGACCGTTCGTTTGCCTCGCGGATGGCATCAACTGCCACCAGTGGCGCTGGATGGCCCATAGCTGGCAGGTGGCGTACGAAAAGCTGCCCACGCGCGTGCTCGGCGCCACGATCATCTGGTCGGATGCCGCCCTGGATGCGGAGTTCGATGACTATGTCGCCCACCGCACGCCGCCGCCGCACCGGCTCTGCAGCGAGTTGATGAGGCGCGGGGCGCCACTGTTGAGCATACTGAATGTGGATGACGTCGCAGTCGCGCAGGGCTGCCTGCTCGTCCCGCGCCCCGAGCTGCTGCCGGAGGAGGAGCGCCGGCGGGTGCTGGCCTATGACGGCGGGCCGGTGGTCACAATCGGGCGTGATGAGCCGGGCCGGCTATCGTGCACAGTGTACGACCGTGGGGAACAGGTACGCGCATTCAGCACACTGCTGCCGGAGCAGCTCCCCGATGATATGCCGGAGCCGCCGAACTACCTGTATGGCATCTACTCACAGCCGGTTGATGAGGCCTTCTACCAGGCTGTGACGGAGCTGCTGATCGAGCTATCGGGGGCGCCGGTAGTGACCAATGACGTGACCGATGCGCGGATACTGGCTTATGAGACGGCGCCCGACCGGCTGCGCCTGTTGATCGGCAATGAGGCGCACTACTACATAATCCCGCAGGTCGATGTCCATCGCGAGATTGCGCAGGTGAGCGCGGCCAGTCACTTCCCGCGCAAGCCGATCGTGTCGGACGGGAGCACGCTGACCACCCGTGTCCCTCCCCGGGGCATGGTCGTGCTCGATGTGGAAGTAGCGCAGTAACGCGGAGCACGCAACACTACTGGTACTGGAGGCGTCACCATGCCATACCAACTCGTCATACCCGAGGGGGCCTACCACACTGTCACCGCCCCCGACCACTGTGCCTGGCCCAATCTGACACCTCTGCCCGGTGGCGAGATCGGGGCGGTCATCTTCAACCAGCCTAACCATGGTGATGCCGAGGGCGATATCGAACTCTGGGTCAGCTCCGACGGCGGCTCCACCTGGGCGCTCCGCAGCCGGGTGACCGAGCATGCGCCGGGCACCAACCGGATGAACGTGGCGGCGGGGCTCAATCAGCAGGGCGACGTCGTGGTTCTCGCCTCCGGCTGGAGCCTCATCCGCGAGGACGGCCGCATCAGGCTGGGTGAGGTACTCCCCGCCTGGGCCTGCGTATCCAGCGATGGGGGGCACACCTGGGAGGTCAGCGAGGATGTGCAATCGCCACCGGCATCCCCCGATGCAGTCCCCTTCGGCGACATCGCCAATGCCGGCGATCAGCTTGCAGTCAGCGTCTACCGGGCCAGCGGGTCACACGTGCTGCGCAGTGGAGACGGCGGCCGCAGTTGGCGCTACGGATCCGACATCGGCCTGGGCAATCACCTCGAGACCGATCTGCTGGTCACCGCCGAGGGGCACTGGCTGGCGGCGGTGCGCACCGCCCGCGGTGAGACCACCGCGCCGAGGGCCATTCGCCTGAGCGACTCCGGCGGCAACTGGGCAGGGTGGCAGGAGAAGGGCGCCATCCTGCTGTGCCGCTCCGACGACGAGGGGGTCACCTGGGAGGAAGGCCCGCGCCTGTCGTTGCCCGGACAGATACCCGCTCACTTGCTGCAACTGGCCGACGGCACGATCCTCGTCACCTATGGCAGCCGCATCCCCGAGTTCCGGGGCGTGATGGGTCGCATCAGCCGTGACGGTGGTGATAGCTGGTCGCTGCCCTTCCGTGTGGTTGGAGACTTCCTGCCCCAGAGCGATCACGGCTACCCCTCGACGGTGCAGCTCGAGGGCGGCGACCTGGTGACGGCCTACTACTGCAGCAAGTCGCCCTGGTACCAGCGCTATCACATGGGCGTGGTGCGCTGGAATCTGGGCATGGTGGGCCTCTTCATGCCCGACGGCACAGTGGCGACCTGAGGGTGCAGTGGGGTGCCGGGCCTCACTCTCCGGCATCCGGCCTCCGAAAACGGGCATGGGCACAGCATCGGGCTTCGCACGTAGAGCTTTTGACTCCCGCCCCGGACCGCCCTGCGGCCGGGGGAGAACGGCGAACGGCACTGCGTGCGAGAGATTCTCATGGTTTCTGGTTGGCGGCCCCGCCGCCATGTCGACTGCTACGACAATCGGTCCCAGAGGCGGATTCTGAGGCTGTTGCGCGCCCGGCATCCGGCCTCACCCCCGTCCCCTCTCC
>MTKY01051734.1_pt1 | contig 10510 bp, 6 predicted proteins | sample 1042731 | NCBI WGS metagenome assembly MTKY01 (sample SAMN06212206, study PRJNA360538) | anaerobic digester metagenome | biome: Wastewater treatment plant; material: sludge; isolation source: anaerobic digester fed with sludge from wastewater treatment plant | place: Denmark: WWTP Soeholt ... | reverse complement strand
CTTTTTGGATGACGTCCAGCGTCTCCCGCCGATAGAAGCGATTCCGCTTTCGGGGAGGTTTTGGCTTCATCCGGCGGCCGGTCTCAATCAAGTTGATCCGAGCCATGGCCTATTTTCGATGAAAACCAGTCGCGGCGCAGACCTCGTCTAATATCCTCTTTTTTGAAGTTCTTGAGGCTTGACGATATCGTTTGGACATGGATTCCATGAGTTCCCTCCGGCTGTGAAGATCCATTCTCTGCCCTCCTCAGGTCAAGAGAGGAGGGTAAAAAAATCTCTTTTCCCTTGTCCAGCCAGGGTAAGATTTTTAAATGGCAAGACATATCACCCTTCGGTAAGATTTTAGATGGCGCGATTCGTTTCATTGACAGGAATCCGAACCCGGGTTACGATTCGTCCTTTCCATTCCGTCGATTCAAGGAGGCTCGGATGAAAAAAACGCTTGCTTGCGCTTTCGCCGCAATCCTGATCGCGCTTCCCCTTCTCGCGGCCGCTCAAACCGCCGCGAAGAACGCCGGAAAGAAAACAGAGGGAATCGGCGCGGGAACATTCGCCGGCTTGGCCTGGCGTTCGATCGGCCCGGCCCACACCTCCGGCCGCATCGCCGATTTCGCCGTCAATCCCGGCAATCCCAAACAATATTTCGTCGGCGTGGCCAGCGGCCACATCTGGAAGACCGACAACGCCGGCATCACGTGGACGCCGGTGTTCGACAATTACGGCGCCTACGCCATCGGCTGTCTGGCCATGGACCCGGCCAATCCCAACGTCGTCTGGGCCGGGACGGGCGAAAACAACCACCAAAGGGCCCTCGGCTACGGCGACGGCGTGTACAAGACCGTCGACGGCGGTAAATCCTGGACGCCCATGGGCCTAAAGGACTCCCGCCAGATCGGGGTCATCCTTATCCATCCCAAGAATTCCGACACGGTTTACGTCGCGGCCGAAGGCTCGGCCTGGGGTCCGGGCGGCGACCGCGGCCTTTTCAAGACGACCGACGGCGGAAAGACTTGGGCCAAGGTGTTGTCCATCAGCGAGAACACCGGGGTCAACGCCGCGGTCATGGATCCGCGCGATCCCGACGTCCTCCTCGTCACCTCGGAACAGCGCCGCCGGCACGTTTTCACCAAGATCGGCGGAGGGCCGGAAACGGCGTTTTATAAAACGACGGACGGCGGCAAGACCTGGCGGAAAATCACGGCGGGCCTGCCCTCCGCCCCCATGGGAGGGATCGGGCTGGCCCTTTCCCCCGTCGATCCCGACGTCGTCTATGCCATCATCGAAGCGGCCGGGGACGCGGGCGGCTTTTTCCGTTCGTCCGACCGCGGCGAGTCCTGGACGAAAATGAGCGCCTATCATTCCTCGGGGCAGTACTACAACGAGATCACGTGCGACCCGAAGGACGTCGACACGGTCTATTCCATGGAGACCGTCTCCCGGGTCACCCGCGACGGCGGGCGCACCTGGACGCCCCTGGGACTGGACGCCCGGCACGTCGACGACCATGCCCTCTGGATCGACCCGCGGGACACCGCCCATTTCCTCATCGGCGGGGACGGGGGGATCTACGAGACTTACGACGGCGGCGCGAAATACCGGTTCGTGACGAACCTCCCCGTGACCCAGTTCTATCGGGTGACCGCGGACGAGTCGCGGCCCTTCTACTTTGTTTACGGCGGAACCCAGGACAACGGCAGCATGGGCGGCCCGTCGCGGAACACGAGCGCCGACGGCGTCACGAGCGACGAGTGGTTCTTCACGGTCGGCGGAGACGGGTTCGTCTCCCGGGTCGATCCGGCGGACCCGAACATCGTCTACTCCGAATGGCAGTACGGCAACATCGTCCGCTTCGACCGAAAGAGCAGGGAAAGCTTCTCCATCAAGCCCCAGCCGGCCAAGGGCCAGCCGACCTTCCGCTGGTTCTGGGATTCGCCGTTCCTCATCTCGCCGCACTCCCCCACCCGGCTATATATCGCCGCCGAACGGGTTTTCCGGTCCGACGACCGGGGCGACTCCTGGCGGGAGATCTCGGGCGACCTGACCGCCGGAATCGACCGGAACTCGATCCCGGTCATGGGCAAGTACTGGAGCGTCGACGCCGTGGCCAAGGACGTCTCGACGTCGCAGTACGGCCTGATCGTCTCGCTGGCCGAATCGCCGCTCAAGGACGGACTGCTTTTCGCCGGAACGGACGACGGCCTCATCCAAGTCACCGAGAACGGCGGAGGCGAATGGCGGAAGATCGACCGGTTCCCCGGAATCCCGGCCCGGACGTACGTGAGCGACATTTGCCCTTCGATGTTCGACGAAAACGTCGTCTACGCCGCTTTCAACAACACCCTCAACGACGACTTCAAGCCCTACCTCCTCAAGAGCACGGACAAGGGCCGGACCTGGACCGCGATCGCCGCCGGCCTTCCGGACAACGGGGGCGTGCACACGATCATCCAGGATCACGCGAATCCCGACCTTTTGTTCTGCGGGACCGAGTTCGGCGTCTTCGCCACGGTCACCGGCGGAAAGGAATGGTTCGCCCTCAAAACGGGCTTGCCCACGATCAGCGTCAAGGACCTGGCCGTCCAGCGGAGGGAAAACGACCTGGTGGCCGGGACATTCGGCCGGGGCATCTACGTCCTGGACGACTACACGCCGCTGCGGCACATCAAGGCCGACGACGTCAAAAATGAATTTCGGCTCTTCCCCGTCAAGGACGCCGTCTCCTTCATCCGGACGTCCGCGAAATACGGCCAGGGGGCGACCTGCTTCCTCGCCCCCAACCCGGAATACGGGGCGGTTTTCACCTATTTCCTCAAGGAAAGCCCGTTGACCCGGAAGGAGATCCGGCAAAAGCGCGACAAGGAGCTTTTCGACAAGGGCGAGCGCATCCCCATCCCCTCGCTGGACGAACAGCGCCGGGAAGCCGAGGAACACAAGCCCTACCTCCGGTTCACCGTCGCCGACGAGTCGGGGCGCCCGATCCGGGTCCTCCGGACCGCTCCCTCCTCAGGCGTGAACCGGATCGTTTGGGATCTCAGCTATCCCCTCCCCGCGCCGGTCCGGGAGAGCGGCTCCTTCGATCCGTTCCGGAAGGATCCGTCCGGATTCATGGTCATGCCCGGACGCTACACGGTCTCCGCGGCCAAGGTCGTCGACAACGTCGTCACGCCGCTCGGAGAGCCCCAGTCCTTCACCGTCACTCCCCTGGCGGACGCCACCATGGCCGCCGCCGACCGGGCCGGGCTGGCCGCCTTCCAGAAAAACGTGGCCGAGCTGACCCGCGCGGCCTACGCTGCGGACGAGGAGACGGCGGCTCTGGCCGCCCGCGTCCGCCGGATCCGCCAGACGGCGGCCGGACTTGCGGGCGCTCCCGACAGCCTGATGCCGGCGGTCCTTCGGGCCGAAAAAACGATCGACGAAATCCGTTTGGCCCTGGACGGCTACGAGGCCAAAGCCAGCTTCGAGGAGGTCCCGCCGGCCCCGATGCCCATCCGCAACCGCGTCGAGGAGCTGATCGGCATCCAGTTCTCCACGACCGCCGCGCCGGGCAAAACCCAGATCGAAAACTACCGGGCCGCCCGGGAGGATCTCGAGGCCTTGATCGGGAAGCTCGAAACGCTCAAGACCGTGAGCCTTCCCGCCCTGGAAAAAACGCTGGACGAGCACCGGGCGCCGTGGACGCCGGGACGGATCGTGAAAATCGGAGAATGACGCACCGGGATCTGAGGCCGGACGACTCGGGAGAATCGCCCCTCCGGGCGGTTCTCCCGAAAGAGAGGCGGAAGCCCTCCGGCTGATGATCCCCGCTCGACAAAACGGAAAGCGGAGGTTCTTCCGGCCGGGCGGAACGGGTCATGGACTTGAAAGCACGGAAGATCCCCGCTAGAATTTCTTCGTCTGAATGAACCGGCCGGCTTTTTCGTTAGTCGAAGGGACAAGAGAAAGAAAACGAGCCTGTCCAAGACAAAGAAAAAAATGACGAGGGGGATGATGAATCATCGATTTTCGAGCGCCGCTTTACGTCGTTCCTTCTTCCCGCCGCTGCTTGCCCTTTTGCTCCTTTTCGCCTTCGGCTGCAAACGAGCGGAGGCGCCGTTCCGGTTCATCGACCGGCTGGCCGAGGAAAATGTCGCCGCCTCGCCCTTGAAAACGCCATCCTCCGCGGCGGATTCGACGGCGCCGGGTCCGGAATGGGCGGAATCCATGCTGGCCGCCGCCGTGGTCCACGACCCTCCGGCGGGGAAGAATCCCTGGTCGCTGGAGAAAACGCTCGTTCTCGGACCGGATGTTTTTCCCGTTCTGCTGGCCGCTCCTCCCACCGAACTCCGGTATCGCCTGCGGATTCCGCCCCGAGGCGCTCTCCGGTTTGGATACGGGCTCTATGATGAGAACAAGGGAGAAAGCGCGGGAGAGACGGTCTTTGAAATCACGCTGGAGGATGGTTCTTCTCCAATCCGGATTTTCGAGGAACCGCTGAATCTCGGCCGCGCGAAAAGCCATTATCGGGCCGCGTTCCGCGAAATCGATCTTTCAACCCGGGCGGGGAAAACCGTCACGGTCGTTTTCCGAACCCGCGCGGCGGAGGTTCTCGAACCGAAAGACGCCCGGGCGTTTTCCGAAAAAAACGGCGTGGCCTTCTGGATCGATCCCCTTCTCGTCCCGAGACGGGAGGCGGGGAAACCGGCGGCCGAGCCGCCCAATATCATCCTGATCTCGATCGACACGCTCCGGGCCGACCATCTTTGTTCGTACGGCTACCGGCGGCCGACGAGTCCGGCGGCCGAACGCCTGGCCGGCGACGGAATCCTCTTTACCTCTTGTTACAGCGCCGCGCCTTACACCCTGGCCTCCCACGCGACGATGCTGACGGGCTTGGACCCGGCCCGCCACCAAGCCCTTTACATGGCCGATGGAATAACGCCCGCCGTTCCGACGATCGCCGAAATCCTCCGCCGGGCCGGATACGAAACCGCGGCCTTCACCGGCGGCGGGCAGCTCAACGCCAAATACGGCTTCGCCCGGGGATTCGACTTGTACAATGAACAGGCCGGACGCAATCAACTCCTCAATTCCGCCGCCAACGTCCGCCGGAACGCCGCTCTTTGGCTGGAAGCCCGCAAGGCCTCGAATTTTTTCCTGTTTCTCCACGCCTATCAGCCGCACAATCCCTATCGCTCCCCGGAATTCGCCGAACGGTCGCTCTTCCTCCGCGACGACATGCCCTGGAAGGAGGTATCCCTCCAAGACGTGCTCGGCCGCGGATTCCCCCGCTTGTTCCAATCCTTGACGCCGCGGGAACTCGAGAACATGACGGCCCTCTACGACGTGGAAATCCGGACCGTCGACCGGTTCCTGCTCGGGCCGCTGGTCGAGGACTTGAAGAGGCTGGGCCTTTACGAGAACGCGCTGATCATCCTCGCGGCCGATCACGGGGAGGAATTTTACGATCACGGCGCCTGGGAGCACGGCCATACGCTGTACAACGAGCTGATCCGCGTGCCCTTGATCATCAAGCTTCCGGGAGCGCGCGGGGCGGGACGGCGCGTCCACGAGAACGTCGGGCTCGTCGACCTGGTCCCCACCATCCTGGCCGAGGCGGGCGTCGCCGCTCCCTCCTCCGGATTCGACGGGGAAAGCCTTCTTCCCCTTTTCAAAGGGAATCCACTTCCCCGGCGGACGCTGACGAGCTTCCTGCCGGCCGGATTCGTTTATGATTTTCCCAGCCGGGTCGCCGTCCTCCGGCGGCCGTACAAGCTCATCCTCAACGGCGAATTCCTGCCGGGGTTCCGCGAATACTTTTCCCCTCCCCCGCCGGCGAGGATCGCCGTCGAATTGTACGACTTGGAAGCCGACCCCGAGGAAAAGACCAATCTCGCCGACCGCAAAACCGCGGTCGTCCGGGAGCTCCTGCCCGTCGCCGAGGCGTATCTCAAGACGGCCATGGACCGGGCCGGGCGGAGGGAGCTCGTCGTCGACAAGAAGCTGGAGGAAGAGCTCCGGTCGCTGGGCTACATCCGCTGACGGGACGCCGTCCTACCAGACCACGCCGTAATCATCGCCGGAATTGCTCGAGCCGCCCCAGAAGGTGCCGTGCTCGCGGTCGAAGAAGATCGCGTTGATGGGCCCGGACGTGGACGCCTTGACGTCCAGGCGGTAACCCATCGCCCGGAGCTCGGCCCGGACGTATTCGGGCACCTGCTCGTTGATCTCCAGCCGCCCGGGAATCGCCTTGTGGTCGTCGAAGGAGTTGCGCATCTGGAAGCTGGTGAAATGAGGGGCCTCGCAGGCCTGCTGGACGTTCATCCCGAATTCGACCATCTCCAGGAAAAACTGGAGAAGATTCTGATCCTGGGTGTCCCCGCCCTGGACGGCGCAGGAAAGATACGGAAAGCCGTCTTTCAGGACGAGCCCGGGCGTCAGCGTCGAGCGGGGCCGCTTGCCGGGGACGATGACATTGTACGGATTCTCGTTCTCGTCGACGACGAAGCTCTGGGCCCGCTGGCTGAGGCCGATCCCCGTCCGGCCGGCGATGACCGCCGGGACCCAGCCGCCGCTCGGCGTGACCGAGACCACCCAGCCGTCGGCGTCGGCCGCCTGGATGGACGTCGTCCCGGTCGCGAAGCTTGCCGGATCGGCTTCCTCTTTCGACGGAGGGACGTCGGCCGGCGGCCAAGCGTCGAGGATTTTCCGGAACGGATTGACCTCTCCCTGGAACGGATACGGGTCCCCGGGCTTGATCCCGGGATCGTTCCGCTCGGGGTTGAGAAGCCGCAGCCGTTGCCGGGCGTAGTCCTTGGAGAGAAGCCCGGCCAGCGGCTCCTCGGGCGGGAAATACGGATCGCCGTAATAAAAATCACGGTCGGCGAAGGCCAGGTTCATCACTTGGGTGAGGGTGTGGATGTAGGCGGCCGAGTTGTATCCCAGCTTTTTCAGCTCGATGTTCTCGAGCATGTTCAGGGCCTGAAGCAGGACCGGCCCCTGGACCCAGGTGTTGAGCTTGTAGACTTCCAGCCCTTTATAAGTCGTCTTGACGGGATCCTCGAGGTAAACGCGCCAACGAGCCAGATCGTCCTCTCCGAACAGGGCGCCCTGCTCGTTGGCTCCGCGGACGAATTCCCGGCCGATGTCGCCCTTGTAGAAACGGTCATAAGCGGCGTAGATCGCCTCCTTGCGGCTTCGGCCCGCGGTCCGCGCGTCCTTCTCGGCCTGGACGAGCTTGCCGAGCGTCTCGAGAAGGTCGTCCTGGCGGAAGATCTCGCCGGGGACCGGCCCTTCCCGGTCCCGGCCGGCGTGCGGCAGCATCACCGCCCGGGCATACGGCCAGGCCTTGATCTTGTCCTTGTCCCTTTCGATCGAGTCGGCCGTGCCCTTTTCCATGGGATAACCCTCGGCCAGGCGCAGGGCCGGGCCGAGAACCTCCTCCAGGCTCATCGTCCCGTACTCGGCCAGCATCGTCATCAGCCCGCCGGGCGTGCCGGGGATGACGGCCGCAAGCGGTCCTGTCGCCGGCGGATGGCGCATCCCGCGATCCCGGAAGTACCCGGCCGTCGCCCCCGCCGGAGCGGCCCCGAGGGCGTTGACGGCGATGACTTTTTTTTGAATCGGATGATAGATCAAGGCCTGCGTCTCGCCGCCCCAGCTGAGGACGTCCCACATCGTGCAGACGGCCCCGAGCATGGCGCACGCCGCGTCCACCGCGTTTCCGCCCTTCTGGAAAATCATCGCTCCGGCCGTGGCGGCCATCGGCTTGCCGGTGATGGCCACCCAATGGCGGCCGTGAAGGACCGGTTTTTCCGTTTTTTGAGAAAAAAGATAAAGGGCCGGGACGCCGGCCGCAAAAGCGAGAAGAACCGCGGCCGCCGCGATCCGGCGCCGCGATGATCGACAGGAACGGCTCATCATCCCTCCTCTCCGTTCGCCCAAGGGGGCGTTCGCACCGCGCCCGGGGCCGGGAAAGGCCCGAAACGGGCCGGTCACCTGATGGGAACGGCCGCGACCAGTTTTTCGACCGCCGGAAGGACGGCCAGCTCAAGCTCGGCCAGCGGCTTTTTCCATTCCGCCAGCGCGGCCTGCCATTCGGCCGACTGCGAATGACGGACCTTGTGCTTGCGGACCAGGGCCTCGATCGCCTCCAGGCCGACGTCCGCCGTCTCCGCCAATCCGCGGGACAACGGCTCGATTTCCCGGAGGACGGGAGAGGAGGGCAGGAGCGGCGCGATCAAATCGTGATTCATCCGCCAGGTCTCCAGCATCGTCCGGAGCGCCTCGGCCGACCCGGCGTCGCGCCGGTCTAAAAACGCCGTGACGATCCGGCTGAAATGGCGGGCGGCCGGGGATTCCGGCGGGACCGCGTCGACAAACCGGGTGAGAGGGCCCCGCGTCGTCCGGACCTTGCCCAGGGTATGACGCTTGTAGCCCTTGAGCGGCTCCACGGCGTCGGCCAGCAGCCGAAGCGGTCCGACCTCCATGTTCCGGACGAGCCGCCGGAGCAACATGTCCTTGTTCTTGAGATGGGTCAAGCCCAATTCTTCCAGTTGGAGGGACAGCGGTTCCAGCCGCCGGTACATGTCGTCCACGTCGCGGGCGTCGGCCGGCGACCAGAGCCGCTCGGCGATGGCCGCGGTCCGCGGCCAGATGCGCGAATCGATCGTCTCGGCCGAGACCAGCTCGCTCCACATCGTCGCCTCCCCGCCGAGGACAAGGGCCGCCTCGGCGTCCGAAAGGCCGTGTCCGGGCGGGAGAGGATCGTTCAAGTAATGCTCGGCGGCCGGTTGGCAAAGATCGATGTAGTAGCCGTTGGAGAGCAAGCCGGCGTATCCCCGCCGGGCGGCTTGGACGAGGGCTTCGGTCCCCCGCCAGGATTGAATGACGATATCCTTGGGCAGACCAGGCTGGAAGATCTCGTCCCAGCCGACCATTTTCCGGCCGTGCTTGGTCAGGATCTCGAGCAGCCGGCTGTTGAAGTAGGCTTGGAGGGCGGCGTTGTCGGCCAAGCCCTTCTCTTTCATGAACGCTTGGATTTCGGGATTGGCGTCCCATTGCTTGCCGTTGTTCTCGTCCCCTCCGATGTGGATGTACGGATCGGGGAACAGTCCGGCCATCTCGTCCAAGAACGCCTCGAGGAAGACGTAAACCTGGGGATTGGCCGGATTGAACGTCGGCAGCTGAACGCCGTAAGTCCGGGAAATCCGGTACGGGCCGGGCGCGCTGGCCAGCTCCGGAAAGGCCGGGAACCAGCTCGTTGAATGTCCCGGCAGATCGAATTCCGGCATTACCCGGATGCCTCGGTCCGCGGCGTAAGCGATGATGTCCCTGATCTGATCCTGGGAGTAATAAAGCCCGTCCGAACCGAGCCGGTGGAGGGCGGGAAAGACCTTGCTTTCGACCCGGAACCCCTGGTCTTCCGGTCAGGTGCCAGTGGAGGACGTTCATCTTGACCGCGGCCAGGCCGTCGAGGTTCCGCTTGATCACATCGACCGGGTGGAAATGCCGGGCGCTGTCGATCAGAAGGCCGCGCCAGGGGAAACGCGGACTGTCCTCGATCTGGATGCATGGGAAATAATAGCCGTCCGGCCCGGCCGCGAGCAATTGAAGGGCCGTCTCGAATCCATGGAGAATCCCCAGGTCCGTCGGAGCGACCAGAAGAATCCGGTCGGGCCCGACGGTCAGACGGTAGGACTCGTCCTCGCCCGGCAGGAGCTCGCCGGTCCGCTCACAGGAAAAAACCAGGGAGGCCCCGCTCTCTCCTCCTTCCGGGAGGGGGACGTCATTACGAAGGACGAAGCCCGTCCGTCCGCTGAGCCGCTCCAGGAACCGGTCGGCCGCCCGGCGGGCGCGGTCGCCGGGCTGGCCGAGCGCTCCGACGGTGAATGACTCGGTCAAGGGAAACAGCCCTTCGGTCAAAAGGACGTTTGAGGGCCGGGGCATCAGGTTGAGAAAGCGATGATCGGCGGCGGCGGACGAGGCCGCCAGGCCGATCAGAACCAGGATGGAAAACCGGGTGATGAATCGAGGCGGGCGCATGCCCGCATTGTATCCGTTCTCCCGGCGGGATGCAAAGCGCGGTCGCCGGGATCCGGACCGGCGGAAAAACGGCTGATTAATCCGAGACTTTTTCGACGACGATCGTCAGGTTGGAAACCAGGGCGGCGACCGTCCCGATGGCCGCGAGGACGGGAAGCAGGGCGACGCCGACGAGACCCACCGTCAGCGGGATCTCCATGAACGTCTTGCCCTGCTCGTCCTTGAGGATGATCCGGCGGATGTTCCCCTCGTGGAGCAATTCCTTGATCTTGTTCAGGATGTCGCCCCCGGAGGCTTTGAATTCCTCCGTTTTCGTTTTGGTTTTTGAGTCCGTGTTTTCGCTCATGGCTTTTATCCTCTCCATGATGATCTACGGAAAAGAAGGAGGGAAAGTTCAGCCCGCGCTGCCGCCGCCCCCTCCGCCCCCGCCTCCCCCGCCGCCGCTGAATCCTCCGCCGCCGCCCGAGGAATAATGGGCGGCCGCTGTGCT
>MTKY01056780.1_pt1 | contig 10512 bp, 6 predicted proteins | sample 1042731 | NCBI WGS metagenome assembly MTKY01 (sample SAMN06212206, study PRJNA360538) | anaerobic digester metagenome | biome: Wastewater treatment plant; material: sludge; isolation source: anaerobic digester fed with sludge from wastewater treatment plant | place: Denmark: WWTP Soeholt ... | reverse complement strand
GCCCGCCCTCGGGCACTCGCGGCGCGGGCGTCGCCCCCTCCGTCCCGGGCGCAAACAGGGGCGTCTCCACCGGTGCCGACGCAGGCTCGGTCGGCGCCGGCGCGGGATCAGGATCGGGGAGCCGGATCTCGCCGATGGTGTGCTCGACCGCGGCAAAGAATCGACTGTAGAAATTCTTGTCGTCGATCGTCTCTTCCGAGATCTTCACCAGGGAATCGGCACTCTGACCGAAAGGCAGCGAGATCGAACCCACCGCGGCGACCCCCACGCTGGCGGAACTGCTGCTCTTCTTCAGATCGTAGGTACTGAGCACTCCGTTGACGAACAGCGCGCTGCCCTTGCTTTCAGGCACGCAAACCACGTTCATTTCGATGAATGTACTGAGACTGTCCTTGTTCCTGAGGGCCTTGCGGCCCTTGACGGTGTCGACGGTCGCGACATCGATCAGGTACCCCTGTCCGAGCAGGGAACGGCGCGCGCTTTCGCAAGCGGTGGCAACCTCGCTGTCGAATTTCATCTTGAACGGGCTATCGGTGGCGAAACTTTCCCCGGTATAGACGGCGTTGCTGCCACAGGCAGCCTGAAGCACCGCGCACAGGGCCAGCAGAAAAATTTTCGCCTTGCATTTCAGGAACAGGACGGGGCGTGATTGCATGAACGTGACCGGGGGCTCTGCTGTTTACCGGTGCGAATGATACAACGAAAGTCCGCCGCGCCTGTTGGCGCCGGCATTCCGGGGTGTGTCCGGGGCAGCCACTCATTGCGCAATAGAGGCCCGGAAGCGGTAATTGCAAACGGCAGAGGGGGGGGTTGGTCAGGATACTCGGTGACCGTTTTGCCTTCAGTCTTCCGTTGCGGGATGACTGAGCTTATCAACGGTCACCGAGCATCCAGTGGCTCAACGGCAGCAATATGTATTCCACTCCGGCCAAGGCATTGGAAACCATGGAAAAATTTCGAAGCGCCCGGTGCCGGCAGACTGCCGTGGTAAAGGATTTCGACAACAACTGCGCCAGTTGACCGGATTGACGGCTACCCGCGGCCACGAGCGGCCGACAACGTCGCGACCGGGGTAGCGACCGCGAGCGGCCGTATTTCACTTCGCGAGGAAGAACCACTGGTTTTCGAGCGCATCGGGTCGCGCGGGTATTCCTGTTCGCGCGCTGCGACGATCCTCTTTCGAGCGTTGCAGAACGCTGTCCAGCTGGCCCCACCGTCGATTGTTTTCCTCGCGCCGCTCTTCGCCACCGCGCCGATCAGCAAAATGCACATAGCGGCAATTACAGCTTTTCGAGCTGCAGTACGATAGCGGCAATTGCGGCGCATCCTTGGACAGGAACCGCTTCTGGCTCAGTCTGCGCACCCCTTCACAGGCCTCCTTGCCGCACACCACCGATACGGCGTGGAACTCGTTGGATGCACGTCGCAATGACTCGGGGAGCCCTGCCCGCGGCTTGAAATAAAGATATTTTGGCATTTGCACCCCCTTGATCCGGGCGATCCGGGCAATCGGCTTCTTTTTTCAGGCAACCCGCCCAACCGGGGCCAGCGTCCCCGCAAAGCGGAAAAGCAGCCTACTCCTGTACTCAACCCTTGTCATGGCCCATATGGGTCATTTCTCTTCATTCGGCGTCTAATCCTCCGTAACGCCCTCGCCACGCAACTCCTCGAGGCCATCGAGATCCACCTGTCCGAGCGCATCGGCCAGTTCATCGGCATCCCCGACGGTACCGGAAAGCGTGACCGTGAAGCGATCGCCGATCACCACCGAGCGCTCGCCGTACTGACTTTCCCGGTTCCAGCTTTCGCGCGTCATGCGGCCACCTTCCTTGAACGTGCGCTCGTATCCGGAATCGGTTTCCTGCTCCTGCTCGATATTCGCCCAGCCGGCCAGCGCGGTGATCCCGCGCACCGAACCGGTGTCGGTGATATGCAACTGCAGACCGCGGCCGTCGCTGTCGGCATAGTGTGCCTGGGCGGACGATACCTGGAGCCCCATCGCCCCGCTGCGCTCGGCCGTCACTTCGCTCCGCTCGCGCCCGGCAATTGACGCGGGCAGGAACTCGCGCAAGCGCTCCGGTGCCAGCGCCTCGACCTTGCCACCGCCGAGCGCGGCCCCCATCAGATCGCCCAGCGCCTCCTGCTGCGCCGCGCTGTCGCCGGATTCCTGGGCGTCGCGCATCTTGCGCTCGGCCGTTTCCATCTTCGCCGTCCAGTCCTGCAGGTTGCCCATGGGGCTGTCCTTGTCGAACTCCACCGAACTCGAACCCGCAATTCCCGGCCCCGAGCCTGCACCCAGCCCGCCGCCGATGCCGCCAACGGTCAGGGCAACGACCGAGCCAAGAATCATGGCCGCGAGGATGGTCGCGGCGGTATATTTGACGGCACTCTCCTGCGGGCACTTCATCGTCACCGGCAGCGCCAGGTACAACAGGCGGATGCTGTAGATTCCGCCGCCCAGCATCACCAGGCCGCCGATCCACGGCAGCACCTGCGCGATGCTCGCGATCATGACCGCCGTGTAGGAGTACGCGATGGTTTTCAGCGCCTGCAGCGGGTCTTTCTGCGCCTTGAAGTACGGTGCCAGCCAATCGATGACCAGCGCCACCACGTAGATCATCGCCAGGCTCATGGCATAACCGATCAGCATTGCACCCAGGCCCGCAAAGACTCCCACGCGCATGGTGCCGAGAAACGGAACGCTCGTGCCTATCAGGCTGCCCTTGATGAAACCCGCAAGCGCAGGCAGCGCCGCGAGATACAGCAGGTAGTTGCGGTAGATATCACCGGTGGTGGAAGACTCCCCGGCTATCACGCTCCATTCGTTACGGGGTTCGAGCAGGATCTTTTGCGCGCGCGCAACCAGTTTGTCGAAGTTCATGACGGGCTCCTTTGAGTTGACGGCCGCACTCAACGGCGACTCCTGGATATGCCCTGTCTATATACCCCATGCATGGGGGAGTGTCGATAGCGCCGCGCCGTCTGCCGCCCTCGCTATCGTGATCGGATAACTCGCGCCGCTGGCGCCATCGAAGCGGTGGCATCGGCAGGCAATTCCGCGTGTTCGCGCAGCCAGCGACCAGGATCTCCGGTCAGATCATGCACCTGCACTCCCATGCTCGCGTATCGTGCCCAATCCATCGCGCGCTCGCCATCACGCGTATCCGCGGCTCCCGCCGAGCGCGCCAGGATGATGGACCCGTCGAAGCGCTCACTCGGTCCGTAGCAGTCCAGCGCCCGGGAAACGGCGTATTCGATGTGCTGGTTGCGGATGATCTCCCGCAGTCTGCCAGCCATCCCGAGATCGCGGTGCAATGCCTTGAATTGCCGGCCCAGGCGGGCAAACAGTGCCGCGCCAGATCCTGCGCCGCGCGCCTGGCCGGGAGCCGGCGCATCGCACAGGATCAGTTGCGTCACCTGTTTGCCGCGCCGCTGCAGTTCCACTGCCACCGCGAAGCCGACCACGGCACCATCGCATTCTCCGGCGATGCGGTAGGGGCCGCGGCGCTGCGCGGCAAGAATGATATCAACCAGTCTGCAAGCCATTTCCTCGACGTCTCGCAGCGGCTGCAAACCCTTGTCCAGGCGCTCGCCCTGCAAGGCATGCACGTCCAGGCGGTACAGCGGCTGCCCGGAATGTATGGATCGTGCGGCAGCGGCACCACCCGGCCCGCGGCCAATCGCGTACAACTGCGAGAGTGCGGCCCCGCTTGCACCACCCGCAATTGCCTCGACAGGGCATGCCTCGCCCGCCGTTGCGCAGATATCTTCCACGGTCAGTCCCTGGAAGAAGTCCGCGAGATCGAGCCTGATGCCTAAAGACTCCTCGATCCGGGTAACGACACTCATCGCGGCGAGCGAGTGGCCGCCCAGGTCGAAGAAGTCATCGCGAATACCAACGCGTTCCAGTCCCAGCACCTCGGCCCAGATGCCCGCGATTATTTCCTGCATCGGGGTTTGCGGTGCCACGCAGGACTCCGCGGCCAAACCGGCATCCGGAAACGGCGCCGGCAGCGCCTTGCGATCGACCTTCCCGCTCGGTGTCAACGGCATCCGCTCGAGCACGCTGACCGTCGCGGGAATCATGTATTTCGGCAGCGATTGTTTCAGATGTTCGCGCAGCAGCGCGCCCGGCTGTGCTGCCCGGTCGCTGTCCGGTGCCAGACGCACATAGGCTGCGAGTTGCTTGTTCTGCGCATCGCCGATGACCGCCACGACGGCTTCCTCGACCAGCGGGTGGCTCAGCAGGCTCGCTTCGATTTCACCGAGCTCGATGCGGTAGCCGCGCACCTTCACCTGGAAATCGCTGCGGCCCAGGTATTCGATATGACCCTCGCTGGTCCAGCGCCCGAGATCGCCGCTGCGATAAAGCCGGCCGAATTCGCCGGCCTCGACAAACGCGGCGGCCGTCAGTTCGTCACGCCCGAGATAACCACGCGCCAGGCAATCACCGCCGATACAGATCTCGCCGGCAACGCCGATCGGCAATGGCTTGAGCCAGGCATCCAGCACGTGGATCCGGTAATTGGCCAGGGGCCGTCCTATATCACCCGCGCGATAGTGCCCCGCGCGCACCACCGCATGACTCGCGTAGACCGTCGTTTCGGTGGGACCATACCAGTTCATGAACAGCGCACAACGCGCCGCCAGGCGCTCGCCAAGGCTCCCGGTCAGCAACTCACCACCAACCACGCCGACCAGCGCCTGCGCGGGTTGCCAGCCGGCATCAAGCAGCAGATGCCAGGTTGCCGGCGTTGCCTGCAGATGGGTCACGCCGCGATCATTTATCTGCCGGGCCAGCAACCGGCCATCCACCACCGTTTCATCGTTCGCCAGCACCATGCGCGCGCCACAAACCAGCGGCGCAAACAACTCCAGCGCGAATATATCGAAGGATGCCGTGGTAACCGACAGCAGGCGGTGATGCTCGCGCAACTGCAGCACCTGCTGGGCTGCGTGAATGAAATTCACCAGAGCCGCATGTTCGATCATCACACCCTTGGGCCGACCGGTCGAACCCGAGGTGAATATCACGTACGCGAGCCGCGACGATGCCAGCGCCAATCGCGGATTGCTGTCGGTGAAGTCGCCAGCGCGAAGCAGTTCGGGCAACGTCCGCTCGGTAATGATCAGTTCGAGTCCCGCTTCCTCCACGATGAGATCGTGCCGCTGCCGCGGAAGAGCAGGATCCAGCGGCACATAGCCCGCACCCGCCTTGAGAACGGCCAACAATGCAACCACGAGTTCCGGCGAACGGTTCAGGCACACGCCGACCGGCTGATCGGGCTGCACGCCGTGGCGGACCAGTGCATGCGCCAGGCGGTTGGCGCGGCAGTCGAGCTCGCGATAGCTGAGGCGTTGATCGCAAAATTCCAGCGCGATCGCAGCGGGAGTGCGTTCGACCTGCGCCTCGAACAATTGCTGGATGCCCGTGTGCGACGGATACACCCGTCCCGTGTCGTTCCACGACCGAAGCAGGCGAAGCTCGGCTTCGCCAGGCAATTCGAGGCTGTCGACGAGCACGGTGCGGTTGTCGAAGAAATGCTCCAGCAAGCGGATGAAATGATCCAGGCTGCGCTCGCGCGCAGCGGCGTCGGGCCACACCCCGATGTTGAAATCCATGGCCAGACAGAACTCGCCGCTGGCCGGCGTGTGGGTGATATCGACATCCAGGCTGGTACGCCCGGCCCAATCGCCCGCCGCACTGCTCTCCTCGCCGGGCACGGAATCCAGCAGAGCGATCGCGGCAATCCGCTGCAGGCTGGCGGCTGCTCCGCCAAAGCGGGTGTCGGACGGCACCCGGTAATTCAGCATGCATTCGAAACGGCCGTTGCGGGACGTGACCGTATGCGAGCGATGGGGCTTTATGTCGTTCGCCTCGGCGCGAATCTTCCCGAGCAGGGCGGAAAGATTGTCCTCGCTGCCGACGTTCAGCCGGTTGCGGCTGATCTCCATGAACATGCCGAGGGTGTCGGCAAACTCCGGAGCGCGATTGAGCAACGGCACGCCGATGCACAGATCGCTGTTGCCGGTGACCCGCTTCAGGAACGCAAACAGTGCCGTGGCAAAAACAATGGAGGGCGGTGTGTCCCGCTTCACGTTGAGGATCTTCTGACTCAGCTCCAGCGGCAGCACGCGGGTGTGCCGGCGCATTGAAGCTCTCTTCCTGTCACTGCCATGACCGTAGAATCTGACCGGTTCCGGCGCCCTTTCGAAGCGTGCGTTCCAGTAGGCTTCACTGGCGCGCGCCTGTTCCGAGCGCAGGTAGTCCGCGCGCAAGACCAGGTACTCGCCAAATGAGCGATGCGGCGCGGCCTGGCCCGACTCGTCGCCACCGCCACTGCCCGTGGCTTCACGATAGAAGCGGTCGAGATCGGCAATCATGACCTGGCAGCTGCGACCATCGGTCATGCAGTGGTGCTGGTTCAGGAAAAACACGAAATGTTGCTCGTCCAGCCTGACAAGCGCCGCTTCATGCAATTGTTCATCGAGCCCGAATACCTGGCGGCATTTGCGCTGTATCCAGGCGGCGAAATCCTGCTCCGCCGCATCACCCGAAAAATCGACAAACGGCAGCTCCGGCTGCGCCCCCCCGGCGATCGTGGCAACGAAATTTCCGCTACTGTTCGACACCACCATGCGCATGGCGTCATGCGCGTCCACAAGCCTCGCGAATGCTTGTTTGAAGGCTCCGACATCGAGCCGCTGCCTGATGTCCAGGCGCGTGACCATGTTGTTGACGGGGACCTCGGGATGCAGCCGCCCTTCGATCCACATCAGGGTCTGCGCGGGCGTGAGCGCCACGCCGGCGAGCGGATTGGCGCTAGTCATGGGCGATGCGATGTCCGAGATTGATGTCGTTGCGCAGGCTGCACAGCGCATACAGGCCCTGCAATGCGGGAACCGCGACATCCACCAGTGCCGCGATCTCGATCACGGCGCCGAGAATCGCATCGAGTTCCAGCGGACGTTGCGCCAGCACATCCTGCAGCATCGAGGTCTTGTGCCCGCCCACCTGTTCCGCGCCCTGCAGACGACGCTCCAGCGGCACCCGGAATTCGACGCCCAGCCGCGCGGCCACCGCGCGGGCCTCGCTCATGAGTTGCACCACGTATGCGCGGCTGTGCGGATGGATCGCGATCTCGGCCATCGTCGCATGGGTGAGCGCGCTGACCGGGTTGAAGGCGAGATTCCCCCAGGTCTTCAACCAGATCTCGCCGCGAATGTCCTCGAGCACGGGTGATTTCAGGCCCGCATCGCCCAGCAGCGCGGAAATCCGCAGCGCTCGCGGCGTGACCGTCCCGTCCAGTTCTCCGAGCGGAAAGCGAATGCCTTCGATATGGCGAATCACCCCCGGCTCGATGACCTGCGCCGCCGGATAGGCCACGCAGCCAAGGATGCGTGCCGGATCGAACCGTGTGCTCAGGCGCCCACCCGGATCGACCGAACGCAGCACGGTGCCCTCGAAACTTCCGCCATGACGCTGGAAGTACCACCAGGGGATGCCGTTCTGCAGCGTGACGAGGGTGGTATGCCCGGCGACAACGCGCGCCAGTTCGGCGGCGAGCGGCTCGATCTCGTGCGCTTTCACGGCCAGGAAGACCACGTCGAAGGTGCCGCAGTCGCGCAGGCTGTCGAGCACCGTCAGCGTGTCGATCCGCGAGCAATTCCCGGTGGCCTCATGCAGCAAAAGTCCGCGCTCGCGCAACGCCAGCAACTGTTCGCCACGTTCCACCACGGTGATTTCAGCAGCCGTTTTCGCCAGGTACCCAGCCAGCAGGCCACCGATCGCACCACAACCGACAATACAAATCTTCATGAGATCAGCGCGAACTCCGCGGACAATGCCAAGCAGTATAGATCAGGCGGTTTCCGGCGATCCCCGCGACCCGTGGTGCGGTGCCGGCAGCTTTCCGCGGTTGAAATTAATACCACTGCCCCATCCGTCAAACAACGGATGTGGAGCCGGCGAATTGACGTTAACTTTCCACCCCGTCACTGCAATCCCCCTTACCGGACAACTCAACTCTTTCGGGAGACTTTACATGAGCAAGAATGCTACCCCAGGCAAGGATCCAAAGCCCTGCGTATTCATCCACGTGAACCACAAGCAGATTCTGGGCGCCCATGTGGGTGAAAAATCGCTGCGCTACTTTTCCAAGAACAACGACAAGTTCGATGTCCGCTTCATCGACACCAGGGACCACTCGTTTCTGAGCGACCGCGAAGGCGAGTTGTTTCTTCGTAACGGGGTCAAGCGCACCTGGCGCATGAACGACCTGCAGTCCTTCACCCCCCTGCGATTCATGCCGCCGGAGCTCATGGGCTACCGGGGCCGGGCCGTGGTCATCGATCCCGATGTGTTCGCGGTCGGCGATGTATGGGATCTGCTGACCCGTGACATGCAGGGCAAGGCAATCATGTGCCGGCCACGCAGCAAGACCAACCCGGATATCAACGGCCCCCTGGCCAGCAGTGTCATGCTGCTCGATTGCGCCAAGCTGAAACACTGGCGGGCCGAGGAGCAGTTCAATGAGTTGTTCACTGACCAGCGCGACTACAAGAAGTGGATCACCCTGATGTACGAGGACCGCAGCACAATCGGTCTGCTGGAGAACTGCTGGAACGACCTGGATGTGCTTAACCGGAGAACGCGCATGCTGCATACCACCCTGCGCTGGACCCAGCCCTGGAAGGCAGGGCTGCCCATCGATTTCGTGCCCGCGGACAAGTTTGATCGCTTCCCGCCGCTTGGCTGGGCTCTGTTCCTGCGGCGCAAACTGTTTGGCGACTACTCCTTCCTGGGGCATTACCGCAAACATCCCGACAAGAACCAGGAGAACCTGTTCTTCGCCCTGTTGAAGGAATGCGTGAAAGACGGTACGGTCACCCAGGAAATGATCCGCAACGAAATGCTGCTCGATCATGTGCGCAAGGATGCGGCGGAGGTGCTCGGCAAGGTGCCGCAACTGGACAAGGTCGTCGCTGCCCTGCCGGCTTGAAACAGCCGGCGCGGAAACCGACGGGATTTGGCCAGGCTCGCACAGAGGAGTAGTTTGATTTGTCCGTGTTTGAAACCACCGCAAACTGGAAGACGGCGCTGAACTCGTGGCGGGGAATCCACGACAAGCCGTCGAAGGAAAACAGTGCCTTCCATCATGGTATCCAGGTGATGAGCAATCCCCTGATGGAGAAATACCTGACCACGGCACACTGGACCCTGCCTGGCCTCTGGTCACTGCCACTCATAGGCCTGATGCTGTATCGATCCATCGTCACCGAGGACCGGTCGGCGCAGGAAATATCCCTGCTGTTCCTTGCCGGTGCAATTGGCTGGACACTGGTCGAGTACTGGTTGCACCGCTGGATTTTTCATATCAAGCCGTCGGCGCATCCCCTGCTTCGGTCCATCCAGTTCACGATCCATGGTTACCACCATGAATTCCCCGAAGACCCGCGACGCCTGGTCGCACCACCGGTTCTGGCAGTCCCGGTGGGCATATCGCTGGCAGTGGCGATATGGCTGTGTTTTCCAGACCACTGGCCGCCGCTCCTGGCTGGGACATTTTTCGGTTATCTGTGCTACGACTGGATGCACTACTACGCCCACCATGGTCGCCCCAAGTCGGGTGCCAGAAAGTTCATGCGACGCTTTCATCTGCACCATCATTACCGCTGCGCGGTGGTGAACTTCGGGCTCAGCTCGCCACTCTGGGACTTTGTATTCGGCACCTTCCACGACACGCGACCGAACAAATAACCGGCAGCGCACCGCCGCAAGCGTTTTCCCCGGGCGGGCGATTTTTCCCGGGAACATGATTCATATCATCCTGCCGCAGCCCGATTGCGTGCAGAGTCGAGCCGGCAACAAGGCATCCAGCAGATCGAATGCGCGCGTATCCGCCAGTGCGGCGGCTGCCGGCTCGATGGCGTCGGTTCAGGGAGATCACACCGCATGACGGACATCGATGGCGGCAGGATCACGGCGCGGCAGCTTCGCGCCTCCGGCATCGACACCGTGTTCGGCGTGGTTGCGGGACCCATGATCGGCGTGCTTGCGGGAGCACAGGCGGAAGGCCTGCGCGTGGTCGGCTGTCACCACGAGGAGAACGCTGCGTTCATGGCCAGCGCGTGGGGCTACGTGAATCGCAAGCCCGGCGTGGTGGTGGTCGGATCCGGCCCCGGCATGACCAACGCCGTGACGCCGATGTATGTCGCGACCGCGAGCGCGATGCCGCTGGTGGTTCTCGGCGGCTCGGCAAGCGATGCGCACCGCGGCATCGGCGGCTTCCAGGAAGCCGACCAGATGGCGTTCGCGATGCCCGGATGCAAATGGACGCAGCGCATCGGCAGCCCCGAACGGATTCCGGAGTTGCTGCACCTGGCGTTGGGCAAGGCCGTCGCCGGCCGACCCGGCGCGGTGTATCTGGACTTCCCGGAACAGGTCGTTTCGAGCCGCATCGCGCAAGCGAACCTGCGGCTGCGCACATCCGCACCCGACGTGGCGCGCCC